>Ga0209164_1005518_pt1 | contig 10741 bp, 10 predicted proteins | sample MTBNYHSulfiMetaG_FD_187458 | JGI IMG/M metagenome (GOLD analysis project Ga0209164, IMG submission 187458) | Enrichment culture microbial communities from rom New York Harbor, USA that are MTBE-degrading - MTBE-NYH (New York Harbor Sulfidogenic)... | ecosystem: Environmental > Aquatic > Marine >... | reverse complement strand
ACGTTACAGTATATCCATTCGCCTCGGCGTTTTCAACCCCGCAGATTTCCGGGGTATTCTGTTGACTCGATGGGGAACATGATTTAGAGTGCTTCAAAGTATGCCTGAATCCCCATAAAAAACAAGGAGTAATAAATGGTCGCCCGGTTGGAGATCGTACTCAAACAGACCCTCCCTGATGCGCAAGGGGACGGTGTCCTCCATAAGGCCCGCGATTACCTCGGATTGAAGGTTGATCGAGTACGGCTCATTCGCGTTCTCACCCTGGATGCGGCTCTGGACAAAAGCCAATTGGAGATGGTGCGCACTCAAATCTTCACAAATCCCGTTACCGAAGAATCTTCCTTCGTTCCCATGGCTCGGGATTTTGACTGGCTCGTCTGGATAGGCTTTCGCCCGGGCGTGAGAGACACGGCAGGGAGCACGGCGGCAGAGGCGATTCAGGACCTCTTGAAAACCAGGTTTCGACCCGGAGAAGCGGTTTACACTTCGAGGCTCTACGCCGTCACCGGTGCGATCGGCAGAACGGAAGCCCAATCCCTGGCAGAGGAAATCCTTGCCAACGACATCATCCAGCAGTGGAAGGTTTTCGGGAGAGACGAATGGGATCCCGATTCCGGAATCGGCTACCCGGTCCCGAAGGTCATCCTTAATCACGAACCCAGGGTCGCAACCATCGCCATCGGGAGCGACTGGGAGTTGAAAAGAATCTCTGAGGAGCGCAGTCTTGCCCTGCAGGAAAGCGACATTCCTGTAATCAGAAAATATTTTCTCAGGAAGGACATACTGGCGGACAGGATAAAGCAGGGTTTGTCGCTGCCCACAGACGTGGAACTGGAGTATATTTCCCAGGCCAGAAGCGACCACTGCAACCACAACACATTTCGCGGCCTCTTTCGGTACCACGACCTTTCGAGCGGCCACAGGGAAGTGGTCGACAATCCGTTCAAAACGTGCATCGAAGCGCCGACCCTGGAAATAAAGGCTGAAAAGGAGTGGGTCGTCTCAGTGCTCTGGGACAACGCCGGTGTTGCCCGGTTCGACGACCGGCACTATTATGTCATCACCGGAGAGACCCACAACAGCCCCTCGAACATGGAAGCTTACGGCGGCGCCCTTACGGGAATCGTCGGAATCTACAGAGACCCGATGGGCACCGGAAAAGGCTCGAAACTGATTATGGGGACCTACGGCTTCTGTGTGGGGCACAGGGACTACAAGGGGGAATTGGAACCTCATCTTCACCCGCGGAGGCTCCTCGACGGAGTCATCGAAGGCGTCAAGGACGGCGGAAACAAGAGCGGCATCCCCACGCCCTTCGGACAGGTACTTTTCCATGAAGGTTACATGGGCAAGTGCCTGGTTTTTGTCACTGCCCTGGGGATCATGCCCGCGAGCATCCGCAACGAGTCCACCCATGTCAAACGTACGAGCCCGGGAGACCTTATCGTCATGTCCGGGGGCAGAGTCGGGAAGGACGGGATTCACGGCGTCACCGCCTCTTCTGAAACGTACACGGAACACACCCCCGCAGGACACGTCCAGATAGGGGACCCTTACACGCAGAAGAAGATGCACGACTTCCTGCTCGAAGCCAGGGACGAAGGCCTCATCGCTTTTATCACCGACAACGGGGGAGGAGGCCTTTCTTCATCCGTAGGCGAGTCGGCACGATTCAGCAATGGGGCCAGGGTCGATCTCGACAAGGTCCCTCTAAAGTACGAAGGATTGGATCAGTGGGAAATATGGGTTTCCGAATCCCAGGAAAGAATGACGGTGGCTGTAAAGCCGGAAAACCTGCCCCGATTCATGGAACTCTCGGAAAAGCATGCCGTCGAGAGCACGGTGATCGGAGAGTACAATGATTCGGGATACCTCAGGCTCGACTACAAGGGCAAGACATGCTCCTTCATCAGGATGGATTTCCTCCAGTCCGATTTTCCCCAGTGGGAGTTCGATGCGGAATGGATGCCCCCACATATGCGGGGGCTTTTCGAGCCGGTGCTGCGGGAGCCGAAGGACCACGGTCTTCTTCTCAAGACCATGCTCTCCCGCCCCAACCTGTGCTCGAAAAACTGGATCGCACGACAGTACGACCACGAAGTGCAGGGCGGAAGCGTGGTCAAGCCCCTCGTCGGAAAAAACAGGGACATCCCGAGTGACGCAGTGGTGCTCCGCCCCATCCTCGATTCCACGCGAGGCCTTGCGGTCAGTCAGGCACTGAACCCTTTTTATTCGACGATCGACACATACCACATGACCGCCGTCACCATCGATGAGGCGGTCAGGAGGGTGCTCTGTGTAGGCGCAGACCCCGAGCATCTGGGAGGGGTGGACAATTTTTGCTGGCCCACCGTCATCTACCATCCGGATCAGAATCCCGACGGGAAGTACAAGGCCGCCCAACTGGTGAGATCTAACTGGGCGCTCAGAGATTACTGCTTAGCCTATAAGATTCCGCTCCTGTCGGGAAAAGACAGCATGTACGTGGACGGATTCCTGGAGGGCCCTTTTGGGGAACGACGAAAGGTCTCGGGCCTGCCTACACTGCTCTTCACCGTTTCCAGCGTCGTTCACGACATCCGTGAATGCGTCACCATGGACGCGAAGTGTGCAGGAGATCTCGTTTACGTCCTTGGAACGACGAAGGACGAGCTGGGAGGCGGAGAATACTACCAGTTGATGGGAGGCGTTGGGATCAACGTACCGGAAGTGGACCCCAGGGATACGTGGCCGGCCTATCTCGCCCTTCACGAGGCCATAAGGGAAGGGCTCGTCGCATCGGCACACGCCGTGACCAGGGGTGGACTCGGGGCGCACCTTGCCCTGGTCGCCATGGGAGGCGAAGCGGGCATGGAACTGGACCTCTCCCTTGTTCCCACGGAAGACGTTCTCTCGGATTCGCGCCTTTTGTATTCGGAGTCGGCCGGCCGTTTCGTGCTCACCGTGGACCCGGCAAAAAAGGAAGCTTTCGAAAGGCGCTTTTCAGGCAAGGCGATCGGCTGCATAGGAAAAACCACAGACCCGGCCGTTTTCCGGGTCAGGGGCCGAAGCGGCGACTTGATCATCGAAGAGAGCGTCCAGGAATTGAAGGAGTGGTGGAGAAAACCCTTCGGGCACCTGATTTAGCAGGGAGTAGGCAGTATGCAGTAGGCAGCGGAGGGCCCAAACAACCGGTCCTCGCATCTAAATGTCGACTGCTTACTGCCTCACTCCTTACTGCCTGCTTTTTCTTTGGAGGTTCTGAATGAAACCTGTCAAGGCTCTTGTTCTTACTGGTTACGGGCTGAACTGCGATTACGAGACGGACAACGCCTTGACGCTGGCGGGCGCACAATCCCGTCGCGTGCATGTCAATGACCTGATTCAGGGCAAAGAAAGCCTGGAAGATTACCACATCCTTGCATTCGGTGGAGGCTTCAGTTGGGGTGACGATCACGGTGCGGGTGTGCTTTTCGCAAACAAAATCAAGATCGGTCTGCACCAGTCCCTCGACCGCTTCATTCAGCACGGCAAACTGATCATAGGCATCTGCAACGGCTTCCAGGCTTTGGTGAACCTCGGCCTCCTCCCCGGGTTCGACGGAAATTACCGGGATCGTCGTGTTGCCCTCATCACCAATTCGTCGGGAAATTTCATAGATGCATGGGTAAACCTGAAGATCGAACCCCGGTCTCCCTGTGTTTTCACCAGGGGGATATCGCAGATCGAGTTGGTCGTGCGGCACGGCGAAGGCAAGTTTTATGCTTCGGATGACGACATAGCCGCTCTCTTCAAAGGAAATCAGGTTGTGGCCCGGTATGTGGACCAAACCGCGAGAGAGGCTGACGGGCGATGGCCCATCAACCCCAACGGTTCTCTTATGGATGTGGCAGGCATTTGCGACCCCTCCGGCCATATTTTCGGACTCATGCCCCACCCCGAAGCTTTTCACCACTTCACCAACCATCCCGACTGGACGCGAAGAAGGGAAATCCTGGCAAGGCGAAACGAAAAGATCTCCGACGAGAGCGGCGAAGGGCTCAGGATATTCCGAAATGCCGTGGACTTCATCCGCCAGGAAACTTGACTCACCGCAGAGACCGAGGAAGAGTAGGCAGTAGGGAATAAGCAGTAGGCAGTGAAAAAACGATCAGAGGCGGGTTGATTGCGCCCTACTACCCTGCCTACAGAAAGTGCTTTCGGGTTACTGCATTTTGGTGCCTAGTGCGTACTGCCTACTATTTCAGAATGGGAGGGTCAGAGTGTAAGCGTAGGCGCCTCGCTTCACCACGAGATTGATCGACGAAAGATGATGAAAACGGCTGACGGCCTCTTTGAACTCCTTCATGCCGGTCATGGCCATGTTATTGATTTGAAGGATCATGTCTCCGGGTCTCAGTCCAATCTTCTCCGCCTCGGAGTCCCTCCTGACCTCTTCTATAGCGATTCCCGGCTCGCCTTTTGTTCTCGGGCCTTCGACCCCTATGCCCAGACGGCGATAGAAGAGTTCAGGGGCTAGTTCGAGCGGAAAAGAGGAAGCTTCCGCAGTAACGTCGACTTCTTTACCTTTGCGAAAGATCCTGAATCTCAACCGCTCGTTTGCAGTGTACTCTCCCAGAATCTGGCGATACTCTTCGGGTGAATCGACGAGGAACTCTTCCAGGCTTAAAATGATGTCTCCCCTCCTGATTCCAGCCCTTTCGGCCGGGCTGTCCTCGTACACGTCACTGACCAGAGTCCCCTTCCTCTCCCCGGGCAGACCAAAGTGCGATTTGAGCTCCCTGGTCAGCTCCTGGAGGTCCACACCTACCCAGGGAGGCAGAACCTCGCCGGCCCTTAGCAGTTCTCTCACAATCCTCTTTGCCTTGTTAATGGGAATTGCAAACCCGATGCCCTGGGCTTTTTGATAGATCGCGGTGTTGATGCCGATCACGTCTCCGTCGATGTTGAGGAGAGGACCGCCGCTGTTCCCGGGGTTTATCGAAGCGTCCGTCTGTATAAAGTGCCTGTAGACGCGTTCATCGGCGCGCACGGACCGGTCCAGAGCGCTTACGACGCCTGTGGTTACCGTGTGGGTCAACCCGAAAGGATTACCGATAGCAATGACCGTTTCTCCGATCATAAGGTCTTCTGAATCGCCCAGCTTGGCTTCAGGGAGTTTTTCCTTCGCCTCAATCCTGATGACCGCGAGATCAGAACGGGGATCAGAACCAAGGCTGCGGCCGCCGTACTCCTTTTGATCCGACGTAATGACCCTGATCTCCGAAGCCCCGGCTACAACATGATGGTTGGTGACGATGTAACCGTTCTTGCCGTCTATGATGACGCCCGAGCCCAAACTGGTCCGTTCGTATTCCCTGGAGAAAAATTCCGGAAAGAAGTCCTTGAAGAACTCGTCTCTCCCAAAAGGGAAAAATGGGCTCGCCTTCTCCTTGACGACGATGCTGATGTTCACAACCGCAGGGCTCACCTTTTCCACGGCCATCACCACCGGACTTCGGCGCTGGGAACCCTCGGCGCATGGGAATGCAATGACAAAAACGAGCACAGCAGCCAGAGCACACACGAATTTCATGAACACTTGTTCTTTTTTCTTCGCCCCTTGTATGGCGCACATTGCAGATTGCATGTTGCCGATAGTCGGTCGTGCACGGTCAGTCGTCATTCGTCCGTTATCCGTTGTCGAAGCTCTCTCTTTTCTTTCCCGCGTTTCTCGCTTTTCCCGCGTCAGCGCTTCCGGGATCTTAGGCAGCGCTCCTCAAGAACTCCCCTATGATGTCGATCAATTCCTCCTCGTAGCCGGAGTAGAAGTGATCCGTTCCCTGGACAACCCGGAACATGGCCTTGTCGTTCCACTTTGGAAGCATTTTTTCCACCTTTTTGTATTCCGCGATGTCATCCCCTGTGCCGCAAATGACCAGGCTGATCTTCGAGCTGTATCCAAGGAATCCGAAATCGATGAAGCTCACAGGCGGCGAGATCATTATCAGCCTTTGAGCCTCATCGAATTTCCCCAGGCCCAGCGCATTCACCCACGCACCGAACGAATATCCCGCAAGATCGATGTTGTTTTTCCCCAAAGCCTTGAGTGCCGCTTTCACATCTTCCTGCTCACCGATCCCGTTGCTGAAATTCCCCTCGCTGTTTTCCACGCCCCGGAAGTTGAACCTGAGCGTGCTGTAGCCCTCCTCCTGATAAGCGTGAGCGACGGCCCTCACCACGTTGTTTTGCATGGTCCCGCCATAGAGAGGATGGGGATGGGAAATCACGACGCCCCTGTCGCCGGGAAGGTCCGCCAGCATGCCTTCTATTTTCAGCCCCTCCGCCTCGAAAAAGATCCTTTTTTCATTCACGTGCATGACCTCCCGAAAAATTCTCACGTTTTCACCGCCCTCGGTGTATATTATTCTTTGTAGCTCTTCGCCCTTATCCTGTCAAATACTCGACGAATTGTCGGGATGAAAAATGGCTACTTTTCCGTGAAAAGATGGTATGAGTATCAAAGTGCGCCATCGGGGCAAGATGAATCCCGGGGTCTCAATCCCGGGTGTTGAAGCGATTTTTCGGTTTCTCATCTAAATCGGCTCGACCGAAAGGGTTCGCTCGAAGGCAACGCACATTGAATCAACCTGGAAAATCTTAGAAAGGAGAACTGCTATGCTCAAGGAATTCAAAGAATTCGCGATGAGAGGCAATGTCGTGGACATGGCAGTGTGCATTATCATCGGCGCGGCATTCGGCGCCATCGTCAAATCCATGGTGGATGACGTCATCAGAATGCCCTTACTGTCTGTCGACGATTCCCGTTAAGGCGAGCAGGTGCGCGCATTGCACGTCGAACCTGTGATGAGACCCAAGCCTTCTCTACCGCCTTCCTCACCACCCATCGAGCCTTGGTTGCAGGGTATAAAGAGGAAGGCTGACTCGCAGGAGTGTTCACCATGAAGAAGATATTCCTTTCCGCTGTGTTGTTGAGCCTGATATTCGCTGTTTCCTTTCCGGCTCATTGCGATGAGAAATCCTCCACCATCGAAATAACGGCAAGCGCCACCGTACACGCAATGCCCAACACTCTCACTATCTCCTATTCAGTGGACACGGACGCAGTCCTTGCCAGGGATGCTGTCACGGAAAACGCGGAACGAACCCAAAGAGTTCTTGCAGCCCTCCGCTCTGTCGGGGACGAAGACGGCAGGATCACGACCTCGGGGTTCAACCTCTTTCCCGTCTATGAGAAAGGTGACCCGGGCAAGCCCAGCGGTTTCCGCGCCAGAAACACGGTCATACTCGAATCAAAAGCCCTGGACAAGGCCGGCACCTTTATCGACCGGGCGGCTGAAGCGGGAGCAAGCCGAATAAGCAACCTGACCTTCACGAACGACAAAGAGGAAGACTTGAGGCGCGAGGCCGCCGTGGCCGCACTGAAGAAGGCAAAGGAAGACGCGCAAGCGCTCGCCAAAGCATCGGGGCTCATGATCAGGCGGATAGTCAGGATAGCCCATGATCAGAGAGAGCGCCCGCCTCTGGGGGTTCTGCGCGAAGCCGCCGTAGCGGGTGTCCAAACGCCGATCAGCGTTGGAGAAATATCGGTGAGCGTCAGTATTCTTGTGGTTTTCGAAGTGGAATGAGTCATGCTTTTCCAGGAACGGATTTCCACCGGTAGAGCATGGAGAGAAGGCCCCTCCTCATTCTCCTGCCTCGGCGGTGAACCTAACCGGCCAGCCAAGGATTTGTGGATTTCTCTTCCCCGATTGTCGAGGTCGGACTCATGCCGTAGTCATGCCCGGGCCAAACAAGGGTTTCCGGAGGAAGGATCAGCAACTTTTCCCGTATCGAGCGAATGAACTGCGAGTGAGAAGATCCGGGCAGATCCGTCCTTCCGATGCCGCCTACGAAGAGAGTGTCGCCGGTGAATAGGTTGCCGTCGCCGTGAAGACATATGCCCCCAGGGCTGTGACCCGGTGTATGGATCACCTTCAACGACGTTTCTCCGATGGTTATCATATCGCCATCCTGCACAGTAATGTCGGCCCGAGGAGAAGGCGCAAATCCCCATTGCCGGGCCATGGCCTCCCCTTCCGGCGAGTTGAACAACCGATCATCCAACTCGTGCATGACTATCCTGGCGCCGGTGAGTTCTTTCACTTTCCTGTTTCCGGTCGTGTGATCCGCATGGCCGTGGGTGTTCACGATGTATTTGAGCGCGACTCCCGTCTTTCTCACATGATCGACCAGCTCTTCCTCGTTTCCCGCGGGATCGATGAACAACGCCTCCTTCGTTTTCGGACACGAAACAAGGTAGCAAAACACGTCCATAAATCCCACTTTGATCTGTTCAACCTTCATCAACGGTCACTCCTCCCATTCTTCATTCGTTGTCTTTGAATTTATTGAAGAGAGCGATCATGTCTTGCTTCAGCCCGTCGGGCACCACTTCGAGCTTGTCTTTCGGAAGCGCTACGAACTCCCCTTTGGCCCTGGCAAGGAGCTGCCCTCCCCCATCAAAGACTTCTGCAACCGCGCCGACGTAGGGCTCCTTCGCGTCCCTTGCCAGTCGGCCTTTGACGGTCAGAGGTACCCCCAAAAGCACAGGACGGATGTACTTGATCTCCATGCGTCTTGTCACAAAGAAGATGCGCCTGAAATAGATGATCGTCCACGACATGGTTTCATCGAGAAGGGTCGAGATAATGCCGCCGTGGGCCATGTTCTGCCATCCCTCGTGATATCTGCCCAGAGTGATGTCCGTGCATACGCTCTCATTCGAGCGATAGAACTTGAGATTCAGGCCTATGGGATTCGCGGTCCCGCAGGCGAAACAGTGATGCCCCAGCAGCTTCGGCAACTCGATTCGGTCTTCGTTCATAGGAATAAGCCTCGCTCTCTGCCTGCCACCAGCATCGTTGTCCACGTTCCCTCGCCGTCCCACTCCATGACGATGTCGAGGCCCCAATTGGCCAGCCTCGCCTTTATATCCCTTCCCTGGCTTCTCATCAACCCCGAGAAAATGAACCATTTCCTTTTTCGAAAAGCCTCATTTTCCAAAAGGCTCTTGAGCACATCATACTGGATATTTGCCACAACCAGGTCGGCGGGCTTGTCCGCCCAATCCTCCGCCCTCCCCTCTATGACCTCAACCAAGCCTTCCCGCCGATTGTGTCCTACATTTCGCTTCGCCGTCTTCACGCACAACGGGTTAAGGTCAACGGCCAGGACCTCCTTCGCTCCCAGAGCCGCGGCGGCCACGGCAAGGATCCCGGTTCCTGTGCCGAGATCCAGGACGGACTCGAAAGCGAACCGCTTTCTGAGGTGACTGAGGGCTTGGAGGCAATCTGCGGTGGTAGGATGAATGCCGGTGCCGAAGACCACACCAGGATCCAGAACGATCCTCACCTCGGTCTCCCCCGTCGCTTCGCTCTTCCAGGGCGGCACGACAAGGAATTCACCGATCCTTACCGGATCGAGATTGGTCCCCTGCCATTCTTCATACGAGAAAAGATGTTCTTCGACGAAGGATAACCCCGGCCTGCCCTTGATCAGGGAATCCACTCTTTCTTGGGCAGGGGCTGAAAAGAAGAGAAAGCTGGTCTCTCCTTCCACCCATGTCCCCAGGAACTCGCTGCCGAGAGCGGCTTCGTCCCGGCCGCCGACAACCCCGCCGACCAGGTAGACATAGAGGTCCTCATAAGGTTCAAGCGGATTCCGCGGTCCAATGTAACACTCGTCTTTCATTCAAAGCATCCGGCCCTGCCGAAGGGAGGCGAGTCCCAATAGTTGTTGACATTGCTGGGGATATGGTACACCCTGCCCCCATACCGACGGCGAGGATACCGTACTATATAGGAACGTGGCATATTGTCAATGACATGCAATGCATAAGAATTCTGCGCCGCACGTGAAGAGACCGGTGTGGGTCCTGGTTTTGGTTTCGTTCTTGGGGCTGCTGCTGAGTTCGTGCGCCCCAAGGGGAACCCCCTGCCCTCCTGCCATGCCGGCCCTTGTCCCGGCTCCCGGTTCCGGCGGGGAGAAATCCTGGTGGATATGCCGGTTCAAGATGCCTTGGCCCGACGGTGCCGAAGCCGATGGAGCAGTCGATCTTCTGCTGGCCCACGCAGTGGTTGGACCCGCATTGCGCGAACATTCGGAGGACCTTTCGTGGTGGAGGTTTCACCGAAGAGCCGCTCGCGACCAGGCAGGCCACCAGTTCAGCTTCCTCTTTTACTCAACCTCAAGCGTATCCGCCCGGATCATGGAAGACCTGAAACAAAGCAAAATACTGCACCGGGCCCTCGATGCCGGGATCGTCGAAAAGTTCACTGTTGACGATCCGAGCAAACCGACCCGACCGCAGATCGAGGCGACAAGCGACAGTCACTGGTCTCCGGCTCTTCAGAGAAACTGGCCGTCTTACATCATGGGAGTCAGCTCCCTGTGGATCGGGCTCATCGATGATTTCATGGCCGATGCCCCTGCTCAGGACGAAGATGTCCCTGCCATGCTCGAACACTATCGACAGGTAGACGCCAAAGTGACCGCACTGTGGCGCAACGAGGGCCAACACGCTCTGCTTCATCACCTGAGCGCCGTGTTCGGTTACGAGCCTTTGTTGATCAAGAAGGAAATCAGATTCTGAAAGGTGCGGCCGCGACCGCTTGCATGCCCGGGAAAAAGGGGTAACGAATTGGGCTTATCCGAACTAACGAAGAAGCGGGTCGAAAAAATCCTGAATGAGTATTGCAGCGAAAAGCTTTCTGTTTAC
>Ga0209164_1005517_pt1 | contig 10742 bp, 6 predicted proteins | sample MTBNYHSulfiMetaG_FD_187458 | JGI IMG/M metagenome (GOLD analysis project Ga0209164, IMG submission 187458) | Enrichment culture microbial communities from rom New York Harbor, USA that are MTBE-degrading - MTBE-NYH (New York Harbor Sulfidogenic)... | ecosystem: Environmental > Aquatic > Marine >... | reverse complement strand
TCAACGAACATGCGTTCGGCCAGCCTGCTGAATATCGGAGTGAATTTAACAACGCAATGGAATAAAACTTGACAGGTCATTCCAAAATTTGAAAAATACCAGAAAGAAAGGAGTTCATTCCCGATTATGAATTCATCTGAAGACAGAAAACCCATTGAGCCTGCGAAGATTGTTATAAGATTTGCTGACGGTAAGGTACTGAAAGGGTTTACCCACGACTTTTATCCGAATAAACCGATATTCCATCTCGCATCAAACTTTGAAGATATCACGCAGGAAGGGGTCAAGGTTCAGGTAAAAGACCTGAAAGCAGTATTCTTCGTGAAGGACTTCTCCGGTGATCCTTCCTATAATGAGGTGAAAGAGTTCACGGCATCGGGTCAGATTCATGGCAGGAAGATAGAGGTTGAGTTTAAGGATGGTGAACTACTGACAGGTACAACGGTAGGGTATACCCCTGACCGTCCCGGCTTTTTTCTCTTCCCTGTCGATGCCAGGTCAAACAATGAGCGTGCCTTTATAGTAAGCGCTTCGGTAAAAAAAGTACGCTTTATCTGATAACAGCACTTCTGTTCCAGGCAGTCTTGAAGAGCAGCACTTCTTATCTCTTTTCAACTGCTCAAGGAGTACTTTTCAGGGTGATTGCGATGAGAGTGAACGTCGAGGCAATCTTTAATAATTAGATGCATATCAACCTGAGATTGCTGCGCCTCGTTCGCAACGACAACCTTTTTGCTTTATAGGGCCACGACCACCAAACTGGCAAAAGAACAAGCAAAAAAAGGCAATCCTGGTTGGATTGCCTTTTTTAGTTCTTCGCTTTGAACGGTTATACCGTTGCAGCCTCTCTCGCTTCCTTCAGCCACAGGAGCCGTGAACCTTTGATGACCGAGGCGTTGATCGATTCGATAAAATCGCCAGGCGTAACAGCAAATCCTTCCTGTTGAATGAAAGGACCGGGCGTAAGTTTCTCTCTCCTTTTCGCTGCCTTCTTTATCTCGGCTTCGGTCGGCCGCTTGATCTTCTTGCCCATAACCTTTGCGAGGGTGATAAAGATATCTCTGTGGCTTTTTGCATCTCCCGGAGGCTCAATCACCTGTGCGAGATATTTTATTCTCCCAAGGTAATCGACGATTGTCCCTGCGGATTCAAGAAATGCTGCAGAAGGGAGTACGATATCAGCTTGTTTCGCAAGTTCTGTAAGGTGTGAATTCTGCACAATGAGGACTTCAACACCCTCCGGTCTTTTCTGCGCTGGTACTTCACCAACTGTATAAAGGACTTTCACCGCATTCTTTGCGCTCTGCTCTTTGCGCTCTGCTGTGCCAGTCATTTCTTTATATGTCTTCCCCTCTCTCTTCAGTCCCATCAAAGCAACGCCCCGCGCATTGCTTTCGAGAGGCACCGCGATAATTTTCCCTTTCAGGAGCGCGATATTCGCAGCTGCGTCAAATAGAGCGGGGGAGGAGAAAATAACGGGCTCATGCGACTCTGAAATCAATGTTGCGGCCTTTTCGGTCTCTTCGGTGATCTCTGCATCCGCGACGGATTTCCCGGTCTGCCCGGTCGCTTTGATGCCCTTCCCGATCAGCGCTTTTGCAAGGCTCTTCAGGAGAGAGGGCACATCTCCCCTGAGGTTCACTGTAGCGATACTCCCGATTTTTGTGTCCGCAGCGTTTACTACGACAAGTTTCGCGCCCCTGTCCACCCTTCTTCTTACCGCCGCATCAAGCGCCGGGAGCACCCGCTCCCACTGTGAAGGGTTCACGTCAACGAGGAGAATGAGGTTTGTTGTGTCTAAATCTGCTGTCTGTGATTTTTTGAAAACGTCACCGTCTCCGTAAAGGCTGAGGGTGGTATCGAGATGCGGTGTTTTCACCACATCGGCTGCAAATCTGGCGAGGGTTAGCACATCTTCATTCTCTATTCCGGCCGTGCTGATAAATCCGGCATTCTTTCCTGCTTCTTTAAGCTTGGACGCGGCAAGTGAAAGCGCCTCTTCCCATGAAGCCTCCTTCAGTTCGCCGCCTTCTCTGATGAGTGGAGAGGTAAGGCGCGTATCCGCTTCGAAACAATCAAATCCGAACCTTCCGTATGCACAGAGGTATCTTTCAGCAGAGCCCGCAGGCGCCCCGGCGCTGATCTTCTGGATCTCTCCGTCCTTTGAACTCACCGTGATCGAACAACCGTTTCCACAGAGCAGACATACGGACGCGACCTGTTCGTATTCCCATGCTCTGCCCTTGTGCTGGGGGTCGGACTCCAGAAGAGCATTCACCGGACACACATCAACGCAACTCCCGCAAAATGTGCATTCCGACTCCTGGAGAGGCTTGTCGCCGGCGGTGATAACCTTTGAATCAACCCCTCTTCCCATAAAATCGAGTACATTCGTCCCCTGCTCCTTACAGACCCTCACACATCTGCCGCATAGAATACAGTATTCAGGGTCTCTCCTGATGAAAGGGTTTGCTTCATCAACCGGATACCCGAACTTTTTCCTCGTAAAGGATGATTCTTTCAGCTCGAAATCATATGCGTATTTCTGGAGGTTGCACACACCAGCCTTCGTACAGGTCATACAATCAAGAGGATGCATGGAAAGAAGAAGGTCTATCACAAATTTTCTGACTTCCTGGACCCTTTCAGTCTTTGTATTGACGACCATCCCCTCCCGTACTCTTGTGTTGCATGCGATGACCGGGGCCTTCAGTCCCTCGACTTCCACGAGGCAGAGCCTGCATGCCCCTACGCCTTTCATGCCTTTCATATAACAGAGGTTCGGTATATGAATCCCTGCCCGCCCGGCAGCATCGATGAGATTCATCCCTGACGGTACTTCAACCTCCTGCCCGTCTATCTGAAGTTTTACAATGTTAGCCATATTTTCCTCCTCTGTACTATCATTAAGGATTTCAAAATTACAGTCCCATTCATTGAGAAGAATCTCCCTCTACCCTATGGGGCGCAGACGAGTGATAGAACTTGCCCCCTCTTTGTCAAATCCCGAAATATTTCGGGACCTTCGGCAAAGGCATGATAGGATCGATTGTATGGTTGTTCCGTACACACAATTTACGATAATTTATGTATTGATTAATTCCGCAACTTTCTCGGATATTACTTCTATCGCGTTCTCAGTGCAGACTGTTACACATTTCCCGCATTTGGTACATCTCTTCTGTCGTATCTCAAAGGGAAGATAACCGGACCGATAGGGCGTCCTCTTTTCTCCGAGTATTGCGCCATATTTGCAGGCATCCGCACAGTTCCCGCACATAGTACACCGTTCAGGATTTATGACGTATTTTATCAGGGTGACGCATTCCTGCTTCGGGCACTGGCCCGAGATGTGTTGTTTGAATTCATCCTCCGCACCGGTAAGGGTTTCGGTAAGGAACCTGCCTGTATCTTTCCCTTTCTTGCAGAAAGAACCCTCAATCATATTTCTCCCTATCCTCAAAAGGACAGAGACATCGGCATCGCTCACGTCGCCAAGGTGCCGACTGATCTTTGTAAGCTTGACCTTTGCCTCATATGTCCCAAGGGCACAGGGATAACATTTGCCGCACATCGGCCCTTCAAGAAATTCAGTGATAAAGTGAAGGGCCCTTTGCACTGCGCATGCCTTCCCTTCAGCCTCTTTCCGAATATCTTCGAGTTTCTTCTCCTTTTCTTCTTCTATCCTTTCCTCACTCATTCATCCTCCGAAATAGCTCTTGGCTCATAGCTGATAGCTCAGAGCTCTTTGCGCTCTGCTCTTCAGTTGCATCAGTACATGGTCTCCGCCATGTAGCAGATCTCCGGAAGCAGATACGCAACGAGGTCGCGGAATGTGATCATTCCGATAATATTTCCGTCCTCGACAACAGGGATATGCCGTATGTTCTTTCTGGAAGCTATCGCAATCGCAGCGCTCACGGCAACAGTCGGCTCAAAAGTGATGATGTCCCGCATGCAGATGCTTTCGAGTTTCTCGGACGTGGGAGTATTGTTGAAAACACAGCGTACTATATCCCGTTCTGTAAATATGCTCACCAGCTTGCCCTCTTCGTCAACCACAAAAACGCCGCTTACTTTCTTCTCGTTCATCAGGTGTACCGCGTTTTTGATGGTTTCGTCCTTCCGGATAGTGATTATCTCATAGGGCCGTGATTCCAGGATATCTTTCAGTCTCATCTTGCTTCTCCTTTCGATTACCTCCAGTTTCTCGGAAGGCAATTTGAATTCCTCCTCAAGTCTGGCATATTTGGGCTTGGTAATCATGATTGCCTGCACCGGACAGACAGAATAACAGGCCTTGCATTTCGTGCAGTAGTCATGGTCGATGAAGAAACTCTTCCTCGTCTCCTTGACCGCATCAAACGCACACGCCTGTTTGCACAGACCACAGAGGATACATTCATTATGATTTATAGTGAAAACACCAAGGTTGCATACATTTGCCCTGCAGTATTTTTCCTGAATATGTTCTTCATATTCTTCCCGGAAATACCGGATTGTCGTAAGCACAGGATTCGGCGCACTTTGGCCGAGACCGCAGAGTGAACCCCGCTGTATCATTTTCCCGAGTTCTTCAAGCCTCTCTATGTCGCCGGGTTCGCCATTGCCTGCGGTGATCTTTTCAAGCAACTCCAGCATCCTATACGTGCCGATTCTGCAGGGAGGACACTTCCCGCATGATTCTGCCTGTGTGAACGAAAGGAAAAATTTTGCTATATCAACCATGCAGTTATCTGCGTCCATTACCACCATCCCACCTGACCCCATGATAGAACCGACCTTGCGGAGCGAGTCAAAGTCAACCGGGAGATCAAGATACTGTTCGGGAATGCATCCGCCTGATGGTCCGCCCGTCTGTATGGCCTTGAATTTCTTGTTTCCTAAGATACCTCCCCCGATATCAAAAACGATCTCGCGCAACGTTATCCCCATAGGTACTTCCACGAGTCCCGTATTCCTCACCTTGCCGGTGAGGGCAAAGACCTTTGTCCCGGGAGAATTGACCGTCCCTATCGATAAAAACCACTCTGCGCCTTTCTCTATGATCGGAGGAACGCAGGCAAAAGTTTCTACATTATTAAGATTGGACGGATAGCCCCAGGGCCCTCCGCCGGCTTCCGAAACCCTTGGCGGTCTCGCATGGGGGAAGCCTCTTCTTCCTTCGAGAGAAGCAACAAGTGCAGTTGCTTCTCCGCAGACAAAGGCTCCCGCGCCTTCCTTGATATACACCGTGAAATCAAAGCCGGTCCCAAGAATGTTCTTTCCGAGCAGTCCCATATCTTCAGCCTGTTTGATCGCTATTCTGAGATTCCTGACAGCGAGGGGATATTCATGACGGACATAGATGAATCCGTAATGCGCATTGATTGCATACGCACAGATAAGCATTCCTTCAAGAAGGCTGTGGGGGTCGCCCTCCATGATCGACCTGTCCATAAATGCGCCGGGGTCTCCCTCGTCACCGTTTGCGATGACCATCTTTATTTTTCCGGGGGCCCTCCTTGTATGGGCCCATTTTACGCCCGCGGGAAATCCCGCGCCACCCCTTCCCCTGAGATTGGCCTTTGTAATTTCTTCAATCACCGCATCGGGTTTCATCGATGAGAATATTCTTTCCGCAGCTTTGTACCCTCCTACTGCCACATAATGAAGAATATTCGTAGGGTCTATCCTTCCATTATTCTTGAGCGCAATACGCATCTGTTTCTTGTAGAAGGGCACTTCCTCCATCTTCTCCACAGGCTTGTTGAGAAATGTATCCTTGTAGAGGAGCTTCCTCACAGGCATGTCTGCGGAGTAGGTGAGAGAAATAATCTCGTCAACTTTGTCAGGTTGTGCTTTCTGATAAAAATATCCGTATGGCTCCGCTCTCATAATAGGTCCTTTCTGGCAGAGACCCTGACATCCTGTCGCAACTATCTCAACATCCAATTCTTTCTTCTCCGCAGTTCTCTTCAACTCATGGACCAGTCTCACCGATCCGTTCGCCTGACAGCCTGTGCCGCAACATACACTGATTCGTTTCTTGCCGGGAGCCAGCATGCCCTGCGCGGCAAGCCGGGCCCGGAGGTCGGTAAGGTCATTTATACTCCTGAGTTTCGCTGTTTCGCCTGTCTCTGTCATATGAAATACCTTTCTCTATTGAGACACTTTCGCTGTTAAAGGCCCATCCGGAGAGGCACAAAGAGACCAACTATACATTTACTCCCTCGTCGCCATATAGAAAATCTCAGGGAGCAAATATGAAACAAGATCCCTGAATGTGATCATGCCGATTATCCTTCCTTCCTCAACAACCGGGAGATGTCTGATCCTGTTCCGTGAAGCGATCGAGATAGCAGTGCTGATCTCCGCAGAAGGATCAAACGTGATTATCTGCCGCATCTGTACGATACTCCATAATGTCTGATCAAAAGAGATGCCCTGAAAGACAGCTTGCGCAATGTCTCTTTCAGTGAACAGACTCAAGAGTGAGTTGTTATCATCCACCACGAAGACTCCGCTCACATTTTTCTCGGTCATTATGCGCACCGCATCGGTTATCGTACGGTCTTTATGAATGCTCAGAATCTTAGAGGGTTTTGTTTCCAGGATGTCTTTCAACGCCGTCCTGCGTCTCTTTTCAATAACTTCCAGACGCTCGATCGGTATCTCCAGTTCCTCTTCAAGTCTTTCAAACATTGTCCTTACTATCTTCACTGCATTTGTGGGACATACAGTGTAACAGGCTTTGCATCTGGTACAGTAATCGCGGTCGATAAAGAAACTTCTCCTCGTTTCCTTCACCGCATCAAAAGCGCATGCCTCCTTGCAGAGACCGCAGAGTATACATTCTTCCTCGACAATGACAAAGAGACCCAGGTTACATACCGTTGACCTGCAGTATTTATCGAAGATATGTTCCTCGTATTCCTCCCGGAAATGCTTGATGGTGGTGAGTACAGGATTCGGCGCACTCTGGCCGAGTCCGCAGAGGGAGCCACGCTGTACCAGTTTTCCGAGTGCTTCAAGCCGCTCGATATCTCCCTTTTCACCCTGACCTGAAGTGATCTTTTCCAGAATCTGGAGCATCTGGTAGGTACCGATCCTGCAGGGTGGACATTTGCCGCATGACTCTGCCTGGGTAAAGGACAGGAAGAATTTGGCCACATCAACCATGCAGTCATCTTCGTCCATTACGACCATCCCTCCTGAACCCATGATAGAACCGACTTTGCGGAGCGAGTCAAAGTCAACCGGCAGGTCAAGGAACTTTTCAGGAATACATCCGCCTGACGGACCTCCTGTTTGTACCGCCTTGAATTTCTTGTCTTCGTGAATACCGCCGCCGATGTCGAACACGATCTCCCGCAGGGTAATTCCCATAGGGACCTCAACAAGGCCGGTATTCTTCACTTTTCCTGCCAGAGAAAAAACTTTCGTTCCGGATGAACCCGATGTACCGATGTTCAGGAACCAGTCAGATCCTTTCTCTATGATCGGAGGAACACAGGAAAACGTTTCTACATTGTTGAGATTGGACGGGTAGCCCCAGGGACCTCCGCCCGGTTCTGAAACCCTTGGGGGTCTCGCATGGGGAAACCCTCTTTTCCCTTCGAGAGATGCAACAAGAGAAGTAGCTTCCCCGCATACAAACGCTCCCGCGCCTTGTCTGATATGCACCGTGAAATCAAACCCTGTCCCGAGAATGTTCTTCCCCATAAGCCCGAGGGCTTCTGCCTGTTTGATCGCATTTTTGAGGGTCTTGATGGCGAGGGGATATTCATGACGGACATAAATGAATCCATAATGCGCATCGATTGCATATGCACAGATGAGCATCCCTTCGAGCAGGCTATGGGGGTCTCCCTCCATGATCGACCTGTCCATGAAGGCGCCTGGATCTCCCTCATCTCCGTTTGCGATGACCATCTTTATTGAACCGGGAGCCCTTTTCGCATGTGCCCATTTTACGCCCGCGGGAAAACCTGCACCGCCCCTCCCTCTGAGATTGGCCTTTCTCACCTCTTCGAGTACCTGTTCCGGACTCATTGATGAGAACATTTTCTCAATTGCGCCATACCCGCCGACACCAAGATAATGCTGTATATCAAAGGGATCAATATTGCCGGTATTACGGAGCGCAATTTTTTGCTGTTTTTTATAGAAGGGGACTTCGTCCCAAATGGCTGTAGGCTCTTCGAGAAAAGATTCCCTGAAAGCAAGTTCCCTCACCGGAGTTCCTGTGGTATATGTGGTCGAAATTACCTCATGCGCGTGTTCAACATTGACTTTCTGGTAGTAAAACCCGTATGGTTCGGCCCTCATGATGGGACCTTTCTGGCAGAGTCCCTGACATCCGGTCTTTACAATCTCGACCTCGATCCCGGTCTTGCGTGCTTCATCCTTTAACGCATCGGCGACCTTATGAGACCCCAAGGTATTGCAAGGAAGCCCGCAACAAACTTTCACCATATTTTTCCCGGGATTAAAGACTTCCTGTACGAGTACCTCTCTCAGCTTCTTGAGTTCTTCAATTGTATTTAGCTTTTGCATGGTACCCTATCTTTAAAATGGAATCAATATACATTGATTCAGTAATATATTTATTAATGTTTTACTTTATATATAATTTATAACAGCTTAATATAATGATTTAATCAGTTTTTATGATCTGTACGAAATGCTGCATTTTTTTCTCGCCGATAATTTCGCCGACAACTTCCTCGTTAATTGTTGAAACCGGCGCAAGGCCGCAACATCCGACACATCCTACGGTTTCCAGTGTCAAGGCAAGGTCCTCAGTCGTTTCTCCATTCTTCACTTGAAATTCTTTTTCAAGCGCCGAAAGAACTTTCTTGGAGCCTCTCACATAACATGCAGTACCAAGGCAGACTTTCACCACTTTTTTGCCTCTTGGCTTAAAGTGGAACATTTTGTAAAAACTCGCCACGCTGTATACTTCCGAAAGGGCTATGTCCAGCTTCCCGGAGAGTCTCTTCAGCACGTCTTCAGGAAGGTAGCCGTTCTCTTCCTGTATCTGATGGAGGGCATGTATCAGTACCCCCCGCGTTTTTTCATGCTCGCTGAGAATATCACCTACTTCACCGATCTTTTCATCGATATTCATCTCTTCTACTTTCATCAAACCTCCAATGAATAAGGCAAAGGTAGAGGTACAGGTATAGAACAAAACTTATCGTTCACTATCTGTACCATAATTGCATCTTTGTCTGCCTTATCTCTTTCCCTATACCTGTACCTGTTTTTTAATAAATTCCTATATGCGGTTTTGCCGCTTTTTCCAGTTCACGCCGCGCAGCCATATCCATGAGTACCCGCTCGGCGCCGAACTTGCCTGGCTCATACTTTTTCAGTTTAAGCGCCTCTCTTGCTTTGTCAATATATTCAAGTGCAAGATGAAGAATTTTTTCAGGGTCGGGCTCAAAGTGCATTGCCCCTCTGAACCGTTCAAACCAGACTTCGGTCATGATCCTTGTGACTTCTTTGCTCGCTTCCACGGGAGACTCCCCTCCGAAGATTACGGGGACACCTGACGCAGCCAAATAACACCCTATGGAAATCGCTTTCTCCGACATCCACTCCGGTGCAATCCCGACTCCGGGCATGCCGCCTATTTCATCCGAAAGACCACCTTCCTCCGCCATCGCAGCAAGTATTGTCAGAATCCTTGAGTTGTCTACGCATGAGCCGAGATGAAGGATAGGGGGAATGCCAATTGCTTCACAGACTTCCCTGAGGCCCGGACCTGCATGTTCCAGCGCCATCTCGGGAGTCAGATATCCGGCGGTTCCACACGCGGCAGAGCCGCACCCTGTTGAGACGATGAGCACATCATCCTTTATCAATTCAGTCGCCAGGAAACGGTGAAGACCCTGTGAGGGGATCCTCGGGTTATCACATCCTGCGAGGCCCACTACACCACGGATTCTCCCTGCGATAATAGCATCATTCAGTGGTCTGAACGAAGCCCTCCATTGCCCTCCCTGCATATATTCGATATATTCGTGGGAAAATCCTGCAATCAGCGGGAACTTGTCCGTTATATGACTTCCTTCTGCCTTTCTGTTCGAGTAATTGTCAATGGCAACCCTTACGATCTTTCGTGCTATTTCCCGCGCCTTGTGTTCATCATATTCAATATGGACCGCACCCGGAAATTTCGCTTTATGTGAGGTCGTAATCACCTTGGTGTGGAATGTTTTGGAAAGTTCGGTCAAAGCAGGCATGATGCACTGGACATCAACGGTTATGGCATCAACCAGTCCCGTGAGAATCGCAAGCTCCTGATTCGTAAACCCTCCTGCTGTCGGTATTCCGTGCCGCATAAGAACTTCGTTTGCTGTGCAGCACATCCCCCCGAGGTTGATACCCTTTGCGCCTTTCGATTTTGCATATTCGATCAGTTCGGGTTCATTTACAACATCCACAATCATTTCTGCAAGAGAAGGTTCATGCCCGTGCACAACGAGATTTATTTCGTCCTCTTTGAAAATGCCGAAACTTGCCTCGGCCTTGACCGGTCTTGGAGTTCCGAAAAGGATATCGGTGATGTCCGTAGAAATCATCGAACCGCCCCATCCGTCTGCAAGCGAAACTTTAAGGACGCCCAGAAGCAGGTTATCAGGATCATGGTCAACGCCGATATGGGTCCGGTGCATGGCCTCTGTTATCTCCCTGTCGACGCCACGGGGGATTATTCCCCACTTTTTCCATCGCTCCTGAGTCTTCCGGGGGGC
>Ga0209164_1005516_pt1 | contig 10743 bp, 11 predicted proteins | sample MTBNYHSulfiMetaG_FD_187458 | JGI IMG/M metagenome (GOLD analysis project Ga0209164, IMG submission 187458) | Enrichment culture microbial communities from rom New York Harbor, USA that are MTBE-degrading - MTBE-NYH (New York Harbor Sulfidogenic)... | ecosystem: Environmental > Aquatic > Marine >... | reverse complement strand
GCCTGAAAGAGTAGATAAATGGGCACAGTCATTAAAACTATAGAAACCATTACACTAAAAGAGATTAAGGTAAGATATGCCCATGAATTATTGTAAACAGATTTTCCGAATAATTCCCAGCTTAATGGTAGAAGGCTAAATATCAATGGCCATATTAGAATGATGTTGAAACCAGGGAGATATAAACTGGTAAGCATAGTCAACATCCACCAAAACAAAAGGGGACCAAAGGCGAGGCTTAATGAATTCACCCGCTTAAAAAACCAGGTTCTTGCTGTAATCATCATGGCCATCGTTAAAAATAGGAATGTCACAAATAGAAGATGTGCTTTAACCACGGGTTCTACTACTATACCAAACGCTAAGTGAAGCGCATCTATTCCCCACCATCCAAAGGTCAGCATAATGGTGACTACTATAATCTCTGTAAAATAGAAGATACTACCAAGAACAATATCACGTATAGTGATGAGGCCCCTTCTCAAAGCGCGCGCGCGTCAAGTTCGCGGAGCTCGAAAACGGATACGTTCGAGGCAAAGCATTCGATGACAGAGCCGGATACTACGTGATGGCCGAGGCTTTCAAAGCCTTGAAGGACTCGAAATGCAACGTTGTAGCGGTCGGAGCAGTTCAAGAGGAGGTGGGTCTCAGAGGTGCCGGCGTGGCAGCGTGGAAGGCTGACCCTGACTACGCTTTGGCTCTTGAGGGCACCTTCGCCGTTGATATGCCCGGGGTCAGCCCGGAGAACATGGTGACGCAGCTCAAGAAGGGTCCGATCCTGACGATAGCTGACAGGGGCATCATAGTTAATCCTAAAGTACTGCGAATGCTCGTTGACACGGCTGAGGCTGGGTGCATACCTTATCAGTTTAAGAAGCCGTTGATGGGAGGCACTGACGCTTCTGCGATACACATTGTCAAGGGAGGCATCCCCACAGGTGTAGTGTCGGTACCCTGCAGGTACATCCATGGGCCAATCTCACTAGCTCACATTGAAGACTTTGAGAACTCGATTAACCTGGTTAAAGCCTTCGTAAAACGCATCTCATCCCCTTAACCACCTTTATTCAAAAAAAAATCTGTTTTCTAGAATATGTCGCCGTAAAATTTCGTGCTCTGGTACTCGTTCAGTGATTTGGCCTCATCGACGTTAAATATCGTGCAGGAAACAATGAACCATGGTTCATGATCTCCTGATTAAGAACGCTAAAATCCTCGACGGGACAGGGAACCCGTGGTTCCGCGGCGACGTCGCCGTCAAAGACGGGAGAATATCCGGCGTAGGCAAGGTTAAAGGCGAAAGCGCAGAGACCGTCAACGCCTCAGGACTGGTGGTCTCGCCTGGTTTCATAGACATTCATTCACACAGCGAGTTCTCGCTCCTCGCGAATCCTGAGGCGGACAGCTTCACCAGGCAAGGAATAACCAGCGTCCTGAACGGTAACTGCGGCTCCTCAGCTGCGCCACTTAACGAGCTGGGAAAAGGCATCAAGAAGGAACTATATGGACTCGAGGTAGACTGGTACACCACCAGCGAGTACCTCAACTTTCTGGAAGCGAAAGGAGTAGCCCTGAACGCGGGAACCATGACGGGGCTCGGGAACCTGTTACTTTCCGTCATGGGGATGGACGCCTTCGACCGTGCCCCCACACAGGGCGAGGTGGAGGAGATGAAGACGCTTCTAGGAACATCCCTGGAGGAAGGAAGCTTTGGACTCAGCTCAGGGCTCGAATACGATCCGCAGACCCTCACACCGACCGAAGCACTCATCGACCTATGCAAGACCGTGGCAAGCTATGGCGGACTCTACGCGACCCACATAAGAAGCAGGGACGTGAAAGTCGTTGAGGCTGGGCAGGAAGCCATAAGGATAGGGGAGGAGTCGGGTGTGCACGTCGAGGGCGTCCACTGGGGAGCACGCTTCCCATCGGACGGGAAGACCAAGCATATCGTGGACCTGTGCGACGACGCGAGGCTCAGAGGACTAGACGTCGCCTTCGACCAGGTCCCGTGGACCATGGAGAACGGGTACGGCTGGTGCGGCTGCGCCCTCATCGAGCCCATCATAATCGGCTCAAAGTACTTGAAGAAAGGAGCCAAGTTCACCTACGAGATGCTGCTAGACCCCCAGGTTAAGGAGTATCTAAGAGGCGACCTCATAAACCGCCAGTACGGGCCCATCCTGGCTGGCGTCCGCGGACCCCTGGACTCCTGGGACCGCTTCATGGTGGCTCACACGGAGAACAGCCCCAAGTACAACGGGATGAGCCTCAGGGAGATCGGCGCGAAGATGAAGCTAGACCCCTTCGACGCCCTGTTCGAGTTGCTCGCCCGGGAGGGGGAGGGGTTCGAGAACGCCTGGGGCGCGGTGGCCATCACAAGCCAGTGGGACACCGACTTCTCGCTACTACACCACAACTGCAGCGTGGCAATAGACTCCGCCAATGACTCGCCGAGGGGACCCCTCTCAGAGGAGCCGGTCGGCGAGGTGACGACGCGGGCCTACGGCCAGTTCCCATACTTCTTCCAGAAATGGGTCAGGGAGGATGGGCTGCTTGGGCTCGAGGACGCCGTCAGGAAATGCACGGGGCTCCCAGCGCAGCGCATGGGCCTGATGGACAGAGGGCTGCTGCGGCCAGGGATGTGGGCGGACATCATACTTTGGGACCCCGACGAGATCAGGAACAACGCGACGTTCATGGCTCCCAGGGTCTACCCGAGCGGCATACACAGAGTCTACGTGAACGGGGTGCCTGTGGTGGAAGACAACGAGCACACGGGCTCACTGCCCGGGAAGACCCTGAGGCCCTAACGCCCCAGCCTATAATTATCTCACAGGCGCCCTAACCAGCATCCTTTCCAGCCTCCCAGAACCATGAAATAATAGGACAACAAATTCTGTAACGACCTCCATGTCTTTTAAAGACATCATAGTTGAAAGAGAGAACAGAACCATACTAGTAAAAATAAACAGACCAGAGGTGCTCAACGCCCTCAGAGAGAACACATTCCTCGAACTAGAGCAGACCCTAGATGAGTTCTCAGACACAGACGAGCTCCAGGTGATGATAATCACCGGGGCCGGCGACCGCTCCTTCTCGGCAGGGGGAGACATAAACGCGCTCCTGGACATGAACAGCGACGGCGCGGCTTCCTTCGCCGCCATGACACACAGGATACTCGACAAGATGGAGAGCACCCCCAAACCAATCATAGCCGCCGTCAACGGCTACGCCTTCGGAGCCGGATGCGACCTCACCGTAGCGTGCGACATCGTGATAGCTTCAGAGAAAGCCACCTTCGGTGAACCACCCACAGGCCTAGGGATAACCACCCCTTTCGGCGGCACCCAGAGGCTTCCCAGGATCATCGGCCCCAAGAGAGCAAAGCAGCTCTTCTTCACAGGTGAGAGCGTAGGAGCCGAGGAGGCCCGCACGCTCGGCCTTGTCAGCAAGGTAGTCAAACACGAGGAGCTGCTGCCGGAGACCCGGAAACTGGTTGACAGGATGCTCAGCCGAGCCCCGATAGCCGTAGGGTACTGTAAGAGGCTGATTAACTTCAGCTCGTACGGGGACATGAGTGAGGGCGACAGGCTGGAGTCGGAGCTGTACGCCAAGTGCTTCGACACCGAGGACAAGAACGAGGGCATGAAAGCCTTCCTGGAGAAGAGGAAGCCGGTATTCAAAGGTAGATGACGACCCTCATTTAACCAAAAGATACGGAGCCCCGAATACCTGCATGCGTCATCATTTTTAAGAAAGACATGCCCAGGGACCCCGGATTCATACAGGTATGGTGCCCCACGTGATCGTTTAAAGGAATTTTTCGATCCATAACACGTTTTTAAAATGTTTATTATCCACGGATACTAAACAGAACATGGTGAGAACATGATAAGTTACGTCAAACTCTACGGTCCTCCAGTGTACGACGCCATAAAGGAACTGGAGAAAATAGCCATAACTATGCCGGAGGTATGCATCATGAGCAGTGTCATAGCAGCCTCAGTACCAAACTACGCGGAAGGACAGGAGGGCTCGCCACTAACCCCGGGTGGAGCCTACCAATATTTCGCGGAGCTGGGAGAGATCACACAGAAAAGGTGTAACACCATCATCAGCAAGTCCGGTCAAAAGCTGGGAGAATACGACTTCTTCTTCGAGTGGTTCAAAAATCCGACGATGGACGAGTTGAACGACCTCATCAAGAGAATAGACAAAGCCCTTACGCCATTAAACGTCAGGTACACGATAACAACGAGGTGAACGCACCTCCCCACATTTTTTTTAATCTGGAAGTTGTTCATGCAGCCGATCACGTAAATTTGGTCCCGGGGATTAACCGCAGATGACTGAATCGGGTTGGAGTGAACCCCGCGCGCCGCAAGCATAAACGAGACACGTATATAAGACACGGCTTTAGATCGGGCGGAGAAAGCAAGTTGTCTGAGGTATGGGTGTCATCGATAATGAGCGCCGTCTTCGTCAGCCTATTATCGCTAATCGGGGCCGTGCTGATTGCCTCAAGACGCAAACTATCAAAATCTCAGACCCTGTCCCTCGTCAGCTTCTCAGTTGGCGGGCTGCTGGGCGGAGCCTTCCTTCACCTACTACCCGAGGCAGTTGAGATGAACGACAGCATCATGACGGTCTCGATATACACGTTGACGGGGCTGTTCACATCCTACATCGTGGAAATGGTTCTCAAGTGGAGGCACTGCCACATCCCCACCTCGGACGAACACCCCCACAGCTTCGCGTACATGAACCTCATAGGAGACGGCATACACAACATGATCGACGGCATAATAATCGGGGGAGCCTACCTCACATCGTCGGCTCTGGGCGTAGCCACCACCCTAGCCATCTGCCTCCACGAGATACCCCAGGAAATAGGCGACTTCGGCGTCCTCATGTACGCAGGCATGAAGCCCAGGAGGGCCCTGTCACTGAACCTGTTGTCCGCCCTGACCGCGATCCTAGGCGTCATACTGTCGCTGACCCTCAGCAGATACGTCGAAAACCTGGTGTCTTTCCTCCTACCCTTCGCTGCCGGCAACTTCATCTACATCGCCGGATCAGACCTCGTTCCTGAGCTCCAGGACGAGAAAGAACTGTTCAACAGCGTGGTGCGGCTGGCTTTAATGTTCTCCGGAGTCATCTTACTGTACATTCTGGCATAGATTGTACGTGCAATTTGTGGCAGTGTGCGCGCATCAAACTAAACTGCCCGTTGGGTGGATTAGGGTGCAACCATGATATTTTATCCAAACCTTCGTCAAAGTTAAGAAAAAATTTGTCTGAGGCCGCCTTCAGCCCCGTTAAGCCTTGTAGACGATATCACCGTTCAGGATAGTCATGTCCACCTTGTAGGCCTTCAACCGCTTCTTGGCGGCTTCCACGACCTCAGCATCCGTCGCCTTCAGCTTGAACTCCGGCTCCGTGATGTCCATGGGCAGCACGACTATGTCGGCCAGCTTACCCGCCTCAACGGAGCCCTTGATGCCCTCCTCGCGGGTCGCGTAGGCGCCCTCCAGGGTGTAGCACCGTACGGCCTCCTCCACGGTTATCCTGCTATCAGGGTTGGGGTGGTTCACAGCCGACCAGATGCCGTAGAGGGGATGGAAGGGCATCCCGTCCGAGCCGAAGGGCACGTGGAAGCCCAGATCCAGTAGACGCCTGTAGGGGTTAGACCTCCGGTTCCTCTCCTTCCCCAGGCGGGTCTCGTACATGCCGCCGGGCCACGCCCACTCGCCCACGAAGTTGGGCTGCATCGAAGCCACGATACCCAGCCGCCTGGCCCGCATGATGTCCTCGTCGGTGGGGTACTCGAAGTGCTCTATCCTGTACCTGTGGTCTTCCCTGGGCACCGCCAACGCCTCCTCGATCCTGCTTACAGCCTCATTGACGGCTCTGTCCCCGATGGCGTGGATGGCTATCTGCCCGCCCATGCCGTGAGCCTCCTGGACTACCCGCTTGTTCCTCTCCTGGTCCCCCACGTAGACGCCCCGGGTCGATGAGTCGTTGGCGTAGGGGTCGTACAGCAGCGCTGTCTGGGCCCCCATGGAGCCGTCGATACCGATCTTGAGGGTTCCGAAGCTCAGCCACTCGTCCCCGCTCCAATCCCTGGGGTACCAGGTCATGACGTGGGCCCTTATCCCCAGGTCACCCTCCCTGTGCGCATCCACGTAGGGCTGGGTGGAGTTGTGCACGGTGGCCTCGTCTGGGCGGCTGGCGTCGTGGATCGTGGTGGCGCCCAGGCTGTGGGCCAGGCTGGCCGCGTCCCTGATGCCCTGCCTGAGCTCCTCGTAGGTTGGAGGAGGAATGTACTCGGAGACGAGGCCCCGGGCGTCCCGGAGGACCCCCGTTGGATCGTTCTGGTCGTCCTTGTCGATGACCCCGCCCCTGGGGTTGGGTGTGTCCTTGGTGATGTTGCATAGCTCCAGGGCCAGGGAGTTGAGGACCATCATGTGGCCGCAGACCCTGGTCAACACCACCGGGTTGTCTGGGGACACCTTGTCCAGGTCGTACTTGTTGGGGTACCTCCTCTCCCGGAGGTACTGGTCGTCCCAGCCCCGCCCCTGCACCCACTTACCCTCAGGCAGACCCCTGAACTCGATGTAGTGTTTGAGCCTAGCGAGTACGTCTTTTATGGAGTCGGCCTCACTCAGCTGAAGGTGGCCGAGCCTGTACCCCCAAGACAGGAAGTGGGTGTGGGAGTCTATGAGCCCTGGGACAACCGTCCTGCCCGACGCGTCTATCACGTGGGCGCCGGCGGGTATCTTGGTGGCTGACCTCTTACCCACGGCAGCGATCTTGTTGCCGCGTATCACGATGACGGCGTCACTGACGGCGGGTTTTCCCGTACCGTCAATGAGATTTCCGCATTTAACAACTTTAATGGATATGGTTTTCGCCTGTTTTCTTCGATATTCGAGTAGTTATTTACGGCAGGTATAAAAACATATGCATCAGCGCAGTTGCTGGCCGTCGATGAGGGGTGAAGTCACCGCCCGTGCCTGTGCACCTGCCCCGCCCTCACGCCAGTGTGCTCACTGTCACGGACGGTCAGCTCCCCGTTCACTATCACGTGTCTAATTCCATCTGGGCGTCTCCTCGGGTCCGCGTAGGTGGCCGTGTCCCTGATAGTGTCTGGGCTGAAAACTGTGATGTCCGCCTTAAACCCGGGCCTGACCACTCCGCGCTCCTCAAGGCCCATTATCTGGGCTGGCAAGCTGGTCATCTTCCTGACGGCGTCCTCCAGCCTCAGAACCCCCTGCCTCACGTAGTGGCCAAGGACCCGTGGGAAGGCGCCGTAGGCCCTGGGGTGGGGCTTCCCGAGCAGTATCCCGTCGGTGCACACCGTTCCGTGGGGGTCCGCCATGAACCGTTTAACGTCGTCCTCGCTCATGGTGAAGGAGATCATGGTGGTGGCGTTGCTCTCCTTAAGGACGATGTCCATGAGCGCCTCCACGGGGCTCTGGCCGCGCGCCTCCGCGATATCCTTCATGGACATGCCCTCGAACATGGCGTTCGCCTCCGTCTTGAGGTTGGTGCAGAGGAGAAGGTCCCACCGTGGGCTCCTCGATCCAGGTTTCCTAGACTCCTCCTTGATCCTTAACCTTACCTCGGGGTCCTTCAGGCGTTGAAGCAGCGAGTCCACCCCGCCCGCGTGAACCCATGGGGGCAGCAGGCTGCTGAGGAAAGTGCTTCCCGCAGTGTAGGGGTACTGGTCGAATGACACCTGGACGCCCTCCCGCCTCGCCTCGTGCAGCCGCCTCAGGGCGTCAGCCGACTTACCCCAGTTGGCCTCGCCGCTGGCCTTGAAGTGGCTTATGTGGACGGGCACCCTAGCCTCGCACCCTATATGAGCCACCTCGCCTATGCTCTCGATGAGCCTGTCTCCCTCGTCGCGCATGTGCACCACGAATACGCCTCCGAGGGCGGACACCGTCTTGCACAACTCAGCCAGCTCACGGGTCTCAGAGTAGATGCAGGGAGCGTAGATGAGGCCGGTGCTTAGGCCGATGGCTCCTTCAGCCATGCTCCTCGCCAGGAGTAGGCGCATCGCTTCAAGCTCGGAGCCGCTTGGGCCCCTGTCATCCATCCCCATGACAGCCAGACGCAGGTTACCGTGACCTATAAGAGCGGCAACGTTCACCGAAGGACGCGCCTCACTTAGAGCGTCCAAGTACTCGCCGAGGCTCCCCCAGCTCCACCCCACATCCGGGTCGCCGTTGAGCCCCGAAAGGTACCTCCTCCACTGCTCAACGTGGCTGGCGGCTATCGGCGCCTCTCCCAGCCCATCCTGCCCCACGACCTCCGTGGTCACCCCCTGCAGCACCTTGGCCTCAGCGAGAGGCTCAGAGATGAGGAGAAGATCAGAGTGGCTGTGTGTGTCAATGAAACCAGGGGCAACCACAAGCCCCTCAACGTCCAGCACAGTCTCGGCCTCACCGGCCACCCGGCCGACGCCCACGATGACCCCGCCTCTGATGGCTACTTCGCCGCGGAACCAAGGGTTCCCGGTACCATCCACAATTTTACCGCCCTTCAGCAGGATATCATACATGGAGTAGACTGTCGTTGAAGAGGTTTAGATGGTTTGCGTCTGGAATGCGGAAGAGCGTATTAAAGCCGCATCAACAAGTCTTTGGATACATCGAAGTGGGTTGAGATGAGGCCCAGGCACACGTGGTCTGTCAACCCCTGATGATTATAGTCATCTAAGTCGGCGTAGAAGTACATGGTCTTGCCAGTTACAGGGTTGGAGAATATGGGTGCAGAGTCAACGCTATTTGATGTAACTTGGAGGTCTTTGAAGAACAAGGTGTTGATCCAGACACTTGAGTGCGCGCGCTGGGTCATGCTGGCCGTCAGCGTCAAATGTCAAGACGACGTCCGCCGATATTTTTTGGCTGTATTGAAGCAGTTGCGAAGGGCCGCGCCCTTACCCAGGTTCGTTGAGTTACGTAAGATTATAGCTCCGTGTTGCTCAGCAATCTTCCCCGTGTTATCATCTGATCCGTCGTCGCACAATATCACCTGCTCGACGTGTTGAGAAACCTTATCTATTATGCCCGCTATCGACCTGCTCTCATTGTACGCTGGTATGCATGCGACGATGAGGGGCTTCATCAATGCACATGTTCCAGGGATACTCGATATTAGGGTTCAAGTGTAGTGATACAGAATAACAACTCATGTCTCTAAAAAAAATGGTTACTTTTTAGCTGCTATAGCCAACTCGGAGCCCAGAGATCTACACTGGTCCAGCACCGTCTTACTGGGTGCCCCGCTTGACTCCACGGGTTTACCGATCTGTGAACCCACCCTGCTGAAGAGGGACAGAGAATCCTTCACTCTGCCACCTCCTCCGTGGCTGTAGAAGACGGCGTAGGGTTTGCCTGTGTAGCCGGGCTTGTTCCTGTTGATGTACCAATCGTCCATGAAGGTCTTCAGAGTGCCAGCGATGTAGCTGAAGTAGTCCGGCGTCCCAAAAGCTACTCCATCGTATCCAGGGTACTCCTCAATGGGGTACCTTCCTGTGTTGGCGTTATGGAGAACTGTCTCACATCCCTCCGCCCCAACACCCTCAGCCACGGCTCGGGCCATCTTCTCGGTGTTGCCGTGCTGCTGCGAATGGTAGAGCACAAGTATTTTCGCCATAGTCCTTCATAATTGTGGTGTCTACGGCATTTATCACTTTTATTAAAGAAATATGGAGCCTTCACTTGATCTTGTAGACAATGTCTCCCTTACGGACTCTCTCCTGAACCTTGAGCCCGATGGAGGCTCCGGCACCCGCTTCTTCCACCTGCTCATGCTCAATCTGCATGGATTTCACGGTCTGGGTGAAATCGGTGGTGGCCCCAGCCAAATTTATGGTATCCCCAACCTTCAGTTTATCCACGAGCTCAATGACAGCTACGCCTATGTTGGAGTAGTAGTGGCTTACATCACCAATCTTCACTAAAGGTTTAGCCATGTGTATGGTTTGGCTTTAGGACGTTAAATGGTTTCCGGGTACGCTGAAAGTCTGAGCCTAGATGAGCTCTAACCTATCAGCGCCTCAGCCGATGCAGTACAAGGTAGAGGGTGGCGAGTATGGCCGCTGTAAGGGCGGTGGGTATGAACCCCATGTACCATGGATCCCTCGATGAGAGGGAGTTATCTCCGGAGCCGGCGTCAGGAGCGGCCGGCGTTGTCTCCTCCTTGGTTAAGAGGCATTTAATGTACCTTGCCTCGCCCTCGGTCAACGCGGTGTGCAAGGTGGCCGACTCGTAGCCATCCTTCCCCACGTTGAAGGTGTAGTTGCCGTAGATCAGGTTTATAAACTCCGCAGCTCCACTCGAGTCGCTCTCCTCTTTCAACGTGGCCAGCCCCACAGGTTGAGCTGTGGACACGATCTCCGCGTGCTCTACCTGAACACCGTCCTCAGACTCCACATATACGGTTAGCTTACCCGGCATGTAGACCCTGTACGAGAATGTCTCAGCGCAGCCTTCGTAGTGCTGGGTTCCCGGCCAGGAGAAGGTGGCCCGGTACTCGCCTAGGGCGTCTCCGTACGATGTGCGCGTGAAGGCCCCCTGGGCATTAGTTGTCGAGTATCCTGTGGACACCGACCCATCCGGGCGCAGGATCATGAACTCCACAACCTCGTCCTGGATGGCCGGAGACAGGACCCCCGTGAAGTTGACCTCGTCGCCCTCGAAGCATATCTGGGAGGCGACTACTAGGCTT
>Ga0209164_1005515_pt1 | contig 10745 bp, 8 predicted proteins | sample MTBNYHSulfiMetaG_FD_187458 | JGI IMG/M metagenome (GOLD analysis project Ga0209164, IMG submission 187458) | Enrichment culture microbial communities from rom New York Harbor, USA that are MTBE-degrading - MTBE-NYH (New York Harbor Sulfidogenic)... | ecosystem: Environmental > Aquatic > Marine >... | reverse complement strand
AGCACGCCCACGTAGGGTCCGGCAGGAACATGCCGGGTACTCCGAGTATCATTGTAACTACCCGAGTACACTCAAACTATGCGACTTCGTGTCGCACGCCAACGACGAAGCTCACCGGCGCCGGCCGCGTGGTCTGAAAATGGAAGATGGGTCCAAGGGGGGTCCAGTCGCCGTTTGACTCTTGGAAGGCGGTGGGATGCTCCGCTCAAGCAAAACATCAAAGGTCAAACGGGTGACCCCTTTCTTTCTTAAGGGCGCGAGGTTGCCCCGCGTGGCGACAGCCTCGCGAGTCGCTTGAGAAGAGATTACCCAAGTGCATGAAATCGTGCTAAACGAATATACGCATTGGATCGATGCGAAATAAGAGTCTGACAAGGCTAAGGGTTTTGTTCCGAGTACCTCGGCCGGTGCGCGTGCCCGCCGGCCTTCATGGCGGTTTATTGACGCTGTGCCACCGTTGCGCCGCGGCTGGTTTATACCCCTCGTTCCCACGCTCCAGCGTGGGAACGCAGATTGGGACGCTCTAGTGTCCCGCCCGGGGCGCGGGAGCCCCCACAGCGGGGTTCCCACACTGGAGCGTGGCAACCAGGGTATGGAGCGTGGGAACCAGGGCAAAAATCAGACCGCCTTGGCGCAAGCATGTTCCATGCGGACAACACCATAATCCGGCAACCTAGAACCAGGGAGGCTTGATCATGAATAGGGGAATTGCATCGCTTTTATCATTGGCGGTTGTTCTGGCGTTTTGTTCCTTCTCACCGGCTCTTGCGGGTTCGGTGGAATATATTTACGACGATGCAGGCCGCCTCATGAAGGCAAAATATGAAAATGGGCCGGTAATCGAATACACTTACGACAACGCGGGAAACCTGCTTCCGCGAAAGGTAGTCGAGTCCAACGAGGCCCCGGTGGTACCCGGTGCTCCCACCGGCAGGGGCAGGGGAAAAAAAGGCATTGTGTACAAATTCACGGGGAGCGCAAGCGATCCCGATGGAGATCCCGTGAAGTACCGTTTCAACTGGGGAGACGGCGCCAGGAGCAGGTGGAGCTCAAGGTCCTCCCTGAGGCACAAGTGGTCCGAGCCGGGAGCGTACTGCGTGAAAGTGCTTGCCAGGGACGACAATGGGGCCTTGTCGGGCTGGTCTCCCTGCAAGGATGTGGTCATCACCTCTCGCCCCCCGCTGCTCGCCGGCCCTCCCACAGGCGCAAGCAGGGGCAAGACCGGAGTCAGGTACGGGTGCAATCAAAAGTGAGAGTAAATTCATTCGACCCATGCGGTTGAGTTTTTTCATGGACAGGTTGATCGCGTAGGTTGGGTTGAGGCAAGAGAAACAGTGCGCTCCCCTGATACACGACGCCTTTGCACGTTCTTTCTTTCCGCCGAAACCCAACACCACCGGCACGAAGAGCAGGCGTTCGAAAGGCGTTGGGTTTCGGCGGGCAGACATGTTCAGCAAGTTCACGAGTTGTGTATCCAGGCCCGCTCCGCCGTGGCCTCAACCCAACCTACGCGGTCACGCAATCCGCGCTTGAGTGTCCACTTCAGGGAGCCGGGTTATGTGATCCATACTTTGGCGGATCGAAAGGTGAAAATCAATGGAGCGCTTCGCCAGGAAATCAAGGGTCCAGATGACCTCACTTACACAAGTGATTGTCCGGATATATGGCTAAGATTCGACAAAGTCCATACGGGCTTCTGGCTCGGAGGGTTGATGTGGCGGGGACAGTTGGTGGTCGACCGGAAAGCCGCCCCGGGAGATTATCAATTATCGGTGTTTCGCAAATTTGCTCCTGAGGAGAGACCCTTTTCGACTTTCTTGATTAAGGTCTATGCGAATGAAACTGCCCTTCGGCGAAACTCGAAATCATTTCTGGAACGTTACCTGGCAGTTTCGCCATGGCGGCTTTTCGCCCTTGGCCTGGTCTGTTCTCTTGTTAGTTTTGGCCTCGCGTTTTACCTCTCCAGCCAGAGGGAACAATTACTGGCAAAAGAGGGCAAAGCCGAGATTTTCCGCATCATTGAAACGCCGGAGGGCCGCGAGGTCCATTTCTCCCTCGGGGCCAAAGACGGTGTTCAATCCGATTCCCGACTGGTGCTCATGGATGACAAGGCAAGATATCTAAGCACCTTGCGGTTAAAGCAGATCACTGAAACGGACTCCAGTGCCATGGTGGACCCAGAACAACATGTCGAATTCGGATATCTTGTTGCCTTGAGTCGATCCTCATCCAAGACGGACCCTGGTTGATTGCTCGCATGCTGTAGCCTCGGATTGCACAATCGGCCGGCCTGTGCCTGAACCAGATCCGTTTCCCGCCATCACAGTCGAGCTTTGCGCCGGACAGCGAAGAATCCGCGAGCCATGTCGGCAACAATAATGTGGATTGTCAGGACAATCCCGTGTACTGGCTGGATTGCAATAATATTGACGACCGCAGTCGGCGATTGCGGAATATACAAGGGAGCTGATTCTGTTGCGGCGCACTGGCAAACGATACTCGCCACTGCAGTGGAAGGGGAAGCGGAAAAGCAAATGAAAGAGACCCTGGAAGAGAGTCAGTTGTGTATTATAGGTCCAAAGTCTTTGCTGATTGCTATGCGGCAGGGCGATGTAGCAGACATTGACTGATTGGGATGATCCACGGAGCGTTTTTAAGAGGCCCTTGGGTGAGCCCGCTTTTGCTTTAGGCTCACCCAGAAAAAGATCGGTTAGAATTGCTTGACTTCGATCTTCTTCCTTTTGGCCGATTCCACCTTCGGGATCGTCAGACGGAGCACACCGTCCTTGTAGGTGGCCTCGATGCCTTCCTCCTTGACCTCGGAAGGAAGCGTGAAAGTGCGGTAAAAGGAGCCGAACCGCCTTTCAATGGAGTAGTAGTTCTCGCCTGTCTGTTCCTCTTCTTTCAATGCTTTTGATCGTTTTTTGAATTAGCGCAGGAATTGATCCAACGCGATGCAATCAGGGAAAACTTTGAAAGGGGAGAGTTTGGTCGATATTTCGGCTGATGGAGGGAATCAACTGAGATCAAAAAATTACAAGATGCTCGTGGCAAGGTCTCAGAAGCGCACTCTTTTTTTTCTGCTCTTTGCCTGCGCCTGCACCATGGTCCTTGCAACCTTAGGGAATATCGCTAAAGCTGAAGATTCAACGCGATTGCCGGCTAAATCCAAAGTTGGGGCCTCTGTCGGAGCGTTTTTCACGGAGGCGAACCCTTTCTGTTTCAACGCAGAGTGGGATGACGGGCTTGGCCTCATCAGTCTCAACGAGGAAATCCGAGTCAAGATGGGGGGCAGATTGCAGGTTGATGCCGGCAACATCCGGACAGATGACCACATGGAGAGGGCCTTCCCCGGCATAGCCGGAGGAGAGGCCGAGCTCCGCCGCCTGCGACTATCGCTTTTGGCAGATTTTTATGAACGGGTGGATGTCAAGTTCGAGATGGAGCTCAGTGATAGGCCGACTTTAACCGACGGTTACATCGAGCTCAAAAAGATTCCTTATGTCGGACACTTTCGAGTCGGACACAGCAAAGAACCCTTTTCTCTCGAAGAGCTAGCCAGCAGCAACAACATCACGTTTATGGAAAGGTCTCTGCCTACGGATGTGTTTGCTCCGAGCCGTAATTTCGGTTTTGAGCTGTACAATACTGCTCTAAAAGAACGATTCACCTGGGCTCTAGGAGGCTTCTGGGATACCGCCCCTGTCGATGACCGGACCAGTCTGAAAGACGCCATTGCCGATGCCAGTGGCTATAATGTGACCGCAAGAGCAACGGTGCTTCCCTGGTTTGCCGACCTTGGTAGGAAGCTCGTGCATCTCGGGCTATGCTACAGCCACAAGTCTCGTTGGGATGATAACATCGGGTTGGCGACTTGCGCCGAGTCCGATTTGATTGAAGACCGGCTGGTGGACACGGGCAAGTTTCCCGCTGATGATGCGGACCTCCTTGATACGGAGCTGGCTCTGGTTTATGGCCACTTTTCTTTGCAGGCAGAGTTCTTTCAAGAGCTCACGGCGGGTGCGGAAGCCCATTTGTTCCGGGGCTATTATGTTTATCTCAGTTATTTTCTGACCGGCGAGTGCCGCCCATACGACAAATCACAGGGCATTTTTTCCACACTGAAACCCCGCAACGATTTCAAACCTTCGGCCGGGCAGTGGGGAGCTTGGGAGCTGGCTGTGAGGCACTCCCATGTGGATCTCAACGACGGTGACGTGAAAGGGGGAAAGGAAAGCAATTTCACGGCCGGCTTGAACTGGTATCTCAACGCTAATGTTCGTTTGATGCTCAATTACGTACGTGCAGAAATCAACGACCGCGCTTCTCCTGAAATCAAAGACGGCATTGCCGATATCGTTCAGGGCCGCTTTCAAATTTTCTTTTGAGAAAGTGATGCTCGTTCGAATTCTAAACAAGGTGGAGAAGAGCTCCAGTGACACTAGCGAAAAACCACGAATCGTTAAACAAGCAAAGACTCCCTGCCCAGAGCCTTGGAAGACGTCGCCGTCGTCGCAAGACCGGCGTATTACCGCAACAAGGGCAAAGGCTGTTGGGTGTATCTCAAGGTCACAAGCTCATCGGAAAAATGACGACATGCAAAAAACCCCGCCTCTAGTTTTCATATCCTTGAATCTGTTTTATCTTAAGCAGGCGCCATAAATCTGCCGAGTCAAAGTTGTGATCAGCAGAGCGCAGCTCATTTAACCTTGCAGCGTTTTGCCCTGTTGGCGCACCGTTGCTTCGCATTGAGAGGCAGTTGCATCAAGGCGATACCCTATTTATAACGCTGCCAACCTGGTTTTCTGCACAAGAAGGTATCTCAACAAGACGTCAAGCCCTGCTGATTTATGCTGAGGAATTGAAAGGTCTCGGAGTTATGGAGCTTCCTGTTTTGTTAAATGCGGATTACATCGATTCCCGGTATCAAACGTGGAAATCAGACCCTGAAGCGGTGTCGCGCGATTGGCGACTGTTCTTTGAAGGTTTCGAGCTGGCGGCATTCCCCGAACGCGGGGCCGGAATTTGCGAAAGAGCACAACTACTGCGCCAGTCGCGAGTGGATGAGCTCATCCACCGTTTTCGCGATATCGGTCATTTGCTGGCCTGCCTCGATCCTTTGGTGTCGTGTCCCGCCGATCATCCTTTGTTGAACCTCAAAGCCTTTAATCTGAGCGAAGAAGATCTGGATCGTACATTTTTCACACCGCACCTGTCCGGGTGGGAGCAGGCAAAGCTGCGAGACATTTTAAAACTCTTGCAGGAAACCTATTGCCGCTCAGTGGGTGTGGAATACATGCACCTGCAAGATCCCGACGAGCGACTTTGGCTGCAGGAGCGGATGGAGCCGGTCCGCAATCACCCTGTGCTGGCGGCAGAGACTCGGATCCGAATTCTCCACAGGCTTTGCGAAGCGACCCTTTTCGAGCAATATCTCAATAATAAATACATCGGCCAAAAGCGCTTCTCCCTTGAAGGCGCCGAGACCGTGGTGGCGATGCTGGATGCACTTCTGAGCCATGCTGCGGAGCACGGTTGTCAGGAGCTGATTTTAGGCATGGCGCATCGAGGACGCTTGAATATTCAGGTCAATATCCTGAAGAAACCGTTCGAGCATGTTTTCTGTGAATTCGAAGATAATTACGATCCAGAATCGCTGGTTGGCAGCGGGGATGTAAAATACCATAAGGGTTTGATGACCGAGGTGAAGATCCGACAGGATCGAACCCTTAGCATTCTCCTGGTGAGCAATCCCAGTCATCTCGAGTCCGTGGACCCCGTGGTTGAAGGCGTCGCTCGTGCTCGCCAGGCGCGGCTCCAGGACGGGGACTACAATCTGGTTCTGCCGGTCTTGATCCACGGTGATGCCAGCTTTTCGGGAGAAGGGGTCGTTTACGAAACTCTGAATCTTTCCCAATTGGAAGGCTATCGGACCGGTGGCACAATCCACCTCATCATCAACAATCAGATCGGCTTCACCACTCTTCCGGAAGACGCACGATCCACCCGCTATTCCACTGATGTGGCAAAAATGCTGATGGCTCCGATCTTTCATGTTCATGGAGAAGCTCCGGAGGCAGCCGTTCATGTCATGAAGCTCGCGCACGATTACCGGCGTCAGTTCAAGAAGGATGTGGTCATCGATGTGGTCTGCTATCGACGCTACGGCCACAATGAAGGGGATGAGCCATACTACACGCAGCCTCAGATGTACGAGCGTATCAGAGAACGGCCGGCACCTTTTGAGATTTACGCTGAAAAGCTCATCGAAGCGGGGGAGATCACCCGCGATGCTTTGGATAACATCAAAAATGGAATCAATGAAGGCCTGGAAGGCGCTCATCAAGCTGCCCGCGAAAGGACTTGTGAATTGCCGCCGGCTCGTTTTTATGAAAGCTGGGACGGGCTGGACTATGAGTACTCACACAAACCTGTGGAAACAGGGGTCGAACGGCAGAGACTCGTTAAGCTGGCTCGAAGACTGACTGACTACCCGAAAGGCTTCTCGATTTTCAAGAAACTTGACCGGATTCTAGCAAGACGGCTAGAGGTGATTGAAAAGGGTGAGGAGATTGACTGGGCGAGTGCTGAAATGCTGGCGTTTGCGTCCCTTATAACGGAAGGGATACCGGTGCGGTTGAGCGGTCAGGACAGCCGCCGTGGCACTTTCAGCCAGCGGCACAGCGCGTTGGTGGACGTTGACAAGGGCGGACATTTCGTTCCGCTGAGCCACCTCGAGGACGGCCAGGCGCCGTTCTTTGTCTATGACAGCATGCTTTCCGAAAATGCCGTCCTCGGGTTCGAGTATGGCTATTCGCTGGCCGATCCGCATGCCCTGGTTCTTTGGGAGGCACAGTTCGGCGATTTTGCCAACAATGCTCAGACCATCATCGATCAGTACATTGCTGCGGCAGAGGTCAAATGGCAACGCCGCAGCGGCCTCGTTTTATTGCTGCCTCACGGGTATGAAGGGATGGGGCCGGAGCATTCCAGTGCAAGGCTGGAAAGGTTCCTGCAGCTCTGTGCCGAAGACAACATGCAAGTATGCAACCCATCGACTCCCGCGCAGTATTTTCATCTTTTGCGAAGGCAAGTTAAACGCAATTTCCGCAAGCCGCTGGTCGTCATGACCCCCAAAAGCCTTCTGCGCCACCCCTTGGCGGTTTCAAGAGTCGAGGAGATGGCCGACGGTCATTTTAACGAGGTGCTTGGCGACCCGAAGGAGCTGGAGAAACCGGAGCGGGTGTTGATTTGCAGCGGAAAAATCTACTACGACCTGGTTGAAAGAATGAATCAAATTGAGAGGGCAGACGTTATCATCATGCGAATCGAGCAGCTCTATCCATTTCCCGCTGAACAATTAAGGAGTCTTACCGCCAAATATAAGACTGCCGGGCAATGGTTTTGGGTGCAGGAAGAGCCGGAAAACATGGGTGGGTGGAGATTCGTGCAGCCATATCTGCAGAACCTGCTGAAGAAACGAGTCAACTACATAGGGCGAAAAGCCGCAGCAAGTACGGCGGTCGGCTTCCACGCAGTGCACAAAAGCGAGCAGAAAGAGATACTGGATAAGGCTGTAGGCAGACTTCCGGAGCAATCATGAGAGTGAGGGGCGAGGAATGGGCATGAAAATGGATGTGAAAATTCCCGAAGTGGGTGAGTCGGTTCAGGAGGCCGTTCTTGCCCAATGGTTCAAGCAGGACGGCGAAAAGGTTTCCAAGGACGAGATCCTTTTTGTGATCGAGACCGACAAAGTAACCCTGGAGATAGCTGCCGAGGCAGATGGTATCCTTCATATCGCAGTGGGCGAAGGGGAGACGGTGGCCATCGGAACTGTAGTTGCCACTATAGAGGTTAGTGCGGAGGCGGAAAGGCCGACAGAAGAGGCCGCCAAAGAGGAGCCTTCGAAGGATGAGAAACCATCGAAGGAGCGTGCCGCCCCCGAATCGGAACATAAAGAGCCAACTCCAAAGCCGGAGCCGCTCGAGCAAGCGGAACAAGAGCCTGAACGGCCGTTATCACCCGCTGTGCGTCGGCTGGTAGCTGAATCACAGGTGGATGTTTCACAATTAACCGGAACAGGTCCGGGTGGTCGAATCACCAAAGGCGATGTGCTGCTCCACCTTGAACAAACGGGGCCTGCCGAGCGCACGCCTGCTAAACGCGAAGCCCCTGAGAGCACTAAAGCTTTTGGAGAAGAGGGCGCAAAGGTTGCCGTCGGTCGGAAAGCTCCAGCCCCTGGCCGGGAAGCCCTTGCTGAATCCAAAGCCGAAGTGACCGGCGAGGAACGGATCAGCCGAAAAGCAATGTCCCCTATCCGGCAAAGAATTGCCGAACGGTTGCTCACCGCCAGGCAAAACACAGCTATGCTGACTACCTTTAATGAAATAGATATGAGCCGGCTGCAGGCCATTAGAGCTCATTTCAAAGAGAGCTTCAAAGCAAAGTATGGTGTTTCCTTGGGTCTCATGTCTTTCTTTGTAAAAGCCTCGGTGGTTGCCCTCAAAGAGATTTCCGAAGTCAACGCATTTATCGAAGGCAAGGATGTCATCTACCATCACTATTACCACATTGGTATCGCAGTCGGTGCTGAACGCGGGCTGGTGGTGCCTGTTATTCGGCACGCCGATCGGCTGGGTTTCGCTGAAATCGAACGGGACATTTTGGACTACGTGCAAAAAGTAAAGGAAAATCGTCTGGAGCTTGCCGATCTGGAGGGGGGAACCTTTACCATCAGCAACGGCGGCATCTATGGCTCATTGCTGAGCACTCCGATCCTCAACAGCCCCCAGAGCGGGATTCTGGGAATGCATAAAATCGAAGACCGCCCCGTCGTGGTTGATGGACAGATCGTTATACGGCCCATGATGTACGTTGCCCTGAGTTACGACCATCGCATTGTGGATGGCCGAGAGGCGGTTACGTTTCTCAAGCGCATCAAAGAATGCATCGAAAACCCCGAACGGATCATGATGGAGATATGATATGGCGGTTCAGGAGAGCTTCGATCTGGTTGTTATAGGCGCCGGTCCGGGCGGGTATGTGGCCTGCGTTCGAGCAGCCCAATTGGGACTGAAAGTTGCCTGCGTGGAAAAAAACGAACGCCTTGGCGGGGTATGTCTTAATGTCGGTTGCATTCCGAGTAAGGCTTTGCTCGACTCCAGCGAGCTTTATTATCTGGCGAGGGAGCGGCTGGTAGGTCACGGAGTGCGGACGGGTAAGCCGAAGCTCGATCTGCCGACCATGATGGCAAGAAAAGAGCAAGTGGTAGAAGAGCTTACCGAAAACGTCCGGAAGCTGCTGGAAGGGAATAAGATAAAGGTAATGAAAGGCTCTGCCGGCCTGCTCGACGAAAACACGGTTGCCGTGAGCAACTCTGACGATCGGAGCATCGAAATAAGGGGGAAGGCAATTCTTCTCGCGACGGGCAGCGAACCGATCTCGGTACCGGGCATTTCCTTCGATGGCGAGCGTATTGTCGGTTCCACCGAGGCTCTCTCTTTCCAATCGGTGCCAAAGCGTCTGGGGATTGTCGGAGGGGGCTACATCGGGCTTGAACTGGGCTCCGTATGGAGCCGGCTGGGTGCGCAGATTACGGTGATCGAGATGCTGCCCAAAATCGCTGCTGCGCTCGACGGGCAAATGTCCCGTGCTCTGCAGCGAATTCTGAAAAAACAGGGACTTTCTTTCCAGCTTCAGACCAAAGTCCTGCGTGCTCAAGTCAAAGGCAAGGAGGTTAGCTTGGAGCTGGAAGCCGGCGACAAGAAAGAGGAGCTGACCTGCGATCGTTTGTTGGTTGCTGTAGGCAGGCGGCCGCTGACTCGCGGACTCAATCTCGACAAACTGGGCATAGAAACCGATTCCAGGACCGGTCACGTGATCGTGGACAGCAACTACCGAACTAATATGGCAAGCGTTTATGCCATAGGGGATCTCATTGCAGGTCCCATGCTTGCTCACAAAGCTTCGGCGGAAGGCGTTGCGGCGGTTGAGGTCATTGCCGGTAGGGCGGGCGAGGTCAATTACGATGCGATTCCTTCGGTGATTTATACGTTTCCTGAAGTTGCCAGTGTCGGCTTGACCGAAGAGCAGATCAAGGAGCGCGGCATCGAGTACTGCGTTGGCTCTTATCCTTTTTCGGGTGCCGCTCGCGCTCGCTGCATGGGAGAAACGGAAGGCCTGGTTAAAGTCCTCGCACATGGGAAAACGGATCGCATCCTGGGTGTCCATATTATTGGTCCGCGCGCCTCGGACATGATTGCCGAGTGTGTGCTGGCGATGGAATTCGGGGCAAGTTCGGAGGACATAGCACGAACGGTGCATGCCCACCCAACGTTTGCAGAGGCATTGCACGAGGCGGCGTTGAGCGTGCAAAAATGTTCCATTTACGCTTCATGAGTCGGTGCCGGCGGAACAACACTAAGTACCCTCAATGCGTGAGGAACGATCCGCTGGCAACAGCAAAAGAATCAGATTATGCTGGATGAGGACGATAAGTTGCAATGTTTTCGATGTGTGGCCATCAGGAAGTAGGATGGGTGGAGTGGAACGAAACCCATCAGAATTTATTTGGAAGCACAACGAAGAATTAAGATGCTAGTTTTTTTTCTTGCTCCTCCGAGCTCCTTGCTCCCTGCTGTTTTCATGGGAAGCCACGGGTGTCTCCTTGCCTGCGTAAGCTGGATGCCTGCTTTGGTGCAAGTCCCAGTTCCCGTCCCGCATCATTAAATTTCAGACCGAACAGA
>Ga0209164_1005513_pt1 | contig 10750 bp, 10 predicted proteins | sample MTBNYHSulfiMetaG_FD_187458 | JGI IMG/M metagenome (GOLD analysis project Ga0209164, IMG submission 187458) | Enrichment culture microbial communities from rom New York Harbor, USA that are MTBE-degrading - MTBE-NYH (New York Harbor Sulfidogenic)... | ecosystem: Environmental > Aquatic > Marine >... | reverse complement strand
GATAAGACGAAAGGCAATCTAAACGAAGAAGAGAGAAAATTCACCGAAACCGTGCTGACCGATCTCCGATGGCGTTATGTCAAGGCCGCAAAATAATCGTTGGCCTGGTTTTATTTCAAAGACAACCCTTATGTGGCTCGTATCCGGAGCCTATAACCCACCCCGATGATACCGAAACCCATCAACCGCCGCATCCAGGCCCCGGCCAAAATCAATTTTCTGTTAAAGGTCGTCGGGAAACGATCCGATGGATATCATAACCTTGTTTCCATCATGGTTCCGGTGGATCTCTGCGATTCCATCCATTTGCATTCGACGCAGAAGCCCGGAATTCAGCTGACTTGCAGAGGGTTGCCTCTTCCTTCCGGAGAGAAAAATCTGGTGTTCAGGGCAGCCGAAACTTTTTATCGTGATGCGGGTATCAGCCCCCGTATCCGCCTGACACTCGACAAGGTTATCCCGGTAGCTGCCGGGCTGGGGGGAGGGAGCAGCGACGCGGCCGTTACGTTGCTTGCACTGAACGATCACCATCAAAAACCTGTATCGCAAGAGCGCCTGGCGGCAATCGCGGCCAACCTGGGCGCGGATGTCCCGTTTTTCCTTTATCGAAGGCCATGCATTGCAACAGGAATCGGGGACATGCTCGAGCCTTTGGATTCATGGCCCCGGATGTGGTACTTGATCGTTAAGCCCGCCTGCAGCATTTCCACGGAGTGGGTATACCGTAATTTTAAAATGGAGTTGACATCAACGACAACGAAAGATATACTATTTTACTTGAAAAAGCAGCCCTTTGAGATTTCGCGGCTACTGGAAAATGATCTAGAGAAGGTTACCGCCGCTCATTTTCCGGTAATCCTCACTATCAAGAAGGCACTCCTGGAAGCGGGCGCCGCGGGCGCGTCTATGTCTGGCAGCGGACCCAGTGTATTCGGTGTGTTTACGGACAGGGATCGTATGAACGATGCCGCTCGTGTGGTATCTTCCCTGGAGCTGGGGCAGGTATTCGCCGTTGGGAGTTTGTGATCTTTACTGGGGTGTCGTCAAGCGGTAAGACACGGGCCTTTGGAGCCCGCATTCGGAGGTTCGAATCCTCCCACCCCAGCCAGTTTTCAGGATTTGCGCGGATTCGTTTGGGCGGCATTCAACATCCCGTAAGGAAGGGGTTTTCAGGGCTGTGGACATGAAATTATTTGGAGGGACTTCGAATCCCGCCTTAACTTTGCAAGTATGCGAGTATCTGGGTATTCAGCCGGGCAACATCACCGCCAAGACGTTCAGTGACGGAGAAGTCCTGATTGAGATCGGAGAGAATATACGAGGACAGGATACCTTCGTTCTTCAATCGACCTGCACGCCCGTTAACGACAACCTTATGCAGCTTCTTATCATCATTGACGCTCTCAAGCGTGCTTCCGCTGAAAGGATCACGGCGGTTATCCCCTACTACGGCTATGGCCGTCAGGATCGGAAGGTGAAGCCAAGGGTTCCGATAAGCGCGAAGCTGGTGGCTGACTTGATAACCGTGGCCGGAGCGGACAGGGTTGTGGCTATGGACCTGCATGCCGGACAGATCCAGGGGTATTTCAATATCCCTGTGGACAACGTGTTCGCTGCACCCGTTCTTTTGAAATATATAAAACCCAGATTTTCAAACGATACCGTGATCGTTTCTCCTGATGCAGGAGGGGTCGAACGGGCACGGGCGTTTGCGAAACGGCTCGATGCCTCGCTTGCCATCATCGATAAACGGCGTGAGGCTCCGAATATCGCTGAAGCCATGAACATCATCGGGGAGGTCGGGGGCAAAACCGCAGTCATCCTGGACGATATGGTGGACACCGCAGGGACGTTGACCCAGGCTGCCCTGGCGATAAAAATGAGGGGGGCCAGGGCGGTTCATGCTTTCTGCACGCATCCGGTGCTTTCCGGGCCCGCTATAAAACGTATCAATGAATCACCGATAGATTCACTCGTGGTCACGAACACCATTCCGGTGGAAGACAAGCAATGCGACAAAATTATTGTTCTTTCGATAGCCGAACTTATCGGTGAGACCATCAAAAGAATTCATTACTCCCAATCGGTCAGCACGTTGTTCGTTTAGTGCATCCTGCTTGGATCGAAGGGAGATTTCTATCTGGGAGGAACCTATGAGTAATTACACCATAGCCGCCGATGTCCGCAAAACGACTGGAAAAGGTGCGGCCAGGAAATTAAGGAGAGAAGGCAAAATTCCGGCGGTTCTATACGGCCGAAAAACCGAACCGGTTATGCTGGCGGTGGATTCTGTAAGGCTTGAGCGGCTTCTGAGGCAGGGCGCCGGCGAATCGTCGCTGATTGACGTCCAGGTGCAATACGAAGATAAGTCGGATCGTCATACCGTTATTTTGAAAGAGTTGCAGGTAGACCCTGTAAAACAGTTTTTCCGGCATGCTGATTTTCATGAAATAGCCATGGACGAAGAGATTACGCTTGAGATACCTATCGAGCTTGTCGGTACTCCCGCAGGGGTCGAAGAAGGCGGCATTCTGGAAAATATCCGGCGTTCCCTGTCCATTTCATGCCTTCCGGACAAACTGGTAGACAAAATTTCGGTGGATGTCTCGGAAATGGGCATCGGTGATACGCTGCATATCAAGGACATTGCCCTTCCGCCCGGACTTACCGTGCAGGAGGAGGAAGATCTGGCCGTAGCGACCGTTGCGGCTCCTTCGGTTGAAGCCGAGCCCGAAGCCGAAGAGGCAGAGGAAACTGAAGAAGAAGCGTCCGTAGAAGAATCACCTGAAGCCTGAGGGCTGCCGGTACTGTGACGAGACCTGACTGTGGGTTTTTCAGAACGTACATGCCTGATCGTAGGGCTGGGTAACCCTGTTCCGGAATATGCCGGAACACGCCACAATGTGGGTGCTGACGCGGTGCGATCGCTTGTTGCAAGGTTGGGTCTGAGCATGTCTTCGCGGAGATTCAGTGGGGACAGCGTTCGTTCCATTTTCCACGGACGTCCGACTGTTTTTTTATGCCCGCTCACGTATATGAATCTAAGCGGCCGGTCGGTCAGGGCGTGCGCGGATTATTACAGGATTCCGCTTCACGCCATACTGGTCGTTCATGACGATCTCGATCTCCCGCTTGAACACCTGAAGGCGACGGCCGGAGGTGGTGCCGGGGGGCATAAAGGGGTGTCTTCGGTTATCCGGCATCTTGGAAGCGGCGAGTTTCCGAGATTGAAAATGGGTATCGGTCGGCCTCGTTTCGGCGAGCCGGTTGATACGTATGTACTGTCCCGCTTTTATAACGATGAAGCCGAGGTCGTCGAACGGGTGCTGCAGGCCGTGGATGAATGCTGCGAGCGGTTTGTGGCGGAGGGAATCAACAGGTTGATGAACCAAATCAACAGGCGCCAAATTCACAAAACGGAGGTTCAAAGCTAATGCAGGGAATGACCATACTCGCCCCATTTCTCGGGATCATCAGTTTGATCATCGCCTATTTGATCTACAACTACGTCAAGAAACAACCCAATGGCAGTCAAGGCATGCAGGAATTAGAGGAACTGATACACGTTGGAGCGATGACCTTCCTCAGAAAGGAATATACCGTGCTGAGTGGGTTTATTGTCGCGGTTTTTGTCCTCCTCGCACTGTTCATATCGGTCAAAACGGGAGTTGCATTCATTACGGGAGCGCTGTGTTCGATGGCTGCGGGCTTTTCAGGAATGACTGCGGCCACCAGGGGAAATTCAAGGACAGCAGCCGCAGCCAATACCCAGGGGCAGGCGAGGGCGCTGAATGTCTCCTATTTTTCAGGCTCTGTTATGGGGCTGGCCGTCGCGGGGTTGGGCGTGCTTGGTGTCGGCTTTTGGTTCTGGATATACGGAGGGGATCCGGAAAGCGCCCAGTATATCAATGGCTTTGCCATGGGCGCGAGTTCCATCGCACTTTTCGCCCGTGTCGGCGGCGGTATTTTTACAAAAGCGGCTGATGTGGGTGCGGATCTCGTGGGCAAGGTTGAGGCAGGCATCCCTGAGGACGATCCACGGAACCCGGGCGTCATCGCTGACAATGTTGGAGACAACGTGGGGGATATCGCCGGGATGGGTGCGGACATATTTGAATCTTTTGTGGGTTCGGTTATCGCGACGATTGCTATCGGCGCCACCATGACCTTGACGCCTGAAATCCTGGCCAATTTCCCGGATGTGTCGGAGACTGCGATCAAGCTCAAATATATGGCATTCCCCGTGCTTGTGGTGATCATGGGCCTCATCAGTTCTTTTATAGGCGTTTTCTCGATCAGAATATTTCAATCCGGAAACCCCGCAGGGGCTCTGAGGTATACCACCTTCGTTGCAGGCGCGGTGTTTGTTCTCCTGACGATCCTGGCGACGAAGGGCATGCACATGCCGATGGGATCTTTCTGGGCTGTATTTTCCGGTTTGTTATGCGGCATGGCAATAGGGCTTCTCGCCGAGTACTATACCTCCGGTCCTCCGATTCGCTATATAGCATCGCAGGCGAAGACCGGCAGCGCAACGGTGATCATCTCGGGTCTGGCTGTGGGTATGCAATCCACCTGGTTGCCCGTGCTCGGAATCTGCATCGCAACGTTCATAGGTTATCAAACCGCCGGGATCTACGGGATTGGATTGAGCGCTGTGGGGATGCTGGCAACGGTGGGAGCGACGATGACGGTGGACGCCTATGGGCCTATCGCGGACAATGCCGGCGGAATTTCGGAGATGTCGGGTCTGGGCCCGGAAACACGCAAAATTACGGACAGCCTGGATGCACTCGGAAATACCACCGCTGCTATCGGGAAAGGTTTTGCCATAGGTTCGGCGGCGTTGACCGCCCTGGCTCTTTTTGTTGCTTTCACTCAGGCCGCTGGTCTGGATACGATTGACATCAAGAATCCGATGGTTGTCATAGGCGTTTTGATCGGGGGGATGGTCCCCATGGTTTGTGCCGCGATGACAATGACTTCGGTGGGCAAAGCCGCTTTCAGTATCGTTGAAGAAATAAGACGCCAGTTCAGGGAAATTCCGGGGCTGCTTGAGGGCAAGGAAGGTGTGAAACCGGATCCCAAAACATGTGTATCCATCGCCACGGCCTCGGCGCTGAAAGAAATGGTTATGCCCGGCCTGGTGGCGGTGTTGACGCCGGTCGTCGTGGGGGTTCTGCTGGGGGCCGAAACCCTTGGCGGTATGCTGCTGGGCGCGCTTGTAATGGGTGCATTTCTTGCGCTTTTTATGGCCAACAGCGGGGGGGCGTGGGACAATGCCAAAAAGCATATTGAAGAGGGAAATTTCGGCGGAAAAGGGTCGGATAACCACAAGGCTGCGGTTGTTGGAGACACGGTTGGTGATCCTTTTAAGGATACATCCGGACCTGCGATGAACATTCTTATAAAGCTTATGTCCGTGGTCTCCCTCGTGATCGCTCCTGTTCTTCCGGTTGCAGGACTTCTGTTATAGTAGTATAATGTTTTTTAAATGAGGTGTGCCTGAATGTGATTTTCAATCAACCGCATTCAGGCACTGTAACCTCGGCGCATTTCATTGTAACCGCTTTTCAATGCGTGATCCGTAGCCCCGGTGATTCGACCGGGGGCGTGGGTTGTGTGTATCTTGTTGTAAGTGTGGGGGTCGGTAGATGTTCAAGGTGCACGATTTGGCCGTGTATCCTGCACATGGAGTCGGGGTGATCGAGAGGATCGAAAGCCAGGAGATTTCCGGATGCAAGCAGGAATTTTATGTCATGAGGATTCTCGATAATGACATGATCATCATGATTCCCACCGGAAACGTGGAGGCGGTAGGCCTCAGAGAAATCATTGATGAGGATGACGTCCCCAGACTTTACTCCATTCTCAGGGAACGAAATACGGTCGTGGACAATCAGACATGGAACCGCCGATATCGTGATTATATGGACAAAATAAAAACGGGCTCCGTGTTTGAAGTTGCCGAAGTATATCGTGATCTTCTTATGCTGAAAGTCAGCAAGGAGTTGTCCTTTGGGGAGAGGAAAATGCTCGATACCGCAAAAAATCTGCTCGTTAAAGAAATTTCCCTCGCCAGGCAAGTGGAGGAAGATCAGGTAGAAAAGGATCTTGAAAAGATATTTGCCTGATTGCCGCCTACGCAAGTGACTCATGATACGAAAGAACTGGTTTTCAACCAACAAGGCCGCGATGGAGTGCGCCTTGATGTTTTTCTTGCGGATGAGGATATCGGGTTTTCTCGTTCAAGACTACAATGTTTGATAAAACAAGGTCACATCAGGGTCAACGATCAGGAGATCAAACCGAGCCGACCGTTGCATCCCGGTGACCGTATTTTAATTGACCCACCGGAGCCCGGCCTTTCGCTGGAGGCCGAAGCGGTGGCGTTTGAAATTCTTTATGAAGATCGTTCGATCATTGTCGTCGATAAACCGGCGGGCTTGGTTGTTCACCCGGCTCCCGGCAATCAGCACGGTACCCTGGTCCACGGCCTTCTACACCATTGTGACGATCTTTCCGGGGTGGGCGGCGTGTTGAGACCCGGCATCGTTCACAGGCTGGACAAGCAAACGTCAGGAGTGCTGGTGGCGGCCAAAAACGACCGGGTTCATGAAAATCTCTCGAAGCAGTTTGCTTCCGGCACAGTCGAAAAAACCTATCTGGCTCTGGTACATGGCATTCCACCGGAAAGGCACGGCATCGTTGACAGCGCCATCGGCAGACATCCGGTAAAACGCAAGCAGATGTCCGTGCTGCCGTCTTCCAGGGGGAGACGTGCTGTCACCCTCTGGGAAAAGAAAAAGACCTACGGTAAGGATTTCGCCGAAATCGAACTGCAGCTGAAAACCGGCAGGACGCACCAGATAAGAGTCCATATGGCTCATCTTGGGTTCCCGGTCGTGGGGGATTCGGTGTATGGACGGGGAATGTCGCGATGGAACAGCCACGCGCTGCGACGTGCGGGGATTCTCCCCGGGCTTTCAAGACATTTGCTTCATGCTTTCCAGCTGGTTTTCACCCATCCGGAAAGCGCACTGAGAATGGCGTTTACATCCCGTCTGCCGGAGGATTTCCGTTCTGTGTTACAGGTGCTGGATTCAGTTTATTCCGTGCCTAATTAAAGACTTGACATGATTGGGAGATGAATTATATTTAGCGCATTACCATACGATTACCTGCCCCCCGGATTATTCGGCAGAGACCGGGTAAATTTAACAATACAGCATTCGGCATTTTTACCCATTTTTCCGGTTTTAAATTCGACATCGAATTGATCTCACCGAAGCACACGGCGCGCAGCAGAAAATTTTCCGCATTTCCATTCCCGGCATCTTTCCTAATGCTGGATCCGGGTCATGAAGCACTGCCAGGAAAAAGATAATATAACATAATTAATGGAGTTTTATAATGAATCTTGTTGAATTAAAAAAGCTGAAAATCAGCGAACTGACCACTATGGCAAAGGATTTTAACATTGAAGGGGCCTCCGGAATGCCCAAGCAGGAGCTCATTTTTTCTCTGCTCCAGGCGCATTCCGAGCGCAACGGGTTTATCAGCGGTGAGGGGGTCCTTGAAATTCTTCCGGATGGTTTCGGTTTTTTGCGTGCCCCGGATGCCAACTATCTTCCGGGCCCGGATGATATTTATGTTTCCCCTTCGCAGATCAGGCGGTTCAATTTGAGGAAAGGCGATACCATCGCCGGCCAGATACGGCCTCCGAAGGATTCCGAGCGCTACTTCGCCCTTTTGAAGGTGGAGAAGGTGAACCACGAGGATCCGGAAATTGCCAGGGAAAAAATTCTTTTCGACAATTTGACGCCCCTGTACCCCAACGATCGTATAAGGTTGGAGACGGCTGCGGAAAATCTCTCTTCCCGGATCATGGACCTTATGACCCCGATAGGCAAGGGACAGAGAGGTCTGATTGTCGCACCTCCCCGAACCGGAAAAACCATGCTGCTTCAAAACATCGCGAACAGTGTCACGGCAAATGATCCCGGTATTCACAAAATCGTGCTGCTGATAGATGAACGGCCTGAAGAAGTCACCGATATGGCTCGCTCCGTCGAGGCGGAAGTGATCAGTTCGACGTTCGACGAGCCGCCCCAGCGTCACGTGCAGGTGGCGGAAATGGTTATAGAGAAGGCAAAAAGGCTTGTTGAACACAAACTGGACGTGTTGATACTGCTTGACAGCATCACACGCCTGGCGAGAGCCTACAATGCGGTTGTTCCCCCCAGCGGGAAAATTCTTTCAGGCGGCCTGGATTCAAACGCACTGCATAAACCCAAACGATTTTTCGGCGCCGCACGTAACGTGGAGGAAGGCGGGAGTCTGACCATCATCGCCACGGCGTTAATAGACACCGGGAGCAGGATGGACGAAGTTATTTTCGAAGAGTTCAAAGGCACAGGAAACATGGAAATACACCTGGATCGCAAATTGAGCGACAGGCGGGTATTCCCGTCCATTGACATAAACCGGTCCGGCACCAGGAAAGAAGAACTTCTTATAGAGCAGGCGGTTTTGAACAGAATATGGATTTTGAGAAAATTGCTTGCACCGTTGACTCCTGTGGACAGCATGGAATTTTTACTTGAAAAAATCAAAGGAACAAAAGATAATCAAGAGTTTCTGGATTCGATGAGCGAGTGACGCTCATTCTCCAAAGTTATTTACCCTTGTATTTAGTAAAAATATATTTTGATATTTTTTGATATATTATTTTGAACAAAAGGAGATTCCAATCTAATGAAAAAAGGAATTCACCCAAATTATCATACGACCACTGCACGATGCGCGTGCGGCAACGAATTTGAGACAGGATCCACGGCTGAAGAGATCCACGTAGAAATCTGTTCACAATGCCATCCGTTTTTCACCGGCAAGCAGAAGCTGGTTGACTCGGCTGGAAGGGTCGAACGTTTTAGGCGTAAATACGCTAAATTTAATGATAAAGCTCAGCAGTAATGTTCCCGAAAGTTGAAGAAATCGAAGCCCGGTTCGATGAGCTTGAAGGGAAATTGGGTTTACCGGATGTAATCAAGGACCAAAAGCTCTATCAGAAATTTGCAAAGGAACACAGGGGCTTGGAGCCCATCGTGAGCGCCTTCCGGGAGATGAAATGGGTCCGGGACGAGATAGAGGCGAACCTTTCTCTTCTGAATGATCCTGATCCGGAGCTGGCAAAGCTCGCCAGAGATGAAAATACAGAGCTTGAAGGCCGGATGGAAACTCTCGAGGAGCAAATCCGGCTGTTACTGCTGCCGAAGGATCCTCACGACGAGCGGAATACAATTCTGGAAATCAGGGCTGGAACCGGAGGAGAGGAAGCGGCGCTTTTTGCTGCCGATCTCTTTCGAATGTACTGCCGCTACGCAGAGATCAAGGGTTGGCGGACCGAGCTGCTAAGCAGTAACCCAACAGGCATTGGGGGCTTCAAGGAAGTGATAGCCCTGGTAGAGGGCGATCATGTCTACAGTCGCCTTAAATATGAGGGCGGGGTCCACAGGGTTCAACGAGTGCCTGAAACCGAGACGCAGGGACGTATCCATACCTCAGCGGTCACCGTTGCGGTTCTACCTGAAGCGGAGGAAATAGACGTCGAGATCAATCCCGAGGACCTGCGCATTGATGTTTATCGATCTTCCGGATGCGGCGGGCAGCATGTAAACACCACAGATTCGGCGGTCCGTATCACCCATCTTCCCACCGGACTCGTGGTCACCTGCCAGGATGAAAAATCGCAGCACAAAAACAAGGCCAAAGCTATGAAAGTGCTTCTGTCGAGACTGCTGGACCTGGAACGCGCCGAACAACACAGCCGGATTTCTGAGGAACGACGGACGATGGTTGGTTCCGGAGACAGAAGCGAACGCATCCGCACGTATAATTTTCCCCAGGGTCGATGCACGGATCATAGAATAGGACTTACCCTTTATAAGCTGGAAGGCATCATGCAGGGGGATCTCGATCAACTGATCGATCCCATCATCACGTATTTCCAGACCGAAGAACTCAAACGGAGTGCTTCGTGATTTTATGCCCCGGATGACGATAGCGGAACTTTTGAGAGTTTCGTCTGATTACCTCAAAACAAAAAAGATCGATCAACCCAGGCTCTCCGCCGAGATCCTGTTGTCTCACAGTCTTGACGTGAAACGTCTGGATCTCTATCTAAATGGTGAAAAACCCCTTACCGGATATGAAATAAGCCGGTTTCGCAACCTGGTCAGACGGCGGGTGGCAGGAGAACCCATTCAATATATAACCGGAAGCCAGGAGTTCCGATCGCTTCGTTTTGCTGTGGGTCCGGGGGTTTTGATCCCAAGACCGGAAACGGAGTTGCTGGTTGAACGTGTCCTGAAACGTTTGTCCGAGGGAGGGCATCCTGAAAGATCCAGGATTCTTGATCTTGGTACGGGGTGTGGGGCGATAGCGGTAACACTTGCCACGATTCTTCCTCAGGCCTATGTTTGTGCAACGGATATCTCTCCGCAGGCTCTTGCCTATGCTCGTGAAAATGCCAAAAGCCATGGGTTAGAGTCCAGAATCGACTTTGTTCTTGGTGAATGGCTGGAGCCTTTTTTGCCGGGGGCTGGGTTTTTCGATGTTATTGCCTCCAACCCTCCCTATGTTTCCACTGCGGAATGGCCGGAACTGCAGATGGAAGTCCGGAAGTACGAACCTGAAACCGCGCTCACCGCCGGCGAGGACGGAATGGATGACATTCGCAGAATCATTT
>Ga0209164_1005512_pt1 | contig 10751 bp, 7 predicted proteins | sample MTBNYHSulfiMetaG_FD_187458 | JGI IMG/M metagenome (GOLD analysis project Ga0209164, IMG submission 187458) | Enrichment culture microbial communities from rom New York Harbor, USA that are MTBE-degrading - MTBE-NYH (New York Harbor Sulfidogenic)... | ecosystem: Environmental > Aquatic > Marine >... | reverse complement strand
GCGCGACTTTTTTATGAGTGTGGCCATGATCCCTGAGACACGGGAGAGTGTCGCCTCGCTGATCGATATGACCGATCGCAATAAGGCCCAGGACGCCCTCAGGCAGAGCGAAGAGCGCTTCCGGGACCTGGCCAGGCTGCTTCCCGAGACGGTCTTCGAAACCGACGCCGACGGGCGGTTGACCTTCGTCAACGAGATCTCCCTGGAACGGTTTGGGTATTCGATGGCGGACGTGGAACAGGGCGTCCATATCATGGATGTCATCGCGCCCGAGGACCACCAACGGGCCCTTACCAGCCACGTGCGCGTCATGCAGGGCGAACGCCTCGGCCTCAACGAGTATACCGCGCGAAAAAAAGACGGCACCAAATTTCCGGCCCTGATTCATTCGACCCCCATTTTCAGGGATGGCCAATATGTCGGCCTCAGGGGATTTCTCATCGATGTCACGGAAAAAAAGAACCTGGAAGAGCAGCTCTGGAGATCCCAGAAGCTGGAAGCCGTCGGAACCCTTGCCGGCGGTATCGCCCACGACTTCAACAATCTGCTCATGGGCATCCTGGGGAACATCACCCTCATGCTCATGAATCTGGCCCCATCGCATCCTTTCCACGACCGGCTCAAAAACATGGAAGCCTATGTGCAGCGCGGATCGGACCTGACCCGGCAACTATTAGGGTTTGCCCGGGGCGGAAAATACGAGGTGAAATCCACGCACCTCGGGACGTTCTTACTGAATAGCGCAGAGATGTTCGGCCGAACCAAAAAAGAGATCCGCATGCATCACAAAGTGGATGAAAATCTCTGGCCTGCAGAAGTGGACCGGGGGCAGATGGAGCAGGTGATGCTCAACCTGTTCGTCAACGCCTGGCAGGCCATGCCGGGCGGCGGCGATATGTACCTTTCCGTGGAGAATGTGGTGCTGCGCCAGGATGAGGTCAGTCCCTACGACCTCAACCCCGGACCATTTGTCAAAATCACGGTGACCGACACGGGCGTGGGGATGGACGAGGCCACCCAGGCACGCATCTTCGAACCGTTCTTCTCCACCAAGCAGCGCGGCCGCGGCACGGGCCTGGGTTTGGCGTCGGTATACGGCATCATCAAGAACCATGGCGGATTCATTTTTGTGGAGAGCGAAAAGGGTGTCGGCACATCGTTTATGGTCTACCTGCCCGCTTCCACAAAAAGTGTCGAACAGGAGCGGCCGATCAGCGATTGGATTGAAAAAGGAAGGGGGACGGTACTGCTCATCGACGATGAAGAGATGATCCTGGATATCGGCACCCAAATGCTCGAAGGCCTCGGGTACAGGGTTCTCACCGCCACCGGCGGCAAACAAGGACTCGAGCTTTTCGACCAGAACCAGGGGGCCGTCGATCTCGTGATTCTGGACATGATCATGCCCGATTTGGGCGGCCGCGGCACCTTTAGCGCCCTCCGCTCCCGCGCGTCGAATGTCAAGGTGCTGCTTTCGAGCGGGTACAGCCTCGACGGGCAGGCCGAGGAGATTCTGGCGCAGGGCTGCAAAGGCTTCATCCAGAAGCCCTTCACCATCAGCGAGCTTTCGAAAAAGGTCAGGGAAATACTCGAATCGGAATGACGCCGGCCCGTCGCGCCGCTTCATTCAGCAAATGGCATATTTCCTGTGCAATGCATCGACCACTTCTCGCAAATCCGGCGTGAGATGCGCGTCCACCGCCGCCCGGATCTCCCGGGGCACCCCACCATAAAAGGCTTCGGCAATCCCTCCGGCGATGCAGGCCTGGGTATCGCTGTCGCCGCCCAGGGATACGGCATTTCGAATGGCATCTTCAAAAGAGGTCGAATCGAGAAACGCGATGATGGCCTCGGGTACGCTCCCCTGGCAGGACACATCGAACGCGTACGCAGGTCGGATAGCGTCCACGCAGCGGTTCAGATCGTAGCCGAACCGCCGGGTGATTCGCGTTCTGATGCTCTCTTTATCGTGACCCGTTCTTGCCAGAAAAACAGCCAGGGCAACGGCCTGGGCCCCCTTGATGCCCTCCGGATGGTCGTGGGAGATGACCGCCGTCTGCCTCGCCTGCTCGAGCACCTCTTCTTCGGATGTAAAAGCAAACCCGACCGGGCTGACGCGCATGGCGGCGCCGTTTCCCCAACTGTTGTAGGGAGTGGGTTCGGCAGAAAAAAGCCAGCGGATAAAAGAAACGCCATAGCCCGCATGGGGATACCGCCGTCCGAACGCTCTGACCGCCTCCAGGTAGGGGCATTGATTCAGGATGGCGTCGGCGATGGCAACCGTGAGCACCGTATCGTCGGTAAATCGGCACCGCGGATGGAAAAGCGGAAACGCCTTGGTCTTGATCGGGTGTGCCTCATAGACCGATCCAATGATGTCTCCGGCAATTGCGCCGATCATATACGGGTTTCCTCCTGATTCAGCTTTGGGATTTGGCAATGGCACCGGCAACCATGCCTATCGGGTCTGATCCGCGTCCCTTTCCAGATCCGCCCGGCTTACCGGAATCTCGATCTTGTGGGTTTCGGGCTTCAATTTGGCGATGATCGTGGCGTGGTAGTGTTCTTCCTGCAGGCCTCGATATAAACTGTAGCACATGACCAGCAGGACAATCGTAAACGGCAAGCCCGTAGCGATGGAGGCACTCTGCAGGGCGACCAGGCCACCGCCCATGAGCAGCGCCGCGGCGCAAACCCCTTCGATCACGGCCCAGAAAATGCGTTGGGGCACCGGTGAATCGAGCTTGCCGCCTGATGTGAGGTGGTCGACCACCAGCGATCCGGAATCCGAGGAGGTCACGAAAAAAATCACCACCAACATGATGCCGATGAAAGAGGTGATACTCGTCAACGGAAAGCTTTCCAACATGATGAAAAGGGCGGTGGAGACTTCGGCACGAACCGCGGTGGCGATATCTGCGGCACCGGTGATTTGAAGCCAGAGCGCCGATCCGCCGAACGACGACATCCATAAAAACGAGAGCAGGGTCGGAAAGATCATGACGCCGAGGATAAACTCACGCACGGTGCGCCCCTTGGAGATTCTTGCGATAAACATGCCCACAAAAGGCGACCATGATATCCACCAGCCCCAGTAGAAAATGGTCCATGGGTTCTGCCAGTTGCTCCCCTCGGCGCCGTAGAACGTCTCGACCCAGAAGCTCAGCTGGGGCAGATTCTGGAGGTAAAATCCAATGTTCTGCGTAAAGGCCTTTAAGATATAGACGGTCGGCCCGACGATCAACAAAAAGACCATGAAGGCCGCCGCCGTGTACATGTTGGCCATGCTTAGGTTCTTGACGCCTTTATCGAGACCCGCGGCCACCGACAAAACCGCAAAAAATGTTATAATTCCGATAAGGAGCACGGCGAACTCAGTCGAGGTCGGAAAGCCGAACAGGTAATTGAGGCCCGAAGAAACCTGTTTGACTCCCAGCCCCAGCGAGGTCGCCAGGCCGAAAAGGGTAGCCAGCACCGACAGGATATCGATGAGATTGCCCCAGAACCCATAAATCCGGTCACCGAGCAAAGGGGCAAAAATAGAACGAATCGTCAGCGGCAAGCCGCGGTTGTAGGCGAAGAAAGCGAGGGAAAGCCCGACCAGCGCGTAGATCCCCCAGGGATGAATCCCCCAGTGGTAGTAGGTGAGCCCCAGGGCCACCTGAGCGGACTGGGCCGTTTCCGGGGGCACATCGAACATCGGTGAGGGCGTCATGTAGTGAAACACTGGTTCGGCCACACTCCAGAACATCAGCCCGATCCCCATGCCGGCGCTGATCAGCATGGCATACCAGCTGAATGTGCTGAACTCGGGGAGGGCATCCGGACCGCCGATCCTGATCTTGCCGTAGTCGCTCCAGGCGATCAACGCCATGGTGATGACAAAGAAATTGGCCGCCAGGATATAGAGCCAACCGAAGGTGTTGCCGATGCCGTCGAGCAGTCCCTGGAAAAATGCGGCCGACTGTTCCCGGAACACGAGGGTCAGGACGATAAAGAGAAATACCAGCCCGCCGGCCGTCAGGGAAACCTGGGGATGCAGATCGAACCCGAACCCCTTCCAGTTTTTTTCACCTGGCTTATGTCCGTGGGATTCATCGTAATAGCTGGCTGTGGGGATGATCTGCAGGCCGCGAAAGGTCCGTCGCTCTTTGATGGCCTTCTCTTTTTCCTTGTCATAATGCTCGCGCGCCATCTCGATGGCCTTGTGCTGGTAGGTCAGCTCTTTTTTCTTTTTCTTCTTTTTCTGCTGTTTTCCCATCACGGTCACCTCCTTCGGTTCAATTCGGTGCTTCCACTTCATCGGATGGTGCGGGCGGGCATAAAGCCCGCCCCTACAAAACTTGGGTAGCCATACAGGTGGTCGCGAACAGGCAAGATATTCGTCACACCCAGGGCTCGATTTTAGTAGTGCCCATCCACAAATGGCCAATTGGCCCGATATCGGTGTTGCACGAAAAATTTAATCGTCGGAATATCAACGATACGCTTGCGGCTAAATTTTTCGCGCGCCTTGATCTCGACCCAATTTGCCTATTTGTGGACGAACACTAGGTATTGACGCCATTGCGGATTTAAGCGATGTAAATCGACAAGATGCCCAAATCAGTTGAACTCTTTCCCATTGAGAAACAGGTGCGATCCATGCTGACTGAAGACGAAATTAAAAATACGGCCCTGGATGTCATCGGCAAAATAGCGCCGGAGGCCGATATTGCGAATCTCGACCCCGCCGATCGGTTCCGCAATCAGTTCGATTTCGATTCCGTGGATTTCATGAACTTCGCCATCGGGCTCCAGGATCGGCTGAAGATACAAATTCCCGAGCAGGACTATCCGCAGTTGGCGACGCTCGACGGCTGCATCGCCTATTTGAAATCAAAAACCGCCACATAGCAACTTTGAAAGACCCGTAAAAAGTCGTTTCCTGACCGTGCCGTCACCTTTCGCCTGCAGGCCTTACAGTGCCAATGAGACCATCACCACGTCGGGCTCATGGGGATCGCGCCGCTTCTTGAATCCAAATGCCTCGCAAATCCGCAACATGGGCCGGTTCTCGGACAACACTTCCCCGAACACCTCTCGGATGCCGCGCTTTCGGGCATAATCGATGATGCGGCGCATGAGCATGGGCCCGAGCCCCAGCCCGGTCATGTCGCCGCGCAGGAGAATGGCGAATTCGGCGCGTTCGTTGTCCGGATCCGCCGCAATACGCACCACGCCAAACAACTCGGGCTCTTTCTGGGGAGTCGGCGCACAAAGGACCAGCGCCATTTCCCGGTCATAATCGATCTGGGTCAACCGCGCCGCCATGGTGTGGCTCAGGATCTTCATGGCATGCAAAAACCGCAGGCGGATCTCATCCCTGGAGAGCCTGGCAAACAGGGCTTGAAAGGCCGGCTCGTCTTCCGGACGCACGGGACGCAGAAACAACTTCTGGCCGTCGGAAAGAGTCAGCGTCTCCTCGAGTTCCTTGGGGTAGGGTCGAATCGCCATGCGCTGTTCGGCCGGCAAAGGGGATTCGGCCACCTTGATGCGCGCGTCCAGTGCCAGCACGCCCTGTTCATCGGCCAGCAGGGGATTGATGTCGAGTTCCACGATCTCCGCGATATCACTGACCAGTTGCGACACCTTGACCAGGGTCAACGCGATGCCGTCCAGATCCGCGGCCGGTTTGCCGCGGTACCCTTCGAGCAGCCGGTAGACGCGCGTGCGGCGCATCACTTCCCGAGCCAGGTTCATGTTCAGCGGCGGCAAGGCAACGGCCTTGTCCTGAATCACCTCCACGGCCGTGCCCCCATGGCCGAACAAGATCACCGGACCGAACTGCACATCGTCGCTGATCCCGACGATCAGTTCCCTGGCGTCGGGGCGATGCACCATGGGCTGCACCGTGAATCCCGTCAACCTCGCTTCGGGGACCCTTTCGCGGATGCGCTGGTGCATGGCCCGCGCGGCCTCGAGAACCGACTCGGCGGATGTCAGGTTCAATGCCACTCCCCCCACGTCGGACTTGTGGGTGATGTCGGGCGAGAGAATCTTCAAGGCCACCGGTCCCTCCAACCCGGCACCGATCTCGGCGGCCGCTTCGGCAGTGGCCGCTTCGCGGGTCTGGACAACGGGTATTTGATAGGCGGCCAGAACGGCCTTGGCCTCGGTCTCGGTCAGCCATACGCGCCCCTCGGACAGGGCCGTGGCCACCATCCGGCGCGCGGCCTCGGTTTCGGGCGCAAACGCTTCCGGAATGTTGGGCGGCGTCTCGATCAACATTTCCTGGCTGCGACGGTAGCGCACCATCTGCATGAATCCGCGAACCGCCTCACCCGGTGTTTCATAGGTCGGGATCCTGTTTTCGGCAAAAATCCGGCGCGCCTCGCGGGCGGCATCGATCCCCAGCCAACTGGTGAAAATGCCCTGGGAACCGGCCGAGCCCCCGCTCTTTTTCAGGGTATCGACCACCGCCCGGGCCGCTTCCGTGCCCGAGGCCACCGCCGTGGGACAGTTCAAAATCAGCAGGGCATGAATCCCCTTATCCTCGAGGAGCACCTTCAGGGCATCCACATAGCGGTCCGGCGGCGCATCGCCGATGATGTCCACCGGGTTATTGTGCGACCAGGTTGGGGGCAGCACCTGGTTCAGGCGTTCGATGGTCTCGGGCGACAACTCGGCCAGCCGGCCCCGTTTATCGATCAGTACATCGGTGGCCAGCACGCCCATGCCGCCCCCGTTAGTCAATATGGCCAGGCGATCGCCGTAAAACGGCCGGGCCATGGCCAGGGTCTCCACGCTGTCGAAGAGCGCCTGCATGTCCATGACGCGCAACATCCCGGCCCGCTCGAAGGCGGCGTTGTAGACATCATCCGCGCCGGCCAGGGCGCCGGTGTGGGAGGCGGCCGCCCGGGCACCCTCCAGGTGGCGTCCGGCCTTGACCACCACCACCGGCTTCATGCGGGCCGCCGCCCGGGCCGCCGACATGAACTTGCGGGCATGGGTGATATTCTCGATGTAAAGCAAAATCGCCTTGGCGCTGAAATCGGCGGCCAGGTAATCGAGCATGTCGCCGAAATCGACGTCCGCCATGTTGCCCACCGAAACGAAGTGCGAAAACCCGATCCCCCTGGATGTCGCCCAATCGAGAACCGCCGTCTGCACTGCCCCCGATTGGGCAACGAAGGCGATATGGCCGCTGAGCGGTTGAACATGACCGAAGCTGGCATTGAGGCCCACCCCGGGCACCATGATCCCCAGGCAGTTGGGGCCCACGATGCGCAGCAGATGGGGACGCGCCGCATCGAGCATCTGCGCCCGCAACCGCTGTCCGTTTTCGTTGTCGCCCTCGCCGAATCCGGCCGTGATCACCACCGCGGACCGGGTGCCCCGTTTGCCGAAATCTTCGATCAACCGAGGCACGGCATCGGGCGGCGTGGCGATGACGACCAAGTCTGGGGCTTTGGGCAGACTCTCCAGGTCCGGATAGACGGGCAGCTCCTCGATGGTCTTGTATTTTGAATTGATGGGAAAAATCTCTCCCTTGAAACCGGCACGCACCAGATTCCGTGCCAGGACGGCGCCGATGGCGCCCGGCCGCTGGCTTGCACCGACCAGGGCCACGGACGCGGGTTTGAACATGAAATCGAGATTGCGGATGGTCATCGTCTCACTCCATGGGGTTTGCTGCTACTCCACGACCCAGATCGTGCACTTGCGCGCATGATTCACGATTTTGCTCGAAATGCTGCCGAAAAGAAACTGCTCGCTGCGGGAGAGTCCCTGCCGTCCGACCACGATGGTGCTGTAATCGGCGCTGTCGCGTTCCGCCAGGATACACTCGGCCATGGAAGGGCAATAGCGGATGGTCGACCGGGTCGAAACGTCTTCCGGGGCAAACCCCTTATCGATCAAAAGACGCCGGTCATCTTCGAGCAGCGCATCGATTCTTTTGACATATTGGGCGAGCCATCTCTCTTTTTCCGCCTCGGTGGGGAAGTAATCTTCTTCGGGTTCGGGCACCACATGCAGGAGGGTCACCTTGAAGCCCTTCAATCCGCCCAAAAGCTGCCCCACGTAGGACACCGCCCTGCGGGCGTTGTGGGATTCATCCACGGCGATCAGGATGTTTTTGTTGAAAACCTTGTCGTCATTTCCATCATGGTTCGCCTTTTTTCCCATGTGCCTCTCCATTTGATTCGGTTTAGCGCATCGTGACCTGTCACGCCCCCAGTTCATGCCGGAGGGATTCCAGGTCATGGCGCAATTGGGCCGTATGTTCATAATACCAGTTGGCCCCTCTGGAAAAATGCATCATCACCCGGTTCAACGATTCGGGAATATAAGGAAAGATTTTCTTCAAATTGGCCACCCGGTTATGGAAAACGATATTCAAATCTTCATCTTCCAGATCATCCAGGTACGGGCTCTCCTGGTTTTTCAAATCGAACAACAGCACATCGCCCTTGCCGACCAGGAATATCAGAATGTTGCCCAGACCAAAAAGATCGTAGCCGTATATGTTCTCCCGGTGGCGGTAGTTGAAATCGAAATCGATCCACCGGTAGCGGTTGTCCTCCCGATCGACAAAAATGTGATCCCGCCGGATGTCTCCGTGCTTTTCACCGTGCTCGTGCAAGAACTCGATGCCCTTGACGCAGGCCAGAAAGCGATCGAAGATTTCCGGGAAACGATCCTTGAAGTAAGTGGCGTGATCCATATCCAGGGATTCGATGTACTTGGAAAGCGGCCCGCCTTGAATCACGTCGAGCACACGGACGACATTTCCCTTTTCATCCTCAACGGAAAAGCCCTGCATGAAGTGATCATGGCCCGCGACGAGTTTCAAGATGCGCGCCTCTTTCCGGGGGCTGCGAAAGCATTCGAATTCGATGTCGCCGATATGCGAAAAAAACCTTTCGTAAAAAACCAGCTTGATGATCTTGGCATCCCCGGTTTGCAGATCGATGGCGCGCTTGACCCAGAATTTGACTTCGTCATCCACTCCGAAGCGCCCCTCTTTGGCGTTGTGGCGCACGAGATAGGGATTGCCGTTGAGGATCACCACGTCCCCATACTCCACGTCGAAATAGTCCGTGGTGTCCGTATGAACGCGCAGCTGCGTGGGGTCCCAGGAAGGCGGAAGCCATCGGGCGACTTTTTGCCGTATCTCTTCAATCGATATCATCGTTTGGATTTCACCTTATTGAATTCTACCATCAATTGGACATTCACGGCCATCCCAAATTTTCGAAATCGTTCAGATCTAAGGCACGGCTTTGATTTTTCCGTGTTCGATGAGCGCCTGCCAGCCCCTGGCCCGATAATCCTCCAGGTCCACATCACCCTGCGCATACGCCTCATGCCAGCCGTCCGGAACGGGAAGCCATTCGTAGAGCTCTTTGCGCCACGCCTCAAGCAGCAGTGGTTCCCGATGCATGAAATCCGCCGCGCAAAGGACCTCGTTTTTCGACTCGCGCCTGAGCTGCCGCAACCATTGCAGCCCTTCTTCGGAGCGGAGCAGATGGTGATCCACGATCAGCGTGTCGACATGCATGGCGAGTTTGAGGGCATTTTCCCAGGCAAGGTCCCGCTGCAAGCGGCAGGTTTCGGCGGCGTACCGGTACAGGGGCGGCCCGGACACCAGCACCATATCCGGTTGCCACTCCAATATGTTGTCGATGGTCCGACCATCCAGCAATTGTGAGTCCGACGCGTGCACGAAGGTGAACCCATCCTCTTCGATCCGGCTCATCATGATGGTGTGCGCGGTGCGATCCTGTGGGCCATGGGGAACGACGCGCGAGAATTGAAAAGGACCGTTTTTGAGCCCCTCGGCATCGATCAGGGGCACAGGTAAGGTCTGAGCCAGCGCTTCTCTTCGCTTTTGTTGAACCGGTGGTGAATGCTGCGGCCCCTTGGCCCATATCCGACAATTGGACAGGCTGTGCGCCACATCGTGAAAACTTAATTGATAAGGATTCGCGTCGTGCAACGGGCAGTGATCCCCGTCGAAATGGCTGATGATCACATCGCTGGTATCCTGCAACTGGTCGATGATTTGCGCTCTGAGTTTCGCACCGATGGCGATTTGAAAAGGGTGAGGTAAAAATCCATAGCGAGACCAGCCCAAGGCGATGCCCGGGTCGATGTAAATCTTGCGATCCTTCAGTTCGACCGAGCAGGAAAGGCCGCGGGCACCCAGGGACTCGGTACACACGATGTGAATGATCATGATGCTCCCCATCCAGAAATCTGGATGGCACTCGGCTAAATTTCGATCACCCGGCCGGCACCTCCCTCGATATAGTTGGCCGGGTAAAGCGAAGCGATCTCGTCCTTATACTGAGTGCAATGGGTCGCGCAGATGAGTTCCAGACCTTTCAGGGATTCGGGTCGATTGCCATGCAGACCGCCGATAATGCCGTAAACGGTGCCGAATTGCGATGCCGCGTCCAGAATGTGTCTCATTTTGGGATGCGAGCATCCCACGATGACGACGATGCCTTTTGGCGTTGCGAGGCACAGGGATTGTTCGATCCCCTCCAATTCTCCCGTGCTGTAGATCCCTTCGTATAGCTTCCGGGCGCCCTCTATCTCAACCACCTCACCCAGCTTTTTCACGCCTCGCAAAGAGACGGGGACCCACAGCTTGACGTCGTTGTTCTGATCCAGGAAAGTGGACAAGCCGCCGGTGTGATCGAAATGGGCATGGGAAATAAAGACATCGGTGATTTCCCTGGGATCGATGCCGAGTTGCGCCA
>Ga0209164_1005510_pt1 | contig 10755 bp, 12 predicted proteins | sample MTBNYHSulfiMetaG_FD_187458 | JGI IMG/M metagenome (GOLD analysis project Ga0209164, IMG submission 187458) | Enrichment culture microbial communities from rom New York Harbor, USA that are MTBE-degrading - MTBE-NYH (New York Harbor Sulfidogenic)... | ecosystem: Environmental > Aquatic > Marine >... | reverse complement strand
CTTCCTGCAGGACAGCGCGCCGATCATCGGCATCTCGGTCATGGCCAACCTGCTCCCCTTCGCCATTCTCCTGGCCCGGGAGATCAAGCGCCGCTACCCCGACAAGACCATCGTGCTGGGCGGGGTGGGCGCAAAGAGCGTGGAAGCGGAGATCCTAAGGCGTTTCCCGGAGATCGACATCGTTGCCTACGGCGAAGGGGAGGTGGCAGGGCCCATCCTCGTGGACGCCCTGGTCCGGGGCCGGCCTCTTTCGAGCTGCCCGAACATCGTCTACCGGGAGAACGGACGGGTGGTCCGCACCGAACCCTGCCCACGGATCAGCGACCTGGGGTCCATCCCCTACCCTGCCTACGAAAAGGTCGATCTCTCCCGCTACAGCGGCATCGGCATGATCACCTCCCGCGGCTGCCCCTTCCGGTGTACGTTCTGCTCCGTGGCTCCGGTCTGGGGCTACGAGCCTCAACTGCGCACCTCCGAGCACATCGTCGAGGAGATGGCCTACCTGCTGCAGAGGGGCAGAACGGACCTGTTCCTCTTCCAGGACGAGTACTTCCTGGCCAGCCCGGAGCGGGCCAAGGAGTTCAGCCGCAAGCTCCTGGCTTCCGGTCTCAAGGTGCGCTGGAAGGCTTTCGGCCGGGTCAATCTCATCGACCGGGAGGCCATGGAGCTCATGGCCGAAAGCGGCTGCGTCGAGATTCGCTACGGGATCGAGTCCGGCTCGGAGGAGATCCTGCGGCGCACGGTCAAGGGCTTCGACCTGCAGCAGGCCATCGACATCGTGTCGCAGTCCTCGCAGGTCTTCCCCAGCGTGGACGCCTTCTTCATCTGGGGATTTCCCTTCGAAACCATGGAGCAGTTCTACCAGACGGTCTTCCTGATGAGCTCCTTCCGCATGATGGGGGTCCGGGTTCTCCCGTCGCTGCTGTGCTACCTGCCCCAGACCCGGATCTACGAAGAGCTGGACAAGGAGAAGCTCGAGTTCAGCCACGAGATGATCCCGGAGTACATGATCACGGGACACGAAACCTGCAGCGGCCACGGCATCACGATCGGCGACGAGCACCGGGAAATCTACGAGTTCATTCTGCGGAACCGGGACCTGTTTCCGGGCTTTTTCCACTACGACCTGGCCGGCAACATCAAGCCCAAGCTGGAGGTGCTGGCCGAGTTCGGATTCTACAGGAGCATCGTGCAGTACGAGCCCACCGAGTCCTGCGGAGCGCACTCGCCGCAGGTCCGCGGCCCGGAGCGCGGGGTTCCTTCGAGCCTGAAGGCGGCAGCACCCTGAGGTGCTGCGGAGGGGAGGTCATCATGGGTGCCGAGTTCAGAACGATCGTCGGAGGGCGGTCACGAGGCGACCGGCTCGTCGTCGATTTCCCGCGGGGGGTCGAGGTTCTCCTGAAGAAAGCCAGGGTGGATCCTGCGTTCAGGCGGCTTCTCCTTCAGGACCCCGTACGTGCTGCCGCCTCCATCGAGCTCGATCTCGGGGCCCACGAGCGGCAGATGCTGGTCCACACGCCGAGATCCGTGCTGGAGCAGATGGTCGCACACACCTTCGTTCCGCGGCAGCTGGTCGAGACCTTTCGAGGCGCGACCAGGGCGGCGGCGCTCGTCCTGGCACTGGCCTCGACGGTGGTCACCCCGTCCCTCGCGTCAGGGGGCATAGAAACGTATCCCTCGTACTCCGCCGACCACGCTACCCTGGCCGTGGACAGAATGGCGTCAGTCCAGAACGCCTTGGAGGAGTTCCGCAGGGACCACGGACGCTATCCCGACACCGACGAATGGCGAGAGCAGTCGGCATCCCTCCTGGAATACGTGGGTGTCCAGGATCTCTACGATCCCTGGACGCGCCAGTTCCGCTATGAGGCCGTGAAGGAAGAGGGGAGGATCGTCAACTACAGGCTGGAAAGCCTCGGACACAACGAACCCTCGGATCGTGACAACATCCCCTGCCCAAATGGCGCGATGCTGCATCGCTTTGGCACGGGACAGCCCATCAGGATCCTGTTTCCGGAGCCGGAGAGCACGATCCCGATCGGAAAAGACGAGTCCAACGTCACGGTGGAGTTCCGGGCGGAGTGCGACACCAAGGGGGAGGTCACCTGGTGGATCGACGGCCAGCACCAGGGCCGCACCGTGGGGGAGCACGACCGGGCGTTCGAGCTCAAGCCCGGGAAGCACGTGCTGCTGTTGGCGGACGCGTACGACAACGTCCTCGGCCTCCGCTTCTTCGTCGCCGTCGAGGACTAGCTGACATCTCCCGTTTCGCGTCAAGCGAGAGCATCGCCGACGGAGACCCGCAGCGATGCTGGCGAGGGAGGTGAGGAATCGAGACCGTACTGCGCCTGATCGAGCACTCGCAGCCCCGGCTGGACCGGCGGGAACAGGCTCCTTCATAACAGCCGGGAGCGCCGAAGGGCAACGGGCATCGTCGCCGTCATGCGACCAAATCGCCGGCCCCGCGGAAGCAAGTGCCGATTCCGCGGCCTCCGGCGGCCTCCAGCCGCACGTGCCGTGGCTCTCCTTTTCGCGCTCCTTCTCTCGCGGCATCTTGTCCAGGACACGAGGCGGTGCAGGGGCCGTCGAGGAGGAGTCAACGATGGAGGACCGCAGCATTGTCGCCGAGGCGCTCACCCGGCGTTTCGGCCAGCAGGTCGCAGTGGACAACTGATAGCCCGTATTTCAGATCTTGGTGGTCACTGGCTCCGGGGTTCGGGCGGCGTGCAGGCGGAGGGACTTGGCGTCCCTGTGGTAGCCGGGGGTGGAAAGAGGGTGTGAAGGTGGACCGGGGGAGTGGGAGAAGACGCACGGGAGGAATACGGGAAGCTTTGGCGTATCGTCAAGCCAGGTTGAGGGATCGTAGGCACCAGGGGAGACAGACCGCTTCCTGGCTGGTAGGGGGGAGAAGGTTCAGTTCAAGGAGGCCGGATCGAACCCTGGCGGAGCCCTGCCTGTCTTGATGAGGTGAAGGACAACCTTCGGTTGTTCAGATCTTGCGCACCTGCTGGGGTTCAGTGATCACCCCCACGATGTGCAGATTCCGCATCAGCGGAATCTGCCAAGGAGTTCGCTTCGCGAACTCCACCGCATCGGTGAGCCACAGTGGCTGCAGATGAGGGGATCGGCCTCGTAGACTTTGGCGATCACCCGTGCCCACGCACTGCGAGACTCTCTGGAAGAAACGGGGGTTTCAGCCTACTGCTCGTCGATGGGGCCGATGCGCAGGGCGTCTTCCACCGCATGCTGCTGTCTCCATGCTTCGGGGGCGAGGCGTACCAGGTACGGCTCGCGCAACCACGTTCCGCGGGAGCGGGAGGAGTACAGCCCGTAGCGGCGGATCAGTCGGAGGCGAGGGTCGGGCAGGTGCTGCAGCAACTCGGCGATGAAGTCCGTGGCACGGAAGATCTTGCGGTTGGTGCGGAAGTAGGGGCTGTAGGTGCGTCTGGTACAGCACCGTGGCGGCGTGGTCTTCCACGATCAGCTTGCTGAGGGAAACCGGCGCCCTGGCGATGTACTGCCACAGCGCCTCGCGGGTTCTCGAAGAGCCGGCGGGGATGCGCACGGAGTGCGTCGACGCTGAAACCGCGAGTGGTCCCCCTGCATCATGTTGCGGGCCAGCCGCTGGTTGATCAATTCGCGCTCGAGGAAGAACCTGACCATGCAGGCACGGAAGTACCGATTGAGCCTCGCAAGGTCCAGCTGCGGGATGTGCAGGAATCGGCCGGCGGGATCGAAGCCGCCCTCCAGCACGATGGCGTGAAGATGAGGATTGAACCGCGCAGACTCCCCCGCAGAGGCATAGGCGATGACCGCCGCGCTGTGCAGCCTGCATCCGGCGGTGGGGCAGGCGCAGCAGCAGCCGCTCGTTCATGTACTCCCCGAACAGCAGGTGCGCTTCTGCGAACAGGCGGGGAAGAGATGAAACACCTTACAGCTGAAGGCGCGGAAGTACTCGCTCCGGCAATCGGGGTTGGTGCAGCGGATGCGGGCTACGCCTTTCGAGTAATCGCCACATTCGAGAAATCGTTCGACAGCCCTGGTGATGCGTGGCTGCCGGGAACGGCCCAGTCTGCGGGCGCGGGGGACGGAACCCCCGACGGCAGTCGCTTGTCGCCATCCATGGCTCCGGCGACACTTGGACCGCCGTGTCCGTCGTCGGTCCGAGCCGCCGCACCGGGGCGGGAGAGGGCACGTGGCGGCGGGCGCGGCCGTCCGGAGGGGCGAGCACGCGTGCAGACGTTCAGGGCATCGTGGGTGTTGCCTGATCCGCTGATTCAGGGTCAGGAGCTCTTGCGCATTGCCAAGAGCTTGGCCTGGGCCGACTCGAGTATGTTGTCCCGCAGATACTTGCTTGCACCGATGATTTCGATTCCGATGATCTCGTTCTCTTCGTCGAGCTCAGCGGTGATGTTGGGAGACAGCTCCACACTGCCAGCCTCGTCTCCGTCCTTCACCTTGATGTGGATGATATCATCGCCTTCGAAGTAGTGCATGTTACTCATGCTTGAACCTCCCGGTATTGATCCGGAATCTGATCTGCTGACGGGTGGTGGCGTGGACCGTGATCGGGGTGATCTTCGCCGCGATCTCTTCGTATCGAATCAGCACTACCTTGTCCCCGTGGGTCCCAACCACGGCGCGCCGACCGGTCTCGGAACCGAGTTACTTCTCCGTACCGAATCGCAGGAGCTGCCGAATGCGTATCGCACCCTGAAGTGATAGGTCCCATAATCTGAGCTGAGCAGGCGAGGCCCGAATGTCGCAACCATCGAGGCTGGAAAGCCCGTTCAATCGTTTAGGTAGAGCGAAAGAGCCTTATCGAGGTGATCAATGAAAGCGGGAGACGCGGGCCCGATGAATTCCGTGAGTCTGACTTTGGACACCTGTCGGATGCCGGGGAGAACTGCACAGGATTTCCTGCCGTTTATGTCGTCTGCCGGGATCCTCAAGGGCCATATCTCGCCAGGCGTCGTAGAGAGCGGGACAACCACAACGCTGTCGAGCAGTTCATTTTGTGCGGAATTGGATACCAGCACTCCTGGTCTCGTCTTGCCGAACTCTGGCGGCATCGTAGTACCCAGATTGATCCAGTAATACGATCCTCGCCTCATTCTACTGCCTCTTTCGTGGTTGGCACTGATACCAGATCAGCACGATCCCACTCATCGAGCCATTCGCCCTCGTCTTTGTGTTCCTTAACAAACTCGCGATACTCGTGCGCTGCTTGCAGCAGTCTCCGCCTGTCCACTTCTTTTTGGAGCACGGAGCGGATGAACGCGGTGACACTCTGCTGCGGAGGTTTCATTTCTTCAATAGCTCGGAGTAGATTTCCATCTACCTTAACCGTAGTAGCCTTCATGCTGCTAGTCTACCATCCTGGAATCAGCTTGTCAACAACTATGTGTCACGTTTTACGAAGGAAACCGACATTCAAAGCTTTCCAATTGAGACCCGGATGCTCGCGCACCGTGGCCTGCATGGCCGGGTCCGCAGTGAGCAACTCCGGGGCAATCTCTCCCTCGTCCTTGAGGAGCCGCAGGAACTCCAATTCCTGGTTGTTGAGCGCAAGCACCAGGGAGAGGCGCTCCCGGCACCCGTTGGCGAGTCTGTCGGCCCAGGCTGCAACGCCGCGCCTGGCGGGAGCGCGGTCAGCCCGCAGCACGGGGACCAGCTCGGTCTGCACCTCGTTGACATCGGCCGTGACGTCGGCTGTCGACTGGTAGCGATTACTGTATCCCGTCTTGGGTCCTCGCGGAAGAACGGGGTCACGGCGTCGGCTGGGAAAGGACGCGCCGGGCGTCACGTGCCTTCCGAGCATCGTGGAGGCCGGAAGTAGCGGCGTCGCGACAGCCGCGGGGTACGGCTGGGGAGGGGCTGAGCTCCGCCGTGGCGGCGAGCAGACAGGGTGCTCTCTCGGCGAGGCAGCGAGCCGATCGGTTCAGGGAGAGCGGATCCAGACCCGGAGGAGGTTTGCCCGTTTCCACCCGATGCCACAGGATCCTGAGGACCTGGGCGAGGTCGGTGATGACGGCGATGACCTTCATGGGGCTGTCACACCCACAGCGAATCAGCGGGTCAGCGTCGTAGGCCTTCTGGATCAGGCGTGCCTACCCTGGCGGGTCGCCCTTCGGGCACCTCCGGTCTTCGACATGCGGCGCGACTCTGCTTGGCCGAGACGGACAGCTGGGGTGGAGGATCCTCGGGAGGACCGACATGAACGGAGGGTTGCCGCTGATGGTCACGCTGCCACCCCTCGGCAGCGAGGCGGACCAAGTGCGGCTGACGGGACCATGTACCGCGGGAGCGGGAGGAGTACAGTCCGTAGCGGCGGATCAGTCGGAGGCGAGGGTCGGGCAGGTGCTGCAGCAACTGGGCGATGAAGTCCGTGGCACGGAAGATCTTGCGGTTGGTGGGGAAGTAGGGGCTGTAGGTCCGTCTGGTACAGCACCGTGGCGGCGTGGTCTTCCACGATCAGCTTGCTGAGGGAAACTGGCGCCCTGGCGATGTATTGCGACAGCGCCTCGCGGGTTCTCGAAGAGCCGGCGGGGATGCGCACGGAGTGCGTCGACGCTGAAACCGCGAGTGGTCCCACTGCATCATGTTGCGGGCCAGCCGCTGGTTTATGAGCTGGCACTTGAGGAAGAAGTCCACCATGGAGGCCCGAAAGTCCTGACCGAGTCCGGCAAGGTTCAGCCGGGGGATGTGCACGAATCGGCCGGAGGGATCGAATCCGCCTTCCAGCACGATGGCGTGAAGGTGGTGGAGTTTGCCGCCGGCAAACTCCCTGGCAATACCTGCTCCGCAGGGATTGCACCGGGTTGAAGCCCACGAACTCCCCCGCGGAGGCGTAGGCGATGGCCGCCGCGCTGTGCAGCTTGCACCCCGCTGCGGCGTTGTAAGACTTGCTGATCATCGCGTATACCTGCCGCGCGGGACCTTGGGGAAGGTGAAGACCACCCGGCGGTGGGGCAGGCGTAAGAGCAGGCGCTGGTTCATGTACTCGGCGAACAGCAACAGCCTTCGCCGCGGCGGCCCAAAGGCATCGGGCGGCCCGAGAAAGGCAGGAGGCTCTCGCGGAGATCCGCCGCCGCTGGCCCAACGCCCAGCAGTCCTCTTCGGGGCTGCGCTACTTGGTGCTCAAGCGGGGCTCCGGGGGAAGCCCCTCCTTCGGAGCCACGGTGACCGTCCACTACAACGCCCGGCTTCTGGACGGAACCCTCTTCGACAGCTCGTACCAGCGCGGCAGCCCGGCCCGCCTGCGGATCAGACAGGTGATTTCAGGGTGGAACGCGGCCCTGCTGGCCATGAAGAAGGGAGAGAAGCGCCTGCTGATCATCCCTCCGGAGCCGGCCTACGGCGAGAGAGGGTATCCCGGCGTGATTCCCTCCGAATGCCTTCCTCGTGTTCGAGGTGGAGCTGCTGGACTTCTATTTTCCATCGACGAAAGGGCGAAGAAGGGCCGGCTCGTGGGGGTGCACCAAGCCCGAGAGCGGGGGAACGGGCCCTCACGGCGCGGGCGAGGCAAAGCCTTTCAACTTCCCCAGGCCTGCCCGGCGCTGCCAAACAACTCCATCAGCTCCTCGACCTTGCGGCGCACCGCGATTCGTGCGGCGGCGAGGATGTCGGCGCCCGTCCCCGAACCGACCACTTCGTAGGGATTGTAGGCCCGCGCCTCCTCCGCCCGTACACTGTCGCCTGCGTCCATCAGGGCCTCGAAGAAAGCGCGCTTGAGCACGCTGCCCACGTTGATCTTGCGTATCCCGCCGCGGATCGCCGTCCGAATCTCTTCCGGGGCCACCGAGCTGGCCCCGTGGAGCACCAGGGGAACGCTCACCGCCTCCCGCAGCCGGCGAAGGCGATCGTGGTCCAGGCGGAGGAGGCGCAGACCGTGGAGGTGCTCCTGGCCGATGTTCACGGCCAAAGCGTCGACGCCGGTGCTCGCCGCGAAGCGCGCGGCCGCCGCCGGGTCGTCTCCTCTGCCTCCCTTTTTGTCCAGCTCCTCCGCCTCTCTCCGGCCGGCGGAGTCCAGCCCCGGGCCGGAGCCTGCGCCCGGCGGGAGCCCCACTCCTGCGCCGGCCCCGGGCAGCGGCGCCAGCTCCCCCTCCGCGGCCGCGCCGCGCTCGTGGGCTCGCCGGACCACTTCCGCCACGATCCGGGTCTGCTCTTCCCTCGCCAGTGACTCGTCGGTGAACATCACCAGGTCGAAGCCCAGCCCGATGGCTTCCTCCACCCAACCGCGGTCGGCGGACTCGTTGAACAGCAGGCAGCAAGGCACCGTGAGGCCCTCGCACACCGACCGGCCGAGATCGTAGTACCAGGACAGGCGGTCCTGCACCGTCCTCCCCGGGTGAGGCAGGTGGATGCCGCTGAAGCCGAGAATCACGGGGGAGCGCCTGGCCTCGGCTGCATCGGCCACGGCAACCAGAGACTCCATGTTCCAGCTTTCGAAATAGCCGACGGCGTAGCCTCCCCGCTCGGCTGCATCCATCAGGCTTGCGAACGAAACGCGCGCCACGCTCTTCGGACCTCCTCCGCTATTCTTCCCACGAATCTCCCGCCGCCAGTCCCGCGCTCCGGCACGTTTCCGCTGCAGGAAGCTCGACCCCGGTCTCATCTGCCAGTCGACGCAGCCTCACGGCCCCGTCGGAAGCGGCGATCACTGCATCACGGCGTCCCAGCTCCAGCACGACTCCGGCGCACCGCTCCCGGGGGTCCCGGCGACGGTCGTCCCTCCCGGAATTCTTGGAGTTTCTCCCGGAATTCTCCGGGAAGGCCGCCCGGGAGGCCTCCAGTACGGACACCCGTCGGCCCTGGAGCGTCAGCCAGAACCTTCCTGGAATGGCGGAGGCACGCCGTACGATCCGCTGCGCCGGCATGGACCAGGATAGATGAAGATCCTCGTCCCCTGGCGAGGAGTAGTAGGAGCTCGCAGCTTCTTCCTGGGGCCGACCTTTCAACCGATCGGCAGCCCGCACCGGGCCCTCGGGCTCCGCCGCTGCACCGCCCGGCGCTCCCTGTCGGACCCTCCGGCGCCCGGGGACGGCTCCTCGGGCGCAATCCTCCGCGTCGGCCAGCAGCCGCGCCATCAGCCCGACGCTCTTGCTCATGATCCGCTCGTAGAGCCGGGCCACCGAGTCGTCGACCCGGGTCCGCACCCGCACCCGGTAGAGGATATCGCCCGCGTCGAGGCGAGGCTCCATGAGGTGCACGGTCAGCCCCGCCGAGCGCTCGCCGTGGTACAACGCCCAGAAGACAGGATGCTTGCCCCGGTAGGCGGGAAGCAGCGAGGCATGGAAGTTCACCGCCCCGAGCCGCGGGAGCGCCAGCAGGGCGGGACCGAGACGCCGGGTGTATCCCACGGCCACGAAAAGCTCCGGTCCCAGCGCCTCGAGAGCGGCGATCGCCTCGGGGCTGTTGGGTTCATGCGGACGGAGAACCGGGATGCCCCGCTCCTGCGCCAGGCGGTCGAAGGGCGGCGAGGCGTCGGCCCCTCCCTGCCGGGTGGAGACCCAGCCGCTCTTGGGCGAGTCCACCACGCCCACGATACGGCAGCCGGCAGCGCGAACGGCGCCGCGCGCTCCTGGCGCCGTGTCCCTGTCCATCACGGGGGCCCGTTCCCGCGCCGCCGTGTCCCGGCAGGCCCGCTCCAGCGCCAGGTAGTGGCGGTTGGAGAACTCGTTGGCGGCGTCGCCGAAGTAGACGAAGTTCATCGCCGGTCGAAGGGCCCGGCCGTCTCCTCGCCGCCCCGCCGCCGTCGCCTACCCACGCGCCGCTCCGCGCTCCTCCGGGAACCGCACCGCCTTGAAGGCCCGGGTGCGCTCCTCCAGGGGCTGCTCGATGGCAAGGCGCTCGATGCTCGAACCCAGCTGGACGCCTTGGCAGATGGTGTGATCCAGCATGTACTGGGCGTCTTCCGGGCTGGAGATGGCCGCGCCGTGCGCCAGAAGGATTACCTCAGGCTTGAGCGCGCGGGCCAGCTCGAAGTGCTGCTGGCTCCGACGGGCAGTGTCCTCGATGCCGCCGCCCCCGCCGTAGCCGGTGGAACCGCCCCGGGTGATGCCCGCGTGGAAGATGAAGATGTCCGGCCCGGCCTCCTTCATCAGACGCTCGGTATCCTCTGCGTTGAAGGCGTAGCCGATGGCCAGCAGATCCAGCTCCTTGGCGGCTTTGAGCATCTCGATCTCCATGCCGTACCCCAGGCCGGTGCCCTCCAGGGTGCGGCGGAACTCGCCGTCGAACCAGGCCACAGTCGGAAAGTTGTGCACGCCCGAAAAGCCGATCCGCCGGATGTCCTCCAGGAACAGGCGCATGTCCCGCAGCACGTCCACCCCGTTCAGGCCTGCCACCACGGGGACCTCCCGCACCTGCGGCAGGACCTCCCGGCGCCCCATCTGGTAGACCATCTCGTTGGCGTCCGCCATGGGCAGCATGCCGGCCAGGGAGCCGTATCCCTGCATGCGGAAATAGCCGGTGTTGTACACCCCGATGATGTCGATGCCCCCCCGCTCGATGAACTTGGCGCAGATGCCGCTGCCCGCCCCGGTCATGAGCAGGGGGCGCCCCCGCCCGATCTCCCCCCGCAGCCGCTCCAGGAACGCCTTGCGGGTGTATCGTAGCGCCATCACGCCCTCCCCTTGATCAACCCGATCAGCTTCTGGGCGGCCGCTGCGGCAAAGGTCGGGTCCTCGATGTTCTCAGGCCGTTCCACCAGCTCGATGTTCCTGGGCAGCCGCTTCCGCAGTGCCTCCACGA
>Ga0209164_1005508_pt1 | contig 10756 bp, 10 predicted proteins | sample MTBNYHSulfiMetaG_FD_187458 | JGI IMG/M metagenome (GOLD analysis project Ga0209164, IMG submission 187458) | Enrichment culture microbial communities from rom New York Harbor, USA that are MTBE-degrading - MTBE-NYH (New York Harbor Sulfidogenic)... | ecosystem: Environmental > Aquatic > Marine >... | reverse complement strand
GCAGAGGTCACCGTCTTCTACAGCCAAGAAGACTCCTGCCGGTTATTGGAAGCCATCTGCCCAACCCAAAAACGGTATTGGCCGATGAAGCCTTTCCGAGGGCTTCGCCCAGGCCGTCTGCTTCCTTCTTCAATGATTGAAAAAACTGAGGGAGGGCAAGGACCATTAGAGGGAGGAATATAAGGAGTGTAACTCCATGATATTAAAAAAACATAATAAGTGAGAAGTGTGAAAATTATCTTTTTTAAGGATTACTAAATGAACTTGTGTGTGGAGGGACGAATTTCCGTAATCACTCTTTCAGTAATGCTTCTCTGACTTGAAAAAGTTTATTATCACACCAGGTAGGTCCCCTACCCTCGAACGCAGCGGACATGGTATGAGTTACTCTTATAGTAGCTAAGCACATAGGCACCGTCGAACACCACGATCCAGGCATTCTTCGTGTCGCGCTCAAAGGTTGTGGAGGACCAATAGGATAATTCATCTCGAAAAGGAACCTCTTTGCGCATCGGAGGCCTCCCTTCAGGACGCGCCTTGGTCCTGTCCAGAAGGGATTCCAGTTCCGCTAACGTTGGTAAACGCCAATCCCGCTTCCCATCCAATGAAAGTAATTTTGCATATTCCTGAGCTTCATACCAGGTCATTTCGCCTGGAGATTCGGATTGCCATTCGAGACCAGTTTTGAGATCTTTCCAAGTAGGTTCATTTGGTATAGTAGGCTTTGCCGCACAGGAACCACAGAAATCGGTCATATTTATAGGTGGCTTGGGGGTTCGAGGATTCGAGGATTCAAGGTGTCAAGGGTTCAAGCGAAACCCACTCGGACCCTTGAAACCTTGGCCCCTTGGACCTTTGATGTCATCCCTTATAGAACTTTATAATTCCCTACAAACTTTTTCGGATCGCCCCAGAAAATACAATGCGCCGGGCAGATCGCATAACATGCAGGAACCTCATTTCTCCAGCGCTTTTCAACGCAGAGGTCACATTTGACTGCCTTCGTCACTTCGTGATTGAACTGCATGACGTCATAAGGACAGGTCTGGACACAGCAGGTCCCGCAGGAGATACACCTCTTCGATTCCTGAACAACCACTCCCTTGGTAAGCCCCTTTTGGACTTCGTTGAAGTTCTTTACTCGTTTCTTGGGGTCCAGGGTAGGCATCTGAGCCCGGGCGGTCCTATCGTATTTCCCTTTCTGGGGCTCCTTGATTGCTTTCAATTCCCTATCTCTGCCCAACCGAAGGTTCTGGCCACTTAGATATCGGTCAATCGAAATGGCAGCCTGTCTTCCATCTGCAATAGCCTCGATCACGGTCTTGGGGCCCCTTGTCGCATCTCCCCCTGCAAAGATATCGGAGTCCTCACTCTGAAGTGTCCAGGGATCAACCTTCATGGTTCCCCATTCGGTTACGGTACAGGCGCACTCTGGTGTCAAACAACACCAATCGGATTCCTGCCCTAATGCTGTGATCACCGCATCGACTTTAAGGGTAAATTCAGAACCAGAGATGGGTTCAGGTTTCCTTCGTCCACTATCATCCGCTTCTGTCAGACGCATTTTTACGCATTCGATCGCTTTGACCCGACCGTTGTTACTGATGAGCTTGACAGGTTGAGCCAGAGTCCTGATGGGAATTCCCTCTTCCCGACACTGCTTGATCTCTTCCGGCGTAGAGGGCATTTCCTCCAAGCCTCGTCGGTAAAGAATAAAGGCCTTCTCAGATCCCAACCTGCGAGCCGATCGGACTGCGTCCATCGCTACATTGCCTCCACCGATCACTGCAACCCTCTCCCCGAGTTTCACAGCTTTTCCGAGGTTAAGTTGACGGAGATATTCCAAGCCCCCATAAACCCCGTCCAGATCTTCACCCGGAACGCCCAGTCGGACACTTTCTTGGGCACCGATGGAGAGGAAAAAGGCCTTGAATCCATCTTTACGTAATTGAGCAATTGTTTTATTTTTTCCCACCTCCACGCCGGTTTTTATGGTAACGCCCATATTGCGAACCATCTTAATTTCAGCATCCACAATCTCGCGGGGCAGACGATACGGAGGAACCCCTGTCGTAAGCATTCCGCCCAATCCCTTGGTCTTTTCAAAGATCGTTACCTTGTAACCCTCTTGAGCAAGATAGTAGGCACAGGTCAAACCCGCGGGACCCGATCCGACAATGGCAATTTTCTCCTTTTTCTTACCTTTGATTTCTGGCATATATCGCTTCTTCGCCTTCAGATCCAGATCACCCAAGAAACGCTCAATCGCATGGATGGCTACGGGCTTGTCGATTTGATCGCGGTAGCACTCGGACTCACAGGGGTGAGGGCAGATTCTGCCGCAAATGGAGGGAAAGGGGCTTGCAAGCTTGATGAGTTGTAGGGCTTCCTGAAATTTTCCTTTGACGGCGAGGCTCACAAATCCCTGGACGTCGATATGCGCGGGGCACCCCACCTGACACAAAGAGGTCTGCTGTTTTTCCGCTCCGGATTTGCCCACCACCGCATGACAGCCATTACACTTCTCGCTGCTCACGAGAACAACGCCGGTCTTAGGATCCTTCGTGATCGCATTCTCCGGGCAGGCCAGGGCACAAGGCGCATCTTCACAGTGGTGACAAAACAGGGGCTTAAAATAGGGAGCCTCCTCAATTACCCTGATCACTCTCGGGCCGACCCCAAGCCCATGCTCCTGTTTGCAAGCCACCTCACAAGCATGACAACCCATACATTCGTATTCGTTAAGCATTAGAGATACTTTTCCCATTGCCTCCTCCTATGATGAGATTTCTAATAGAATTAGAAATCTCTGATTACACCGATTATGAGATGATTACTCAGATTAAGATGGTTTGAAAATAAAGAAAAATCTGTGTAATCTTTCTTTGGAATCTGTGAAATCGTTATCTATCTTCACACGGAGCGATACTACACAAACAGACCCTTAGATTCGTGGAACCCATGGCGGGATCCAGAGTCTCGTAGGCATTGTCAGTAAGAATATTGATATTTGATATGTTCCAACCATGGCTCGGGTCTTTTTGCTCCGGATACCACCATCCATGCTCTCCCACAACCACCCTTGGATCAATGTTGTCGTTCAGTTTGACGCGCTGTTTGATGCGTCCCCTTGGCGATGTGATATAAGCCCATTGACCATCTTTAATGTTGTGTCTCTTAGCTGTCTCGGGATGGATCTCCACAATCGGATCAGGTCGGATCTCTCTCAAAGAGGGTATTTGTCGGTTCGCCGAATGGAAAAAGGTTGGGGTCCGAAGCCCTGCATTTAAGATGTAAGGATAGTCTTTGAGGAGATGGGGCGTGGAGACCGGGCTTTCGGGAACTTCAACATATTTGGGAAGGGGATCATATCCCCATTTCTCCAGAATGGTCGAATAGAGTTCTACCTTCTTGGTAGGGGTGGAGAAACCCCGCTGCTTATATTTATAATAAACCATTTCGCCTCGTAGATATCCTTTCTCCTTGAATTGCTCCCACGTCAATCCCGAAGGTTCGAGCAAGTAATCCAGCGCCTCCTCTACCGTGTTCGGCCATTCCTGACCCATTCGTTTGCCTAATTCCAAAAAGATCTTGTGGTCCTGCCAGCATTCGCCGATCTCGACACACTTCTGTCTTGCCAACACATAACCATGCCGTTTCCAGTTATCCGCAACATGGTTCTGCTCGAGCCAGGTGCCCGAAGGCAGGAAGATATCGGCCAGCTCTGCCGTCGGGGTCATGAAGAAATCGATGACAGCAAGGAACTCTATTTTCCTCAGCGCCTCATAAGCTTCTTTCGCATTGGCTCTTGTCACCACCGGGTTGCTCCCGCATAGAATCCCTGCCTTAAGAGGATAAGGTTGGCCGGTAACGATTGCATCCCATGCTTTTTTGGGATTGATCATGGCCACCCTGGCGCCGAGCTTGAACTGATCTCCGCCCAGCCTCTTTTTTTGCTGTTCCGGAGGGAGGTCCCTATGGCGTGAAAATTCAGCCACCGTTCGAGTGGGCGGGTTCACAAAAAGGGCATTCCCTCCGGGAGCATCCAGGTTGCCTGTAACCGCCATCAGTCCGGTGGTCGCACGTGTGTAATTAACGCAGTTGTTGGTCTGTTCCGTGGGAACACCCCAATGGATACAGGCTGGCTTGGTGGTGGCATACATCCTCGCCGCCTTCCGAATGAGGTCTTTGTCCACCCAGGTGATCTCTTCCACCTTTTCCAGGGGATAGTCCTTCATCACCCTCTCTCTGAAGGCATCCCAGCCGTTGATGTAATTGTCCACAAACTCCTTGTCGTAGAGTTCTTCCTCAATGATCACGTGATGAAAGCCCAGGGAAAGAGCAGCATCTGTGCCCGGACGAATTTGAAGCCAGAGGTCTGCTTTATTTGCAATGAATCCCCTCCGAGGATCGATGCAGATCAGCTTGGCTCCCTTTTGGTAGGCCCTCCAGAAATTTTCTCCCTTATATTCATCCGGGTTGGTCCACTGCGGATTGCAGGCCCAGACGACAATACATTTGGGCCCGCCTTCGTAATCGGCGATGGGAAGAGTGCCACAGGTGATCAGGGTTGATCCAACCCTCGACACATAACACATATGCCCAGCGGTAAGAACATTGGGAGTTCCCAGGAGATTGGCAAAACGGTAAAGATGACTTTCATAATCCCTGCCCGTCCCCTGACCGACAACGATTGATTCCGGCCCGTATTCGGAAATCACTTTTTTGAACTTTTCCACGATGGTATTCAACGCCTCGTCCCAGGTAATCCTCTGCCACTTGCCTTCCCCTCTGGCACCTGCTCTCTTCATGGGATAGAGAACCCGATCAGGATGGTACGCTAATTGCGTGATAGCCAGCCCCTTGCTGCACAAGGTTCCATGGCTGATCGGGGAATCCGGATCCCCCTCCACTTTGATCACCTTCCCATCTTTGATATGGGCGATAACCCCACACCCTCCATGGCAACTCCGGCAAGCCGTTCGAATTTTTTTAATCTCTTCCATCAGTTTTCCTCCTTACCTCTGTCAGGGGTGATAAACTTAAGAATGGTGACAAAGGTCAATATAATTTCGGTATTCCTAAGGATTGCAGGATTATCCTGTGCGAGGGTCCTCAACCGTATGGCACTCTCCTCAAGTCTCTTGATCTCTCTTCTTATCTGTTCATTCATTTTTTCCACCTTCCCTCATATCTCTGAAACGTTTTGCCTTGAGCATATACCTCGGAAGCACACCCGGAGGCTCAATCTTCACAAGAAAGCTCAGATTCGTTTTCACTTTCAGATCTTCGCGGAGTCGAGCCTTGATTTGATCCGCCTTCATTGCTCCAAAATTTGGGGGGAACTCTGTCCTGAGGATCACTTCATCCATGATCCCTTTTCTCTCGACAACAATCTCATACTCGATGATCTCAGGAAATCCTTTTCTGATCACTTCCTCCACTGTTTTAGGTGAGAAGAGGACCCCTCTGATTTTTCTCAGATCATCAATTCTACCCACCACCTCTTCGATCTTTTTCGAGGTTCTGCCACAAGCGCAGGGTTCCTTTCCCTTGATCACCAGATCCTTCGTGTTGAAACGGATCAGGGGAAAGGATCTGCGACCCAGAGGGGTCACCACAGCCACTCCGACCTCACCTTCCTCAACCTCTTTTTGAAGCGTTTCACGATCGAGGATCTCAACCAGAAAGAAGGGCTCAATGAGATGCATGCCTTCTTTAGTCTCGCACATGCCTGCCCATGCGCACGGTTCTGTTCCGCCGATGTGATCGAAAACATGACATTGATAAAGTTCTTCCAGTCTCTTTCTCGTTGCGGAGGGCATCGGTTCTCCAGCGCAGAGCATTCTTTCGATTCCGAGAGAAGCAGGGTCGATGCCCATGGCTTTGGCCTCTTCGGCGATGTGAAGCCCGTAGGTGGGCGTATTCATCATTGCATTGGCCTGGATCTCAAGGATCTTGTGGATCCTTCCCTTTGTATCGAGGCCTCCTCCAGGGACGAGTTCACATCCAAGCTTTTCCGCAGCATAATGGCCCTCCCAGAAGGCGACATAGACATTATAGACGAAGGGAAGAAAGATTCGGTGGTGCGGTCTAAATCCCGCCATATAGAGGATATGACACCATGCCTCAATCCTCCATTGCCAGCTTTCATAGGTCTCTGGAACGTAAACGGGTTTTCCCGTTGTGCCGCTGGTTTGCCTGAAGGTGGTCACCTTTTCGATATGGCTCCCGAGGGTTCCTCCGTAGGGGAAAGGGTCCATCTCCTGGTATTTTCTTAATTCCTCTTTTTCCGTAAAGGGAATCTTCCTGAGATCGACCAACGACTGAATATCCCTCCCTTCAATCCCCTTTAGCTTTTCTTGATACAAGACGGAATGCTCCTTTGCAAAGGAGAGCATGTTTCGAAAATAGGAAAGTTCAATCTCATCGTATGCTTCTCGAGGTAAAGTCTCTAAATAGGGGTTCCAATATTTCATAAATTAAACTCCGCAGGGAATGTTTTTCCATCCCCATTTTTATATAGGGTTTTAACATCAGCGCCCAGCTGATAAGACACTCGCCTTGCGACATCAGCCGTCTTATGACCGTATCGGTCAATCAAACTCTCCGTAAAGGTTCCTATGAGGATGATACATCCAATGATTTTTTCTTGCACCCCGAATACGGGTGAGCTGACGAAATTGACCCCGGAAGTGATTTCACCAACATCCTGAGCATATCCCAGTTGTCTACACTTCGTCAGCTCATCTCTCAAACGCTTCATATTCAGTCGTGATATATCAAACCCATGGAAGTAAACTCTTTTCTTGGTCAATATTTTTTCTCTATCCGCTTCGGGCATAAATGCCACGATGGCTTTTCCATGAGCTCCCAGGGTCATATGGAATCGGTGACCCAGACGAATCGAAAACCCAATATTTTGATTCCCTTCACGTTTTCCAACCACCAGGAGATGCTCCCCATAAATTAAACCAAAAAGGGCAGTTCCGTTCGTTTCCCTTGCAAGATCCTCGAGAAAAGGGGCTACGATCTCCGGGTAACGGAGGTTATCCAAGACGTGCCGTGACAGAAAAATCAAAGCAGGCCCTAACGAGTAGGTCTTGGCCTCAGAATCTTTTTCTACAAATTTAAACTGTCTCAGTGTGTTTAGAATGGAATGACCCTTGCTTTTATGAATTCCTACCTCCTTACAGATATCCGTGAGCTTCATTTTAAAATGAGGACTTTCTCCTAAAAAGAGAAGGACACGAGATGCCTGTTCCACCGCTGGGACTAAAGGATTATAAATGGACTTCCCTTTTAGACTATTCCTATTTTTTCGCAGCCTCCCCCGATCTCCCACTCGATTCAGCCCTCAAGATTAGTTCTGGATCACCGCACGTAGATGTTCTGTATATAGAACGATGTTCTATTTATCGAGGAAATCTTATTCGATAGCCCTCTGTTTGTCAACTATTTTTTAACACTATTTTTTTACACTTTTTGCAACCTCCTATGACACTTTCTCCAAGTTACCTCAAATTTTTTAATGCCCTTGACGAAATTTCTCTTAAAGGTTAACAAATCGATGAATATCTTAGAAATTTTTCTTGACAAGCTTGAAATGTTTTGGTCTATGAATAGCAGAGGGATGGGACTTTGATCCAAGGGGGGAGAGAAACCGGATGGACAAAAAAGATTGTTTCGGATCTATCAGAGAGGTCAACGTTAATCAAAGCCATACCATGACCCTATCGAAACCTGAGTGCCGAAACTGCGAAGAGATTCGCGACTGCTTGCGTACCAGCAAACAGCTTGAGGAGGAAGAGAGAGAAAGGGATGATCTGAGGAAACAGAATATGATTGCTCAAATGATTGACCACTCTCATGTCTTCTCGAATGAACTGGGTTCATGCTTATTAGAGTTTCTGAGTAGAATTTACAGCTCACCGTTGGGCACGGTCCTTTTAAAAAATCTTCTCTTGTTTTACGAAATTCCTCAAGGTGCATTGTCCTACACCCTGACCATTCCATTTTCCGAAACGATCATGAACTTGATCCAGGGAGAAAAAAGTGAAACGAGAGATTCTCTTAATCCCTCCGTCACTCAACATCGGGAGGGACTCAAAGAAGGTTTCGCCCTCCGAATTTTTCTGCTTCAGAAATCGTTTCCAAACCTTCCCAAGGCAAATATGGGACTGATCGCTTATGAAGTGGCCCGCGCATTTGCTTCGGACGAACTCGGAATCAAACAAATTCTCCAGGGACTCTCCGATTCTGAAACCAACCTATTTAAAAGAATGGATGTAGAGACTCGGATGAAATGGTTGATCGGGAAATGGGGTTTTCTGGATGAATTCGAAGCTCTGAAAAGAGAGATGGCTGTCGAAAAATGAAATTGCCTCTCTTCTGCATCACGATGACATTTTCCAGCCTCCACACCATGCATGACACAGTTCAACAATAAATTTCGGAAAGGTATTCCTCGATCCTATCATTCATTGACTATCATGTTTAGGGACACAGATTAGCACATTTCTCTCGTCTCTTTCAAAGACACAGGTTTCTTCCAAGATGGGTTTCAGCTTTTTTCGAGCTCTGTGAAGCTTCACTTTAACATTCTTCACGGTTATTCCCAAAATATCAGCAATCTCCTGATGGCTGAACTCCATGATGTCAAAAAGAACAAGAACGGTTCTTAGAGATTCCGGTAAAAGATTAATCTGGTCCTGAACACATTCTCCCATCTGGCGTTGTTCCAATTCTTTTTCAATGTCCGGTCCTTTTTGAATTAACGCTTCTTTAAAATCCTCCATCCCCACCTGGTCAATTCTTTCTTCTTTGTGCGATCTCTTCAACTGGCGGAAATGATCCTGGCAGAGATTATAGGCAATGCGAAATATCCAAGAGGATAATTTTGAGGGATCTTTCAGGTTTTTTAAATTATTTTCAATTTTTAAAAACGTCTCTTGGATTAAGTCATCTGCTACCCATTCATCTTTGACAAGGGTCAGGATGAACTTTTTAACCTTGGCATAGTACCGATCATAGATATCCCAAAATTCCATCTCGGCGTCCCTTCGAAATTACCCGCAGCACGATTTGTTAGCCTCCCGATCGCACGGCAAGGTATACTTCTTTTCTTCACCCATGAGACCATTGATACAATTCTTGATGGCCATATGGGCCCCTTTCTTGACCTGGCTGGCAAGGTCAGCGGCTTCCTGAATCTCTTCGGGAGTAAGGCCCGCCGTTTTGGCCTTTCCGAAATAGTACTCAAAGCAAGGGATACAGTTCGCTGCAGTGGCTGACCCCAAGCATATCAGAACTTTTGTCCTCTCGTCCATCGTCAGATCCTCCCTTTATTTTTTGTATATAAGACGAAAAAGACCGCCGAAAGGTTACACCCATTTGTATACTTATCCCCGAAGTTAATGGAATTTTAGTTTAATTGTATAAGAGCATTCTTTTCCTAAAACCATCATGCATTTCCCAAGAGGTGGAATCAGTTCGTGCTTATATCCCAGTGCATCGATCCAGCCTTGTAACCTTGCAAATATCCCGCATTCGTATTGATCGTCTATACCTGCCTTGATGATATGTTCATAGGCAAAACATCTTTTCAAATGCATCTCATACGTTTGATCATCGAGGGTCTTGATTTCATATTCGGTGAGACCGGACCCATAGAGGGAGAGAGCTGCCTTTTTGAGGGTTAGGTATTCGTTTATATCTTTTAGCGACTGTAAGGCTAAGGCTTTCATAAACCGCTTCATTTCCACCTGGCCCAGTTCCCTGCACACGGATTGATTCAATCGATTGGCCGCATCCATACCAAAATGCTTTGCCACGGCCATAAACCACCTGGCATCGTGTGACATCCAACCTTTTATAAGAAGGTCTTTCTCCACTTCAAAGGATAAGCTGTCCGGCATGGAATTCCTCCTCATTTAGGCATAGGGGTAAGGCTATCGGTTGTTACTAAATATTAAGCCTTGCGCACACGGCAGGGGATATAACGATGTAACGGCGTGGCCGCCAGACGATCCCGATTCTTTGCTGGAGCCAGCTGGTTAACATTGGTCCCGTGTGCCTCTCCGCCGTGCACGAGCCCGAAGCCATGAGGGATGATTACCTGACCTCGGAATGAACTATCTGTCACCTCCGCTTCAATTCTGACGGATCCTGCTTCGGTCTCTGCAAGGGCAAGCTCCCCATCTTTAATTCCCAACTCCTTCGCATCCTCTGGATGTATCCTCAGGGTACAGGGCCGTCTTCCCTCGTTCCAGGCCGGGTCACGCATGATCGTATTGGCCACCATCTCCATGTGGTTTCCGGCTATCAGAACCATGGGATAGTCCTTGTCCAACAATCGGGCCTCCTCGGCTGCAGGCGTTACCTCTTTTAACCACGATTCCATCTCAGGGAAACGGATATGGATTTTTCGGTCAGGGGTCTTCAGAACGGAAAGGTTATTTTCCGGGCCTACGACTCCGATCTTAACCCCTCCCGGTGTGTTCAGGATTTTTCTAAATATTTCTTCTCCTGTGAGGGGACTCACCTTGTAACCGGCGCGGGCTACATCCTCTTTGTGCATCATCGGAAATCGTGCCAGGAGTCCCCAGAGTGCAGCCAGGTTTTTAGACCCTAGCTTCTCCCCAAGGGTCTTTGCCAAAATGTAAGGCAACCACGGTTCTACCTTTGGATTAGCACGAATATATTCCATCAGCGCAAGGCCAAAACTTAGTCGGTCCTTAGCCAGCTCCCGGAGCTT
>Ga0209164_1005504_pt1 | contig 10762 bp, 14 predicted proteins | sample MTBNYHSulfiMetaG_FD_187458 | JGI IMG/M metagenome (GOLD analysis project Ga0209164, IMG submission 187458) | Enrichment culture microbial communities from rom New York Harbor, USA that are MTBE-degrading - MTBE-NYH (New York Harbor Sulfidogenic)... | ecosystem: Environmental > Aquatic > Marine >... | reverse complement strand
CCCTGTCGGGCACCAGCCAGTTCACCCACGCCGATTCGGACCCCATCACCGTGATGGAGACGGCCAAGGAGGCCCTGCGCGGCAAGATCGGCAAACGCCCCAACACCATGATCATGGGGGCGGCCACCTACAAGGCCCTGAAGAACCATGCCAAGCTCATCGAGCGGATCAAGTACTCCATGAAGGGGATCCTGACCATCGACCTGATGAAAGAGATCTTCGACGTGGCCAACATCGTGGTGGGCGAGGCGGTCTATGCCGGCGACGACGGCGTGTTCGCCGACGTCTGGGGCGACAACGTGATCCTGGCCTGGGTGCCCGAGAATCCGGGCGGCGCCGAGCGCAGCGTGTACGAACCGAGCTTCGGCTACACCCTGCGCAAGCGGAACATGCCCCAGGTGGACAAGTACACCGAGAACGGCGGCAAGGTGCGGGTGGTGCGGAGCACCGACATGTACCAGGTGAAGATGGTGGGGGCCGAGTCGGGCTATCTCATCGCCGACACCAACGGCTAGCCGGGGAGGTGCCCATGCCATTGTATCGAGTGGTGACGACGGACCTGCTGCATGACGGTGAGCTGATCCGCGAGGGCGGGTCCGTCGAACTGACAACGCGGGAGGCGGCCGGGAAACGCTACCTGGAACGGCTGCCCGACCCGGCGCCCCCGGCGGAACCGTCCCAGGAGAAGCCGATGCCTCAGCCGGCCCCGGAAAAACCGGCGGTGAAGCCCAGGAGCAGAGCGAAGAAACGCGGAGGGAAATCATGAAGACATATCAACCCATCATGTCGACCAGCGTCACGGCCGCGGCGGCTGTGAGCAAGCATCTTTTTGCCGGCTTCGACGGCAATGTGTGCGGCGCCGGCGCCAAGGCGCTGGGCGTGTTCGAGGCCGATACGGCCGCCGGCGCCCAGGCCCCGGTGGTGACCCACGGGATCGGCCTGGTGATCTCGGGCGCGGCGGTGAGCGTGGGCGCGGCGGTGGCATCCGACGCCGAGGGGAAGGCGGTGCCGGTGGCGGCGGTCACGGTGACGGTGCCCAGCGGCTCGACGCCGGTGACGTCGGACGCGGCCCAGCCCACTCTGGTGGTGGCCGGCGGGGCGCTGCCGGTGGCCACCAACGGCTACGCCATGGACGAGGCCAGCGACGCCGGCGAGATCATCCGGATCCTGCTGGCATAGCCGGGAGGGACTGTCATGCCCTACAGCGCTGTGGCGGACATCCGGGACGCCCTGGACGAGGCCGTGCTGATCTACCTGACGGACGATGAGGGCGCCGGCCTGGTGGACGAGGACCGGGTGACGGCGGCCATCGCGGCGGCCGACGCCGAGATCGAGGGCTACTGCCAGAAACGCTACGATCTGCCCTTCGATCCGGTGCCGGCCATCATCCGCACCCTGAGTGTCGACATCGCCGTGTACAAGCTCTTCACCCGGCGCGGCTTCCGGGAAGACTCGGCCGACAAGGCCGTCGCCGAGAAGTACAAGAACGCGGTGCGGATGCTTAAGGACATCGCCAGCGGCGTGCTGCAGATCGGCACCGGCGCGCTGCCCCACCCGGCGCCGCGCCAGGTGCTGACCCGGACCCGCGCCAAGCTGTTTTCAGAGGATGAGCTGGACAAATACTGAGGAGATCATGGCCGGAGTGCAACTGACAGGTGACTGGAACAAACTGCGGCAGGTGCTGGACGGCCTGGCCACCATCTCCGGCCGGGAGGTCCACCGGGTGGTGATGGGCACCCTGCTCAGCTCCACCCGCCAGCGTTTCCGCACCGGCTTCGGCCCGGACAATACCAAGTGGACACCTTCCCAACGGTCTCTGAAGGAAGGCGGCCAGACCCTGCGCGACACGGGCGACCTGCTCGGCTCCATCACCGGGGACTTCGGCGAGCACTTCGCCGCCGTGGGCACCAACAAGATCAAGGCGGCCATTCATCAGTTCGGCGGCACCATCAAGCCGCGCAAGGCCCGGGCGCTGGCCATTCCCATCTCCGGCGAGGCCAAGAAAGCGCTGGGGCCGCGGGACTTTCCCCGGGAGCTGGATCTCGTCTGGCCCAAAGGCTCGAAGTTCGGCTGGCTGGTGGAGAACAAGGCCGGCCGGGGCGCCGCCGGCAAGGGGGCCCAGAGCGTGTTTCACTACCGCCTGGCCCCGAAAGTGGAGATCCCGGCCCGGCAGTTCCTGGGGATCTCCACCCTCGACCGGCACAACATCCAGGATGACATCCGCACCTACTACAAACGGAAGGTGAGATTGTGATTGCGGCCTGCAAGGCATTCATCAAGAGCAAACTCCTGGACCTCGGCCTGGACGAGAAAAGGATCCGCCTCCAGCTCAAGCAGGGCAGCCGCTACGAGGTGCCGCAGTCGGCGGTGGTCCTGGTCAACACGGATGTCTTCGAGAAGCTCTCCGGCCGGGCGGCCCTGGAGGTGCTGGGGAATCCGGCCGCGGAGACGGTGGAAGAGCTGCGGATCTATGAGAACCGCTACCTGCGGCGCCTGGTGCTGGAGATCTCCATCCACGGCGCCACCGAGGACTGGGTGAACGAGGTGGTGGAGCGCCTGGCGGCCACCATGGAGCGGCGGCTGGTGGTGACGGATCCGGTGCTGGGGCGGGAGGTCCTGGTGGACGTGACCGTCCTGCGCGGCGAGTGGGACGACGTGGAGGCCCTGCTGCCCAACGTGGTCACCGGCCAGCTTTTTGTATTGTTTGAACGGCCCTATATCCACGCCCAGCAGGCGCCCTTCTACGTGGACGTGCCGCTGGGCGAGGCAGAGCTGAATCTGGAGGAGTAAATGACCAAGAAAAAAACCGACGAAACCAAACCCCCGGCCGACGCCCCGGCGGAAGTGCCGGCGCCGGACGTGAAAGCCAAGGCCGAGCCGAAGCCGGCCGCGAAGCCGGAGCCGGAGGCGAAGTCCGTCGCGGAGTGGGGCCGGCTCACGAAAACCGATCCCGCTCTCGTCGCCGGCGCTCTCCGCCGCTCGCGGCTCCCCGCGGATCACGTCGCGACGGAGCGCGAGTTTCACAAGATCATGGAAAACTTTCTCAAAAAACCCGCTTTCGGAGGGAGATAAACTATGCCTATCTGGAGTCAAGTAACAGAATCATTGACGGGAGACAGCATACCCGCTCTCTCCAGTCTCTACGGAACGCCGGCGTTCATCGGCATCGACAATTCCGGCGGCGTTCTCGCGGGGACGGTCAAGACGCTGGACCGATATTCCGATCTCGCGACGCAAATCGGCGAGGGAAAACTCGCTCGCGCGATTCGGGATTTCTTCGCTTGCGCGGGACAGTCCGCGCGATGTCTTGCGCTCCCCGTCGATGCGTCGGAATCGACGGTCCCGGGCGCAATGTCGAATGTAACGAGCCCGATCGGTGCCCCATCTATCGACACGGAAAATTCGGACGCCGCTCTCGCAAATGATTATTACTCCGTCCGCCTCAAAGTGACCGCGGTCACTCCCGCTCTCGCCTTTCAATACTCCATCGACGGCGGCGCGACGTGGACCGATGTCGGCGACGCCGGAGCCGGTCCGCCGGCTTACGCCTACATCGACAAGCTCGGCGAGATTTACATCCAATTCGGCACGGGATCGCATGAGGTCGGCCAGACGTATACGTTCGATCTCTCTCCGATCAAGCTCGACGCGACGTTGATCGCCGCCGCGATTGATACTCTCGTCGCCTCGTATCGCGGGCAATTCGAGTTTCTCGTCGTGCTCGAGGAATGCGACTCCGCGATCGCGACGAGCGTCGCCTCGAAGATCACGTCGGAATGGAGCGCTCACAATCCGATTTTCGCCATCCTGGAGACCCAGCCTGTCTGGAACGCCGATGACAAGGATACGGCCATCGCCGCCCTCATCGCCGAATTCGAGAGCTTCTCCTCGCGGTATGTCGCCGTGGCCGGTCTCGAGGCGCTGATGGTGAATCCCGACGGCGTGAACCGGGCCCGGTCCGTCGCCGCCAGCATGGCCGGGATCCTGGCCAAAGGCAAGGTATCGGACAGCGTGGGCGTTCTACGGAATGAATTCGGTAAGCTGGTGAACGCCGTCGCTCTCACGCCCAGCGACATCACCACCGCCGATGCGGTGCTGATGAACAACGCCCGCTTCTGTGTGCCGAAAAAATACGAGGGCTATGCCGGCTTCTTCATCAACAACGGCAGCCTCATGAGCGCGCCGGGCGATCCTTACGACGACGTGGAGAAGATCCGGGTGGCGGCCAAGATGCTGCGGTTGTGCCGGGTGGCGGCGCTGAACTGCCTGCACCTGGACGCGGCCAGCGGCGGCAAGTATGCTTACGGCGGCCAGGGCGGGCTGTCCTACCTGCAATCGGAGCTCGAGCGGGCGGTGTCGCCCATGCTGACGGCCGAGGAGCTCATGTACTTCAAGGCCCATGTCCTGAGCACTCCGGATGAGGTCTACGCCGACAAGACGGTGCGGGTGCGCCTCGATTTCACCTGCAACCCCAAAATGAAAGTGATCGAACTGGTGGCGGACCTGGTCTCGCCCGATGAGTTCGCCCGCCGCAACGGCTGATTAAGGGCGGTTTAAACGCCTGTTTTGGAGGAATGAAACCATGATCAACGGCAAGAATTTTGATTGGCAGTCCATCGAGATCATGACGCCGGGGGGCCTCTGCGTAGGGGCCCAGTCCATCAACTACACCGACAGCGCCAACGTGGAGAAGATCTACGGCAAGGGCCGGGTGATCCGGGGGCGGAGCCGGGGCAACTACGAGGCCAGCGGCAACCTGGAGATGAGCCGCCCCGACTTCGACAACCTGGTCTCGGCCCTGGGCAGCGACTACCTGGGCAGTGCCGATTTCACCATCACCGTCTCGGGCGCCAACGACGGCGGCGACTCGTTCACCGACGTCATCGTCAAGGCGGTCATCACCAAGCAGGACCTCACCGGCAGCCAGGGTGACAAGAACATCCCCGCCAAGATCGATTTCGACGCCGAGAAGATCCTGTGGAACGGCCTGGAACCGGTAGTGGACGCCTGATGAGCGGCCCCCGCTGACCTGAGGAGGAACCCATGACCCCGGAAGAGATCAAGGAAAAACATCCCAACACCCAGATCTTCCAGCTCACCGCCGAGCAGTTGCCCGAGCCGCTCTTCGTGCGCAAGCCCATGCGGGCGGATGTGAAGCGCTACATGACGGAGAGCCAGAAGAACCCGGGCCTGGCCATCAGCAACTTCACCCTGGCCTGCCTGGTGCACCCCGAGCGGGAAGCATATCTCCAGATGCTCGAAGAGATGCCCATGCTGGAGAGCATCCTGTTCATCAAGCTGAACGCCCTGGCCGGTGGTGAGATGGAGCTGCTGGAAAAAAAGCTCTGAGGGAAGTGGATGAGAACATTTTCCGCCAGGCGGAAACCCTCATCCGCTTCCTGTTGCACCTGGATCCGGACGTCCTGACGGACGGGGAGTTCAAGGCCCGCTTCCAGGAGGCCCTGTGGCTGGAGCGGCGCCTCAAGATCACCATCCAGAACGCCATCGCCGATGCCTTTAACGGGGAGAGTGGCCGATGATCGCAGGCAGCCCGCTGATGCGGCTGGGAATCATCATCAACGCCTATGACGCGGCTTCCGGCAAGATCGAACAGATCAACCGGGAGGTGGAGAAGCTCTCCGCCTCCACCCGGCTGCTGGGAGCCGGCATGGCCAACATCAAGGGCGGGGCCATCATGGCCGGCGTGGGCGCGGCCATCGCCGCCCCGGTGCTGGCCACGGTGCCGGCGGCGGCCCGCTTCGAGCATCGCATGGCCGAAGTGTCCACCATGATCCAGGACACGACCACGGACCTCCACGCCCTGTCGGCCGGCGTGCTGCGCCTGTCGTCCGATTTCGGCCAGGTGCCCGACACCATGGGCCACGCCCTTTACAACGTGCTCTCGGCCGGGATCCCGGCATCCGGCGCTCTGGACGTGCTGCGCCTGAGCGCCCAGGCGGCCACCGCCGGTGTGACGGACGTCAACACGGCGGCCACCCTGGGGGCCAACATCCTGAACGCCTACCAGCTGCCGGTGACGGAGCTGGGCCGCGTGTATGACGTGCTGTTCAAGACCGTGCAGCAAGGCGTGACCACCTTTCCGGAACTGGGGGCCTACATGGGCGAGGTCACCAGCATCGCCGCCGCGGCCAGGATCCCGGTGGAACAGGTGGGCGCGGCCCTGGCCGTGATGACCAAGGCGGGCATCAAGACGCCGGAGGCGGCGACCTCCCTGCGCGGCCTGATCCAGGCCGTTGCCGCGCCGACATCCATGACCGAGAAGGCCCTCCAGGAGTTGGGCGGAGCCGAGCTGCAGGCGGCGGTGGCCGCCGGTGATCTGGTGACGGCAGTGCGCATCCTGGGGCGCAGCGCCACCACCCTGGCGAGCATCCGGGAAGTGGTGCCCGACGTGCGGGCGGCGAAGGGCTTTGCCGCTCTGGCCACTAACATGCAGCTCTTTCTGAATACGGCGGAGGAGATGAAAGGCGCCGGTGGCGCCATGGGCGAGGCCTTCGCCAAGATGAAAGAATCGGCCATGTTCAAGTATGACCAGCTGAAAAGCTCCCTGGCCGAGATCGCCATCACCATCGGCAACGAGCTGCTGCCGGCGGTGACGGACCTGCTGGGCCAGGTGAAGCCGGTGCTGCGCTATGTGGTGGACCTCATGCACGCCCATCCCAAGTGGACCAGCGGCATCGTCAAGGGGACAGTGGCCCTGGGCGCGCTGGTCCTGAGCCTGGGCCTCGGACGCATGGCGCTGGGCGCCTTCCAGTTCGCCCTGGGCGGCGGGCTGAAGCTCATGACGGACCTGACGGGCGCCTCGGGGATGCTGGGCCGGATGCTCGCGTGGATGAACCCGGCCCGCATCTGGAAGGACGTGCCCGTCACCCTGGCCGCCGTGCGGACGGCACTCAACGCGGCGGCGGCCGCCTCGTGGCGTTTCACGGCGTCGGTGCTGGCCAACCCCATTACCTGGATCCTGGCGGCGGTGGTGGGCACTGTGGCCGCCATCGCCTTCCACGTCTATGTCATGGTGCGGCGCTGGGACGAGGCGCGGGCCATCATCGGCCGGATGAGCATCTGGCTCAAAGGCGCCCTGATGATCATGTCGCCCATGCTCATGGTGACCATCACCCTGGCCACCTGGTGGGACAAGATCCGGGTGGCGGTGGCCAAACTGCCCGAACTGCTGGGCAAGATGGCTTCCTTTGCGGCCAAGGGATTCCTCGCTTTGGGCCGGCTGGGGGTGGATGTGATCGACAAGGTCATCCTGAAGATTACGGGCATCAAGGGCGCGGTCAGTAAAGTGGCGGAGTTTGTGGCCAAGCTGTCCATCGGGCTCATTGTCGGCGTCATCAACTTCGGTATTGGGCAGATCAATGGCTTTCTTCGCCTGGTGAACACGGGCCTGAAGGCCCTGGGCAAGGAGCCTATCCAGCTCATTCAGGAAGTGACGCCCGAGCAGGTGGTGGGCGGGATCCGGTCGGCGGCCGACTACGTGATGAATACCGTCCAGGGGGACGTGGCCGCCCTGCTGGACTTCGGCAAACTCTATGTGGACGAAGGCAAGGGCCTCTATGACGGCCTGGGCGACAGCATCAGCGCGGCCTTCAGGACGGGCATGGCCGAGGCGGCCGCGTCTACCGAGCAACTGGCCAACCAGGCCCAGGCGGCCATGGACAAGGTCAACCGCAAGGCCGATGAGACCAAAGGCAAGGCCAAACATTGGGCCATCGATGAAGCCAGGCTGGCCCTGCTGGCCCGCTTCGAGGACTGGGCCCCCGGGGCCAAGGCGCCGGCATACGGGCCGGAGAGGATCCAGGCGGCCGGCCAGGCCCAGGCGGGAGCGACCGGCGCCCGCACGCCGGCGATGGTGAGCCTGGTGCCGCCGGCGCCGGTGGTCAATGTCCCCACGGCCCCCATCCAGGTGGTCACCCAGGCGGCGCCGCGGGAGCCGGTGAATTTGGCACAGCCGGCGCCGGTGGTCACCGCCCCCGCGGCGCCCATAAAGGTGGTTACCAAGGCGGTGGCGCAGGAACCGGTGAATCTGACACCACCGGCGCCGATGGTCAACACCCCCTCCGCCCCCATCCAGATGGTAACCCAGGCGGTAAAGCGGGAACCGGTGGCCATGGCGGAGGTGCCGGCGGCACGCCCGCCCTCCATCGACGTGGCTGCCCGGGCCGTGCCGCGGGAGACGGGCCCGGCGGTGGGCCGGACGGGGAGGAGGGAAACCGCCGGGACGGAGCGGCGGGAGGCGGCGGTGTTGCGGCCGGAGAACGCGGAGATGGTAACGGCCAGCCGGGAGCTGGTGCGGGCCATCAACCGCCTGGCCGAGATCATGGTGCGGGTGGGCGGCAGCGTGACGACGGGAACGCAACGGAGCCGCCTGACCCGGGAGGCCGACCACGAGGAGAGCGAATTCGGCCGGGAGCTGGCCCGGGAGCTCAGCCGCAACGTGGCCATGTTCTGAGGTAAAGTATGCCGGATATCAGCGCAGGCATCATCAAGATCGACGGCGCGCCCCTGCCGGGCTATCTGCAGCGGCTGCGGGTAGGCGCCAACATCATCATCGATGAGCTGCCCATCCAGGACCTGGACGGCCACCTGAAGCTGCCGGCCGGTTTCGATGAGGGGAACATCGAGATCATCCTCCGCCTGGTGGGCGAAAACGGCAGCTCGCCCTATGACCTGGCCGGCGCCCTCCAGGGGATCTTCCGGAAAACGGAGCAGAGCAAGCCCCAGATCCACGCCATCTCCAACGTCCACGTCAACGCCCGGCAGATCTCCTCGGTGCTCATCAAGCAGCTGGAGACGGAGGAAACCAACGAGGACGACACCCTGCTGGCCACATTGTGGCTCGAGGAGTTCATCCCGCTGGCCGAGCAGATCCAGAACAATGTCAGCCAGGCCAACCAGGCCGCGGCCGCCACAGAGGCGGCCAGCCTGGCGGTGGTGCCCGAATACCCCAACGGCCAGGGGACACCCGGCGCCGATGAGGAGGTGCCCGAGCCATGAGCCAGCCCAGCCCCCTGTTGTATGCGGCCATGGAGGCCACCCTGACGGTGGCCGGGCAGGAGTATCAGAAGAAGTGCCCCAACTTCACCCTCATCAGCCGGCGGGACGCGGTGGCCAAGTACCTGGAGTTCGAGATCGGCAACATCCAGGCGCCCGCGGCCGGCGTCTACTCCGGCCTGATCCAGCCGGGTGACGAGGTGAGCCTGACCTGGGGCCTGGAAGAGGATGTAGTCACCGTGTTCTCCGGCACGGTGCGGGACGTGAACGATGCCAAGACGGTGCGGGTGTGGGCCACGGACGCCGGCGCCAACCTGCTGAGCGCCCGCACCGTCACCAACACCCGCGGCGAGACGACGAGCCAGATCATCCAGCGCCTGGCCGCGGAGGCCGGGCTGGATCCGGCCCGCGTGTCGACCCGCTTCGACGTGGTCTGGCCTCACTGGGTGGCCGCCGGAGAGACTATCCAGGAGAGCCTCCTCAAGATCAAGACGGCCCTGGCCGAGCAGTGGGGGCGGGACGTGGGCAGCCTGCGCTGGTGGACGGACGGCGAGAACCGGTTTCACTGGGCCCCCTGGGCGGACGAGGCCAACGGCCGCAACGTCTGCCGCAAGGAGCTGGCCCTGGCCAACAAGGTGAACATCATCGAGCTGGAGGCTCCCAAGGCCGGCGGCGAGCTGGGCCGGGTGCTGATTCACCCCTGGCCGTATTTCGATCATTCCATGATGGTCGCCATCACCGATTCCACCCTGGCCAAGGTGGCGGGGAGCTATCGCATCGAGGAGGTCCGCCACATCCAACGCGGCTTCAAGGCCCGGACCGTCCTCTATTTCCGGGAGGTCTGATGCTCGACGGCAGTATCAAGACAGCCATTCAGGACCTGCTCCGCTGGGCGGGGCTCGATCTGCGCCGGCAGTATGCCTTCCCCGTCAAGGCGCGGGTGCTCAAGGTCTACCCGGCAGCCAACCAGTATGTCTGTGACGTGCTGCCGCTGCGCAACAACGGCGAGGAGATCCGGGTGACGGACGCCACCGGCGTCACCAAGAAGGTGCAGCCCATCGTCCGGGTGCCCATCTGCACCCGGACCAACGGCCCGAACCGGGGCCTTTTTGGCCTGCCGGCCAAAGGGGAGCTGGTCATCGTGTCGTTCCTGGGCGGGGACTGGAGCTGGCCGGTGGTCACCGGCGCCCTGGGCCGGGTGACGCCGGGCCTGGATGAGGGGGAGGTGGGTCTGTACCTCTCCGCCGATACGTTCCTGCGGCTGCGCCCGGACGGCCAGGTGATCCTGCAGCAGGGCCCGGATACCTCGATATCTTTGACTGGCGCCGAGATCCGGGTGAAGACCGGCAGCAAGGTGGTGGTGGAATCGCCCGAGGTCCACCTGGCCGGGGAGACCGGCAAAGAGGTGGCCCGCAAGGGGGACAAGGTGGTAGTGGACGGCAAGACGGGCACCATCATCGAAGGCTCCACCAAGGTGAAAGCGGAATGAGCGGCTTCACGTATCCAGAGCTGGGCACGGACATCCGCCTGACGGACGAGGGGAACTTCCTCCTGGGCGTCAATGGCGACCTGGTGCTGTGCGGTGATGAGATCTGCCTGCTGCAGGGGGTGCGCCACCGCCTCATCACGCCCCTGGGCGGCCTGTTCTATGACCTGACCTACGGCCTCGATTACTACAACTACCTCCACCGGGACAACGTGCCCCTGAGCCGGGCCGAGCTGGCCGAGGCCATCAAGGCCCAGCTCT
>Ga0209164_1005502_pt1 | contig 10768 bp, 12 predicted proteins | sample MTBNYHSulfiMetaG_FD_187458 | JGI IMG/M metagenome (GOLD analysis project Ga0209164, IMG submission 187458) | Enrichment culture microbial communities from rom New York Harbor, USA that are MTBE-degrading - MTBE-NYH (New York Harbor Sulfidogenic)... | ecosystem: Environmental > Aquatic > Marine >... | reverse complement strand
TTTTTTAAGGTTAAATGTTTTTGCTGAAATTCATTTTAACCAATATCTGCGGGCATTTCGAGTGTTTTTTTGGTAAAAACTATCTTTATTGCACTTGGTTAGGGTCTAGGACCGAAAAAATATTAAGGAAGTTGAGGGAACACTTATCCTTCGCTGTGGCCCGGTAACGACGGGCAGGACAGCCTTAACCTTAAAGCTTGCAATCAAACATCGCAAACCTCATTTGTTGATCGATTTAGATAATCGCCCGGATGCGTCATCAGGGTTCCTCTAAAAATTGAATCTGAACATTTGACAACGTTGCTTGGTTGGCTTACAGTCCCTATCATGAAATCGAGACCAGTACCAATTCTTGTCGGCGCTGCGCAGTTCACCCAGTCAAAAGATGCCTTGCCTTCCCTTGATCCGCTTGGACTCATGATCAGGGCCAGTCGTGATGCCTTTGCCGACACCGGTTCGGGGGCCTTGTCCGCAATTGTAGATACGGTTTGTGTGGTCAACAGCTTTTCCCGTGATGACGAAAATACACCGCACCTGCTCGCAAAGTCTCTGGGCGTTAAACCCCGAGAAGCCATCTATTCACTGATTGGCGGCAACACACCGCAGAAACTTGTGAACCGGTTTTCCCGTGATATCGCCGTCGGCAGAAGAAGAGCGGTCCTGATCTCCGGTGCGGAAGCTATTTATTCTCTACACCGTCAACTAAGAAAAAAAGAGACTCCGGATTGGTCGGATAATGTGACTCTCCATCAACTGAGGGAAAAGAATCTCAAGGCGAATTTTGACACTCTTTTTCACCTTGGATGGGACCATGAAAAGAGTATCCTCGAAGCTCAAGGCGCTCAGTATGAGGAACCAAACAACCGGGTTGAAGAGGCGTATGATCTTTTTATGCCTGAATGTATGTATCCCTTTTTTGAAACGGCCTTACGCAGGATTTCCGGACGAACACCTGAGGAACATCGTCTCTACCTGGGACGCTGTTATGAGTGCCTTTCGCGCATCGCCTCACAGAATCCTTATGCCTGGAGCCGGCGAGTACTCTTTCCTGAAGATATCACTCTTGCGCGACCCCGCAATCGCTTTATAGCTTATCCATACACGTTTCGTATGGTGGCCAACATCAACGTGGACCAATCGGCAGCGCTGATTATGACGAGCAATCAGGATGCTCAGGCGCTCGGTATTAACCCTTCCCGTTGGGTCTACCCGATGGGTGGGGCGGAGTTAAACAATATTTGGCATGTAACCCGCCGTCCTCACCTTTATGATTCGCCGGCCATCACGGAAGCATCCCGTCTCGCACTAAAGCAGGCCGGGCTATCCTTGCATGATATTGGTGTCTTTGACCTGTATAGCTGCTTTCCCTCTGCTTTAGAGATTGCACGTCGGGCTATCGGCATTCCTGAAGACGATCCGAGAGACTTATCCGTCACCGGGGGGTTAGCCTATTTCGGCGGCCCAGGCAATAATTATACTATGCACGCCATTGTTACTGTAGTGAACCTTATTCGCCATGATTGCCGCCTGAAGGCAATGTTAACCGCCAACGGCTGGTACAACTCAAAACACGCCATCGGTATCTATGGTGCGGAACCTCCCGACCACCCCTGGGAAGATCACGATTTCTCTGCCATTCAAAAAGCAATTGATGCGGAGGCCCTTCCCGATCCTATTGAACAGGCTTCAGGCATTCTGACGATTGAGGCGTTCATGATTCGCTACCATCAGGACGGGCGGCCGGAACGGAGTACGGTGGTTGGTCGTTTGCAGGACGGTAACCGGGCGCTGGCGGATGTCTGGGCAGATACAGTTGATCTCAGAAAGATAGAAGGTGTCGAACTTGTTGGCAAGACGGGAGAAGTGCGCTATGATGCCGTCTTAGGCCTTAATATGATTAGGCTCGATCCGCTTGCGGGACCTTACCCATCCATCCTTCGCAGTGTGTGATTACATTAATATGAGAAATAAAAGTACTGAAAAAGTAATAATTACTGACGTAACATTACGCGAGTTTGGTCAAAATGTTTCCTCTAAATACTTGCCAATTTTTTCTCCTGAAAAGAGAATTGAAACCGTTTTAAAGCTTATTGATGCCGGTTTTACCAACATCGAAGTCTTGTCCTGTGTCCATCCTAAGATTGCGCCCGCCATGAACATTTCGGCTCTAAAAAAAATCGCAGAAGGCCTTGGGCGGATCAGTGGGGTTAATTTGATCACCCTCGTTCCCAACCAAACTGGCTATAAGAGCTTCCTTCAGCTTCATCTTGGTCCGGATAGTTATAACCACACCATGGCCATATTTTTTTCCGCGATTGAAGCCCATAACCTTGCCAATTTAGGAAAAACAATAAAAGAAACAATAGATGAATATAGAGTGATCTTGAAAGATTCGATTAAACGGAAGATAAGTGTTCTTACTTATATCTCCGCTGCTTTTGGTTACTTTAATCCTAATGATGAAAGGCTCATTAAACCAGAAGTTGATCCTATTGTTGAATACATCGACCTATTCTTTGATCTTGGCGTCAAAGCAATTACTCTTTCCGACCTACAGGGGGTGGCAAACAAAGGAGAAACGGAGAGGATTATCGAAACTATTCTTAATAAAAGAAAAAAGGGGGATAGAGATAAATTGGGTTATCATCCCCATCACGTAAGCGGTGAAAAAGCTATCGCTAACAGTAAAGTAGCTTTTGATTTGGGGATTCGGCGGTTTGATGCTTCTCTTGGTGGTACTGGAGGCTGCATAACCGGTGCTCCGGGAAATCAGTCCACAGCATTATTGGTTCATTCATTTCATACGTGGGGGATTGAGACGGACATTGATGAGCAGAAGGTTTTTTCCTTAACCGATATGGTTCAAAAACAACTTTATAGCAAGATCATACTCGTTTGATTGCTTCCGATATTAATGAACCCTTCCAGATAGAGAACAACCTTGCCGCCGGAAATAAGGAGTCGGAAAAATTTCTATGGCTTTAGATCTGTTATGCAAAAGTCTCACTGGCTTATTGCCATGATAGCCTGTTCGAGAGGTGAGCCGCAATGGTTTCTTTACACGTTAATCCCAGTTCTGGCAAGAATGTTTTTGAAGGGATTTAATGACATACCCATATACAACAAAAGGAGGTTAAAAATATGAATGACAGTATTTACAGAAGTCTTCAGGAAAAGATTAATGAATACGGCCCCGGATTTCCTGCGTCAAAGTCGGGTGTTGAGTTGAAGATTTTAAAGATACTCTTTACCGAGCAGGATGCCGAATTCTACATGAAGATGGTCCCAAATCCTGAAACAGTAGAAATGATTTCCCAAAGAATGGGGGAAGACCTCGCTAAAACAAATGAACAACTGGAGAGCATGTTACAAAAAGGCACTGTCCTCTGTATGGAGGTTAAAGGCCGGACAGTTTATTCCCCTGCACCATATATGATCGGTCTTTACGAAAATTTGGCTGATAAAATGGATGAAACAATAGCTCAATTACTCGAACAATATCATAAAGAAACATATTTCGAGCATTTAGGCGCCACCTTTCCGCCAATAGGAAGATTTATTCCTGTTCAGGTGGCATTGAAGACGTTCTCGCAGGTGTTGCCACACGATGATGCAATAGAGATATTAAAAAGCAAAAATAAAATAGCAGTAATCGATTGCCCTTGCAGGAAACAAGTGAAGTTGACTGGCACCCCTACGGCGAATCCGATTGAGGTATGTTTTTCTTTTGACAGGTTCGCGGATTACTATGTTAACAAACGGAAGCAGGGACGTTTTCTCAGTCTAGACGAAGCCATAAAAATCCAAAGGGAATGCGAGCAATCAGGATTAGTAAGCCAAACGACTGTAATGAAGGATTGGGAAATAATGTGCCATTGTGACAAACATTGCATAATGCTTCGTTCGCTGGGAAACAGAAAACCAGCCGATTTTTTTAAATCGAATTATTATTCCGAAATAAATATCGAAGACTGCATTGGCTGCGGAGCATGCACTGAGCGATGTCCAATTGAAGCCATAACAAATGGTCAAGATCAGGTTCCCGTTATTAACCTTGATCGGTGCATTGGGTGTGGGCTGTGTGTAGCCGTTTGCCCAAATGGGTCTATCTCACTAAAACAAAAGCCTGAAGAAGTGTTGATAAAGGAATTGCTTTGAAATGGATTTTATTTTCAGTAAAAAAAAATGAGGAAATTAGGTTGCGGTTTTGAGGTTAATATTCTCTCCTAAGTCCTATGGGGGGAAAGATTTTTTTGTTTTATCGTAAAAAGATAGATAGCGTTCAATCCCACCTTTTTTGCCTCGGAGACCTTCTGGGAATATTTGATATAAATTTTTTCATTTTTGAAAGAATGCCACCTAATAAAGTTTGTGTCAACCTATATACCATTGGCGAATTCTCAGAAACAACGTTCCCAAAAAATTTTTTATAATTTCCACTTGGTTTTATACTCCAGTTAACCTCGTAGTAAAGAAGCCATTGTAAGGAGCTAATACATAATTATTTTAATCTTCCGTTACCTTATAGATTGTGCAAAGCAGCGCCCTTTGCTGATACGTTCCCATGGCCGGATCATATGGGGGCGCATTACTGGTCAAGACGTTTGCGTTCGATTTCCAAACTCCGTACTCGGGCCTCTTTTCTTCCGGAAACCACCAGCCATGCTCGACACTGACCACCCGCGGGTCAATCCCGTCGGTGAGAAAGGCCTTATGTTGAATTCTGCCACGCGGGGATTCGATCCAAACCCAGTCTCCATCCCGGATATTATGCCTTCGAGCGGTTTCCGGATTAATTTCTACGAGGGGGTCTGGATGATGCTTGCGAAGAGACGAAATCTGTCGAAATTCTGAAGCAAAGTAATATTGGACTCTTCTGCCGGTGATTAGGATGTAGGGGAACTTCGCCGCAACATCGGGGGTGCTGATGGGGCTTTCGGGCGGTTCTTCATAATAAGGCAAAGGATCATACCCCAACTTTTCCATATAGGACGAAGCCAACTCAATCTTTCCCGAGCCTGTCTTAAACCCTTTTTCTTCATATTTACGATACCGGATGGGGGCGGAGACGAATCCTTTCTTTTTGAATTCTTCGAAGGTAATGCCCTGCGGCGCCAGTTGCTTGGTATAAATCTCTTCAACCGGCTCGGTCCCGACCTTAAGGTTCAACTTTCTTGCAATATCTACAAACACCTCTTCATCCGGCCTGCACTCCCCTATTTGGGTGATTTTCTGCATAGCAAGCGCCACATTGTTGATGAGCAATGGGTAAGGGCATATCTGATCCACCTCGAGCCAGGTGGCAGCAGGCAACCGAAAGCCCTAAAACCACCTGAACGGACTTTCGCAAAATTCCACCCATCTCACCAAATGCCAGTGCAAGCCCGGTGAAAATGATTGCCGCGATTGAACCGAATCTTAGCCAGGGCCCGGTAATAGAATTAAGGATCTGGTCCATAGGTGTTTCCCAAGGCATACCTGAGCCCGAGGCAAAAGCAGAAACGGGAATTAGCAATGAAATTAAGAGTAACAGAAAAAGTTTTTTATTGAGATTCATGTGACTTTCCCCTCATCATGTTGGTTATTCCTTTTGATTGATCAGCAGGTAATCAATCATTTTAGGTAAAAATATTTTTGTTTTAATTCCGTGTCAAGAAAAAAATAACCAGAATAAAAAAAATTAGCTGCTGATGGTATTTTTTTGAAAAAAAATTTATGTAAAAGGTTTTTTTAAATTATCCCCTTCATAATGAACTGAAACAATTCGAAAGCGTCTCTGGTAATCCTATCGTGCTCCTCCTTTTCGGTAATTCCCATGAATTTTGCTATGGACACGGGGCCGAGTGATTTTATATCCTTAAAGTGTTCTTGGATGTTTTTTAAAGCCTCTTTCATTAATCCATTATTTTTTAGCTTAATTAACTCGGATAGAACTGACTTTGGGCCTTCTTTGTAATATTTTGCGAGCATATAAAGATCGTAAGCATCCTTTTCGCTTGTCCGTTCCCCAAGCGCAATGCCTTTCATCACAAAACAGGCGGTGACATCCGCCACCTTAATGTCCAATTCGATATTGGCTCCGTTTGATATTGGCCCGGATAAATGAATTACCTCTGCATGATTAAAGACTATATCGGTTCCCCGGCCCTTCCTGGCAAGCATATCTTGTATTATTTGATGTCTTTTTTCCCGGTTGTGCCACCATATTCAGGAGCCAAAAAATCGATTCTCACTTCCATTTCTTTTCCATTTTCAAGGGCAACCTTCTTCAGAAAACTTGCTGGAATATCTCTCCCCAGGGCGTCTTTCCTTGGATAGAACCCTCTTTCTGAAAGAATCTCAAGTATAGTCTTATACTCAGTCTCTGGAATTGAAAAAGCATCCAGGGCAACATCGATATCCAATGAGCCCACGTGGCGGTCATATTCTCCAAGACCCTTATATTTTTCGAGGAGAAAATAAGGCACCCATCCTCCAATGAGCACGATTTGATTACGATAGGGCTTTAAATATAGGAAAAATTCCCGCATTACGATTACACATGCTTCTATTTCATCAACCGTAAATCCCATCTTTACGCCTCAGAATTTTATGATTTTTTCTCTTAGAAATTCAGCCTGTTCTCTCCCACGTCCTGCGTAGTTATATAAATCCAGATATATCTGCACGGGGTTCGCAACGTTAACGGAATCAATTTCTTGAGCCTTATAATAGACCCCGTCATCGTAGGGCACCAGTATCTGCAAATTCGCTCCTGAGGGAACCTCTTTTAGCTCAAGGTTTCGCTTCAGTTCCTCCACGTCACCGCTGAAATAGCTCGTAGCCACATTATATCTCGTGAATGGTGCAAGACGGTTGGCACCCGAAAACATGGTTAAGGCGTATTGAATTTTGTTTTTCTTGCAAAATTCACCGAGTTGTTTTTCTATCTGCGGCACCTGCATGATTGAATAAAGATTCAGAACTTCGCTTCTCTCAGAACGATACTTGTCTCTCCATAAATCAAGCAGCTTTCTTTTGTCGATTATTTTTAAATCTTCTGATTGTTCCAGCCAAAGTCCAAATTCATCCAGCTTCTTATTGACTTTCGATAGTTGTCCAAGGCTGACCCCAATTTCCTTAGTAATGATTCGATAGGTATTCACCGATACTTTGTTCCCCGAATCTTTGAGTAAATAGAACCTTAATATTCTTTCGGCCTTTGGATTAAAAAGCCCCGTTGGTTCGCTGGGATATTTGAATCTGTTCGGTTTTCCCTCTATTTCCATATAAAAGGAGTCAATGTCAAGATAGGCATTCCCAGAGAGATCCAAAAATCCGACCCCAATCTTTTTACAAATTTCCTTTCCCATCGAAGATATGTAAGGGGCGATAATCACGGGATAGCCTTTTCTGCCTTGTTGGCTTACCTCTAAAAGCTGCAACCCTTTTTCTCTCAATTGCTTAGGGTATCTCTGGCTAACGAACTCACAAAAAAGGTTTTTTATTTTGCCCCCGACTTGCAGCCGTAGTATAAAATCGGCCATTCTTACGCTCGCAGAAGAACTCTTTGGGAGTGGGGCGATAGGAACGGCAGTGGCATCTTTGAGCTTTGGGAAAAGCTCTCTAAAATTGGCTTGGAATTCTTTCTGAATTTCTTTTTCGGTCATTTTTCTGTTCACTAAAATTATTGTGTTCACTATTTAGTGAACAATATATTTTAAATGAACAAAGATGTCAAGGAAATTTTTTTCATTTTGAGCAAAATAAAATAGGCCACCTAAATTTTCATTAAAATGTATACTTTTTGTATAGTAGACAGACTAAAACAGGCCAAAACAGGCTAAAAGTGAACCATTCCCGAAGCTAATTTTTCCAAACAAACTTAACCAGTTATAAACAAACTTAAAAACTTGTAACCCCTTGAGGTATGACTCAAAATCCCCCGGGGCTCGGCTCCGTGCCGGTTCAAGTCCGGCCTCCGGCATTAATAATTTCAAGGGGTTAGCTGATTTTGGCTAAGCCTTTTTGTTCCAATTTTGGGTGATGGGGTTCAAACACTGACCGGTTGATAGCCCGAAACCTTCTCTTTCGACTACTTCGGGGGTGCCTGCCAGAACCATATTTTTAGTCCGTCTGAAGTCAGGGAAAAAATGCGGGGCCCTGCTACCTCGCAGACTACGTCATAATTTGACAAAACTCATTTTATTGTCTTGCCTATCGAATCTGGTATAACTTGACTATTTTCCCATTTAAGGAAAAAAATAGAATTTTTTAATCTTCCCTTTGGTGGATAGAACAATTAAACAATCAAAAACCAATTCCATAATCAAGAGGTTACCATGAAAACATTAGGAAAAAAATTACTTATTCTTTGCCTCATGGGTTTTTTGGCTTGCAGTTTTGTTGGTTGCAAAAAAGAAGAGGGGACTGCCGAAAAAGCCGGCAAAAAAATTGACCAGGCAATCGATTCTGCTAAGAAACAGGTTGAAGAAGCTACAAAATAATCAAAAAAATTATTTTGATGGTTCCCGTGAATACGCCTTTTCTAAATCCTTATAGCGTGATGAGCATTATTTTTGAGAAACGGAAATAATGAGTGAGTCGTACCACTACTCAGTCGTGATTCTGGGTGCGGGACTCTGTGGCCTCTCGGCAGCCTATCACTTGGAAGAGAAGGGGAAAACCGATTATCTGATTTTAGAATGCGACCATGACGTCGGTGGTCTGGCCCGCACGATAACATATGATGGTTTTTCCTTCGATCAGGCGAGCCATATCCTATATTCAAGTGACCCTTATGCCACCGACCTGATATTCAATAAACTTTTAAACGGGAATACGCGCAAGCAGATACGAAAGAGCTATTGCTATACCGCTGACGTTTATACTGAGTATCCCTATCAGGTGAACAACTATGGGTTGCCACCTGCGGTTATCGCTGAAAATATTATGGGGTTGATCGAGGCGCGCTATGAATCAGAGCGGGATGGTCCTCCGCCTCACTTCGAGGCCTGGATCTACCGGACTTTTGGGCGGGGGATTGCCAAAAACTTCATGATTCCCTACAACCGGCGCGTGTGGTCCTGGGATTTGCAGGATATGAATTACGATTGGATCGCTGATCGAGTGCCGGTGCCAATTATTCACGACGTGCTCCTGGGGGCGCTCCAACCTGGGCAAAAAAGATATGGTCCTAATCATGAATTCTGGTACCCAGAGGAAGGCGGTATTGAGGCTCTCCCCCGAGGATTTCTCCGTTACATACCAGCAGAGCGCCTCTGGCTGAACGCAAGCGTTGCTGCTATTGACAGTGTTCGCCGCGAGGTTCTTTTGGCTGACGGACGCCGGTTCCGATACAATTACTTAATATCTACTCTTCCCTTGCCGGGATTGATTAACCTTGGCGGTAAAGATGTCCCTCCTTCTGTTCTTAACGCAGCTAAAGGGCTTAAGTATAATGTTGTGCACGCGGTGAACATCGGCTTGACGGGAACGGATTTCGGCATCAAGGAAATGATGCACTGGATTTATTTCCCGGAAGAGACCACGATTTTTCACCGGGTCGGCTTTCCCGGCAACTTCTCCTCCCGCATGGTTCCTCCCGGCTGCAGTTCAATCCAGGTGGAAATCAGTGAATCTGTTCACCGTTCTTGCAACCGGGAGACACTGATACAGCAAAGTCTGAAAGACTTGGCGCGCGTTGATATTCTGAAGGAACAGGAAACGCGTCTGAGATCTAACGGGGGGAGAGTGCTCGTGGCCGAGGTTATGACGCTTAACCCCGCTTACATTATTTACGATTTCCAGCACCGCGAAAACACACAAACTATCAGGGACTACTTGGAAGGTCTCAATATTATCACGCGGGGACGCTTCGGGGAATGGGAATATTTAAACATGGATCACGTCATCCTCAGGGGAAAGGATGCGGCAGAGAGTGCTCTATGACCCCTGCTATCAGCATCATTGTTCCTTGCTACAACGCGGCCAAAAGGCTGCCGCAAACCCTCGCGCATATCGCCGCGCAACAAGTTTCCCGTGACCTTCAGTGGGAAGTAGTTATTATTGACAATGCTTCCACTGATAATACCGGAGATGTTGCGCTTTCCTGATGGCCGGCCACTGCGCCAGCGCCACTGAAAGTTATACGAGAACCCCGGTTGGGAGTACGGTATGCCCGCATGCGGGGTTTCGCGGAAGCCCGATACGATCTGATCAGCTTTGTTGAAGATGATAACTGGATTTATCCCGATTGGTTGGAAATGACGAGGGAAATTATGAGGCACCATCCCGAGGTGGGAGCCTGCGGCGGGTTGGGTGAGGCGGTCTGTGAGATCAGCCCGCCGGCATGGTTCAAGGGTTATCAGAGCTATTATGCCATCGGACCGCAGGGACCCGAATCCGGCGGGGACATCACCTGGAGCCGGGGTTGGCTTTTTGGGGCGGACATGACGATACGGCGGTCAGCATGGCAGTCACTGATGGAACGCGGGTTTCATTTTTTGGTGGAAGACCGTCAGGGGACCCAACTCAATAGCGGTGGTGATGTTGAACTTTGTTTTGCCTTGCGGCTGGCCGGCTGGCGGATATGGTACGACCCAAGGCTTCGCTTCCGCCATTTTTTGCAAGCCCATCGTTTGACCTGGGACTATTTTCGCCGCCTGAATCGCGGAAATGGGGCAGCGGATGTGGGATTCGATCCCTATCGGTTTGTTGTAGAGTTGGATCAGAACACGCTGAAAAGCAAACTGCGATCACACTGGTACTATCACGTAGCTGGCGGGGT
>Ga0209164_1005501_pt1 | contig 10770 bp, 14 predicted proteins | sample MTBNYHSulfiMetaG_FD_187458 | JGI IMG/M metagenome (GOLD analysis project Ga0209164, IMG submission 187458) | Enrichment culture microbial communities from rom New York Harbor, USA that are MTBE-degrading - MTBE-NYH (New York Harbor Sulfidogenic)... | ecosystem: Environmental > Aquatic > Marine >... | reverse complement strand
TGTCTTCTCAATATGAAATGGACGCATTTTAGTAACTGATCCATATCTGTACCGACCCTTTACACGTCCTTTTGGGTGTATGGGTGAATGCCTTGCTGAATGTCGTTACACTCTTCAACGTAACGCTCATGATTTGTATCGCCATTATCTGCGGTCATCTGAGTGAATACCGTTCTGAGAACAGAGGCAGAGAATGTGATGACCGCGACAATAACACGCTTTGTGAAATTCATTGCTGGATAGACCTGTCCAAAGGTGGCTGGCTTATTAATCGTTTGTGTTCCACGAACTGTCATCCAGGCGGTTGTTCAGGCTGTTCGGATGATTGCCAATCTCATCGTCTCCGCAAACATTCTCATCAGGATCAGCGACAGCGCCCAGTCCAGCGAACACGCCAGCGACTACTGCTGCAAAGAAACCGAAGACTGCACGCAGCGTGAATTTCAGTGTTTTGATTAACTTGTCCATGATATTTTGTGGATTGGGAGCCTGATTTCTGCTAAATGTAAAGTCGACTGCCCCATGGAGTCAAATGGGATACTGTGAGGAAAGTTGTCACGTGGCAAGTTTGCCTAGCTCCCGGCTATCTCAGCAAGAGGGTAAAGGCAACTTTTTTGTGAAGCGTGTTCCCCGCGTAGGCGGGGGTTAAAGGGGGCTGCCGAGCTGGTGCCGACGCTTCCGGTAGTGTTCCCCGCGTAGGCGGGGGTTAAAGGCCGCAGATCGACCTGTATCCCGGTTACGACAGGTGTTCCCCGCGTAGGCGGGGGTGAAGGGGAGAAGAGAACATGAAACCGATTAAATTAATTTTCAAGCTGTTGGGCCGTGCGGGTCTGGTTGTGCTGGCCTATCTGGGGGCTGTTTTTCGCGGAGTCCTGGATGCAGTCGCCCGCGGCGAACACGTTCCGGAATCGCAGGCAGACGATGTCCACAAATACCACTACGATATGGAAAAGAGCCACTGGAACACTGAGGGCTAATCAGCCCTCATCGCAATTTCACTTTTGCTCCAGTTCCAGCTCTATTTGTTGCGCTCGCACCGGCCTGCCTTCCAGATCTCTCCATATCTCCTCCTCCGAACATATTCAGATCCCCAAAGTTCGCCCCCTGCATACCCCAGCCCAGCACCCGGAACAACACGTAGATCGCCCCCAGATGAGCAAAGCCGAAGATCAGGCCAATAAGCAACGCATTGACGGATAAGGTGTCAGCGCCTAAGAGGAATGAAGCTTCCTCCGGGAACATGGTTGTCATCAGTGATGATTGCAAATATCCCAAAACGATCCAGATTGCACCAAAGAATTTGATTGCCATAAGGGTGATGCTCGCGGGAATGACCGTCCCAAGGTCGTAGCTTCCGATCACCAAAGCAAAGGGCAGGAACATCACGACTAACATCCCCAGAAGCGCCTGCACGAATGGCAAGCCTTTTTTCAGGATGTGAACTTGTGCATAGAGGCCAGCGAGCTCCGAGGCAGCACTGGCAACCACGGCCGTTCCTCCGATCAGGGCGCCTATACCAGCCGGAACGGCTGCCGCTCCAGCACCCACAGCAACAGCAGCAGATGCCGCTCCGGATGCGGCACCAGATGCGGCCGCAATACCACCAGCGGCCACTCCCTCATCCGAATCACCAATGCCACTGCCGGCTGTCATGTCCTGCGGCGTTTGGCGCACCAAACGACGAATGAGTGCTTCCTCATACTTCGCGGGATCGAACGCTGACGCAGCATCCTGTGACAGGTACACATCGGCCTTTGTGAGCACGCCAAATTCATTTTCAGAATAGGCCAGTAACCGCGCCTTCATCCCTTGATTAGGGTTTTCCAGCACCGTTTTTGCAGACGACGGTTCACCGACAAATCGGTTCCACCAGGAGCCTTCACTCTCCATGCTGGCTTCACCATTCCACCATTCTTTGCAAACCGGCTTGCCCCATGGTGATGCCTGGACCCTCTTTCTGACCTCACTGCCACCTTCCTTTGTCACAATTTCAGTTATGAGATCCTGGTCACGGGCTTCGCGAAACGGCCAGCCTCGAACTGGCCGTGTCGCTCGAATCATCGGATATAGCTCATGTGTTGATAGAAGCGCACTCCCACCGGGCCAGTAAACGTCGCCAGGGTAGTTGTTTATGGCCTCCTGCAAGCCTGACGGTCGATTCTCCATGCGTCCAATCTTTGATTGAGCTGGCACATAACACTCATTCACGAAACGGTTGTATTCCTCCCTGAGATCAGGGTCACTGACATTGATGGCGTTCAACGAATGGCTGAGTTCAGATAGATCGCTTGAGCAGGGCAGCGAGGATGAAACCCCATGCGTCACCCCGCCTGAGAGCCCCAGAACGATCCCCCACCACACGGGCACCCGTACTCCGTTGGTTACCGCAGCGGATCGGGACAGCTGGGGATAGGCGTCATCTGCGGCGGTCGCCAGGGTCTTGTTCAGGTCCTCGTAGGTGGCGCAATTCGCCTGACTGGTAACCCGGACCTCCTGTGCGCTAAACGGGATTGCCGGGTAGAGAACAAGACTCATCATGATGATCATCAATGCGGCATTGGTCTCAACGCCCTCATAGGCGGCGATTGCGCCGGCATTGGCGTGCATCGATGAGCGAGCCTTTTTGACGGACTCAATTATCAAGAAGATAAGCGGCAGCCAGATCACCCCGGTTGCAGCAAGCAGTTCGGCAACAACGGAGAAAAAGTGCCAGCCGATAAAGCTGGTATAAAGTTCGAGATAGGAGCTAACTGTCATTTTGTAAACCTCGACCTAAGCCAGCATGAGCCAATATAGCGCTTCAAACAAAAGCACCACAAAAAGCACTTGTCTTCTGAAACGCCGGGTAAGATGTGCGACTAATTCATCGGTTATGTCAGCAGCAGCATCGTCTTCATCCGCTGGAGTTAAAAGGTGGCGGACGATGTCTTCGGCAAAAATCAGCAATGACGCCAGAAGGGCGACCCTCAGAAGAAACAGAAATAACCTGGAGTTGCCGAGAAACTCCGAGCTTCCCTGCAAGAGTCTAACCGTCATATCTGGGCCTAATGAGACAAAATAGATTTGCACCAGCATCACCATCAGAGCAAGACCGACCGCCCAGAGTGTAAACTTCAGTAATCTTGACATGACTCAGTCCTTGTTATCAGAGGTCTGGCAGTTGTTCGGCAACGCAGGGGCCTTTCCGCGCGTCCATCCCCAGGCGCACCAGCTTGAGAAAATAAATAATGCGAGGCCGGCCGCCACAGCGAGTACAGCAGCGAGAGGCGAGGTAGAAACGAACCACTCCAGCGGCAAGACCCATAAAAAGACGGTAAAACAGAGTAAAATGACCGCCGCAATGGACAGCCATTTCAGAAAGATGGCAAGACGATTTAGTGCTGTTTTAGCTTGGATTTTTGTGGCTATTTTCATTTTGTCACTCCCTTTTCAGTTCTACGTTTCCGGCGTGCTAGTAATGCTCGCCGGCCTTGAGGTTTGAGTTTTCCTGACTCACCGGTCGGGCGGATGTAAGTGGCGTTTTTTCGGCGGGACAGCAGCTCTACCAGGTCGGGTCGGCCGGTGGCCATAAGCACTGCGCGGGCGGCTTTCCAGAGCTCATATCTCCGATGGTTCGAGAGCTCCGCGGTAGCATGAGAAAAATACCAATCCAGGTGCTTTGCCTTCCAGTTCCAGGGGCCTACCTGAAACTGCTCGAATATCTCACCCGCTACCTGGCGGGCATTGCGTATTTTGCGGGCTACGCCCGTTCGTTTCCCGGGGGTCGCTCGGTGGAGGAGGGCCGCGGTCTGTGCCTCAGCTGCGGCGGTTGATGTGATGTGTGTCACCTCAGCCTCTCCCCCCGATGTAGGCTGCGACAACATCCAAGCGCCCGTGCCCGAGTTCCGCGGTGATTATCTCGCGGGCGCGGCGATCAGCTTCCCTGCTGGCCAGCATCTCGCCGGCGACGCAGGGGGCGGGGTGGCCAGTTAGCTGTTCGTATCGTGAGCAGGCGTAGGCGGCTCTCAGATCGTGAAAATGATGCCCGCCGTGCGCATAAAAAATTCGGGACGCAGCCTCGCTGAATTGTCGGTAATTTTGGCCAAATTTTATGAATGACGTTGATCCTAATCGTTCCTGGAGTGATGCTGCTCGCTCGATGACCTGGAACTGGTGCTCGGCTACCCTGAGCTCCCTGTCGCGGCCGCCCTTGGTGCCATTCGAAATAGTTATGCTGCCGCGTTGTGCCTCATCGTAGAGGCGCTGAGCGTCGACCAGAACAGTCTCTCGCCACCGCATTCCCAGCTCTCGCCCGAGCTCGACCTGCGAGGCCACCAACTCCTCGTTCATCGGGAATTCAATCTCGTGCTCGAGCTCGCGCACCTCCGATCGCAGGTCGTCGATGAGCGCGGCCACCTCAGCTCGCCTCATCCAGGCTGGGGCCTCCCCGCGAACAAAACTTCGAGGTCCCACCGAATCCGATGGCGAAATGCTTAATAATTGATCCCCACGCATTTGCGCGAGAACCACATTGACGGTCGATAACAAATTTTGCGCATATGCCACCTTCATTTCTCCCTCAGCGACCCGTTCACGCAGCTCCCTGGCGTACTCCTCGACGTGCGTTTTCTCAATGAACCGCGCATCGCGAATCCCGTGCTCGTTCCGCAGATAATCTGCGACCTGCTCCCACCGGCGAGCATGCGCCTCGACGCTGGCAAAATGGCCCGCACCGTATCGATCGGCCACGGCCTGCCGACCGGCCCACGACAACTGCTTGCCGTATCCAAAATTCCGCACACCTCCCACCTTCATTTCTCCTCTCCTGGATCGCTCCTGTTCAGCTCACGCCTGCCCCGTCAATGATCAGTGTTAACCCGAATGTGGTCGGGCGACCTGCACCGTGTGGGGGAACGACTCCCACGCAGTGCCGCGAGCTACGTAATTGCCGTTGCGGCAGTTTTCCCATCGAGGCCCGTTTTCGTTGCCACCATGCCTGTTTCCACTGGGCGGTGGAGGGGCGCATGGTGACCACCTATGGGCGGCCAGGCAGGTGAAAACACATCGATGGATGGTTGTGTGATTCGCTCCGCGAATCGTTTTTTAGTGGCGGTTTGGGTGCATTGAATTCCGGCCCCGCTGGGGCACGGAGGCGCGTCGCTGCTCGCTCCGCGTGACCCTCGCCGCTGGCTCGGCAACCCCGCCGTCTCTCCCAGCGGGGAGAGACGGCGGCGCCGAAGCCGGGGCTTCACCGCTTGGTGCCTTGCGGCACCAGAAGGGGCACTTCGTGCCTGTGTCGCACGCGCCTCTGGCGCATGCGACACGAATGATTCGGGCGGCGATGCCGCATGAATCATCCGATGCCAGACATCGCGCAAGCACAGCTACGCTGTGCCGCGCGGATGTCTGGCATGAGGTGCCTATTTGAGATGAGCAGGCGATAATGCCTACGGATATGGAAGGAAGCTCCTCCTCGCTGACAGTGGCGAGGATGACCGACATGGGAGCTGAGCCGGCCAGGGTGCTGCATGCGCTGCAGCGGGCGTTTAAATCGTTGGTGGTTGACCACCTAATACGAAAATAGCAATCCCGATCTGAGACTGCAACTATTTTTTCCGTGCGGCCCTTTCAATGAGTTCCACTAAAATTGCCACCACCGTGGTGTTGCCATCCTTTGCCAATCCCTGGAGTTTCTGCATTGTCTCGACTGGCAGCTGGCGATCAAGTCGTGCCGTTCTGGCTCTATATTCCGCTATGCGGGCTGCGCCTGGGGATGCGTGTTTGGTTTGTGTCTTCTTGGGCATCCGCCCATTCTAATCCCTCCCGGCCGAGCTGTCTCTGGAGAGCGAGGTATTTGCGCCTCGATGTCCCGCAGCGTGCCTGTACCTCATAGAGAGGACGGTTTTGCTCCACCAAGTTCATTTCCAACAGTTGGAGCTGATGGGCCTTTTTCTTCACTGCCTCATCTTGCTTCCTGCAAATCTCACACTGATCTGTCATGCGTATCCCCTTTGCGAGTAAGAAGGGTAGGGGGCCGCCGAAGCGGCCTCCCCACAGTGGCCTCCCACAGGCTGTGTTACACGGTAACGCCGTGAAATAGAAAAAGCAAGCAGATCAAGAAAAAACCGGTTTGGCAGGGTGGCTGATGGTGCCTCCGGTTCGAGATCTAGGTGAAGCCGCCGTGTCCATGCGGCGGCCCTGGCTGCGAGGTTTTCTTGGCGGGCAGAGGTCAGGCCGCTCCAGGCGGCCGGGGACGGCGCTGCGCGCCTCGCGCCCATAGGGCGCAGGAGGCTTTGTTTGGGTGAGAGGTACGGCTAATTCAAACCCCACCTGACATCATCAACACCCAACACGCCACCGCTTACTGTTCGTGTGGTGGCAGTGTTCTGACAAAACTTTATACCGCCATTCGTCGTCTTCGAAACTGCAATGTCAGCGACATTGACGGCGGAACCTGATGTTGACCAGCCAGTCCAGCCCGACCATTGACCGTAGACGTTCTGTGAGTTAATTCTTGACATCGGTGTCCCATCTGCGGCGACGTGATGTTGTAGCTGATACTGGTAAGTCACTGTTGTTGTATTCCAGTCATAACTAGCGGCGCATTTTGTGAAACTTATCGCATGAGCCGTAGTAATGGTTTTTCCGGCATGGGGCGCGTAGACGGCCCGGACTCCGGTGCCGGCCGATCCAATAAAATCGCCACCAAGGATCACCGAGGGCCTCGCTACAGAGGTCGAGTCTTGTCCTGCCAGAGCAGGGCCCGTAAATAAAAAGCCAATCAGGGATGCTATGAACGATGTACGCATTTTTCCTCCAAGATAAGTTCTGAGGCGCCCACACAGGCGCAAAAACGGATCCCCAGCGCAGCTGGGTCGCGACGAACGGACAATATCGTGAGATTGGAAGAAAGCCCCACCCAAAGAGGGTTGGCCGTCAAGGGAGCTGTGCCGGCCGTGATGTGTTATGTTACACTGTAACCTCAGTTGCCATCTCGCAGCAATCCCATCTTTGAATTCCGCCACTTAAATGGAGGTCAAAGATGTCTATTTCCAAATCCTTAGAAAACACCCGATTCCACGCGATCGAAAGTAACCAGTTGGCCGATTGGCTCTCCCATATCGAGAATTGCGTCGAGCACCTGCGCCAGGGTGATCTCCCCGAGGAGATCCGCGATCACTTGGCCGATGAAGCCACAGCTGCGCTGCTGGCCGCCCGAGAGCTTGGGGCATTTCAGCCCATGCTGGGTGGGCTTACCCGGGGAGAGCTGTCTCAGATGGCCGAGGCCATGAGAGCCAGCGAGACGAAGACGGTCCACATGGCGCTGGCCAGGTTGTATGCCGAACTGTTCCCTACGGAGGAGGTGACTCCCGAGGAATTCAAAGCGGTTGCTGCTGGTCTCAGCGGCTGACGCCTAGACAACCCGGGGGCTGCACCCCCGTACCCCCGCAGCCACCGGGAGGGCGCATGCGAGCATGCACCCTCCCGGCGGCCCCACAGAAACTTGTACCTCGACCTAGTGACGACGCTCTTTGTCCTTCTTCCTTGTGGGGATGGTGAGAAGGATGTAGATAAACGGTCCGGCTCCGATGGCGAAGACCGCTGTTGCCAGAAGTATTTCCTTGATGATTGTGATTGGGTCCATGTCAGTTTTCGGGCCTAAGGGTGGCCTAGAGGGCCTTTTGCCTGGGTTCCCAGCCGGTCATATCCAGTCTGGCCGAGCCGATCCCCAGCTCTTCGCGCACGTAGGCCGCGGCGCGGGCCAGGTCGCGCCAGGTGCGCACCCCGCCACGGGCCTTGGCCAGCGTCACGGTGCCGCCCTTGCCGGTGGTCAACTGCACCGCCCAGCCGCCGGGCTGGGCGCGCACGGTGGCCGCCACAATGCCGCCGGCATCGACCAGCAGGCGGGCTTTTTCGGTATCGAGCAGCCGGGGGGCGGGTGGGTTTGAAGTTGCCATAATGACTAAACCGTATCTTGCAGAACGTTCTGACAACTTTATAAATATGTCGATTGTAAGTCAACCCTTACGGGGGAGGCCTGGCGGGGCGGGCCGCTTTACATAAGACCCGTTATGGGGAGTTGCAAAAGTTCTCTATTTGTTCTCGGCGAATAAGAACCCACTTTAACGATTCGCCTTGCCTGGCCTCCTTGGATATCATGATCCCCTTTTACAATACTAACCAAAGGGACTTTATTGGATGGCTCGCCCCACTATCCCTCGCTACGGAATCGCCGAATGGTTCGGCAATGACATTACTGCCATGACCCCGGAAGAGCGCCAACGCTTCGGGCAATTAGCCGTTGCACAAGATCACTCTCGCAACTTATCCAGTGCCCCGGTGTGCCCCTTCCTGTCCACACTTGTTCCTGGAGCGCAGTGCAATAAGGCGAGTGGCGTTTGCAGTATTCGCCGCTTCGCTGGTGTTGCCGGGGGGCCGGGTGAGCCCGTGCAAGGCGAAAAGGTCGTGACCGTTTGCCCCTCTCGCTTTCTCCAGACGCTAGATAAGGGCAAAAGTCTTTTTGTATGGATAGCCGAGAAGATGCTAGATATCGAAAACCCTACGGTTGTCAAAGAAACGCCTTTCCTTCGCAAAGTCTCCGACAACCAGACGGAAGAGGAAGCCGAGGAAGAAGGAGAAGAAGGGGAAGGCAAAAAGGCCGGGCGTATTGATTGGATACTTGTTAACCCCTCCACAATGGACGCGGGCGAACTTGAATGGTGCGCAGTCGAAACCCAGGCGCTCTATTTCTCGGGTGACAGAATGCGCCCGGAGTTTGAGGCATACGCACAAGCCCCCTCCCCCGTGCTCTACCCGGTCGGCCGCCGCCGACCAGACTACCGCAGCAGCGGTCCCAAGCGTCTATCCCCGCAACTCGATGTAAAGGTGCCGGTATTGCGCAACTGGGGAAAAAAGGTAGTCGTGGTCATTGATCGCTTCTTCTATGACAACATGAACGCTCTGACGGACGCTTACCCCCGCGCTCGCAATGATCATGAGCGCCGGGATAACTCCGATGTGGTTTGGTTTGTCGTGGACTATGACGACGCGCTAAACATGACCGCTGATAATGTCGTATTCACTACCTTGGAAAGTTCACGGCGAGCTTTAAACGCCACAGAGCCACTTAGCAAGGCGGATTTTACCCGCAACCTAAAACAGGTCATCGACGACGCGGCAAGGACTCACAAGGTATTTAAGGCTTCAAAATAAGCAGTTCGTAGATGATGGCATGGTGGGTGTTCTTCATAGGCACCTGCTCGACACGGAAGCCATGCCGCTCGGCCATCTCGCGCACCTCTGGTGCATCATCGTAAGTCATCATCACTGAGCCGCGAACACTGGCCATGAGGGCGAATAACCCTTCATGGTCAATTTCGTTATGGGTGTACAACCTGGAGCCTGCCTTCTTCCCGCCGGCGGTATACGGCGGGTCGATGAAAAAGAAGGCATCCGGATCGTCGGCATAGCGCCGCACCACCTCGAAGGCGTCTTCCTGCTCAAAGGCGATCCGATCTTTGATGCTTCGCAGCACCTCGATCCGCTTTGCCAGTGTTTCTGGATACCATCGTGATTTCAGGCCGCGCCCGGCTTCGCCTGCTTTAACCAGTCCAGCGCCGGCAGCCATAATCCCACCGCGCTGCATCCGGTTTTTGATAATGGTTCTGAAAGCCCTGGTTCTCGCGGCGCGTGGTTTGCTGTCGAGAATAGTCTTAACGTTCTCAAGGGTCACTTCAAAATCGAGAATTTTTTTGGATAGCTCAGCCACTTCAGCATCAGTACCGTAAAATATTGTCTCCCAAACAGCCGCTACATCATCATCTAGCTCGCACAGTAGCACCTGAGCGGCCAGATTCTCTGCGGCCGCTGTGAGGCCGACAATTCCCCCCCCAGCAAACGGTTCAACAAACACCGAAGGGCGAATCTTTGAGGCGGTAAGCCACCGGCGCACCTCGGGGACAAGCCAGGTCTTACCGCCAGGGTAACGGAATGGGCTGAGGTGTTTAACCTGGGCGACGTTGGTAGGCTTATCCTTCCCATGCAGCTGCTCAACCAGGCTAGCCAGTGCCTCGGCCTTCTCCGGGTTTACAAAGTGCGTCCTGAGACTGTCCAAGGCTGGGCGGCATTCGTCATGTACTAACACCGTTGAGCGGGTTACGCCTTGTTCTTTCAGGCGCTCAATCCTACGATGTTGGCGCTGAGAAGCTGTTGCGTCCATAATTTTCTTGCCGTTTTGTTACCGTGATCGTTCACGGATTCTAGACACGCCACCTCAACCGGTCAACCCCGTGAGCGCTCACGGGTACATATATTTTATAATCACGTAGTCCTTTTCCTACGTGCCGTAGGAAATATACCTATGCGCTGCGTAGGATTTCGCCTCACTTAACGACATTGCCGCCTATGTGCGAACGCCGAGTCTTGCAGCTGGCCCGGCGCCCTCCCCTGGTTCCGGAGCAGCTGGCCGGGTCGATCCTCGATGTGCTCGAGGCGGCCACCAGCTGGGTCACCCGGAATCTGTCGTCTTTCGCCGACCGCAGCCGGCAGGTGGGCGGGAGTTGTTCAGCGCACGACTCCCGCGCAGCTGGCCAGGTCCGCGAAGTGATCGAGGCGGCCGCCAGCTGGGTCACCCGGAATTTGTCGTCTTTCGACCGGCCTCTGCCGGCGCTGCCCCTGGTTCCGGAGCAGCTGGCCGGGTCGATCCTCGATGTGCTCGAGGCGGCCACCAGCCGGGTCACCCGGAATCTGTCGTCTTTCGCCGACCGCCGCCGGCCAGGTGGGCGGGAGTTG
>Ga0209164_1005500_pt1 | contig 10771 bp, 13 predicted proteins | sample MTBNYHSulfiMetaG_FD_187458 | JGI IMG/M metagenome (GOLD analysis project Ga0209164, IMG submission 187458) | Enrichment culture microbial communities from rom New York Harbor, USA that are MTBE-degrading - MTBE-NYH (New York Harbor Sulfidogenic)... | ecosystem: Environmental > Aquatic > Marine >... | reverse complement strand
TCAGGAACATTCGGTGGGTGAGATGATTCGAGTTCTAAAAAAGGGAGGGAGGATGCTCGTCGAGGAGCCTGACGTGAGTCGCTGGGCGGTGAAAGTGGCTGCGCTGGGTGAGCGGCTTATGCTCATGAAGAGCCGCTTTCTGCCTCCCCCTTCAATCCTGGAGCTGTTCGCCAGGCACGGTCTCTCCGCCCATGTTGCCGAATCGGATCGATTCAGGGTGTGGATCGTCGCGGACAAGCCGTCTTAGTCTTTCGATCTTTTCTGGAACATTTTCGCCAGTTTTGATAACGTACCGGTTTGTTTCGACATTTTTTCGATTTCGGACAACACCTCGGCTTTTGCCTCTCCATCGTCGAAGGGGACAATGACTTCGAGGGGGACGCCCTTTATCTTTTTCAGGCAGTCAGCGAGAGCGGTCCTCTTGGAATCACCCACTCCAAAATACTTCTCGCCCGCCTCTCTGACAATAAGATTCGGCACGGCCACGAACTTGTGCGCCGGATTCCCGACAAGGGCCTCATAGATGTCTATGAACAGGTTCCCCTCGCTTCGAAAAAGCTTGAACTTGTAAACCCGGGCGAGTATTTCCTCATTGCCGATAAGACCCATGTCAGCACCTTTCACTCATCGCTTCGGAATTTTCCCCACCATGTTGCGGACCCCTTTCTGCCTATACTACAACCGGTGCGAAACGGGCAAGCCTAATTCAAAGATCGACGGCAAGACCCCTGGCCCGCGCCAGATACGGGCGTGAGAAGGATCCCGTGCCGACCCTGGACGTTAGAAATCCATCGAGCAGACATGATGCAGAAAAAGGAAGGGCCCCTGAACTTTTAGGCTGCCTAGGGAGGGAGGTCATTCAGGGGCCGCAAGAGGAATGAAAGGAGGTATCGTTAATATTAATTACATAGAACATATATCTAAGTCAAGTAATTTTTTCATTATATGTAATATTTTTTTGGATAAAAATTCATACAACACTTTGGAGAGACTCCATTACGGCGGCTTCGAAATCCCCGGAACAAGAAAACGGGCCGGAACACCACGCTCCGACCCCGAAGAATCTACAAGTAACGGCTGGTTATTCAAGAAATGAGGGGGGAAGATTCATTCGTCAGGGAATTCGTTCGGATCGTAGAGCTCTGCCCAGACGCTGGACCACCTGTTAATCCTTTCCCACTCTCCACGCCTTTCCTCATTCGACCTGCGCTCCCGGTTTACCCTTCGTTCCGACCCGCCATTCAGGAAATAGGCAATCGTCTGAGCCTTGCGTCGATCTCGGCCGCAGCGCCTGTCGAAGGGCAAACGGATTCGGTCGGCCATGTTAACCCCTCCTCAAATCCTGAAGAGAAAAAGGCTGGTGCGGAAGGGAAATTTTCTCCTGAAATCCTAACCCATTGAACTCACTGAGGCGGGTGCCCCGCTGGGTGCCCGCATTTTTCAATTCTTTGAAACCCCCCGCGACCAAATTTCACGCTTTACAAGAGCAGGCTTCTCAGTGACTCTGGTTTACCGCCTTGTATAAAACAAGAATTTCTCCGGGTCAAACAGAATCGATTAGGTGGCATTGCCGATTAGCAGCAGTAAGCGGCTGCACTTCTATTTCTTCCTTCCCAATGCAGGGGCGAAGACGGGCACTCCGCAATTGCCGGCGGCGGTTTGCAGGGCATGGTCGAAAGTGGCGATGGGTAAACCGGTTCGCTGAGCCAGCTCCAGATAGCAGGCATCATAGGCGCTCAGCCTGTGCTCGCGAGCCAGGAGTCTTATTGCGTCGAGGTTTTCAAGATAGCCTTTGTCTGCCTTGATCGGGAGAGAGAGCAGAATTTCGATCGCACGAGCGGCATCAGCCGCAGAAATCCGGCTTCTCCTCTCTGCCACGACAAGGACATTGGCCATCTCGACAGGCCATATGGACGGTACATGCGCTTCGCTTTCTCTCATGAGCTCAAGGATACTGTTTGCCTCCTCGTTGGATGCGTCCTTGAGGCACCACGAAGCCGAAATCGAGCAATCGAGGATGAAACGGGTCAAAACCGGCGTCCCTCCTCAATCATCTGCTTGATGTTCTCTTTCCCAAGCTTCGTCCGTTCCCTTATGGTTTTCAATTCCTTGATGATTCCTTGCGAGTCCGCATGGTGGGTCTCCCCTGGTGGAACCAGTTCGGCAACGGGGACACCGTGCTTCGTAATGACAACCCTCTGCCCCTTTCGAACAAGCTCAAGCAGCTTTGACAGTTGTGTTTTTGCCTCAAAAGCCCCTACCTGCAATACCATTTCTATATCCTTTTTTAGACTAGTTTCAAACTAGTTTAAAATATATCCAAACAATCCTTCTGTCAATTCCTTTCTAAGCGGTCAAGGTTTCCAGGGGTTCGCCGCACAACACCTGCATTTCAGGGTACGGGTGTTGAGGTTCGGGCAGGAATATCCCAGGAGAATTGTTAAAGACAGTTTCCGCTGGACTCAGCCACTCCTCCTCAGTTTGAGGAGCCTGGATGTCTCTTCAGTTAGATACGTCTTCATAGCATCCAGATCAATTTCTTCTATCATCACCGGGAGATCCTTTGAGCTAATTCTCCTGACCAGGAGGAGCCTTTCCGGAATCACAAAATCAAGACCTTTGATCTCGAACCTCTCGCCCGTCATTTCGACAAGCTTTTGCAGGTTCAGGTTTTCGCCCTTGAGAACAAAGTAGAGGTCCACGAAGTCTTTGGGATCAAACCTGTCGGCCATGGCGAACAACTTGCCCGTAACGATATTCAAGAGGGAGTCAACCCTAACCTTCCCGATCAACGGACGATCTCCAAGGCTCTTGAAAGGATAACTCGTAAACTCCACCTTCAGCGTCTCACCGTCCTCGAACGTTGCTACGAAAATCCTTCGATCAAAGAGACGTTCAAAGCGAAGATGGCCCAGGGAAGGAAGACCCTTGATGATCCCTGTCAGAAATTCTATCGGAGCCATCTTCTCCTCGGCATCCGTGAAGAAATCCATATCCTCCGAAAGCCTGTGGCCGAGGTAAAAGGCTGACAGAGCCGTGCCGCCTGTCAGATAGAAGTTTGTTTGTATTTCATCGGGCAACCGGCTGATCAACAGCTCCTGCTTTTCAGTCAAGATTCTCTTCCGCACCGCACACGATCCTTATGATTTGCTTTCTCTCATCAGGCAGGTGGATCCGGTCGAGATGCCTGAGGATAATCTCTTTGTCTTCTTGAGTCAGGTCATCGGCCACAAAGGGAAAAAACTCCGCCAGCCTCCTGGCTCGCCACAGCTCGTCTCCAGGGGGATTATCATAATCCCAGGTAATTTCTCTAATATCCATCACCCTATTGCTAACCCTTTGTCTTCTGTCAAGAAGTGTAAGTCAAATCGACGGGCGAGTCAATTCGGAGCATTTTTCTCTTGACGCCGCAGGTTTTGTTCGATTAAATAGAACGCATGTTCGGAAAGACTCTCAAACAAAGCAGACTCAAGGCCGGGATGGGGCTGAGGGAAGTGGCAAGCCGCGTAGGTATATCGCCTGGTTATCTTAGCGACCTGGAAAACGAAAAGGTGCCGCCGCCGTCGGAAAGAGTCATTATAGAGATGGCCGTGGTGCTCGACGTGGAAAAGGGGGAACTCCTCAGGGCGGCAAGCAAGGTGGATCCGGAGTTGTCCGAATACGTCGCGCAGGAGCCGCGGGCAGCCGACTTCCTCCGCATGGCCAAAGAGCAGGGGTACCGAAAGGTCGACTGGGACAAACTCAGCCAGTTGGTAAAGATCATGGGTCTGGGAGAGGGCAAGGAGAAGAAATCATGAGAGTCCCCTGGCTGGCAAAGGAAGAGATTGCCCGGAAGGCGGATGAACTGGCCTCGGGTTACGAAGCCGTGGTCGGTCACAAGGTCAACCCTCCAATCCCCGTGGAAGATGTGATAGAGCGCTTCCTGGGTTTGAGCCTCGGTTATGAGGATCTGGATGCAAAACTGGGGATGGAGGATGTGCTCGGAGCAACTTACGTGACTGCCGGGAGAATCTCCATAAACGAGAAGCTGTTGAAGGACAGAAACGAAGGGAGGCTCGTCTTCACTTGCGCACACGAAGTGGGGCACTGGGTTCTCCATCGCCACTTGGTCGAGACCGGCGACGGGCTAAAGAGACACAACGATGCGATTGTCTGCCGGGCAAAGAACGCACGCAAACCCATCGAGTGGCAAGCCGACTATTTCGCGACCTGTCTCCTCATGCCCGAGGAGGAGATGAAGAAGGCGTGCTCGCTGCTTTTTCCGAAAGGGACACTTGTGCTCGACAACGTAAAGAGCTCTCTGGGGGGCACGGCGGTCTGCGTGGACCCCTGCGTGGAGAACTGGCACTTTATCGCGGACATGATGCGCGAAAGCGGGCGCTTCACCAATGTGTCGAAGGAGGCGATGATATTCAGGATGGAAGAGTTGGGGCTCCTTGTGAACAGGACGGGTGCGCCGCTGGGCTGGTAGCAGGCCAAGAATTGAAAACTCTGTATTCCCCGGTCCCCGCAACGGCGCCGGGGCAGGCAAGCCGGGAAATGACATGAAGGGATCGATCGTAATCGATTTTTTTTGGTATCAAGTGTTCGATAACATAGAACAAAGAGGGTTCCCCGAAGGGGAGATTGAAATCACCGTAATAGGAAATGGGGTTTATTTCTCGTGGAACGACGAGGCCATCCAGGCTCTGGCTGAAGCGCTGGGAGAAACCGAGTTCCCGGAGCCAAGACCTTGCGGGTAGCCCTGGAAGGGATTTCACCACAGAATCACTGAGCATACAGCGCGATGTAGCCGCAACCAAATCCGAAGCACGAAATACTCTTTGATATTGGACGGCGATAATGGACTACGAAGATCGGATCAGAGGTTTGATTAAATCCTTTTGCTCCCTCTTTTACCTTGGAACGGCCGACCACAAGCTTGCCGTCAGGAAATGCACAGACATCGCTTTGGATTTTTCCATGGATGTGTACGCATACAACATCGGCGAGGGGCTCCGGAGACCGGGCCGTGAAAAACCCAAAGAGGCAGTCACGGACCCCATAGAGATGCTCAACCGCATACTAAACACCAGGTCCGCGCCCCTGAGCGGGAAGAGGAAGCTTTTCATTCTCGAGCACTTCGATCTTCTGCTCGAAAACAGGGACCCCTTCCTTCTCACGAGACTGCGCCTCATCGCGGATTCCGGATGCAATGCCTGTTCGACGATCCTCACGGGACGGGCGGGGTTCCGGCTTCCGGAGATCATCGGCGACATTCCCTGCATTTCGACTGCGGGCCTCTCCCCCGATGACATCGGGGAGATCGTGAGCGCCTGCCAAAAGGATCTGCCTTCGGGGGACAAAGAAAGGTTTGTCGAATCGCTTTTCGGTTTGACGGCGCTTCAGTGCGAAGATCTTCTCGCGCTCTCGCTCGCGACAAGAAACGGTCTCGACAGGCTGTTTCTCCAAGAAGAAAGAGCCCGCCTTCTTTCCCAGCGGGCAGGGAAGTTCATACAACTCTGCGAGCCGGTCGGCGATCTAGACAGTGTAGGCGGATTGAATCTCCTGAAGGAGTGGCTGGCGAAAAGAGGGCGTTATGTCCGAAGGATCCCTTCACGGGAGATCAATGGATTGCTGCAGCCCAAGGGGGTCCTGCTCACAGGCTTTCCGGGCTGCGGTAAGTCGTTCGTGGCTCAGGCTCTGGCAGGCTCATGGGGCGTAAACCTCGTCAGGTTGGATCCATCCAGGCTCTTCCGGTCTTATGTCGGAGAAACGGAGCAGAATTTCATTGCCGCTTTTGAGACCGTGCGATCCCTTGCACCTGCTGTTCTGTGGATCGATGAACTGGAAAAATTCTTCTCCCGCGCTCAGGATCAAAGCGCTGACGGGGGCGTGCTCTCCAGGGTCCTGGCCCTTTTCCTCGATTTCCTGCAGGGCACAAGGGAAGGGATATTTGTCTGCGCAACCACCAACGCGATTGCCGGTCTTCCTCATGAGATCATTCGGTCGGGCCGATTTGACGCCCTGTTCTTCATCGATCTCCCGAACAGGAAAGAAAGAGAGCACATCTTCAGGGTCTTGTTCAAGAAGTACGGCCTGGAGGGAAAGCTCCCGGTCACGGAGGGACTCGTCCAGGCGACCGAGACCTTCAGCGGCGCCGAGTTGGAACAGGCTGTAACGGATTTCCTTCGTGAACAGGAAGGCTACCGCCCATTGTCAGGATACTTTCCGCCAGAGGGTTTCCCTTCTGACCCACAGTCTTCCCTGACCGACCCGCAGGATGCCGATCTATCTGGCAAGGTCAAGGAGCGGCTTGGCCATTCCGGCATCCAAATGACCGTAGATATTCACGGTCACCTCATCCCGAACGCCAACCGGGCGGCCTTCAACAAGCTCGACGACGCGAAACCGGACGCAACCCAGGCGCAACCGCCAAAAACAGAAATGGCGCAACTTGATGAAATTGCGCCTGGAATTAGCTCTCTGGTGCGGAAGGGGGGACTTGAACCCCTTACCTCTCTATGGCTGTGATCAGTGACTCCGCCCTAGCGTTGGAAATGGGGGAGCAGAGACAGCACGGCCGCATCCCGCATCCCTTTTTCCAGCCCATAGTCCTCAGGTATCCATACCCGCCCAAAATCTGAACGGCATCGGTGCAAACTTTGACCACCGATTCGGTAACCGACACCTTGGTGCCCAACGCTGAAACGTGGTCATGCTCCTACGCAGCGAGGTAGGAGACGGCACCCCAGGAGGCTGTGGCGTAGAGCCTCATCCTGCCCAGGATGTTGCGTATGTGAGAGTGCTCAATGATCATCTTGCCGGCTTGATACCGCACGGCGGTGTATTTCAACGCCTTTTTCAGAACGCTGTTCGTGAGTCCGCACGAGGCTGCAGCAGTGACCATGCAGAGACTGGAAACAAGCGAGCAGTAAAACGACAAAACGTCATAATCTTGGGCAATGGGGTCCGTCTCCGGGATATCATGATTTACAGCCTTCACCGAGCAAACGGACACGGCCCTCAATCCAAGGGTAGGCTCAGGCTCTCCTAAGATGAGAGTCTGAGGGTTTCCGGCGGACAGGAATGCCAGCAGAGAGCCCTCGGCAGTTTTCGCAAAAAGGAGAGGACCGCCCGTCAGTTGCCGCGTTTATGGCCAGACCTACTTGTCCGGAGATGTTAACCGCGTTTCCTGGTGTTACTGTGATCGTCGAGTCAAAATCATTGCAGGAAGTCGGCTCAGGGATGGCCACCGCAATCGGCCGTGGACTGGAGGGAACCTCCTTCACGAGCAGCGCAGAGGTCGGTACCGCCGCTTCAAGCAGAACTTTGAGCGAAGCAGCGTGAACGCCAAACACCATGGCATGGCCCACCTAGGATTCAGCGAGGGTTTGGACCAGCGAGAGATCGGCTGGCCCGAATCCGTGCCCTCCTTCAGGCTCCGGCAGGATGAACCGGTCAAAGCCTGCTTCCACTCCGTCACAAAAAACTCTCTCTAGAAAACGTGGCGATGAACACCACCCTGTGGCGCCTGGATCTGGACGATGCGAAACTGGCGAAAAATACCCAGAGGCGTCCTACCCGCTCACCCACTTGCCCAACATCGTGCCCTCCGGGATGGCAGGGCATCCCCACACGGCGATTTTTCCTGACGGCGGACGCTTTTGGCGTCCTTCCGCCAATTGCAAGGCTCACAGAGGACCAGGCCATGTACCACTTCATTAGCGGATACACGGCCAAGTTGGCGGGCACGAAAAAAGGAGTGAAGGAGCCCAGCACCACTTTCAGCGCATGTTTCGGTGCTCCCTTCATGGTGATGCAGGACCGCAATCAGGGTGACGATATAAGGAAGGTGACTTGACCGCGAAACCGTTCCTGGTGTTTGCGGTTGTCACCACGGCCATAATCGCAGAAGTCGGGACAAGAGAAGCGGTAAAAACTTGCCACAAAGTGGCAAATATCTACCCAAATTTCTGGGGAATTCCATACCAACGTATACATCATAAGGCCGGTGGTGTGAGATAACTACTTGAAGTTGCTAGGCGCCGCACGATCGAGGAGGATCGGTATACTTCATGCAAAGTCTTGTTCCTTTAGACCTTCAAACAGGAATGCGCTTCCAGGCGGGACCCTGGTCAATGCCGGAGTTTAGAAGTAACACTGAAACCCCGCTCCAGGGATTCCAGTCAAATTCCAAATCTGAGAATCCAGCCTTTATGTATTACGTATTAAGACAATACAGGATTCACCCTATTGCATAACTCGAAGAAAGGGTTATTCTTGCAAAGAATTGTATGAAACTGAATTCGCGCCGTGTGCCATGCAAAAGCACAGCTTTTTTTGGGCAATATTCATACCTAATCACAAGGAAATACAACATGAAAAAATGGAGGAGATACCTGCTGTTCTTCTTCCTCCTGATTTGCGGTGGCTTCCTTTATTTTTTTGCACAGCCTGTTTTTACAACGCCCAAGGCCGGGGAAACCAAACCTGCCTTTACTAATGCCGGATCGAAAGAGGTCAAGCCCAAAGAGCAAGCACTCGCAAAGTCCGTCGAACACTACCGCTTTGTCTGGGAGCATGACATCTTTGGAAAAAGCCAGGCTGCATTCTCCCCGGATAAGACCCCACTCACCGCGATTCCCTTAACAAATGCCGACCTCGGTCTCAGGCTTGTGGGCACCGCAGTGATGGAAAACTCCGGCAAGAGCCTTGCCATGATCGAACATGAAGATACGGGCCTCCAGGAATCATACTGGGAAGGCAGCCGGCTGGGCGGGGTTCTCGTCAAAAAAATCCTGCAGGACAAGGTAGTGGTCGACGCCGGGGGAGAAGAAATGATTCTCTCAATGGATCCGATCGTGAGGATGGGAAAGAGAGATGCCGACCTAGCCGGGGATTCCCTGAAGTCGGCGAGTCTTTCCACATCCGCCTACCCGGCCCGCCTGAACCGGGAAGAGGTGGCCCGGGAATATCCGGATTACCCATCCTTTATCAAAACGGCCGGGATGGAAAGTCGATTGCAGGCAGGGAGCCCAGGAGGAATACTCATTCGCAAAATCGATTCGCATGGGCTTTTCGGAAAAATGGGGCTTCAGGAAGGCGATGTTATCAAGGAGGTGAACGGTGAACCATTGGCGGGCTTTGCGGATGCCGTCAAGATCTACGATCGCCTGAAACATGGCGGAAGGATCAACCTCGGAGTCCAGCGCGGGGACGAGAACATGCGATTGAGATTTTATGTGGGTTAGAGTTCGCTCCGTCGCGGCGCTTCGTGGAGGGCGGAAGGTGATATGACACTTTCAAACCTACTGATAATAGCCGCTGGAGTAGTTGTATCGACTATTCCAAGATGATCAACCCCCTCAAACATATGGAGGCACGAAAGATGTTGAGAACGGTTATTGTGAAACTATTGTTACCCCTATGCCTTACGCTGACGGCCGCCACTCCCCTTTTTGCGGCTGACGCCGGGAAGGCCCTGGAGACCCAAAAAGATAGGGAGAGCTACAGCATTGGCTACCAGGTCGGCCAGAGCATGAAGGCCGACGGGGTGGATGTCGATTTCGACAAGCTCATCCAGGGCTTGCAGGATGCGATCAACGACAGAGAGCCAAGACTGAGCACGGAAGAGATGAGAAGCATGATCGTTGATCTCAAGAAAAGGGCGCGTGAAGCACAGATGAGGAAAGTCCAGGAGCAGATCGTCAAGAACGCCGAGGAGTCGGAAAAGTTCCTGGAGGAGAACAAGAAAAAAGAGGGTGTGAAAACAACCGAGACCGGCCTCCAGTACAAGGTGCTGAAGGAAGGCGACGGAATTTCCCCCAAGCCAGAGGACTTTGTCAAAGTAAACTACCGGGGCACATTTATAGACGGCAAGGAGTTCGACAGCTCCTACGGGAAAGGCGAGCCTCAGAAATTCCAAACTGATGGCGTCATCAAGGGGTGGACCGAGGCACTACTCATGATGAAGGTGGGTTCCAAGTGGCAGCTCTTTGTCCCTCCGAAACTAGCCTATGGAAGAGGCGGTCTCGGTGCGCAGATCCCGCCAAATAAAGTACTCATTTTTGAGATGGAACTCCTCGGGGTCGAAAGGGGAGAAGAAGCCGCGCAGCAATCAAGCGCGCAGGCAGCCCAGACCCCTACCGTGAGGAAGATGAGCATCAGGGGGGAAATTGGAAAAACGTCGAATTCATACCTCATACGGAGCAAGAAAGGCGATGTGCTTAGTACGATCTACACCGTCCTCAATCCCGATCCTAGGATTTTGGACGAATTTGTCAAAAGCGAAAAGACCGTCCCAATTGAGATCCGGATTGTATCAGGGGACAACGTGGACATCGAGAAGATCGACGGCAAGAAGTATCCTTAAAAAAGTTGCATAGCCTCCATCAAGGTCCGGCAAATGGACTCTTGGCGGAGAAATAGGTCGAAACGCGAGTTCCTGAGGGAGGCAGGATAGGAGGGGAAAGCGAGAAAATGAAGGGCTAATTGTTTACAGATTAATGGCAATATTCACAAAAGGGAGGATGAAATGAAAACAAGACTTATTGTATTGGTGAGTATAGCGGCTATTCTGCTCACCGTCGGCAATGCCGGCGCCCAGCAGGTGCAGACACTGCTTCCCGGCAAGGACATACCGAAGTATGTAGAGCCGCTGCCGCTGCTCCAGTTCGAGTTTATCAACGCCACAAGCGGAGCACTGCCGGACCTTTTTTCTACTTTGCTGGCAAAGAACACGGCGACGTTCCCGGTCAATGCCGAGGAATTCAAGGCCCAGATCCTGCCG
>Ga0209164_1005498_pt1 | contig 10774 bp, 9 predicted proteins | sample MTBNYHSulfiMetaG_FD_187458 | JGI IMG/M metagenome (GOLD analysis project Ga0209164, IMG submission 187458) | Enrichment culture microbial communities from rom New York Harbor, USA that are MTBE-degrading - MTBE-NYH (New York Harbor Sulfidogenic)... | ecosystem: Environmental > Aquatic > Marine >... | reverse complement strand
CTCGTAGGCCGCATCGTGGGCGTTCCACGAGTCGACCACCCCGCTCAGGGTCACCACGCCGTTTTGCACACGGACGTCCACGTTTTCCACGTTCACCTCGATGCTGCGGTCGATCGCCTGGACCACATCTTCGGCGATCGCCTCATCGACCACGTCCTCGGTGGGTACGACCGCGAGCTCGTTGCTCACGCCAATGACGCCGGAGACCCCGGCGGCCAGGTCCTCGGCCTCGAGCTTCTTCCAATAGGCATCCACCGTGCCTGCCAGGGTCACCAACCCGGCCCAGGCCGTGACCGCGATGTCTTCGCCGCCGACCTCCGAGCTGGAGGAGAGCACCCTCTGCACCCGGCTTTCCAGTGCCAGGTCGGAGGTCTCCCCCCCCACGTACTTGACCTCCAGCAGATCGTTCAGGGCGATCACGCCGTCGACGCTCCAGGCGTCGTGCACGGCGGTGCGCCGGGCAAAGTGCGAGTCCACTGTACCGCTCAGGGTAACCGCGCCCGCCTCCACCTCGACCTTGATCTTCGCCGCGTCGACCCGGTCGTCCCAGGTCAGCTGCTCGACGATCTCCCGCTTGATCTGCTCGTCCGAGCGGAGCTCCGGGCTCCCTCCCGCATACAGCGGGGCCGCCAGGAGTGCGGCCAGAGCCGGAATGATGATCATGAGCTTGAGTTGCTTCATCACTCTTTCCTCCTCTCTTGCTCTCAGTGCTTTCGACCGCCCGGGCGGATCACTTCTATTCGTACTGTCAATCGCCCCGGCTCCGAATAGGCCGTAGGGAGTATCGGGAGGGGGTTTTGGGACTACGGGCGCGGGGGTAACCCCCGGAGTGCCCGGAAATAGATGGTTGGGCTTATTTCCCCGGAGCCGGTGATGAACAATCGTAGAAGCTATCGAAGCAGGCGAACACCCGCGGAGCCGCGGGCCGAGCGGGCGCGCCGTCCAAGGAGGACAACCATGACACCAACCAAGCGAAGATACCCGGCCGTCCTGTTCCTGGTTCCGGCCGTGATGCTGCTCCTGGGGGCCTGCGAGGTTCGCGCCCCGGGGGGCGGGGAGGAGCCGGCTTCAGAAAGCCCCTCGGAGCAGACCACCGAGACGAGCGGCTCGGCCCAGGCGACCCTGGAACGCCAGCAGGCTCCGCTGGAGCAGCCGCCGGCCAGCCTGGCGGAGCTCCAGAGCTCCTTCCAGCAAGTGGCCGAAGCAGTCAAGCCGGTGGTCGTGCAGCTCAATGTGGTTCAGGTCGTGGAGCAGCAGTCCCCTCAGTTCAACAACCCCTTCGAGTTCTTCTTCGGCCCCGGGCCTCAGCAGAACCAACCCCGGGAGTTCCGCCGGCCCGGCCTTGGCTCCGGAGTGCTCGTGCTGCAGGAGGGGAACACGGTGTACGTGCTGACGAACAACCACGTGGTCGGCGAGGCCGACGAGATCAGCGTGGTCCTCCACGACCAGAGCACCCACAAGGGGAAGCTCGTGGGCAAGGACCCCCGGATGGATCTGGCCCTGGTCTCCTTTGCCACCAGCCAGGAGCTCCAGATGGCCGCCCTGGGCGACTCCGACGCGGTCAGGACCGGCGACTGGGTCCTGGCGGTGGGCAACCCGCTCGGGCTCACCTCCACCGTCACGGCCGGCATCATCAGCGCCGTGGGACGCACCGAGGGCCCGGCCAGCAACATCAGCGAGTTCCTGCAGACTGATGCGGCCATCAATCCCGGCAACTCCGGGGGAGCCCTGGTCAACATCCGCGGCCAGGTGGTGGGCATCAACACCTGGATCGCCTCGACCACCGGCACCTACATCGGCTTCGGCTTCGCGGTGCCGGTCAACAACGCCAAGCGGGTCATCGGCGAGCTGATGACCAAGGGCCGGGTCGAATACGGCTGGCTGGGGGTCAGCATCCGGGACCCGCTGCCGGCCACCCGGGAAGACCTGGAACTGGGTGAGCGGACCGGGAGTCTGATCTTCAATCTCTACGACGGCTCACCCGGCGAGCGAGGTGGCCTGCAGGTAGGAGACTTTGTTACCCGGGTCGACGGGGACGACGTGGAGGACACCCGGGCCCTGACCCGGAGCGTCGGCGCCCTGTCCGCGGGCCAGCGCGTGGAGTTCGAGCTGGTTCGCTACGGCGAGAGCCGCACCGTGAGCCTTCGGGTCTCCGAGCGGCTTTCCGATGAGAAGCTCGCCCAGGAGGTGCGGAACCTCTGGCCGGGGATGGTCGTGATCAACGCCGAGGACGCCCCGCAGTTCCCGGTGCAGCGCGGGACCGCCGTGGTGGCCATGGCCTACGAGGGAACCCCGGCGGGCGTGGCCGGCTTCCGGCAGGGGGACGTGATCCTGGCGATCGACGGTCGGGAGATCGGCGACATGACGGAGTTCTACCGGGCCCTGAACGCCGGCTCGGGCGAGGTGCGCTTCCGGATCCTGCGGCAGGGACGGCAGATCACCCTCGGCCTGGTGCGCTGAGCGCGCCAGCGCCGGGCCCATCCAAACCCCACGGGAGGATCCATGAACAGCAACGGACGAAACCCGCTCCCCGAGCAGGAGCTGAGGAGCCGCATCGCGCCGGAATCCCTGGGCATATCGGACACCGAAGCCCTGGAGCCGCTGACCGGGATCATCGGGCAGGAGCGGGCCCTTCGGGCACTGCGCTTCGGCCTGGAGATGAAGGGCAGCGGGTACAGCATCTACGTGTCCGGTCCCCCCGGGATCGGCAAGATGACCTCGGTCAGGGCCTTCCTGGAGGAGGTCGCCGCGGCCAGGCCCAGCCCCCCGGACTGGTGCTACGTCTACAACTTCGCCGACCCGTACGAGCCCCGGGCCATACGCCTGGACGCCGGGCGGGGACGGGAGCTCAAGAAGGACATGGACGACCTGGTGCAGGAAATCCGCAAGGAGCTCTCCCGCTCCTTCGAGAGCGACGAGTACGCGAGCCGCCGGGAGCGCAAGCAGTCGGAGATCCAGGAAAGCCGCGAAGAGGTCTTCCGGAAGGTACGGGAGAAGGCCGAAAGCCAGGGCTTCCAGATCCGCATGTCCCCCGTGGGCATGATGCTGGTGCCGGTGCGGGAAGGCGAGCCGGTGAGCGACGAGCAGTTCCACCAGCTCCCGGAGGAGGAACAGGCCCGAATTCGGGAGCGCCGCCAGGGGCTCTCGGAGGAGATCCGGGAGGCCCTGAAGGAGATTCGGGGGCTCCAGCGCCGGGAAAACCACGAGCTCAAGAGGCTCGACGAGCAGGTGGTGATGAACATGCTCGGGGGGCTGTTCGACGACCTGGCCGACAAGTACCACGGGCACGAGCAGATCTCCGGCTACTTCGAGGAAGTCAAGAAGGACATCCTGGAGAACGTGGACGCCCTCAAGATCAGCCCTGAGGGCCAGGCCCAGAACATGGAGATGCTCAAGGGCAAGCGGCAGCTGGAGGTGCTTCGGGAACAGCAGCTCCGGAGGTACCAGGTCAACGTGGTGGTCGACAACAGCCGCCAGCAGGGGGCCCCGGTGGTCGTGGAGCTGAACCCCACCTACATGAACATGGTCGGGCGCATCGAGAAAGAGATGCTGATGGGAGCGGTTACCACGGACTTCACCCTGATCAAGCCCGGGGCACTGCTGCGGGCCCTCGGGGGGTTCCTGGTGCTGCCGGTGGAAGACGTGCTGCTGCGGCCCTTGAGCTGGGACGCCCTCAAGCGGGCGCTGCGCAGCGGGGAGATCCGGATCGAAGAACCGGGGGAGCAGTACGGCTTCATGACCATCAAGACCCTGCGCCCGCAGCCCATTCCCCTGGACGTGAAGGTCGTGCTGGTCGGCCGGCCCCTTCTCTACCACCTGCTCCATCGCCTGGACACGGACTTCCCCGAGCTGTTCAAAGTCAAGGCGGACTTCGACGTCCGCATGGAGCGCAGCGCGGAGAACGATCGGGACTTCCTGCGCTTCGTCCACACCTTCTGCAGCCGGGAAAGGCTCCGGCACCTGGACGCCGGCGGCGCGGCCCGGCTCATGGAGCATGCCTCCCGGATGGCCGAGGCGCGGGACCGGCTGTCCACCAACTTCGGGACCCTGGCGGATCTGATCCGGGAGGCGGATCACTGGGCCTCCCGGGACGGCGGCGACGGTGAGCGCGTCGGTCCGCACCACGTCCGCCGCGCCCTGGAGGAGAAGGTCTTCCGCTCTGATCTCCTGCAGGAGCGGATCCAGGATCTGATCCGGGAGGGGACTCTCCTGATCGACCTGGAGGGGCACAGCGTGGGCCAGGCCAACGGGCTGTCGATCATCGATCTCGGGGACTATCGCTTCGGCAGGCCGAACCGCATCACGGCCTCGGTGAGCCCCGGGCGGGGGGGAATCGTCGACATCGAGCGGGAGGCCAACCTGGGCGGCCCGATCCACAGCAAGGGCGTGCTCATCCTCGGGGGATTCCTGGCTCAGCGCTACGCCCCGGGCACGCCGCTGAGTCTCGCCGCCCGCCTGGTGTTCGAGCAGAGCTACGAGGGCGTGGAAGGCGACAGCGCCTCTCTGGCGGAGGTGTGCGCGCTGCTTTCGGCCCTGGCCGGGGTCCCCCTGCGCCAGGGGCTCGCCGTCACAGGCTCGGTGAACCAGCACGGGGCCGTCCAGCCCGTGGGAGGCATCAACGAGAAGGTCGAAGGGTTCTACGACGTGTGCCGGGCCGTCGGCGCGATCCGCGCCGGGGCCGCCCCGGGGGTGATCATCCCCGGGAGCAACGTCCGCAACCTGATGCTCCAGGAGCGGGTCGTGGAGGCCTGCAGAAACGGGAGCTTCCGGGTCTGGACCGTGAGCACGGTGGACGAGGCCGTGGACCTGCTGGCCGGCCACCCTGCCGGGCGGCCGGACGAGGCAGGACAGTTCCCGCAGGACAGCGTCAACGGCCGGGTCCGGCACCGGCTGCAGGATTTCTCCCGGGTGCTCAAGGAATTCGGAGACCCTCGAAGACAGGAGTGAGGCGCCCCGGTAGGCGCTTCCCGCTACGCCCCGATGCCGTAGCGCAGCAGCTTGTTGTAGATCCCCTTGCGGCTGATCCCGAGGATCTCCGCGGCCCGCCGTTTGTTGCCGCGGACCCGTTGGAGGGTCCGGTCGATCAGCAGCCGCTCCACCTCCCCCAGACTTGTGCCTATGGGCAGGACGATCGGCTCATCCGACCCCGCCAGGGTCGATCCCAGGGACAGGCACTCCGGGGTCAGCTCGTTCCCGGCGGCCAGGATCAGTGCCTGCTGAATGACGTTCTCCAGCTCCCGCACGTTCCCCGGCCAGGAATAGGAGCACAGGAGGTCGAGGGAGTCGCCGGGGAGGGACGGGGCTTTCTTGTCGAAGAGCCGGGCGTAGTGGTCGAGAAACCGCTGAGCGAGCACCGGGATGTCCTCCACGCGCTCCCGAAGCGGCGGCAGGCGTACCTCGTAGACGCTGAGGCGGTGAAACAGATCCAGGCGAAACGAGCCCTCCTCGACGGCCTGCTGGAGATCCACGTTGGTGGCCGCCACCAGGCGGAAGTCCAGCTCCACGAAATCCGTGCCGCCGACCCGCTGGCACCTCCGGGTCTCCAACACCCGGAGCAGGCTGACCTGGGTCTGGGCGTCCATCGTGGCGATCTCGTCCAGGAACATGGTCCCGCCCCGGGCCGCCTCGAAGCAGCCGGGCCTGCTGCGGGTGGCCCCGGTGAAGGCGCCGCGCTCGTGCCCGAAGAGCTCGCTGGCGATCAGCTCCCTCGGGACCGCTCCGGTGTGCAGGGGCACGTAGGGTCCCCCGGCCCGGGGGCTGCCTTCATGGATGGCTCGGGCCGCCAGCTCCTTGCCGGTGCCGCTTTCACCCGTGACCAGCACCGGGATCTCGGTGCCGGCGGCCCGGTCGAGCAGCTCCACGGCCTCCCGCATGGCCCGGCTCCCGGTGCTCAGGTGGGACAGATAGTGGTTTTCGATGTTCATCGTCTACTAGGCTAACCCGAAGGAGAGGCGAGGCGAATAGGCTCTACGGCCTACGGCGATCGAGGAATCGGGTTAGCTCAGCGCGGGCCCTTCCGGGCTCTACAGCCGAACGATCCCCATCTTGATAGCATACTTGATCAACCCGGCCTTGTTGTGGATCGAGATCTTCTTCATGATGTTGTTCACGTGGACGTGCACGGTGTTCGGGGAGATGTTGAGGTGGTAGGCGATCTCCTTTTCGGTCATCCCGTTGCAGATCCGCTTGAGGATCTCCACCTGCCGGTCGGTCAGCTGAGTGTGGAGGTTTTCCGAGGGGGATTCCTCCTTCGAGCGGAACAGGTCCTCCGCGAGGTAGCCGGATACCTTGGGGCTGAAGTAGTAGTTGCCGTGGTAGACCTCTTCAATGGCCCGGACGATCTCCTCCCCCGCAGAATCCTTGAGCAGGTAGCCCTTTGCCCCGCCCCGAACGGCGCGCTCCACCAGGATCTTCTCGTCGTACATGCTGAGGAAGACGACCTTGACCGGACCGTGGTCGGCCTGCAGGCGGTTTGCGGCCTCGATCCCGTCGTACTCGGGCATCTCCAGGTCCAGGACAAAGACGTCGATCGGGGCGGTACGGGCCAGGCGCAGGACTTCCCGCCCCGTGTCCGCCTCGGCCACCACCCGGATGTGGTCCCCCGCGCGCTCGATGATCGACTTGAGCCCGTCCCGCACCACGGCGTGGTCGTCCGCCAGGAGCACTCGTATGGTCTGCTGCATGCTCATGAGAGTCCCTTCCATTCTACCTGCCTCCGCCGGGCGGACGCAAGCCCCGCTCCGGGCATCGGCCCGTCCGCGGCCGCGGGCACCTTATCCCTCGATGGGAATCAGGCGCTGGAGCCCCAGGTACTCCAGGGCCTCGTGCACCGCCAAGCTGCAACCCCGCAGACTGCAGCTGCGCCCCATGCCTGCCAGGAGCTGCCGCAGGCGCAGGATCGCACTGATGGTCACCACGTTGACGCGCTCGAGCCTCGAGAGATCGAGGATCACGGTGCCGGGGGGAGGCTGAGACCATCCCAGGCACGCCTGGATCAGGGCGTTGCGCTCTCGGAACTCCAGACAGCGGTTGAGCACGATGACCGCCGTCCGTTCCTCGATCGTCTCCGCGTAGGGGGGCATGAGCTTGGCTCTCCTTCTATGCCCGGATACCGCGGCCGAGCTATGGGGCCGCGCCCGGGTGGCGCTCGTCGCCCAGACGGTGCTCCCGAAGCTTGATCTCCCGGAGCTTGAGCATGGCGGCCCGGCGCTTGGAGCCGAGCTTCTCCATCTGGATCAAGATCTCTCTGCGTCGCTCCCGGGTGCTGCCGCCCAGCTCGAGCTCGAGCTCGTATAGAGCTCGGTCCCAGTGCTGCAGCTTCCCCTCCACTGACGCCTGGAACGTGCGTCTCGGCATCACTTCCATCACTACCTCCACGGCTGGACTATGATAGCCGGGGGGCGCTCCGGACCCCATAGCCTGAACAGGTTATCCGGGCTCTCGACTTGCGGTTAGCTGCACCGCCCGAAGGCTCGGGGCTGTCCGACCTCGCCTCATTTCACTTGATGATCCGCCTCTGCATCGCCACGACCGCGGCGGGGAAGAAGAGCGCGGCGAAACCGAGCAGGAACAGGGCGCTCCAGGCCAGCTCCGGGTGCCAGAGCCCGTAGGCCAGGGAGCGGCACAGGCGCACAAGGTGGGTGAGGGGGAGCGCCTGAGCCACGACCCTGATCCACCGGGGCAGGTTTTCCAGGGGGAAGAAGGTCCCGCTGAACAGAAACATGGGGGTGATGAGCAGGAAGATCGGGAGGTTGAAGGTCTCGATGTTGGGCATGATGCCGGTGAAGAGCATGCCCAGCGCCGAGAAGGCCGCTCCGCCGAGGAAGGCCACGGGCAGCAGCAGCAGGCTCGAAGGGTAGGCGAGGCGAGCTGCGGGGAACACGGACACCCCGAGCAGGGTGATCACGCTCATCATCACGGCCGTGGCGATGACGGCCTTGGTCGCGCCCCACACGATCTCGCCGGTCACCACCTCCTCCAGGGACAGGGGCGTGGCCACGATAGCGTCGTAGGTCTTCTGATAGTACATGCGCACGAAGGAGGAGTAGGTGGTCTCGAAGAAGGCGTTGTACATGACGTTGATGGCAATCAGGGCCGGGGCCAGATAGGCGATGTAGGGAACGTCGACCCCCCGATAGCTCAGCGCCCCGACCAGGACGCCCAGGCCGGCGCCGAAGGCGAAGAGGTAGAACAACGGCTCCAGGAGCGGGGGCAGGAAGCTGATCTTCCAGGTCTTGCTGTACACCTTCAGATTCCGCCGCCAGACGTGGAGAAAGCGGCGGGATACGTGGAAGGAAGCCCTCATCGCCTTCGCCTCCTCACTCCCGCAGGTCCCGGCCGGTCAGCCTGAGGAACACGTCCTCCAGGGAGGCCATGCGCAGGTGGCAGCCCTCCTCGCAGTAGTCCCGGCTGATCAGGCGATAGAGGTCCTCGCCGTTCCTGCTGTAGATGATCAGGCGGTTGCCCAGGTCCTCGTGCTCCCACTGCCGCTCCCGCACGAAGCGCCGCAGCTTCTCTTCGGGGAAGGCCACCTCCACCACCTCCTTGCCCACGAAGCGGTGGATGAGCTCCAGGGGGCGCCCTTCGACCAGGATGCGGCCGTGGTCCAGGATCAGGAGCCGGTCGCACAGCCGGGAGGCTTCGTCCATGTAGTGGGTCGTGATCAGGACGGTCAGGCCCCGGGCCTTGAGCTCCTCCAGGCGCTGCCACACCTGGTGCCGGGCCTGGGGGTCCAGGCCGGTGGTCGGCTCGTCCAGGATCAGCAGCCGGGGCTGATTGATCAGGGCCCGGGCCAGGACCAGGCGCCGCATCATGCCCCCGGACAGCTCCTCCACCTTGGCCGCGCCGCGATGCTCGAGGGCCACGAACTCCAGGAGCTCCCGGGTCCTCTCCCGGGCTCGGCGCCGGGGGATGTCGAAGTAGCCCGCGAACACCTCGAGGTTCTCCCGGACGGTCAGATCGGGGTCCAGGCTGTTGTCCTGCTGGCAGACCCCGATCTGCCCCCGGACCTCCCGCCACTGCCTGCGGATGTCCAGGCCGAAGACCTGCAGGCTCCCGGCGTCCATAGGGGAGAAGCCGTAGATCATGCGCACGGTCGTGGTCTTGCCGGCCCCGTTGGGCCCCAGGAGACCGAAGCTCTCTCCTGGGTGGACCTGGAAGGAGATCCCGTCCACGGCCGTGATCTCGCCGAAGCATTTGTTCAGCTGCCGGGCTTCGATGATGGCATCCATGGGCTCGGGCTCCAATGTACTCGCCGGCGGTGCGGGATGCGGCTCACCCGGACGGGCTATTCTGGTCCGCAATGGGGATTAGGCCCTGCTCCGCTTTTTCCGAGTCTTTGACCGGAACGGCCTATGGCCGCGGCCGGGGCTGCGGGAGGATGCTCTGGGAAGGGAAGGAGGCGAACATGAGCGAACGGATCATCGTCCGGCAGAACCGGCGCCTGGAGGTGGAGATCCTGGCGGCGGAGACCGAAGGGGAGCGCGCCGGCGAGATGCGGGCGGTGGGCAGCATTCACGAGCTGACGCCCTACGGCCTGCTGCTGGCCGGCCTGGGGACCTGCACGGCCGTGGTGGTCCACACCTACGCTCGGAGCCACGACGTTTCCCTGGAGCGGGTGGAGGTGGTGGTGGAGTACACCCGGGACTTCCAGGAGGACTGCGAGCACTGCGAGGAGATCGAAGACTACGAGGAGGCCATCCTGGAGGAGGTGCGCTTCGAAGGCAGCCTGGACGGGGAGGAGCGCGACACCCTCGAGCGGGTGGCTGGCCTCTGCTCGATCCGCAAGATGCTGGAGAGCGGGGTGCCCGTGGTCGCGAAGACAGGCGGCTGAGGGAGAGGGAAGGCGGGGAGTGTCGGGCAGCGGCAGCCCCGATGGGCCGTCCGGACGCTCACCGGGCCCCGGCGCTCGCCTGGCCGGGACCGTCGACGGGTTCCGGTCCGTCCATGGGCAACCGAACGCAGAAGGTGCTGCCTTTCCCCATCTCGGAGTCCAGGTGGATGGAGCCGCCCAGCCGATCCACGGCCGTTCTCGCGATCGACAGTCCCAGCCCGCTGCCCCCGACGGTCGCATGGGCATGCAGCCGCCGAAAGGGCTCGAAGATCTTCGCCCGGTGCTGCTCCGGGATGCCGGGGCCGTTGTCGCGGACGAAGATCTCCACCTCGCGCCCCGGGAGCCGCTCGCAGCGCAGCCACACCCGCCGCCTGGTGGAGGGATTGTACTTGATGGCGTTGTCCAGCAGGTTGCCCAGCACCTGCCGGAGCAGGACGGGCTCCGTCACGACGGTAGGCCAGGCGTCGTCGCTCTCGATGCGCACCTCCGCCGCAGTCCCGATCGTGCCCGCCAGCCTGCGCACGAGCGGCCCGAGGCGCGTGCGCTTGGGAGCAACGGACGATCGCCGGATCCCGGCCAGCGTCAGCAGCCCCGTCACCTGCTCCTCGGCCAGCCGGGCCGCCGCCCCGATCCCGTCGAGATACTGCTGCTGCTTGGCCGGAAGATCGGCGGCCACGTCCTGGCTGAGGAACTCGGCGTAGCTGCGGATGACCCGCAGGGGGCTCTTGAGGTCGTGGGAGACCACCGAGGCGAACTGGGACAGCTGGCGGTTGGCTTCCTCCAGCCGGCGGATGGCCGACTGCAGGCGGCGCTGGGCCTCTTTGCGTTCCGTGAGGTCGCGGATCGACAGCAGGAAGCGCTGCGTCCCTGCAGGGTCGGGCCCCAGCTTCTGGGCGGTGGCTTCCAGCTCGCGCAGCCCCAGCCCCAGCCCCGGGAGCTCGA
>Ga0209164_1005496_pt1 | contig 10778 bp, 17 predicted proteins | sample MTBNYHSulfiMetaG_FD_187458 | JGI IMG/M metagenome (GOLD analysis project Ga0209164, IMG submission 187458) | Enrichment culture microbial communities from rom New York Harbor, USA that are MTBE-degrading - MTBE-NYH (New York Harbor Sulfidogenic)... | ecosystem: Environmental > Aquatic > Marine >... | reverse complement strand
TCGACGTAAAGGTGGCGTTGTTGCCCGGACGTACTTTATGGAGCAGGATCAGCACCCCCGCGGCGATCGTCAACGTCCCGACCACAACAATCAGCATCGCCGGCCAGGGCACCCCGGCAAGGGTCTGCTTGCCCAGGGACCGGACAAGCAGGGAAGGCAGCAGGACGTAATAAGTCAACTTCTCCATCCCGGCCCAGGCCTGATCAGGCAAAAACCCGACGCGCCGCAGGACAAACCCGAGGATAATGAGGACGATGATCGGAACCAGAGCCGTAACGAATGCGTTCATGGAAAAAATGCCCAAAGAAGAGAAACAAGCGCGCAACGCCGAACAGCGCGGAGTATCCTGCACAATTCCTGATCAGGCAATGAAAATTTCGCCCTGCTTGAGAAAAAATGCTTCACTTGGTCCACACCAGGGAGATGCAGCAGGAACCCTCATGGACAACTTCAGAATGATCAGACGGGGGAGATTGACGGCCTCGAGACTTTTTATCTGCCCGACAAGCCTCCCAGGCTTCATAACTTCAAACTGTCGGCTGTCGACTGATGGCTGCCAACTACTCCAAGATTGGTCGGGGCGGCAGGATTCGAACCTGCGACTATATGACTATTTATCTGAAATTATTAATCTTTATTTTTTGCTGACCAACTTCTGACCAACAACTTTTTACGTTTACGTAGATCTACGTTGATATTGGCAAGGAGTGCGGCTGGTAATTGGTACGTATCATGACTGGCTATATATTATTTAATAATAAATTTATCGTTTGTTTTGCTAGAGTATCGTAACCTTCATCATTGAAATGAGTCCCATCTTTTAATAATAATGACTTGTTAATGGCGACTTTGTTTAAATCATTGAGAATGATATGGTCATCTTTGTTGGAAATTTCTTTTAAAATACTGTTAAATTCAATAATTTTATTGTTTTTATTAGGATCATTTGTCAATGTTGTGGTCGCTAATATTATTATTCTAGCATGAGGCTTAATTTTATAAATTAATTGTTGTATGTTATTCTTATACTGTATTGCGCTGAACCGCGTTGAGTCCCAAATTCCCCAATTTGCATGAACGATATCAAATTTATTTTTGCCTAACCAATGCTCAATATTTTGCAAAGAATATGATGTGTCTTGACAATTTTCCGCCATTCCATGATCAATGTAAACATAATTATTATTAAAATAGAGTAACAATGTTTTGTCATTCCCAAACTGGAAACTTGTCGATACTTTGGGAAGGATTGAATGATTTCTAGATATCGGTCTTAAAATATTTACATGCGATGGCATGTAACTTATTACTTCTTTTGAATATCCTATGGATATCGAGTCTCCAAGAATTAATATATTTTTGCCTCCATTTTTAAATTGAGTATCTTTCCAATTAAATTCATCAGTTGACAATTTGTAATACTGCAAACTTATTATGAATATTATGATTAATATACATAATGATATTATTTGGGATACATTAAATTTTTTTGAATTAATAGTGATGGTGAAATAAGGTGCGTGTTTTTTCACTCTGGAAACCAGCAATGATGAATTTATGGGCGTAATGTAGCTTGAGATTGAACTGATCTTATGCTATCTTGGATTTTTCAGTAATATTATGTTGTTCCTGCCGTTCATCCTTTCTTTTCTTCCATTCGACGAATTCAGGGAACTTGTTGTCAAACTGAACCTTGAACCAGATTTTCATATCGTTGTTTCCTCGGCCTGATTCGTTCAACCACTCCTGAATTTCCAGCAACGTTTTGTCCCCTATATCTCCTTTTTTTGTTTTCTCACCATAAAACAGATAATTCAAGTCATAATTGTTTTTTACCGCCCAATCGAAAATTAATTCGTGGATTGTTCCTCTTTTTTTTCGGTTATTGAATGCACCACTAGATATTCCAATTTTTTCAGCTAATTGTGCATTATTTTTTGTGCCCGTCAATTCATAAGCTCTTTCAATAACCTTCTCGATCAACGTTACGTTTATTTTTTCGCTTGACATTATTTCTTTTCCGTTGATATGATAAACGTAATTGAAACATTAAGTTTCTGTTTTGTTTACTCATTTTATGCTTTCACTCAAAAAAACACAAATCAACACAAGGAGACACACATCATGTCAGCCCAACCAGCAGAGAAAGTAAAACCAATTCACTCCCCCCGTCCGGATCTCAACGTGATTATCACCGGCAAACTCGCCCAGGTCGACCTGGTCGGCCAGAACAAGGACTATTACCGCAACGTCCTCATTTCCCCTGCCAAGGATGAATATTCTTACCCGCAGCGCTTCTGTGTAATGAGCGCCAAGCGCCTGGGTGATAAAGACCAGGTCGTCACCGTTGAGGCGGAAGTCCGCTGCCGTCCTTGGAAGGACAACAACGGCGTTTTCCGTTACCCCCATGAACTCTGGGCCGTGTAGCAGCTGGCTGGCGAGGAACGAAGATGAAGGCTTTTTTTATCCTGTCATTCTCAGCTTTTTTGCTTTTCCCCTGTTCCGCCTTTGCCGGTGGCGTCATCGGTCTTGACGGCACGATCACCATGCCCACCATCCCGGTGATCACCGGCCAGGGCGAATACGGGGACGTATTCAACTTCTTCTTCACCGTCATGTTCCTGAGCGGCCTGATTTCGGTCTTTTTCAAGAACGTTATCCGCATGTTCCGCCGGCGGTACGGCGATTAACTCAGGAGGTTACCCATGGACATTGCAACAGTCACTTATTTTCTGTTCGGCCTGGCCGGCCTGCTCTCCGGTAACATGATCTGGACGGCCATCTGCAGCGCGGCATAAGGAGGTAATGCATGGATTTAAGCGCTTTATCCTACGATACAGATACGTTGTTAACCGGTGCTTTGCTTGTAATGAATTTTGTTGTGGTCGTTGCCGTTATTCGCGAGGTCATTGCACTGTTCAAGCTGAAGCGTCAGGACCCATCGTATCGAGATTAACATTTAATTTTCCCACGCGCGGGATTTTAACCGCCTCATAACGAGGTATTTTTTCAACCCTTTTTTTACGGAGGAAACACATGGATCTGACAGGAATCGCATTCGACACCACCACCCTGGAAGCCGGCGGCCTTCTGGTACTCGGCTTTGTTGTCCTGGTTGCGTCGATCGGTGCCGTTATCGGCCTGATCCGGCGTGGCGGCAGCCGCTAACCGGCAACAACCCTAACCGCAGCCGGGCCGGTGGCCCCTCTCCCCGCCGGCCTGGCTGTCCAAGGAGCACTCATCATGCCAACCAAAACCAAAATTGATACGCTCGCCACTCTTACCGTCAGCGTCCAGGACTATGCTGATATTCTTGATATCTGGGGCAACGATGAAGTTTACACCATCAACGATGTCCTTTCCTCGCTTGTCGCCCTGGGCCTGGCCAAATTCCGCCAGGACCTCCCCGCCCTCCAGGAACGCGCCAGCCAACAAAAGGAGAATCAGCCATGCCGACCGGCCAGCCTTCTTCTGTAGAAACCAGGGTGCCTGTTTTCGCCCTGTTCAATTTCGCTCCCTCTACCTACGCCGAAATCAGCACCCTTGCTTTTCGCAAGCAACAAGGCATCTGCCACACCATGCAGACCCTTATTGAACTCGGCCTGCAGTCCCTGAAGGATGTTGATCCGCAGATCCGCAAGGACATGACCGCAGCGTTTGAGGATCTCCACCCCTGACCGAACGGCATAACTCATGCGTAAAAAAATCCTTTCTTGCATCCTGATTGTTTTACTCGTGGTTTTTGTCGTTGACCGTTCGGAAGCTCTCGGCCCGGCTGCTATTATCCCCATTGCTGCTGTTGGTTCAGTCCTCATTGCCGGGGCCGCCATGACCCCCCAGCAGAAACAGGATTTTTATCAGGATGTACGGGATGGATGGAACCATGTTTCCGATACAACGGCAGGTATTGCCCGTAATGTCTGGCAGGCCGAAATGATCAAAAATGAGTTGGGTTTTGATTATATGGTCGGTCGTGGTGCTCAACTCTACACCGATATGCGAGATTTCATTGATGCAGCGTATGAAAATGCCTCTGCAGTTTCTCAGTGGTTGCGGGATTTATTGAATGATAATGCTGATTTTGACGAGGGTCCCTCTGAAGGTGCTATAGTTAACTGCGAAGGACAATTACGCCAAGTTACTACTTATAGTCAATATTCGTTCACAACGTCTAATACCTTGCCGTATTTGCCGTATTGTGTCCCTGGTGGAGCAAAATATTATGTTGAGTTGGCTTCTCCTCCTAAAACTTATTATTATTGGGGTTTGACTTCAACCTCTCAAGATCAAGACGTTACATATCCTCCACCAGGTGGTTTCCCCCCTGACTACCCCGCTATTGAACAGGGTATCAGGGACGGTATAACCTATTCTCCGTCAATTGTTACAGACGATTACGACGAAATCATCAGAAGAAACCCCGGCATAGGCAAGCCTATTGACCCCGCTGCTGAAGACCCCGCCACCGCTCCACCGATTGCCGATATTCCACCCTCTGAAATTGGCTCTCCGGTGGATGGTACAGTCCCCGGTCAGGTGCCTGTAGTTGGCGAAGGCAATCCCCCGACGCCCGATGCTACCCTTGATAATGATCTGCTACGGGGCATCTACAACAACACCCTGGCCACTGCCCGGAATACAGCTTCAACCGTTACCGCTATTCAGAACCTTACCCTTGAGGCAACCAATGTTCAGCCGGTGGTTGATGCTATTGTGGCCCTTCCCGGCCAGATCGTTCCGCCCCTCGTCGCTCCCATCGAGGCGCTGCCGGCCCAGATTGTCAATCCCATTGTAGACAAACTGGATGAGATCAAGGAAACCATCCCCCCGCCCATTGAATCCCTCGAGCTCACCGGTGATCAGCCTGCCCTGGGGGATGATAATGTATACGACACGACCATTGAGCAACCGGAAGAAGAATCCTTGTCCGACACCATCCTTGAATTCATCAACAACGGCCTTCCCTTTGTTTCGACCCTGAAGGCTAACGCCATCACCTTGAGCAACCTTACCCCCCGGTATGATTTTGTCCTGTATGACCATCAGTTCAGCTTTGATTTTTCCCCCTATGAAAGCCATCTCCGGGCCTTCGGCTACCTGCTGTACGGCCTGACAGTCTTTTCCGCTTTCATGATCATCGTGAGGCGTTAACATGGCTTTACCCATCATTGCCACCGGCCTGTTTTCCTTCATCGGCTCGATTGTCGGCAAGTTCTTGACTGACGGCCTGCTCCGGTACGTTGCTTACAAGGCCCTGGCCGTCACCCTGTTTATTACCATCCTGCCCATCCTGCTGAAAAATTTTATTGTCTGGATCGTCCAGGAATTGAACACGGTTATTTCTTCGGTCATGGCCGGCAGCTCCGTCGAGGCAACCGTCCTTGAACTCACCGGCCTGGCCGCCTGGCTTGCCGACTGTTTCAACGTGGTCGACTGTTTCAGTCTGCTGATCACCGCCCTGGCGATCCGCTTTGTCCTCAATATGATTCCGTTCGTGGGGTAAAGCATGGCGATCCGCATTGTTGACGGCAAACCCGGCAGCGGCAAATCATATTACGTTGTCAATCACCTGGCGAAAAACTATTTCACCGAGGACCGGGGCCTGTACGTCCTCAAGGATGGATATTGCATCATCACCAACATTGACAGCTTCAAGCCGCAGCACATCGATCTTAAGGAAATAGCCTCCGAGCATGGCGGCTATGATTCTTTTTTCACCGCGGAAGTCCAGGAGCAGTTGAAGAACAAACACGGCCGGATCATCTATATCATTGACGAGGCCCAGCGCATCTTTCGCAAGAACTACAAAAACGAGGATGTTTTTTTCTGGTTCGAGACCCACCGCCATCTTGGCCAGGACATCTATCTGATCACGCAGCATTACAAGAAACTTCCTTTCGACGTCTATTCCCTGGCTGAATTCATCATCTACGCCGCGCCCAGGACCCGGAGCCTTGCCGGTGAATTCCGTTATCACTGGATGGATGACGGCACCAAGATCAAAACCGAGACCTTGCGGCGTAAGCAGCAGATTTTTGCTTTGTACAAGAGCATGGACATGAAGGAATCGGAGAAGATCGGCAACCCGGTCATGAAGTCCGCCCTCCTTGCCCTGGCCGGCTTTGTCGTGATCCTGGTTATTGCCTCGCGGTTCATGTTCGGCGGCATCATTTGGAAAGGTGGGACAGGTGCAACGAAAGAAGCACATGCTTCCGTTCCGGAAACCAACTATTCCGCCCCGCCGCCGACAACAGCCCAGGGCAGACCTGAACCTGATATCACTTACGCCTGGAAGGCCCTGAATGTCATTCGCACCTTTGATCAATGGGGAAATGTCGGGGAAATGGTTGTCATTAATGACTCGTTGATCCCCTTGTATTTATGTCCGTTTGAAATCCGCCGCGCCGGCCGTTCGATTTACGCCTACATGCCCCTGGAGGAAAACCGAGGCGCCCGGAGGCAGAGTGAGGAGGGGAGCGGGTCGAGTGGACTGACGAACGATGACCTGGGCGCCGGCGATCTACCGCCGTCCCCCTCTTAATTTACTCAACGCATAAGGGCCGAAAGGGACCTGTCACAAAGAGGTCCCGGCCCGTTGCGTCCCGGATTGGAACTCCGGGGCCTATCAGATAGCAATAAAAAACCCTTCCGCTGCTGAGTTTGCCGACCGACAGCGGAAGGGCAACCACCCCACCTTGAAAGATGGAGGATTTTGTCATGATACAGCATCGAGACCAGGGCGACAAGTCCCCCCAGGTCGAGCGCTGCCCTCGGAAGAAGGGGGTGCAAGCCGGAATAACATGCACCCCCCGAGTAGTCACCGGCTGCGACAAGTTAAAAGTTTCCTGCTGGTTCGACTGGCGCAACCCGGAGTTGTTCGAGCGTCTCGAAACCCATAAGCGCGGTCTGCAGGAAACCGATAATCTGCTCCGCGCTCCGTTCGACCTGGTCAAGTCGGAAACCAGTTTCAATTTCAATCTCCACCGCACCGGCACCGCGAAATTTTCCTATATCCTCAGTACCGGGGATATCATCATGCTCCTTTCCCCCCGACCGGTGGATTCCACCCTTCATAACTGTCAAATAGAAATAGGTTCGATCTCATCTCAGACCGACGCCCAGGGCATCTACCAGGAAATCATATCCGTTTTGCGGCTGCTCAACTGCCGTCTGCAAAAAGAGTTGGTGCAGGAAATACACCTGGCCGTCGACCTGATCAACGTTCCTGTCAAAAAAACAAAGTTCCGGCTGGAAAATAACTGGATCGCCCGGGCAAACAAGTTTTCCTATTTTTCATCCCGCCGGCGGATGACAGGTATGTCCCTGGGATCCGGTAATGTCATGTTCCGGGCCTATGACAAAATTTTTGAGATGAAAGAAAAACATGAATCCTCAAAACAGGATTTTTTTGCCAAAAAATGGAAGGTCGACCTTGCTGAAATCGATGTTACCCGCTGTGAATTTCAAATCCGCCGGCCGGTCCTGAAGGAATTTGACGTTCCCACCGATACTGTTCAGGACATTTTTACCAATCTCCAAGCCATCTGGCGGTATCTCACCCTTGAATGGTGCCGCTTCTGTACTGAACCTGTCGACCGAGAAAACAAAAACCAGGCCCGGGCCGTTACGTCTCCCATTTGGGAATTTGTCCAATCTGCCGTTTTCTCTCCTATCATGCGGACGGCCAGCCGTATCCGGCAAAGTTTGATCAAGAATATTGACGCCCTCCGGGACCAGTTCCGTGGCATTGCCATGTCCCTGGCCGCTTCCGAGGGTCTTCTTACCGATAATGTTGATTACATCGTTTCAAGAATCCAGGTGATCCTTACCGACGATCTCCGCCGGCTGCTGCGCCGGGATAAATCAAAGTTCATTCGAACCCTGAACATGCGCTTCAACGAGTGCTATTCAACCGTTTTATGAGGTGAAATCATGCAATTGTCGAAAGGTGACATTCTTGTTCCCCCGTCCCCTGGGGCCTATAAGCTGCGCGTTCGTTCTCTCTATTTTCCGAGCAGGAACAACCCTGATCCGCAGTACGTTTTACAACTCTACACCCTTCCACCGGGAGCGGTGAAATATGAAAGGAAATGGATGAGCCGGAAATATGACATGGTTGCCAGCTGGTGCCAGCTTCAGGAACGGGGCTTTGTTCTTGAAAAGAAGCAACCGCAACAGCTTTCCCTTTTTGCAAGTCAGGGCTGTTCAGATTGAGGTGAGATCATGGGTGGACGATCACGCAAATATACCCCGCCTGACCGGTGGGACTGGTTGCAGGAAATATCCGATCAACGGTTGGACCGGTACGGCAAGATGTCGGGTCACAAAGTCAAAGACGGTTCAGCAGATCTGTCAAAATTTGCCTTGCACAATGAAGCCGCTTCAGAGTTCAAGCGCCGGCACGGTTACAATCCAGATTGGTATTACAATCCCTATGTAGAGCCTGCCTCTGATCATGCTTCTTTTTACAGAAAAGATACTCAACCTGCGTCGGGATCATCCAGTGAAGCAAAATATTATCCTGTAAGACCTGGGCAGAAAATACGATTGGGAGATCAAATTCAGAGTTTAGGCGATAAATGGGAACCTGTTCCCGCCTCTATGGCTGGTTCGAAGGTTGAAAAAACTCATTATCCAATCCGCCGGCGGAAACAATAACCTTTGGCAAGTGGTTGGCTGTTCAGATTGAGGTACGTTCATGGGTCGGTACCAGATACATATTCCCCCGATAGACTGCGGTCCTGCCGGTATTCCATCTGTTTTCTGTTCTCCTTCAGCTGCCGACTGGCAGTGTTTGACCTGGGGCCGGTGGGGATCAGGCGGACAGTATGACGCCCGGCATATGTTCGTTGATGATTGGCGTCTTGAACATCTCTGGCGCAAACAGGGTGAAGGGCTTGCAAAAGTGATCTGCCAGGGCATTGTTACCGCCCCTGATTACACCATCGAGCAGAATTTTCCTGCTCCCCTGGTTCAGTATCAGATATTCCGTTCCCGGATGCTGGCAGCTTATTGGATCGCCCAGGGCGTCATTGTTGTTCCCGTTCTGCAATGGAGCAACCCCTCCTTTTTTGATCTCTGTTCGGCCGGCATCCGTCCTTTATCCGTTGTCGCCGTTCGGGGTCCGCAACAGGGAACAGAAACCGCCTGGCTCCAGGGCGTCAACCACATGATTTCAACCATTCGGCCGTCCCTTATCCTCCACTTCGGCCGCCGGGCCGCTTACGCCGATAATGTTCTGTACTTCCCCCTACGTACTGGAAAATTAACGGAAAAGTTCAAAAAAAATAATAGTAAAAACAGATAGTTGAAAAAGCGAAAATTGAAAAATTTTCATCCCTCAAAATTGGAAGCCAACAAACAGACTTCCAAATCCATTGGAAGTGAACTTCCCGGCTCTGATCACGGCGGAACACGGCAGCATGTTCTTGACTGATCCGTCATATTCGCATACTACTCTTTGTATGCGCGGCCGCATTTATTCCGACCAGAAATGTTCTCTCTGCGGATCAGCTTTCATCCACGATGACCGCAGGCGCGGCCTGTTCTGTCCGCGCCATCCGGATCAGGAGGCTACCAGACAATTCAAGGTCCGCTTTGGCCGGCTGATAACCAAACGGTTCAATAATTTTCAGGCTGCGGAGCGTTTTCTTGACGGTCTGCGCTATGAAGTCGACAAAGGTTCATTTGATCCCAGGGACTACCAGGCCGGCAAACCCTTATCATTCATCAATCTTTCCCGGCAGTGGTTAGCCAAGAAAAAGCAGAAACTTGTCCCGAGGACCTACCAGGGCCTTGAGCACATAATTTCTGTAGCTCAAAACTTTTTCGGTTCTGAAAATGTTAAGAATATCCAGTTTGCGCAGCTGGAAGATTTTATTGACTCGCTCCAGGTATCGGACAAGACCAAATCAAATTATCTTTCCTGCCTCCATAATTTTTTCACCTGGCTTGTCGACCGGCGAGAAATAGACCGCTCACTATTTCCTGTCTTTCCCTCTGTCAAGTATGAACTCGGCCTGCGAAAAACCGTTGATAAGGAAACGCAGCAGGCCATCCTTGCCGAAGTAAAACGAATCTCCTACCACGTAAGTCCTAAAATCTGGCTCGGTATCAAATGGCTGTCCACCTATATTTCTATTCGTCCCAACGAGCTCCGCAATATCCGGGAAGGTGATATTGACCGGCGCCAGGGATTCATTTTCATTCCCCACCCGAAAGAAAAACGTCCCAAGCTGGTTCCGTTGACTGACAATGATCTTGAGTTATTGCAGAATATACCTGTCGGGCTCCCGGATCTTTATTTTTTCCGTCATTCACCAGGGGTTTCCGGTGTAGCCGGCGGGACCAGGTTCGGCATGAAGTTGTTTTACAAGTGGTGGAAAAGAGCTTGTCACAACCTGGGCGTTGAATGCGTGGATCTGTACGGCGGCACTCGTCACAGCTCAACGGTTGCCCTTCGTGATCATCACACACCGGAACAGATCAGGCGTGCCACCATGCATTCTACAAACAAGGCTTTTGAGCGGTATTTTCAGCTTTCCCGGGAAGAATTGAAAGCGGTGTATACAGTCACGGAGCGACCAACCACCGACCAACCAAAACGACCCGCCAGGAAGAAAACAACTATTTGAAATTATAAGTAAAAGTATGGTCGGGGCGGCAGGATTCGAACCTGCGACCTCCTGCTCCCAAGGCAGGCGCGCTAACCAGGCTGCGCTACGCCCCGTTATTGATTTTCGCCGATCGGCGCAAAAAGTGGATACCTGATACCGGGT
>Ga0209164_1005495_pt1 | contig 10779 bp, 6 predicted proteins | sample MTBNYHSulfiMetaG_FD_187458 | JGI IMG/M metagenome (GOLD analysis project Ga0209164, IMG submission 187458) | Enrichment culture microbial communities from rom New York Harbor, USA that are MTBE-degrading - MTBE-NYH (New York Harbor Sulfidogenic)... | ecosystem: Environmental > Aquatic > Marine >... | reverse complement strand
TTCGTCGAGGAGGTCGGTCTGCGCAACAGCGAGTTCTACGACCTCATGCACCTGGTCGAGCCGGGCCGGGAGAAGTGGCAGGCGCGGCTCGCCGAGGAGGTCGTCGCCCTGCTCGCCGCCGCCCGCTGAGGCGTCGCCCTGGCGGCCCGCCGCCGCACCACGGCTCGCCGCCGCGTCGCCCGCCGCCGCTCTTGCTACACTGCGAGACGCGATGCGAGGGGAGGCCGAGAGGTGACGACGCGACTGCGGGCACGGCGCCCACGCCACGCGTCGAGGATGGGCGCGGCAGCGGGTCGCGTGGCTCGCACGGCCGTCCTCCTCCGCCGTCTGACGCCGGTCGCCGTGCTCGTCGCCGCCTCGTGCCTGGTCGCGTGGGCGGGAGGTTGTGCCTGCGACACGCAGACGCCGGTGGTGGCCACCGAGCTCGACGCGGACGACGCCCCGATCACCTGGCCGGGCAACCCGCGCCCGGACTGGTATCACATCCTCGCCGTGCTCGAGGAGTTGCGCGAGCGCCCGCCGCTCGGCCCTCTGGTCGTGCTCTTCGCCGGGTCCTCGGGCCGGGAGAGCACCGCGAGCGACGAGACCTGGGCGGCGGAGGTCCGCGAGCTCGGCGGCCCTGCCGTCGTCGCCCGCAACCTGAGCTCCCGCAACAAGACGTTCGCGCACGACCTCGACCTGGTCCGCCTGCTGCCCCGCACGGGCGCGCCCACGCTCGTCTTCATCGGCGTCAACCTCGGCCGCTTCACGCAGTGGGCGTACGAGGCCGGCCCGGGGCCGGCGACCGTGCCCGAGCACGTCGTGTTCACCTACACGCAGCACGCCTACGCCGGGCGCGCCGTGCTGTCGCCGGCGGAGAAACGGCTTCGGGTCGAGAAGTGGGTCGACGAGCGGCTCTCCGTGTTCGACGCCCACGTCGAGCGCAACACCGCGACCCTCGCGGAGCTCGTGCGCGTGTGCCTCGCCCGCGGGTACGAGCCGGTGCTGCTCGAGCTGCCGCGCGATGCGGAGGCGACCGGCGACCTCATGGACGACCCGATCGCCCGCTACCAGCGTGGGTGCACGGAGATCGCCGAGGAGTACGGCATCCCCTATGTGGACTTCGTCGACGACGCTGGCCTCGTGGGCGCCGACTTCTACGACCCGTGGCACCTCGTCGAGTCCGGCTACGTCAAGTGGCAGCGCCTCCTGGCGCGCACCGCGGCAGGACTCCTGACCGAGAGTCGCTGAGCGGAGGAGCGGCGCCGGCGCCCGCGGCGGTGCTCCGTCTTCCCGGCGCAGTCCGCCTCCCTGACCTGCTCCGCCGGCGTCCTCCTCCTCCTCCTCCTCCTCCACGCCTCGCCGCCGTCGCCGCTCCTCGCCGTCGGCGCTCCTCGCCGTCGCCGCGGGGCCTGCCGACGCGCGGGCTCAGTTGGTAGACTCCGGAGGGGTCGGCGGGGGAGAGGAGCCCGGGGTGCAGGCGCGAGCCGAAGTCGTATCGGCGGAGGGCGGTTCCAGCGGTGCGCCCGTGGCCGGTGCTTGCGCGGCCGCCGGCGCGGCCGCCCACGCTGCGGCCGGCGCGGCGTCGGACGTCGCGCCCGACGCCGCGCGGCAGGCTCCCGTTCCGGCGGAGTGTGCGGTCGCCGGGGCCCCCCGCCTGCTGGCGCTCGCCGTCGCCCGCGGCCTCGCCCTGTTCATCGCCGCCTTCACGCTGCTCGCGCTGCTCGGGGAGCTGCGCACACCCGGGTTCGACGCCAACGTCTGGTGGATCGACCTGCGCCCGCTGCCGGCGTCGCTCGCCCAAGCCCTGCTGGCGGTGACGGCGATGCTGCTCCTCGCCTTCGCCGTGCGGCCGGGGATGGGCGCGGGCAGGCGGGCGGCGACGGCGACGGCGGCCTTCGGACTCGCCGCCGCCGCCCTCTACGACTGCGCCCGGTTCTACGAGGCCTGGGCGGCCGGATCGATCGCCCCGTGGGCGCCGGTCCCGCTCTCTCTGCTCGTCGCTCTCGTGCTCGCCTTCGTCGGTGCGGTCGTGCTGCGCGGCGGCTGCGCGGCCATGAAGAGTCGCCGCCGCGTCTGGGCGCTCGCCGCGACCGCGCTCACGGTCATCCTCTGCGGCGTGCTCTTCCCGCTCGCGCAGGTGCTCTTCTTCGGCACGACCGACTACCGGCGGCCGGCCGACGTGGCCGTCGTCTTCGGCGCTCAGGTCCACGACGACGGCCACATCTCGACCTCGCTGCACGACCGCGTCACGACGGCGGTGTCCCTCTACGAGGCGGGGCTCGTCGAGCGCCTCGTCATGAGCGGTGGCCAGGGTACCGCGCCGGTCCACGAGGCCGTCGCCATGCGCGACCTGGCGGTCGAGCTCGGCGTGCCCGCCGAGGCCGTGGTCGTCGACCTCGGCGGCCTCGACACCGACGCGACGGTGCGCGGCACGAGCGCGATCTTCCGCCGCGACGGCATCGAGCGCGTCCTCGCGGTGAGCCACTTCTACCATCTCGCCCGGGTGAAGCTCGCCTATCAGGCGGCCGGCTGGGACGTGCAGACCGTGCCGGCCGCCCAGAGCGATGTCGTTCCACAGACGCCGCGGCTGGTCGCGCGCGAAGTGCCGGCGTTTTGGCTCTACTACCTGCGTGCCGTCCTGCGATGAGTCGGGGCAAGTCTCACTCTCGACGTGAGCGTGAGAGTGCGACGGAGCGGCGGCCTCGCGAGGCGGCAGCAGGCAGCGGGGTCGTGAGCCTCGCCTCCGCAGGTCCGGCACTCGTGCCGGGCATCGTGCTCACACCCGTGCCGCGCAGCATCCTCGCGCTCGTGCCGCGCATCGCCCTCGCGCTCGCGGTGTGTGTCGTCCTCGGCGCCGCCGGGTGCGGAGAGGGCGTGGGGACGGAGGCGCCGGCGGCTGCCCTCGGCGCGGCCTCCACCGGGGAGACGCCCGCCGAGATCACGTACCCGCCGAGCCCGCGGGCGGACTGGTACCACGTGCTCGCGGTGCTCGAGGAGTTGCGGGAAGAGCCACCGAGCCGGCCGCTCGTCGTGCTCCTCGGTGGCTCGTGCGGGCGTGAGTGCACGGTGAGCGACGCGGGATGGGCGGCCGAGGTCGTGGCGGCCGGTGGTCCGGTCGTCGTCGCCCGCAACCTGAGCTCGCGCAACAAGACCTTCCGTCACGACCTCGACCTGGTCGGGCTGCTGCCGCCGACGAGAGCGGTCGTGCTCATCGGGGTCAACGTCGGCCGCTTCACGGTGTGGCCCACCCCGGGGGTTCGCGGCCCCGCGACGCTCCCCGAGGGCCTCGAGTTCCACCACGCCCAGCATCACTACTCGGTGTCTTGCACCTGGTCGGCGGCACGCAAGGAGTCCGCCGTGCGCCGGTGGCTGCGTGAGCGACTGTCCGTCTTCGAGGCGCGCTTCGAGGCCAACCTCGCCATGCTCGAGCGCGTAGTCGTCGCCTGCCGCGAACGCGGCTTCGAGCCGGTGCTCCTCGAGTTGCCGCGCAACGAGCAGGCGATCGGCGGGCGCTTCGCGGCGGCCCTCTCCCGTTACCAGGACGGTTGCCGAGCGCTGGCCGCGGCGCACGGGGTGCCGTTCGTCGACTTCATCGACGACGCCGGGCTCGAGAGTGCCGACTTCTACGATCTCGTGCACCTCGTCGAGCCCGGTCGCGTCAAGTGGCAGCGGCAGCTGGCGAGCGCGACCGTGGATCTGCTCGTCGGGGAGCGCTGACGGCGCACGGCGAGTGTGACGGCGCACGGCGAGTGTGACGGCGCACGGCGAGGGTGACGGTGAGACCGGCGGGCGGTGTGCGGCGGGCGGTGGTGCGGCGGACGCGCGGTCGGAGGCGTCGACGGGCCGTGGCCTGCACGCCGCGTCCACGGTCGATAGGCCGGCCTCGGGCAGGTGTCACTGCCGTGGGTCGCCCTCGAGCGTCGTCACCTCGCCGTTTGCGGCCGCCCCGCCCCCGGGCGCCGCGCCGTCCATGGGCGCCGTCTCGTCCCCGGACGCAGGATCGCCGTTCGCGGCCGGCGCCGTGCCTCCCTGCTCGGCCCGCTGCCGCCTGACCTGCTCGCGCCGCTCCTCGCGCTTACGACCGCCGACGTTGCGCCTCTGGTGCGCGGCCGAGCGCTTGCGCGCCTCGCCCTCGAGCGGGTTCATCTGCGCGGCCCGCGCAGCGACGTGCGGCATGGCGGTGCGCGCCTTGCGCGCGATCATCGGGTTGCGGTCGGCGGCGAGCTGCTCCATCAGCGGCACGCAGCGCAGGTCGCGGGTGCGCTTGATGACGTCGATGAGGGCGAGTTTGTCCGGCGCCGGCCAGTAGCGCACCTTGCGCAGCAGGATCGCCGTCGTCTCCTTGTCGCCGAGCAGCGAGAGGGCGCGTGCCGACTGGTAGCGCACGACAGGGTTCTGGTCGTCGAGGAGACTCTCGAGCTTCTCGATCGCCGCCTTGTCTTTGCGCAGGGCGCGCGCGGCCAGGCGGCCCACGCCGCGGGCGCTGAGGGCCGCCTGCTCCTGCTCGTCCTCGAACCGCTGCAGCCGCTGGCCGACGACCACGAGGGCGGGGATCGACAGGATGACGACGGTCGCCGCGTAGATCATGTAGTACGTGCCGACGTTCTGGGTGCGCCACTCGAGGAAGGCCTCGCGGCCACCGAGGAACGCAGGACCAAGGATCGTGAAGAGCGACCAGGTGATGACGGCGACGACGAGGACGACGAGGACGCCGGCCATGGGTTTGGATCTCATGGCATCCTCGATCGGGCCGGGAGGGCCCGGGCGGTGGACGGACGAGGGGGGCGGCGAGTGGGCGCGGCCACGGCCGCCCCCACTCGCCGAGACGATTCGCGCCTCAACCCTGGATCTTCCAGTACTTCTCGACCTTCTCCGGGCTGAGCTCGACGATGAACCCGCGCAGCAGGCCCTCGCCGTACTCGGAGCCGGGGTTGATGCACAGGGTGTCGCCGATGAAGCTGAAGCCGCTCGACTCGTGGATGTGGCCGTGCAGGCCCAGCATCGGCTGGTACTTCTCGATCGTGTCGCGCACCGCCTGCGAACCGACGTGCACCATCTCGACGCCACCTGCGCCCGAGGCCACCTTGAGGTCCTTGCCGAGCTGGGGAGCGAGGTCGATGTCGGTGTCCTTGGGCGGGCAGTGGATGTTCCAGATCGAGTTGTGGATGTCGCCCTTGAGCCAGGAGACCTTCTCCTCGAGCATCTTCGCCATGCCCTCTTCGTCGGTCTCCCGCGGCGTGTCCCACGGGGTGGGGGTGACGTACTCATGGCTCAGCAGCTCGTGGCCCTCGAGCTCGAGGATCTTGTCGGTCGGGTAGTGGATGTTGCGGTCGGCGTACTCCTTGATCGCCTCGTCGAGCTCGAGCGGGTCGTCATTGCCCGGCATGACGATCGACATGACCTTGGAGGTGTCGATCTTCTCGACCAGGAGGTCGAGCCAGTGCCGCATGCGCTTGACGACCTCCTCCTTCATGATCGCGTCGACCTTGTCGGGGTGCTTCTTGAGGTCTTCGAGCCCCTTCTTGTCGATGCGGCAGGAGTAGACGCCGCCGTTGGCGAGCTTCGTCTCCCAGTCGGCGATCTCGTCTTCGGTCTTGAGCTTGACCTCGCGCCCGAAGTAGCCCGACTTGGAGTACCCCTTGCCGTAGTCGATGATCGGCACGAGCGCCTTGCCGGCGAGGTCGCCGCAGAGCATCAGGCAGTCGCACTCGTAGATGCCGATGGCGCTGATCCACTTACGCCACACGGTCTCCGCGCCGTGCACGTCGACGGAGTAGAAGATCCTCATGCACACGCTCCCTTCGTCGAGAAACGAAGGGCCCCCCTCCCGCACGAGGGGGGAGGGGGGCCCTCGGTGCGGCGTGACTTACGCCGGCGGGATCTCCGTGAAGATCTTGTTCGGGTCAATCCCTTCCTTGCGGTTCTGATTGTACATCCACGCCACGAGGATGAAGCCCAAGGCGAGCATGATCGCCGTCGCCATGTAGCTCCAGAACACCATGTACTGGCCGACCATGCTGATCATGAACCAGCCGACGAGGAAGCAGATCACGCCGATGATGGTGATCACCGGCACGCCGCCGATCGTCTGCTGGAAGGTCGACTTCTCGTACAGGTCCGCGCGCATGTAAGGCAGGAAGATCGCCGCCAGACCCATCGGCCAGATGAAGAAGAGGGCGCCGAAGTCCATGAGCGCCAGCGTCTCGATCGCCCAGCTGGCGCCGATCGAGTCGCCGTACGCCATGATGACGCCGATCAGGGCGAACACGGCGATGAAGTGGTTGGCGTTGGTCGGGTTGCCCGACCCGCCGACCTTGGCGAGCGCCAGCGGGAGCTGGCGGTCGAAGGCCATCGAGAAGATGCCGCGCACGCCGGCGAGCCAGATCAGCAGGCTCGTGGTGACGAACCAGCACCAGTAGCAGAGGCCCAGCAGGATCGCCAGCGTGGCGCTGCCGCCGTTGATGCCGGCGTAGAAGGGCATCGTCGGCTGCGGCGGTGTCTTGCCGATCGCGGTCTCGAGGGCGGCGTAGGTCGTGTCGTCCGTGTAGAACAGGTAGGCGTAGTCACGGATGAAGTCGCTGCCGAACGAGAAGCCCGACGACCAGGCGTTGGTCACGTAGATGGCGCCGACGGCCACAGAGCCGAGGATCAAGCCGCGGAGGAAGCTGGTGCGTGGGGTCTTGACCTCGGAGCCGACGAACGACGTGACCTCGAGGGCGCTGTAGGCCCAGAGTACCGAGAGCAGCACGCCGGTCATCGCGTCCCAGGCGCTCATCATGGAGTCCCCGACGCCGTTCGCCTGGGCCGCGGCAAGGACCGCGTCGTACGTGCCGGCCCCGTAGATCTCGTTGAAAGAGCTCTCGCCGTCGACCGCGAAGAGCAGGATGAACGCGACGGCGGTACCGACGAGCGGCGTGTAGATCAGGACCCGCATCACCCACTTGAGCTTGTCCAGCCCCATGAGCTCGAGCAGCCAGACGACGATGATGAAGACGATCACGACCCAGAACTTGTTGCCCGCGTCGGCGAGCCAGTCCGCCCACTCGCCCCAGCCCTCGTGACCGCGCATCTGCCCGGCGAGCTGGAGTGTGCCGGCGATCGGGATGAACGCCTGGTAGAAGATGAAGCCGGCGGCCATCGCGGCGCCGCCGCCGATGACGTAGATCCAGTTCGGTATGAAGCCGAACATGGGGTGCAGCACGCGGCTCGTGACCACATACAGGGCGCCGGACCGCGGGAACGAGCTCGCGAACGCGGCGATGACCAGGACCGGCGGCAGCCAGAGGAAGAAGCCGATGATGAACGCCCACACCATGTTGGCGCCGGGGTAGAGGCCCGGCATCTTCACGGCGTAGTAGGTCATGCCGCCGGCGGCAGGGCCTGCGATGGTGAAGAGGAGCACGTCCCACCAGCTCATCTCCTGCACCAGACCCGACGCTTTTCGTGCGAATACGATTGTCTCTTCTGCCATTCCCCCCAACTCCTCTTCGAGGATGACGGTGGGTCGCGCCCGGTCGGCCGTCGATCGCGGAGCCGGTCCGGGGACCCGGGTGACTTGCCGTTTCGCTGCTTCTGGCCCACCTCCCCTCACGAAACGGTCACGACAGATGCTCGAGGGTGCTGAGGCGTCACGTGCAAAGGGGCACCTCGGCGCCCGTGGCCCGCAGCGCCGGGCCTGTGACGGGGTGCGTGGCGATCGCACTCCCCGGCCGCCGCGGCCGAATCCTTACACGATGGTTACTCTATATGCATTCGTGCGTGGATGGAAGGGGCGAGCAGGGCGTGCGGGGCCGGGCGAGCCGCAGCCGGGCGGCGCAGACCGTCTGCGGAGACTGCCGAGGACGGCACCGGGAAGGGCGAGGGGCGGGGCGGCGGCCATGCGGCCGCCGCCCCGCCCCTTCGATCGCGCCTCCGCCCCGGGTCTCTCGGTCCCGAGCCGGAGCTCTCGGCGCTCAGGGTCGCTCAGAGGCTGCAGGCGTTGTCCCGCTCCTCCTCCCAGACCGTCTGGACGGGCTCCCCGCACTTGACGAGCAGCTTGTCCCACTCGTGGTCGACCCAGGCCTGGACGTGCTCGAGCGTCTCCTCGTTGCCGGGCTTGAAGAGGTGGGCGAAGCGCCCCTGCCGGCGGAGCCACGGGAGCAGGTCCTCCTTGACCTTGGGCCGGTAGGTGAGCCGGAACTGCCCGTCCTCGACCTCGAAGAGCGGCCAGTAGCAGGTGTTCACCGCCTGGCGGGCGAGGTCGATGCTCTCGGCCCCGTCGCTGCGCCAGCCGCGCGGGCAGGGCGAGAGGATGTTGAGGAAGGTCGGCCCCGGCGTCGCCAGCGCCTTCGCCGCCTTGCGCACGAGGTCGCGCGGGTCGTGCGGCGAGGCCTGGGCGACGTAGCGCAGCCCGTGGGCGATCATGATGTCGGTCAGGTTCTTGCGGTCCTGCAGCTTGCCCGCCTGCTCCTTGCCGACGGGGCTGGTCGTCGTCCAGGCGCCGGGCGGGGTCGCGCCCGAGCGCTGGAAGCCGGTGTTCATGTAGGCGCCGTTGTCGTAGCACACGTAGAGCATCTGGTGGCCGCGCTCCATGGCGCCGGAGAGCGACTGCAGGCCGATGTCGTAGGTGCCGCCGTCGCCGCCGAAGGCGATGAACTTGACGTTCTCGTCGATCTTGCCCTGCTTCTTCAGGGAGCGGTAGGCGGTCTCGACGCCGGAGAGCGTCGCGGCGGCGTTCTCGAAGGCGGTGTGGATGTAGCTCCCCGTCCACGAGGTGTACGGGTAGATCGTCGTCGACACCTCGAGGCAGCCGGTCGCAGCGCTGACGACGACGGGGTCGTCGGTGCCCATCAGCACCTGGCGGACGACGGTCGGGGCGCCGCAGCCGGCGCACATGCGGTGCCCGCCGGCGAGCTGGTTGGAGTGGGCGAGCAGCTTGTGCCACTCGGTGCGTGCGTCCTCGAAGTGGTTGGTCTCCTTGAGCGCGTCGACCGGGCAGACCTCGACGCACTCGCGGCACATGATGCAGCGCGACTCGTCGACTTGGTAGGAGCGCAGCTCGCGCTGGTTGAAGGTGAGCGCGCCGGTCGGGCAGGCGGTGACGCAGCGTCCGCAGCTGATGCAGTCGGCGAGCTGCAGGGCCTCGCCGTAGGGCGTGTCGACGGTGATCGCGAAGCCGCGCCCGGTGAAGTCGTAGCAGGCCGGGCCGGCGACGTCGCGGCAGACGCGCACGCAGCGCCCGCAGGCGATGCAGCGGTCCATGTCGCGCTGGATGAACGGGTGCTCGTGGCGTGGCTCGACGCTGCGTACGCGGGCGCCGGGCACCACGAGGTCGTTGGTCGTGATCTCGTGCTCGACGCCCAGGCGCTGCAGCTCACAGTCGCCGAGCGAGGGGCAGACGCACTGCAGGCAGCGCGCCGCCTCGGCCCGGGCGGCGGCCAGCGAGTAGCCCTTCTCGACCTCGTCGAAGGTGCCGGTGCGGCGGGCCTTGCCGATGCGCGGCATGGTGGCCCGCTTGGCCTCTTCGGCGGCGATGCCCATCTTGAGCCAGACGGGGCTGCGCTCGGCGAGCCGGGCCCCGACCTCGCCGAGCTGGGGCTCGGCCGTGAGCTGCTCGAGATAGGGCAGACCGGCGTAGACGGCGAGCTTCTCCTCGAGGGCGTCGAGATCGGCGCCGCGCAGCCAGGCGTCGACCGCCAGGCCGGCGCGCTTGCCGCCGGCCACGGCGTGGATCACCGAGCGGGCGCCGGTGACGGCGTCGCCGCAGGCGAACACGCCGGCGCGCGCCGTGCGCCCGGTGTAGTGGTTGGCCTCGAGGGTGTCCCACGAGGAGACCGTGAGCTCGTCGGCGTTGTCGCCCAGGTCGGGGCGGTACGACAGCGCCGTGATGACGGTGGTCGCCGGGTGCTCGAAGCGCGACCCCTTGATCTCGCGCGTCTTGCCACGCTCGCGGCGGACCCGCACGCACTCGACGGCGCTCGGCTTGCCGCCCCGCGCCAGCTTGACCTTCTTCGCCTGGACGCCGAACTCGAAGGCGACGCCCTCGTCGAGGGCCTCGGCGAGGTCGCGCGCGCCGGCCTCGACGCGCTCGCCGGCGTGCGGCGCGAGCACCGTGACCTTCTTCGCCCCGAGTCGGCGCGCGGTGCGCGCCGCGTCGAGGGCGGCGGTGCCGTCGCCGATCACGGCGACGTGGTCGGTGAGCCGCACCTTGCGGCCCTCGCGCACCTTGCGCAGCATGTCGAGGGCCTCGATGGTGGCTTCGACCCCGGGGATCGTCGCCCGCGCCTGCTGCCAGGCGCCGACGCCGAGGACGACGGCATCGAAGCCGGCGTCGAGCAGGCCCTCGACGGTGACCTCGTAGCCGAGGGCCGTGTCGTCGACGAAGCGCACGCCGGCGTCCCAGAGCGGCTTGAGCTCGGCGTCGAGCACCTTCTCGGGCAGGCGGAACTCGGGGATGCTGTAGCGCAGCGAGCCGCCCGGCTTCTCGTTGGTGTCGTAGACCGTGACCTCGTGGCCGGACTCGGTGAGGTACCAGGCGGCGGCGAGGCCGGCCGGGCCGGCGCCGATGACGGCGACGCGCCGGCCGCTCGGCATGCCGGGGATCAGGGCGGCGGTGCCGTGGTCGGCGGCCGCCCGGTGCAGGGCGCAGATGGCGATCGGCTCGTCGACCTCGCCGCGCCGGCACTCGGGCTCGCAGGGCCGCGGGCAGATGCGCCCGAGGATGCCGGGGAAGGGCAGGTCGCGGCGCACGATCCACGCCGCACCCGCCGGGTCGCCCTGCTCGAGCGCCGCCATGTAGGCGGGGATGTCGATGTGCGT
>Ga0209164_1005494_pt1 | contig 10780 bp, 3 predicted proteins | sample MTBNYHSulfiMetaG_FD_187458 | JGI IMG/M metagenome (GOLD analysis project Ga0209164, IMG submission 187458) | Enrichment culture microbial communities from rom New York Harbor, USA that are MTBE-degrading - MTBE-NYH (New York Harbor Sulfidogenic)... | ecosystem: Environmental > Aquatic > Marine >... | reverse complement strand
GCAGGTAGCTCTTCTCGGCCACCACCCGCTCCACCATGGGGAGATGGCAGAGCACCAGGTGGGTCCCCCCGGCCCGCCGGAACTCCTCCACCGCCCGGATGTAGTCCCCGTCGGGGCGGAGGTGGAGGTGGTTGTCGAAAATGACCATGGGGGGAGATGGACCGGGGACATAAAAAACCATGGGCGGCCACAAAAGGCAGGAAAAAACGTTATATGGGGGCAGACATTCTGGTATTATGACCCTGCGCGTGGTGACCGCTGCGGTGCTGGCCATCCTGCTCACGGCGGGAGTAGCCGCCCTGAACCTTCTGGACTCCAACGACAGCTGCCCCTGCGGATGGGCCGACGGCCAGAGCCTGCTGGCAGCTCAGCCCCTGGGCTGCATCCGGGAGATCATCCCCGAGGAGGACAAGGTGACGGTGGCCGGCATGGCCCCCGACTCCTGGGACTGGCGCAGCGTGGGGGGCACCAACTATGTCACCTCCGTCAAAAACCAGGGCGGCTGCGGCAGCTGTGCCGCCTTTGCCGCCGTGGGAGCCTTCGAGGCGGTGATCAAGGTCAGCGGGGGGTCCACCATGGACCTGTCCGAGGCCCACCTGTTCAACTGCGGCGGCGGGGACTGCACCGAGGGCTGGTACGTGTCCTCGGCTCTCAACTACCTGAAGCAGTACGGCGCCCCGGACGAGGCCTGCTTCCCCTACCAGGCCCACAACATGCCCTGCGGCAACACCTGCTCTGACTGGGAGGAGCGGGCGGTGCACCTGGACACCTGGAACTGGGTGTCCGGCAGGGAGAGCATCAAGAACGCCCTGGTCACCTACGGGCCGGTGACCGCCTCCTATGAGGTGTTTGAGGACTTCTACTACGACTACCCGGACTCCAGCATCTGGCCGGACCACGTCTACGAGCACAAGTACGGCACGTCGGTGGGCTGGCACGCAGTGACCATCGTGGGCTACGACGACAGCCCCGGCTACTGGATATGCAAAAACAGCTGGGGCTCCAGTTGGGGCCTCAGTGGCTACTTCAAGATTGCCTACGGAGAGTGCAGCATCGAGAGCAGCGTGGCTCACCTCGATTACTCTCATTCGGGGGGCGGTGGAGGGAACGCTCCTCCCGCCATCCCCTCCCGCCCCTCCGGTCCCACCACGGGGGACCCCGGCGTCTCCTACAGCTTTACCACCTCCACCACCGACCCCGAGGAACAGGACGTTCAGTATCAGTTCAGCTGGGGGGACGGCTCGTTCAGCCCCTGGACGGGCTCCGTGGCCTCGGGCACTGCCGTCACCCTCTCCCACTCCTGGAGCCAGAAGGGCACCTACTACGTGATGGCCCGGGCCCGGGACCAAAACGGGAGCACCAGCGGCTGGTCCTCCTCCCTGCGCATCTACGTGGGCATAGAGCCCAACCATCCGCCGCTCACCCCGGCGCCCCCCAGCGGCCCCACCGTGGGCTCCATCCAGACCGCCTACCAGTTCACCGTCTCCACCCGGGACCCGGAGAAAGACCCCGTGTACTACGGCTGGGACTGGGAGGGGGACGGGGTGGTGGACGAGTGGATGGGCGGCTATCCCTCCGGGGAGCCGGTGGTCACCTCCCACGTGTGGCAGCACGGCGGAGTGTACAGCGTAACGGTCAGAGCCCGGGACATATCCGGCGGCCTCAGCGCCTGGTCGGAACCCCTCATCGTCAAAATAGCGCCCAACTATGCCCCCGCCACCCCCACCATCCAGGGGCCCTCCACGGGCACCAGGGGCGAGTCCCTGGTCTACACCGCCCGGACTACCGATGACAACGGAGATGACCTCTTCTACAAGTTTGACTGGGGCAACGGCGAGGACAGCGGCTGGATTGGCCCCTACCGCTCGGGTGAGACCTGCTCTGCCTCCCAGGTGTGGCGGGAGGAGCAGAGCTACAGCATCCGGGTGAAGGCCAAGGATGTGCATGGCAAGGAGAGCGACTGGTCGCCGCCCCTGGAGGTGAGCATCCCGCTGGCCGGGTTTTCGCTCCCCCACCATTTTCTGTACATCGACGGACGACCCATCATGCCCCTGCCCGTGACGGTAGCCATCGGTCCGCTGTCCCTCTCCTTTCCGGCGCCGGGGGCCTGGCAGGTGGACATCTATGTAGACGGCCGGAAGACGGCCTCCGTGGACCGCCAACCATTCACCTGGACTCTGGCGGAGCGGGGCATCGGCTTCCACACCGTCTCCGCGGTGGCCCGATATGGAGACCGCTCAGCCCCCGTCGGCACCTGGTCCCTCTGGATGCTCTATTTCTGATGACGACCGATGGCTGCCACACGGTGAGCGACACTATCTAATATACATACTATAGTAGGGCGGAGGATGCATCCACCGAAATAATTATAACAACGACTCGGATACAGAGGCCGGGTGAGGTTATGGCGCGCTGCATTGGATACGTCCCGCTGGGCCTGGTTTTGATTCTGCTTATGCTGTCTTCCGTGGGGGCGGCGGCTCAGGTGTCCCACGAGCTGCCGGCGGAGACCACCATCGGCAAACCCTATCAGCAGGTCCGGGTTACGGTGTTCAGTACCGAGCGGTGGCGGGGCATCTCCGGTGGCACCCTGTACTGGGCCGACGCCCAGGAGACGGTCATGAAAAAACTGGACCACGTGAACAAAGACCCCGAGATGGCCCCTGCCGACAACAAGACCAGCCCTTTTCCCCAGCAGCCGGATGGGTGGCGCAACCAGACCAACCTGGCCGATGGCAACGAATCCTTTTATTTCAACTTCACGGTCACCCGGTCCATGGCCACCGCCGGTGGAGCCTACCGGTTCATCGTGAACATATCCTTTACCACCCCCCCCGAGACCAAGCAGTTCCGCATCTCCACCACGGCGGTGGTTGGCCCGGTGGCCGATTTCTCCTGGAAGACATCCTGGCGGGAGTGGGGACCCACCGCGGGCCGCACCCTGAGCTTCCGCGACCAGTCCCGGGAGGGACACGCCGACATCGTTTCCTGGCAGTGGGACTTCGGCGACGGCGGCACCAGCAGCCAGCGGCACCCCGAGCACGTGTACAGCCAGCGGGGCACCTACACCGTCACCCTGACCATCCAGGACGCCCAGGGACAAAATGACACCTACTGGCAACGGGTCAGGGTGCAGGGGGAGAGCGCCGTGTCTCCCCTCATGGTGGCGGGCCTGGTCCTTGTGGCGGGGGGCGGAGTGGTGGCGGCGGTGGTGTGGCGGCGCCGGCGGGGCGGAAAACCGGCGTAACCGGTGGTCTGCTGGCGGCCTGTGGGAGAAGCGGAAGGCGGAGGGTCAGGGTTTCCTCCTGAGACGGTCGCTCGCCTTAAATGGCGACCGAAGGTGACCGAAGTTTTTATATACCGTTTTTTCTATATACACTCTGGAGGCAAAACATGAACCCAAAAAAAACAAAACATGCAACAAGAGTACTGCTGTCCCTACTCATAGCGTTCGCTTTGGTAGGGTTACCAGCAGGCGTTTTTGCAGGAACTACGGAGACTACCGTTGCTGACGAAACGAACTACGCACGCATGTCGTTTGTCATGCAAGACAGCTACGGCATGTACTGGATGTTCTACGCTGTTTCAGATACGGAGACCGATAGAACCGGAAATAACGTCGACAATAGTCACAACCACATCTACGCCAAAAGAGCATCAACGTTAGCAGGACTGGAAACCGCTACTCCCATGAACATAACCGCCTCGTACAACGACGGAAACAGGGAACGCATTCCGTGTGTGTACGAATGGCCTGACGGAACGATGAATGTTCTTGCGGCCGGGGGCGGGGGTGCTCATGCGATACAGTGGTATCAGACCACCAACAATGGCTCCACGTGGACTGACAAAGGTACGTGGCCTGTATCACTCACTGGAAACCCATCTGACCACGACATCATGAAATCGGGCAATAAACTGTACTACGTCCACGACTTCGGTGGAAACATTTATCTCACGAAATACAGCGGCAGTTGGCAATCCGACGTACAGGTGAGCACAGCAGCTTCCGTCTATCAGCCCAAGATAACCGCAGGTGGCGGACAACTATACGTTGCCTATGCCGATGGTGACAACGTTTACCTGGCGAACTCTTCTGACGACGGTGCAACCTGGCAGGAAACAACCGTGGCCGCCAAACCGACCGGCTACTATATCTGGGATCCCGACGTTATCTACGTTAACGGTATCGTCTATGTCTTCCATGCACCCTATGACGGCACTAACCAGCAGCAGTATATCGCCATGACCTACTCCAGCAACCCAACAAATGCCAATGCCTGGGTGACGCCCACACAAATCACCACTGGTACTGGTGGCGGGACCACCGATTACTGGTGGGACATGTGGCCAACCCCCTACTACGACGGCAGCGACCTGTACCTCTTCTATACCAGCGATGAGCCCGGTGACACGAGCACACCTGACGCCCACGGAGTAATCAAGATGCTGAAGCTCGACTTTGTCGGTGAGGAGTTAACCACTGGCGAGCAGACCTTCACGTACAATAACGTCGAGGTGACCGTAAACGCAACCGCTGACAACCAGATGGTCATATACACCTATCCAGACAACCCCTATCCGGATGCAGGTATGCCCAACGATACCTTGGGCTTCTTCATGGAGATAGTGGTGAATGACACAACCGAGATAGCATGGCCCATCTACGTCAAGGTGTACTATACACTGGATGATTTGGAACCCGGCCAGGGCGAGGGCGAACTCGTCGGCTTGGCGCATTACGATGGCACAGAGTGGCTACTGCTGGACGAAACGGGTGTCAATACCACCGACCAGAACGGCTACGCCGGCTACCTGTGGGCGAACCTGACGAGTCTGTCACCGTTCGCTGGTTCGGGTGGCCTGAATCCGCCGACCAACCTGCTCTATGTGGTGGACCCCAACACAGGCGTGGAATGCTGCATAGACTTGGTGAACGCCAGTTTCGCTGCATCTGACTCCGACGGCTTGGTCGATATGACTATAGAGTTCTATGACCCCTCTGACGTGCTGGTCTACACCTACTCCAAGGACCCCGGCGGAGCTGTCGCGGCAACATTTGATGTTACCGATGTCGGCCCGTTCTGCGAAGTTGGAGCCTGGACCGTGGCCTTCAACGCCACCGATAGCACCGGAGCCTGGACCAACGATGTTGCCACCTTGACCGTGGTGGACACCATACCCCCCGAGATTACTTACGTCGGCGTAGGCTATTACTGGGATGCACCGCCGCAGACCTTCTACGTGGGAGACTACGACTTCGAGTTCTTCGCCGTGGTCGAGGACATCTGTGTGGACAATATCACCGCCAACGGCGGCAGTGTCTATGTCTACATCGTTGACGCACCGACGGCATCTGGCTACACAACTGGCGACACCATCGGTCTAGACTTCAATTACTTCGGCTACGGCCCAACCGCCTTTGGATGGTATTCCCTTAGCCCGTTCACCAACGACGACATTGGTCTCTGGGAGTTCACCGTCAACGCCACCGACGGCAACGGCAACGATGTCAACACCAGCGTGTTGAACTTCACGGTTGCAGCTGACCCCTACGACCCCGTGGTTACCAAGGAATACGGCGAGCCCACCTATGTCGCAGAGGACCCCGAGTACTGGCACAGCATGGGCGGCAGCACGATGGCCCGCTGGATAACATCGTCTACAGACATCTGGATCAACGCCAGCGATGCGGAAGGAGCCACGGTGTATTACCGTGTCTGGAACTTCACCCATGGCTGGGGCGGCTGGAACCCCTACGATATGGACCCCGACCCCGAAGTAGCATGGTTTATGTTCCGCGAAACCGACCGTGATGGCGAATGCAAGCACAAAATCGAATACTACGCCATGGACGAGAGCGGCAACACCAGCGAAACCTATTACCAGTTCGTCTACATAGACAATACACCCCCTGACCTCACCGTTGAAGTGGACTCAACCTGCATGGTGGGTGACGCCTACTGCATAACCAACGAGACCGACATCCATCTCATCGCCACCGATGGCGAATGGGACCTCCAGAACATGAGTTGCCCCTCCGGCATCCAGAGCATCACATACCGCAACTGGTGGAACGGCTCCTGGAGCAACTGGGCCACAGTCAAGGTCACTGGTGGACGCACGCCTGACTTCAGCACCATCATCCACAAGGATGAGGACTGCCTGCACTACCTTGAGGCCTATGCTACGGACAACCTGGGTTGGGAGAGCGCGATCATCAACGTAACCCTGTTCGTGGATACCACCCCGCCGGAAATCATCGCTGTCTGGGGTGAGGCCGATTACTCCGAGGAGTGGGGTGACGGCGTCATCGCCAAAAACGTCACCGATGGCTGCGTGGACATCTATGCGGATATCGCCCACACCGGCTGCTGCCCCGACGAGGGCATGACCGTCGTCTTGGAAGTCGACGTCATCAATAGCAGCGCCCTGGACGGTATTACCACCGTAAAGGTAAACATGACCTATGACACGCAACTCGGACTCTGGACCTACACCTGGTGCGACACCGCTGAAAACGGCTACTACCACTTCCGCGTCATCGCCACCGACTGCGTGGGCAACCAAAACACAGTCAAGTCACTGTTCGCCATCAAACCCCTGCGCGACGTGGACATCATCGAGATGACCGACCCCGATCCCACCCGATGGCACCCCGAAATGCCCACCAGCGTAACCGCGACCATCAAAAACAACGGTGTCGAGGACATCGAGGAACCCATCAACGTCCACCTCCAGATCTACCGGGAAGATCCCTTTGAGCTGGAACAGTATGAACTCTGGGATTTCGAGGAGTGCATCCTGAACACCTGGGAAGCCATCGACCATGACGGCGACGGCATGACCTGGTACTGGACCGAGAAGCGCAGCTATTCACCTACCCACAGCTTCCACAGTCATCCCGACAATCTCCCCAGCTATGAGGCCTACTCCGACGACAGCCTGATTCTGAAGGACTGGTATGAAATTCCTGCCTTCGTTGACGACAACGAAGTTCAGGTTGCATACCTGACCTTCGCCCACTGGTGTGAGGGCGAGTACGACGGCACCAATGTGCTGGACTACGGTATGGTCTACATCCACAACTCCACGGGAGTCTACGAGGTAGCTGGACCCTTCTACAGCACTGAGGGCGAGTGGGAAACGTTCTTCGGCTTTGACGGCTTCGACATCTCCGACTGGATTGGCGACGAGATCAAGATCGAGTTCCGCTGGTATTCCGATGCCACCGGCAACTTCGAGGGCTGGTACATCGACGACGTGAACATCGATATCAGCTACCACGCTTTGCAGCCGCTGGTGTTCCAGGGATACAAGTACGTCGATGGCCTGAAACAAAACGAATCCAAGGTCGTCACGTTCCCGCTGGACTTCGAACCCGACCCCGATACCTGGTACTTCATTGAGATCTACTCCGATCTGGCCGATGATATCGACGGACCGGCAGATGCCAACTACGATGAGAAGATAGACCCGCGCAGCGGAAACAGGTACAAGGATCCGTGGAACGGCGTCAACCACAGCATCTACTTCGGCGATGTCTGCGACGCGGCCGTCACTGGTATAACCGCTCCTGATGATGTGGAACTGGACCACAATGTCGGCTACGTGGAGATACCCATCAACGTCACCGTTGAGAACACCGGTACTCTGGACAAGGAAATCCCGGTCAAAGTCAGCGCCAAGCACAAGCTCACCAACTACATATTCAAGGACGATGTGGAGAGCGGCGAACTCGATGCCTGGGGCTCACCCGGCATGTGGGTAGCTGGCGAAGAACTCTACGAGGACGTGTGGACCATCACCGACCAGGACTTCTTCAGCCCCGTTCACTCGTGGTACACCCAACCTCGCTCTGAGGGCATCGGCCAGGCCAAGCTTCTGACCAACCTGGAAATCAACCCGTTCGAGGTACAGGGCGGTCTGAAGTGGAGCGCCAACATTAAGTGGAATCTCCCTGCCGGTGCAGGAGTTGTGCCCGCGTTCCTGGCCAGCACCTACTACTGGGACCTGTCCATAAACGGCGATGCCCGAGAGAACCCCTGGCAGGGATCCTCCGGCTGGACCGAGTTCGACGCTGACCAGTTCATCCGCGATAACTCCCTGTATTGGGAATACAACACAATTTGGGGCGGCTTCGGTCAGTTGAACAGTCTGGCTGAGTTGATTGAGGCCATGAACAACCGTTACGGCCCGCCGGGACAGGATGTGGAGGACTTCACCGAGCTGAAGTTCGGCTTCCTGGTAGAAGCTTTCGACGGCCTCGGTGCCTCGCAGGGATTCTGGTTTGACGACTTCGCGCTGTACAACGAATATGCCGGTGCCACCGTGTGGACCGAGACCAAGACCATCACGCTGGATGCATATGAATCTGGCTACATCGATTTCATCTGGAATGCCACCGAGTACTGCGACTACGTCATCACCGCCGAGATTGACCTGGACTGCGACCAGGACCCGAGCAACAACGAAGCCCAGACCACCACCCGCATCCACGAGTGGCTGTACAAGGACTCCTGGGAAGATGTATCCTTCGATGACAATACCTGCGGCGGCGACACTCAGTGGCAGATCGTGGACGAGTGTTCCATCTGCCCTGACAACAGCTTCTGGTGGAATGGAGTAGGAAACACCTACACGGCCAACCGCAACGACATCCTCCAGATTGACGAGGTCTTCAACTTTACCGGCGTCACCCGAGCCTACCTGAACTTTTCGACCTACTACTACATCGAGGAGGACTACGACTACGGTTACGTGGAAGTGAGCAACGACAGCGGCGACACATGGTTCATCATCGAAACTCTGACCAACACCAGCGGTCCCAATTTCATCGACATCAGCATTCTGCTGGAGCCCGGCGTCACCTTCATGGAGAGCCCGTACACCGGTATGCTGTTCGACATGCCTGCTGACTTCTTCACCGAGGACATGCACTTCCGCTTCCGCTTCGTGTCCGACGAGGCCGAGAACTGGAAGGGCTGGTACATCGACGATGTGCAGCTCAACATGTTCAACGGCACCTGGAACGAGCTGTTCTTCGACGACATGGAGGACGACGATAGCATCGACAACTGGCTCACCTACTACATCTGCTATGGCAACCACTGGCATGAGGAAGACACCTACAACGCACCCTATCCGTCCGGCGACACCGCCTGGTGGAACGGCGATAACCGCAGCTGGATTGGCCAGGGAACCCTGTACTTTGCCAACTATAAGGGAGCCGGCTTCTGGGATGGAACCTGGGCCGCCAAATTCGTTGCTGGATCTGGCAGCTGGAACTACTGGTTCGGCATCGGCGGCGAACGACTAGTCATACCCAATGCAGGATACGTGGACGCGTGGCTCAACAAGACCATAGACCTTTCGCTGGCTTCCGGTACCACCACGGTGACTGTCGGCACCTCGGTCAACGCTGCTGCTCAAGCCCATACCCACTGGTTCACCGTGACCAACAGCACCTACACCATGAACTTCCCCATAAACCACGCCATTGCCGGCCACTACCTCGGCGGCAGCCAGTTCGATACCTTTGACATAACGCCGTTTGCCGGACAGACCGGAGTGACCATGGGCTTCCATGCCAACTACACTGCGGCTGGCGGCGAACAGTTTGCCCAGTGGTTGCTGTGGGTAAACAGCAGCGGACCAGTCATTCCCTACTATAACTACTATAACAACGTGGACGAGAAGCTCATCTTCGACTTCGACCTGACCCACGCCTTTGAGGCCATCCTGCACTTCGACCACAACTATGCCTTCGCCGACGGCGACGTGGGCTATGTGGAGGTCTGGACGGGCAGCGAGTGGCGCATCATCTTCGTGGCCAAGGGTGCCAGCGACTGGAGCCATGCCGCAATCGACATCTCCGAGCTGGTCGACCACGACGCCATGACCAAGATACGCTTCCGCTTCGTGTCCGACAGCGCAGGAACCGATATGGGCTGGTTCGTGGACAACATCAGCATCGACGGCAAGGTCGACTACACCGCTCCCACGGCGAGCCATACCATCAGTCCGGCGACGCCTAACGGCAAGAACGGCTGGTATACCAGCGATGTGACCATCACGCTGACGGCGAGCGACAACACCAAGGTTGAAGCCATCAAATACCGCATCGACGGCGGCAGCTGGCTGACCTACACCGCTCCGTTCACCATCGGCATCGAGGGCTCCCACACCGTTGAGTACTACGCCATCGACCAGGTGGGCAACGCGGGCGCCATCGGCAGTGTGTCGTTCAAGATAGACAAGACCAACCCCACGGCGAGCATCAGTGTACCGCAGGCGGGCTACATCTACTTCTTCGGACGTGAGTTGATGCCCAGACTGATCTTCAAGGACAAGGCCCTGATCATCGGCGGCCTGGTTGCCCAGGCAACCGCTGCGGATGCCATGTCTGGCCTGTATGTCGTGAAGTTCAACGAGGACGGCACCACCTTCGCCGAAGATACGACCTCTCCGTACCAGGCACCGCTACCCTTCTCGCTGTTCAAAGCCCACGAGCTGACGGTAACTGCCGAAGACTTCGCCGGTAACACCTACACCACCAGCGCCGTACCGTACTTCAAGATCTTCTGAGTACGGAACGACGCGACACAGCCAACACACCCCTCTTCCCCTCTTTTCCCCCTTTTTGATTTTTATCCCAAGTTTGACAGTAGGGTAAAAATAGTGTTCTTAGTTCAGTTTGTTGATGATTACAAGACAAACATCCCTAAGAACACAGAGTATAAAGCCGAACGACAATATATCTTTTCCGATAGGAGCCATC
>Ga0209164_1005493_pt1 | contig 10781 bp, 7 predicted proteins | sample MTBNYHSulfiMetaG_FD_187458 | JGI IMG/M metagenome (GOLD analysis project Ga0209164, IMG submission 187458) | Enrichment culture microbial communities from rom New York Harbor, USA that are MTBE-degrading - MTBE-NYH (New York Harbor Sulfidogenic)... | ecosystem: Environmental > Aquatic > Marine >... | reverse complement strand
AATCGTGGCGCCGAGAGCCATGTTCGCCAGCAGCGGCGAAAGATCCAATATCTTAGCCAGTCCGCCGGTGCAAAGGAGGGCCCCTAGTATGACCATCAGCAACGCTTCGCGGCGACGCACTATACGACACATGAGCATCAAGGCAAAGCCGCTCACAAGACCCAACGCCAGGGAAATACCTATTTCTGCCAGAGAGCTTCCCAACATAGTGAAGCAGGAAGTTGTCCCCGAGCTCAGCAGAAATTGATTGATCGTGCCGGCAAGAGTGAAGAAGATGATTGTCAATCCATAGCTGAGAGCGACCACTGCGAGCAGCGTCGTCGTAAAAGGACCGGACGCCTTCAGTTCAGCAATCACTGCCAGGATCGCACCAGAAGCTGTGGCGATGGAAATAGCTCCAATGATTAAGGCCAGCGGGAAATGGGTATCAAACAGGCCATGCTCGGTCCCGTTTAGATTGGTTAGAAACGGCATAGCGAAAGCAAGGATGGAAGTTGTCAGCAGGAATGTGGCAATGGTTTGCGTGCACGTGATCCATAAAATGTGCCTCTTTAGCCGTTTAAGCGCCTGCAGCGAAAGACTGCCGCCAATGGAGTAGGAGATAATCGCGAGAGCTATTTCGGTGACTATAAGCAGGTCTTCATCTATCAATTGGCAGGAAAGAACATTGGCAAAAGAGGGGCCCAATAACATACCGGCCAGAAGGTATCCACAGACCCGTGGCAGTTTCAGAGCATTTGCGGCACGTCCGCCGAAATAGCTCCAAATGAGAAGAATCCCCACAGCCAGCATACAATGGGTTATCATTTGAAACCCTATTTATTCTGCCATCAATGCTGCCGACCTCCGCAATTCCTCAGTGAATTCGAGTGAGCATGTCATGGAGAGGGGCTGAGACCATGAGTTGATTTGAGCCTTGATCGCAGGCGGCAGTCTCAAGAGCCTTTGAATCTATGCGATACATGCAATTTGTGCTGCCAGGCGCCTATTGGATCACCCAGACGGCCATATCCTCGGCCAATTGCAGGACTTTGCTGCTGACCCGCCCCATAACGAACTCTTCGACCCGGGACAGCCCTCTCCTGCCAACGACTATGGTACCGTAGCCACCTTCTTGGGCTTCTCCGAAAATGGCCCCTGCACGACTGAATACCCCTGGAACAATCTTGGTATGGATGCGACTCACATCGATACCCTTCTTTTTCATGCTTCTGATACACTGGTTGAAAATAGCCTCCATCTCTTGTTCGGCCCTCTTGAAATGTTCCTGAGCTTTTTCAAACCAATATTCCTCCTGCTGAGGAAGAACCGGCCCATCGTAACCGCTCCGCGGCACCACCATCGCTCTGGAAACATGGAAGAGCAACAATTCGGCACGGCTACCCAGGAGCATCTCCCCTACATACTCCAAAGCACGCAATGCCCCTTGAGATTGATCCATGGCAACCAGAATCTTTCTTGGGTCGGGATGTCCTCCGACCGTCCATACCGGCACCTGTTGCAGGTGACTAACGAGCTTATTCGCAATGCTTCCGAACAAAAGCCCTTTTAAATCAGATAATCCGCGGCGACCCAAAACCAAAGCCTCGTAGCCTTTGCTCGCCTCGCTCATGATATCCCGTGCGATGCCGACTTTACGATCTTTGATGATTATCGACACCGCATCTTTGGAATAGCCCTGGCTTAGTAACAGTCGCACCGACTGCTCCATAAAATCTTCGATGCTTCTCCTTTGCTGCAGTTCCCAGGTATGAAAATCAACGGTTCGATGCAAAAATTCAAAGCTGTTTCTCAAATCCGAGAAGTCCTCCGGAATCAAATTAAGAATATGAAACAGCGTGATCTTCGCCCGTCCCGCCGGGAGTACAAGGCCAGCGTAGCGAACAGCTTCAAAGGATTGTTTTGAACCGTCTACAGCTATCAGGATGCGCTTTTTCTCGGACTCCATCGCCACACCTCCAGTGCTCTAATCCATTTCGAATCATTCCGCTTTGTCAGGGAGTGCCCTGCACACCTTGACCTACCCTGGTGTTCCATCTGGCGTTTGCACCCCAGTAATCGATCCACCAGGGCACCGCACGGGTACGCAGCAGGATCAGGCCTTCTTTAAGGGCAGATTTACAGTAACACATGAGCCTTCCCCAGGATTGCTCTCTACCGAAATCGTCCCTCGATGCTCCTGAATGATCTTTAGTGCAAAGGTCAATCCCAGGCCGGGTCCCGAAGTCTTGGAAGTGAAGAACGGGTCAAAAATACTTTTGATCTTTTCTTTTGGGACTCCCCTGCCGGAATCAGTTATTTGAACTATCACCCGATCATCTGCCGTTTTGGTGCGCACCTGCAGCATTTTCCTGCTCATTGGCCGCATCGCTTCAATCGAGTTTTCCACAATATTTGCGAATGCCAGTTTTAAGTGCTCTTTATCCAGTGGAAGGTGCGGAAGGTCTTTCGCTAAATCGATCTCTGTCTCTACACCTGCTGCTGTGAGCTCTTCCCGGAATTGCTCCATTACTTCTTCGATCAACTCGTTGATGTCCGCCGACTCTTTGTAAGATATGGCCGTAGTTTTTAGATCGATCAGGTCTCGTACCATCTTCTCCAATCGTGCCACTTCCTTGATGATGATCCCCACGGCCGGTTTATTTGGGTCTCCTTCCGGAAGGTTCTCGTAAACCCTTCTGGCAAAGCCACCGATGGAAGTGAGCGGATTTCTCAGTTCGTGGGCGAGCTCGTCCATCATGAGATCGAGAGCTTCCGATCTTTCCTCCTGCACCAATTTATCTCGCGCTGCTTTAATGGTAAGCAGCGACTTGATTCTTGCAGAAAGCTCCTTGTAATCGAAAGGCTTGGCCAGATAGTCATGGGCTCCGAGATCCAATCCTTTGACCTTGTCTTCAATTTGGTCTTTTGCGGTAAGCATGAGAATGGGAATATAGGCCGTGCTTTTGCTGGCCTTAAGCCTTCGGCACACCTCGTATCCGTCCATTTTGGGCAGCATGATGTCGAGTATAATGGCATCCGGGTCACCCACACGAACCTGTTCGAGGCACTGTTCGCCATCATAGGCTTCCAACGTCTCGTAGCCCTCAAAACGGAGCCTTTTTCTCAAAAGTTCAACCGTGTCCAACGAGTCGTCTACGATAAGAATTTTACTCTTTTTCCCCACTGGCGAGGCTCCCGCCCTGCCCTTCCAGATAAGACCTCACCTGGTCGGCCAAGGTGCGCACATTGATTGGTTTGGGAATGTATCCTTCACAACCCGCCGCCAGCGCCTTTTCTCTGTCTCCTCTCATGGCGTGGGCCGTGAGCGCCACAATGGGGATTTTCCTCGTCGCTTCCTCACTCTTGAGCCTCCTGGCAACCTCCAGGCCATTCATCTTGGGCAAAGAGCGGTCCATCAAAATCAGATCCGGCTTCTCGCTAAGCACCTTTACCAAGGCATCCTCACCATCGACGGCCAGAATAATCTGATAGCCGTACTGCTTCAGGACTTTGGCAACGAGCTCGCGACTGTCCTCATTATCATCAACAACCAGTATTTTTATATGATGATCCAAGTGTTCACCCTCCAAACCGTGCATCCTTAACTTCTCTGTCCTTCTTCCACTCTCATCATGGCGTGCCGAAGCTCCTCCACAAAATCCTCTTCACTGAGCAATCCCCTGTTTAATATCGCCTGTATCCGTCCGTTCAATGCATGCATTTCCTCTTCGGTGAAATCCCGATAAGTGAGGACTATAAGAGGGATGTTCTTCACTTCTCGTTCGGTCTTGAGGAACTCTATCACATCGAGTCCGCTGACCTGCCGCATGGTCAAGCTCACCACAACCAGCTGGGGTCTAAAATCCCTGATCAGCTTGATGGCATCCTCGCTGTTGTAGCTGGTGAAGACCTCATAGTTCGCTTCCTTCAGAATACCGCCGATCAGTCTCACTGTCTCCACCTCGTCGTCTACAATCAACACGCGCGTGATCGGCGTCCCCCTTTCCAGGCTGTGCAACTTCTTCAATAGAATGTTTTTCCCGACAGGCTTAACCATGTACTCTGCGGCACCCAGACTAAACCCGAGTCGTCTGTCATCCAGTACGGAAACGACGATTACCGGAATATCCTGGGTTTCAGGAGTCTCCTTAAGCTCTCTCAGCACCTGCCACCCATCTATCTTAGGCATCAGAATATCAAGAGTGATGGCCAGTGGATTAAGCCTTTTGGCTCTTTCAACGGCATTTTCTCCCGACAGAAGGCCAATGACGGTATAATCTTCTCCAAGATACTTCCTGATGATATCGATACCATCCGGGTTGTCGTCGATGGCCATCACGACTTTGCGAGAAGGACTCTCAACGCCTGGCAAAACATCCTCCGAGCATACTGCCTCATCCTCCGCTTTCAGGATAATGTTTTCAATCATTTCGCAGCCCTTGCAGAAATCGACCTTTTCAGGGTAACTGGCGATTTTCAGACCCGCGCAATGAGTTCCAAGAATAAGCCAGCATCTGCTTTCTCCACTGCCGTAGGCCGGACAGCTCGGCTCTCCGCAACGGACATAATGCCAGCATCTTATCTGTTTTCCCGCAAACTCGGGCTCTTTCAGAAATATGGCAATCGGCTTTCCGAAATAATCGGCCAAGCCCGCGGCCATCCTAGGCTCTATTACCGGTTCCGTAGGGCTATCGAGCATCTCTTTGGAGAGTGGAATGGTGAAATAAAAGCGACTGCCTTCGCCATAAGTACTCTGCGCCCAGATCATACCTTTGTGCAATGCCACCAATCCTCTTGCGATGCTCAGCCCCAGCCCGGTACCCTCGTGTTGACGCACGGTCGTTAGATCGACTTGGACAAACTTATCAAAAACGGTACCGAGGTCTTTTTCCTCTATGCCTATTCCGGTATCCTCCACGCAAACTTCCGCAAAAATAGGCGGTTCTCCCGGTTCAACGCCACGATTGGAGATTTTGGCAGTGATGGTTATGCCGCCCTCACTGGTGAATTTGACGGCGTTGGACAAGAGATTCACGAGAATTTGTCTGACGGCATCTTCGTCCCCGTATACCAGGGAGACGCTTTCATCGACGTCATAACTCAGGGCCAATCGTTTTTGTTTGAGCAGCGGCTCAAACGTTTCTGCCGCTGACTCGATCACCCACCTGAGATCCAATTCTTTGGGACTCAGTTGTATTTTGCCGGATTCGATCTTGGATATGTCCAGGATGTCGTTGATGAGCTGAAGGAGATATCTTGAATTCGATGCGATTTTTTTCAGGCTCTTTGCCTGCTCCTCGTTGACGGGACCATCCACACCGTCGATCAGCAGATCCGTATAGCCGATGATGGCATTCATGGGGGTGCGAAGCTCGTGAGACATATTGGCGAGAAAGGTCGATTTGAGCTGGTCCAGCTTTCTGAGCTCCCGGTTGGCTTTCTCCAGAAGAGATATGAGCCTGGCTCGCTCTTCGAGCAGTCCGGTTTTTCTGGTTATTTCCTCTTCCAGGGTCTTCTTCGCCGTCGAGACGCAATCGACCATGTAATTGAACGTTCGGCCCAATACCCCGATTTCATCTTCCGTATTGATGTCGACAGATACCGACGTGTCCCCTTCGGCGAACATTTTTGCCTTTTCGGCCAGCTTCTGTACGGGACGCCGTATAAGTTTGTTGACGACAAGATAGGTTGTGAGAATAACCAGGAAGAGCCCAAATGCGGTCAAAAAGATGGTGCGGTTGCGCTGGGCGGTAACAGTCTCATAGGCGGTCTCGACGCTCATGCTGATCGCCATGCTGCCAAGGACCTTTCGCGAACGGCCGTGACAATGATGACATTCAGGCTGGTTCAGGATTGGATAAAAATAGACAATATGCCTGGCTCCTGATACCTCGTCCTCGAAAACATTATCCGGCCTAACTCCGGTCTCCAGTATCTCCTCCAGCGTCTGAAGGGCAGCCCGATTACTGATGGACTTGTTGAGCCTGGTCCCCAGTTTATCCTTCTCGGTAGAATAGATAACCTCTTGTTCGAAGTTGCAGATGAACACCTGAACATCTTTGGCGGTTTCCTTGATATCGCCCATCTGCTCGACAATAGCCTGGGCGTCCCCAACTGCCATCGGGTGTTTCATTCCCGCGTAGGTGGAACTGGCCAGTTCCCGGGCTGAAAGGTTGATCAGCTCTATTCTGTCCTTGGTGCCGAAGTATATTCTGACTGCGATTTCAGCGCCCATGATCAAAATGATGGTGGCGACTATGGCAATAAGTATCTTGTTCGCCAGCCGCTTTTTGAAGATGCCAACCATTCGAGCCTCCCGACTGTCGGATGTATCGGCTGCTGAAGCCTGTCCGAGAGCCTCGTTTTCCTGCAGCACAGCCCTTAGGGCTGCCACTCCAGGCAGGTCTGAAGCCTGCGCTGCGTATTCTCGGCCAAGCCGTTAGTGCGCGCCCCCACGAATCAGAGGTTTGTATCGAAAAGCTTTAACCCTCTCCGACGTGTGGCAGGCTTCGCAATCTTGCTCCGTTAAGCTCCCTTTGATGTGCTGCGGGGCCTGAGTCTCTATATGCAGTTCACCGGGACCGTGGCAAACTTCACATCCTGCGTTTTTCAGGTGCGGCGTGGCCTCCTCGCTGATGAATCCCCCCGGCTTGCCATAGCCGGTGGTATGGCAGAAATAACAGTCTCGAATTTCTTCTTCGGTCAGTTCTTTTCTGAGTCTGAGAATACTTTGAAAAGATGAGTTTTTCTTGGCGTAACTGGTGAAGGCCTTGTATTCTTTTTCGTGGCAGTCTTTGCATGCAGCGGAGCCGACATAGCGGACCGAGTTTTGGGCTAGCGCACCGGTTGGACAGAGCTGCCCACAGATGAGTGTAATTGCCACCAAGGCAAAAGAGAGCTTGTGGAAGAGCATGGCCTTATCCAGAACGTCGGTTTACATCACTGAAGCTCCTGATATGGCACCTCAAGACCTCGGCACACGGATCCATTCCAATAGAAAAAGCTGCTCCCACTTAATACGACTAAGGCCTGGTCAAATAGAGGGAGCCCGATGCCAGAAAGATTCGAGGAGCTTGTGCGAGAATTTGCTTTTCATGCAGCGCAGCCCCTTTAGAGCTGCCAGTCTAAGCAGGGCCAAAGCCCTGCGCCACATATTGTCGGACAGGCTCCTAGAAAAGCAGCGTTGATCTATAAATCAACTTTTACTTAAACTTTACAATTTCAATTGTAACAATATTGGCAATTGCGTAAAGAAGAAGACGACAGCTTCAAGCAAGATATCCCACTTCTGCAATTCCCACGGCTTTCTGATTTCACACTGCACTGCAGAAAATTAAGAAAAAAAAGTCATATGGATTGATGGTTACCGCCGCTCGATCTCGAATATGGGAGTGGAAATTTCAACCGGCATATCAGCCCATGGCCTCTCGCAAAATGAGGCACGGATCATGTACCGGCCGGGCGGCATATTTTCAGGCAGCTGGTAGCTGATCCCCATCATTTCACCGATGTCCGCAAAATGTGGGCAGCCGCCTTTGGCATCGATCGCAAATAACGGCTTAAATAAGCCCGCGATTCCCGATCTGCCGTCCATACCCACTCGGTCCAGCGCAAATTCCGGCAGCACCCCTATGGGAAATGCGGTCATCCTGATGAAACGGAGCGATATTTGCTCGCCCGGCCGATAGAGATCGAATTCCGTCACCAGGCCGATCAGTTTATTATGCTCTGAGATATCGGTACCCACTCCGGATGTTGTCTCATCCCAGGAGCGTGCAGGGCCGACGTCGACATGCACCAGGTCGCCATGGTAATAGCCGGCTCCACCAAAGCCGAGCTCCTTTACGTAATTCCAAATGTGCTCGGATGAAACTCCGGCCATTTGGATATCAGCTGCCATACCGTACTGATGCAGACTTGCCTTGGCCGCAAGTCGGCCTTTGTTGCGCAAACCCGTGTTATATTCGGGGCTTCTCCATCCGGAGGCTATCATTATCTGTGCTCCCGGCCTAAAATAATCCTGCAGATAATCCAGAAATTCTATAAGTCGCAACGAGATCCTGGAAAGAGGTATGTCATATTCGGCGCCAAATATGCGATTGATCTCCTCAAGCGCCTTCCCATCGTATGATCCGTCTTCTTGACGATATCTTCCGTCAAAAACCTTGCCGTTTTTGCCGTTCACAAGGTTAATGTTGCCATCACCGCTGTAAAAATAACGTCTGCCACTCATGATATCGGCGCAGCAAGGCGCATTGGCTGCCATAAAGCATAGAGTCGCAAGGGCAGCAGTGGTCCAGATCTGTAGTTTGCTCATGGCTTAGATTTTCCTTATGGTCATCGATCATCTGCAATCACCGCCAGGAGTCCTATACCAGCAAAAGGGGGCAGCAGGAAAGTCCAACGCCATTTAAGGGCGAGAGAAGTTCCCCTCCTTAATTGCTATGCACCCATGACTGCGATGGGTTATAAAAAAAGCGTAGTGATTGTATAACATCGTGACAACTGCTGAGTCAAAGTAATGAGGACTTCTTCTCCCACAGAACCATCACATCGACGAGTAGCGGCGGCTCAACGTCCAGCGGAGGATCACCATGGCTACAACGAGTTATTGGGCGGACAATTATGTCGAAAGAATGCGCAGTGTTGAAGATGCAATCGGGTTGATCAAGTCGGGTCAGAGGGTTTTCATCGGCTCATCCTGTGGGGAACCGCAATGTCTGGTGAGGGGGCTTTCGCAGGCGGCCGAACACTTTACGGATCTGGAAATTGTTCGGCTGCTCTCGCTGGAGAGCACCCCTTTGACCCTCATTGCAGAGAAAACCAAAAGCCAGAGTCTCAATATCAGATCCTTCTATCTTGGCTCGGTAAAATCCAAAGAATTAGCCAAGAACATGCGCTTCCTCACACCCATCAATCTGTCGTTAGTCCCGCGCCTGTTCAAGAGCAGAATGCTTCCCCTGCATGTGGCACTCATCCAGGTGAGTCCGCCGGATGACTTCGGCTGGATGAGCCTTGGTGTTTCTGTTGATGTCACTCTGGCTGCGGCATTTTCTGCCGACCTGGTTATAGCCCAAGTCAATTCAATGATGCCAAGAGTGCTTGGTCGGGGCTTTATTCACGTCAACGACGTGAACGTAATCGTCGAACATGACGAGGAGCTGCTCACTATCGGGGCGCTTCCTGAATCCGAGGTGGCCAACGTCATTGGCCGCCATATCGCCAACCTGATCGACAACGGCTCCACGATCCAAATCAGCCTCGGCACGACCCCCCAGGCGACCCTGCTGGCCCTTTCCGATAAGAGCGATCTCGGCGTCCATTCTCAATTTCTCACCAATGACATGATGCACCTCGTGTCTACGGGCGTGATTACCAACCGGAAAAAGGGCTTTAACGACGGCAAGCTGGTGGCAAGCATCGCTATCGGAACGAAAGAGCTCTATGAGTTCCTTGATTCGAATCCTTCCGTCGAATTTCATCCATCCGACTACGTCAATGACCCGCGGATCATTTCCCGGCACAACAAGATGGTATCGATGAATGTGGCGATGGCTATAGACCTTACCGGTCAAGTGGCGGCAGATGCCCTGCCCTTCAACTACTATTCGGGCGTAACCGGAATTTTGGATTTTACGAGAGGAACGGCGTTATCCGAAGGGGGCAAGTCCATACTGATGCTGACCTCGACCGCTGCGGGCGGCAAAAAGAGCCGCATTGTGCCGATGCTGCACGATACGGCCGTCGTAGTGCCAAGGGGTGATGTGCAATATGTGGTGACCGAATACGGAGCCGTAAACCTGTTTGGCAAAAGCTACCAGGAACGGGCCATGGCTTTGATCAGCATTGCTCATCCCGAATTTCGCGAGGAGCTTTTTCATGAAGCCAGAAACATGGGCCTGCTCGGCGCCGAGCGCACCCTGTCGGAATCCATGCATGGAATTTACCCGATTAAATTTGAGGAAATAGTAGAAATCGCGGGTCAAACGGTTAACCTCAGACCGACCAAGCCGGTCGACGAACGATTTCTACAGGAGCACTTTTACAACCTGGATAAGCAGGATGTCGTATCGAGGTTTTTCCGTCCGAAGACCAGCTTTCTGCGCGCCGATGTGGAGGGCATGTCGCGTACGGATTACATCAACAATTTAACCATTGTCGCAGTAGTGGGCGAAGTCGGCTTCGAAAGAGTCGTCGGGGTTGGCGAATATTATCTCGAGCAGGCTAACAATATGGCCGAGGTCGCCTTTTCCATCAGCAAAGATTGGCAGGGAAAAGGACTCGGTAGAATCCTGATCAAAAAGCTTTCGGAGGCAGCAAGGGAAAATGGAATTGCCGGTTTGTTTGCCTACACCTCACCTGAAAATCAGCGAATGATGAAATTGTTCATGACCTTGCCTTACAAAGTCAGAACCGTTTTGGAAGGCGACTTGCTGTTAAGCTGCAGGTTCGACGAACCGGAGTAAAAGATCATCGATCCCCTTGCTGAATACGACGAATCACGCGTGTAAAATCGATCGCAGGTGGACGAACCTATCGCCTGCCATCGATGGGACGGCAGCTTCGAGAGCAAATACCATCTTGCTTGTGGCGCACAATGCTAAGTACTGCTCCACAGAATGAAGTGTCTACTATCCCGGATCGTCATTCCCGCCGGCTTCCGGCGGGAATCCACTAGTACCTTGTCCCATAAGTAGCATGCTCAATTTTGGCAATTTTGATTCTGACTAATTATGATTGTATTAAACCCATTACTTCGCTATTATAATGTATAAGTTCCGAATAGTAGTGGTTATTTA
>Ga0209164_1005491_pt1 | contig 10784 bp, 11 predicted proteins | sample MTBNYHSulfiMetaG_FD_187458 | JGI IMG/M metagenome (GOLD analysis project Ga0209164, IMG submission 187458) | Enrichment culture microbial communities from rom New York Harbor, USA that are MTBE-degrading - MTBE-NYH (New York Harbor Sulfidogenic)... | ecosystem: Environmental > Aquatic > Marine >... | reverse complement strand
AATCCTGATGATAGGGGGGATACCCGGATTTTTACCATTTCATCTCCTCCTTATCAAAAAAAGATTATGCTTACCACCCGCTATTTCTTCCAGGAGAGTAGTTCTTTTAAGCAGGCTCTTTTTGCTAAAGAGGTGGGAGATTTTGTAGAAGCCCTAAAAATACAGGGAGATTTTACAGTAGAAGACGCAAATAAGAAAATGGTATTTATAACAGGGGGTATAGGTATTACCCCGTTTCATTCTATTCTTTTAGACCTGGAGAACAAGAAAAACATACAAGACATTATATTGATCTATAGTAATAAAAATGAAGAAAGCATTGTTTTTAGAGATACCATGAATCGGCTGGATAAACAGTTTCATGGATTTAAAATTCGTTATATTTTCTCACCCCAGCGCTGCGATCAGGAATTAATTAAAGAATCGGTTCAGGATATTGAAAAACGAATTTTCTATATATCAGGGCCAATGCCAATGGTTAAGGCAGTAGAAGAAGCATTGCGCCAGCTTGCTGTAGATAGGGAAAAGATCAAAAAAGATTATTTTCCCGGAACAGGTGAATAGTAAAAAGGAAATACTGAATATTATTAGTACATTTTCTTAGCATATTTTTATGGGATTAACATTTTAATTTTATTCGCCTATTCCATCTTATCATATTTCAAAGATCTACTTGCAAATCCACTTACTTTTCCCTTTTATTTGTTTCTGAAAATATATAAGACTAAATAGTTTCCGTAGTTGGCTTTTGATTTGTCTTGTAATTTGATAAAATACAAACAGAGGTCACTATTGATTATGTTTGAACTAAAAAATTTGGAGAAATATGCCCTGGAAGCCTTAAAAGATATTGGATTAAGAAGTGGACATATTGTTTTGGATTGTTGCTGTGGCTGTGGTCATTATACCATTCCTGCTTCCAAATTAGTAGGTAGAGAAGGACTAGTCTATGCAATAGATACAGACTGGGAAAAATTACACGATTTGGAAAAAGAAATTACTTCAGGTTCATTTCAAAATATTAAAATAATTCAGGAAAATGTGGAACATAAGATTTCTATACCGAATAGTTCGGTCGATTTTATCCTGCTTTACGATATTTTTTGGTATTTCCGACCAAAAGAGGCCAATTTATCAAGATTATTACATGAAATTCAGAGAATTGTGAAACCCCAGGGCTTGATTTCAGTATTTCCAACACACATTAATCTTAGCCAGTTACAGGATTTTAAAAGTGAAATGAAGCAGCTGGGATTTTATTTAGTCAACTGCCTGCAAAGGGAACTTGTACATGAAAAGAATCTGGAGCGAGGGGAGTTATTGAATTTTCGAATCATCACGGAAAAATACTCAAAAAATACTAATCAGTAACTGGAATTTATTTGTTTTTAAATTTATCAACAAAGAATCAAAAATGAAGGAATAGCATATGGAACAATTTTCAGTAGAACAAAAGAAGATCAATGTTATTAATTTGGGCGTCATTGATTATGAAGAGGCATTGCAAATACAGGAAAAACTGCTGCAGTTAAGGCAGGGAAATCACATTAATGATACCCTGCTTATCCTGGAACACGAACCGGTGATTACCATCGGGAAAAGGGGAAGTCATAATAATATCCTGGTTCCCAGGGAATTTTTAGCAGGGCAAGGCATAAAAGTCTGTTCCATCGGACGGGGCGGAGATGTAACCTATCATGGTCCCGGACAGATTATCGGTTACCCTATCATGCGCTTTCAAGACCATGTTCCCGGAGTCAGAGAGTTGGTACGCAGCCTGGAAGAGATTTTTGTCCAATTACTCAATAATCATTACCAGATTAAAGCCGAACGCGATTCCGAACATCCGGGAGTATGGGTTGGTAATGATAAGATTACAGCGATTGGTCTATTAATTCGTTCAGGTGTTACCATGCATGGCTTTGCCTTTAATGTCAATACCGACTTGACTGCCTTTCAGTGGATTTTATCCTGTGGTATACTGGGAAAAGGTATAACTTCAATCAAAAAATTAACCGGAAAGGAACAGGACATCAGTCTGGTCAAAGGTCAGGTTGTCCAATATTTTAGCCAGATTTTCCACCTGAAACCTTACTGGAAAGACAAACAGGAACTCAAAAAAATGTTGGAGCTCTCATCATGAATATGAAAAAGCCGGAATGGTTAAGAATAAGATATCGAAAAAATGAACAAACAGAGCAAATTATATCCCTGCTTAATCGTTTATCCCTGCATACCGTTTGTCAGGAAGCCATGTGTCCCAATCTCTTTGAGTGTTTTGGTAAAGCAACAGCCACTTTTATGATTTTGGGAAAAACCTGCACTCGAAATTGTACCTTCTGTAATGTCCACAAAGGAGAACCCGATCCTATTGATATTCAGGAACCCGATCATCTGGTTCAGGCAGTAAAAGAGCTTGGTTTGAACTATGTAGTTATTACTTCGGTAACCCGCGATGATTTACCGGACGGTGGTGCAACCCAGTTTATCCAGGCAATCCAAAAACTGCATCAGTTTTCTAATGAACTGCTGGTGGAAGTCCTGATCCCCGATTTTAAGGGTAACCTGGATGCGCTTACCGGTGTGGTCAAGGCAGGTCCCGATGTGTTGAATCACAATGTCGAAACAATCCTTCGCTTATATCCCGAAGTCCGGCCTATGGCTGATTATAGACGTTCCCTTACTGTTTTAAAAAAGACCAAAGAAATTGCTCCGGAAATGCTTACCAAATCAGGAATAATGGTAGGTTTGGGTGAGAAAAAAGAAGAGGTTTTACAGGTTTTCCATGATTTAAGAGAAGTTGATTGTAATATGTTAACCATCGGCCAATATCTGGCACCTTCACGCTCACATCATCCTATTGTGGAATACATTCATCCGGATCAATTTGCTTTTTATGAAAAAAAGGCTTATCAGATGGGATTTAGAGGTGTGGCATCTGCACCACTAGTCAGAAGTTCTCATAGGGCAAAAGAACTGTTTATAGCCTGCCGTTAATGATTTTACTATCTTTTCTACTTTTCATTTTAGTAACGTTTCATTCTTAATTATGTTATAATTTTTAAGATAGTTTTTCTATCTTTTTACATTCATTTAGGAAGGATAATTTTCTAAATTGTTTACAGATTTTTCTGAAAAAGAGAAGGATGGCATTACAGTAATCGGTGCTGCCAACATAGATATTAAGGGGAGACCAAAAAATGTAATGCAATGGGAAACTTCCAATCCCGGAACAATTCGGGTTGATCACGGTGGAGTGGGGAGAAATATTGCTCATTATTTAGGATTACTCAATATCCCGGTGACCTTTTTGGGGGCTGTTGGTGATGATGATGAAGGCAAGGAAATATTGGAAAAGCTGAGAAATGCCCGGGTGCAGACCAGGGAAGTGATTCAATCCAAGAAGGATGCTACAGGAAAATACCTGGCTATTCTGGATGAAAAGGGAGATATGCAGGTAGCAGTCAGTGATACAGTGATTATGAAGAGAGTAACCCCGCGCTATCTCATTGCCAAGGCGGGAATGATTAAAAAGAACCGTTTTGTCATTATTGATGCCAATCTGACCACTCCGGCCATTCATTATATTGCCTATTTATGCAGCAGGGAGAAAATTCCCTTGATCGTTGACCCGGTTTCCATGGTTAAAAGTAGAAAATTGTTGAGCATTTTACCTAAAATCAATTATTTAACACCCAATAACAGTGAGCTTGGTGCACTTACCGGAATCGTTATTCGGACTTCCGTTGATCGGCAGAAAGCGATTCAGAAATTGATGAAAAAAGGTGTTAAAAATATTATACTGACCAATAGTGCCAGGGGGGTTTTTGTCTTTTCTCAACAATTCCCGGATGGGACATTAATAAACACCAGACGGAGAAAAATGGCTGATAGTACCGGTGCAGGAGATGCACTGGTAGCCGGCATGGCTTATGGGTTGTATCATGATTATGAACTTTTAAAGGCGGTTCAAATCGGATTAATTTTATCCGGTTTGAATGTAACATCTCCCGAGTCGGTATATTCACAAATTAACGAAAGTCTATTAAAAAAGAAGATTATAAGGATGTTTAAAATTTTATGAAATCAATGGATTATTTTGACATTTCAGAAGAAATCAAAGAAGCTATCAATAAAGGAAATACAGGTAAACCGGTTGTAGCCCTGGAATCAAACCTGATTACCCATGGCTTGCCTTTCCCGGATAATATTACTACGGCATTAAACATGGAAAAGAATATTCGGGATGAAGGTGCTATACCGGCAACAGTTGCCATATTAAATGGTAAAATAAAAGTTGGCTTAACTCATGATGAAATCGAAAACCTGGCTCATTCTAAAGATACAGTTAAAGCAAGCCGAAGAGATCTATCTGCTATCATTGCCAAAGATATGTATGCCGGCACCACAGTTGCCTTAACTATGTGGATAGCCTATCGCTGTAAAATATTGTTTTTTGCTACGGGCGGAATCGGAGGAGTTCACCATGGTAATGGACAGGCCACCATGGATATTTCTGCCGACTTAACTGAACTTGCCAAAACTCCTGTTGCAGTAATCTGTTCCGGCGCCAAAGCCATTCTGGATTTACCGCGAACCCTGGAATACCTGGAGACCATGGGTATCCCGGTTTTGGGTTTTCAGACCAATGAATTCCCTGCTTTTTATAGTCAATCCAGTCATTTGAAGGTTGATTATCTTCTGAAGGATGTCCAGGAGGCTGCGGAAATTGTAAGGACACATCTACGGCTAAAATTAGATACCGGCTTGCTTATAGCCAACCCGGTACCTACTGAATTTGCTCTGGGGAAGAAGAAAATGGATCACTGGATTGCCAAAGCCCAGGAAATTGCCGATAAGGAAAATATCAAGGGAAAACAGCTTACCCCGTTTTTGCTCAATAAAATCAAGGAACTAAGTGAGGGAAGGAGTTTAAAGGCCAATATAGAATTACTGAAACACAATGCTCAGATAGCGGCCAGAATTGCTCTTGCTTACCGGAAATTACTTTCTTCTATATAGATTTTAACAGGCATCTGATTTTAAAACATGTTCTCTGAATTGTTTAATGGCCTTATTACGTCGATAGTTAACTAACTGTTGGGATAAACTCATTATTTCTCCGATTTCCGAATCCCGATACCCCCACCAATAGTAGAGTATAATAATTTGTCTATCCTGCTCGTTTAGCTGGTTAATGTTTTCCTGTAATATTATTTTGTCAATGTGATTTTCTATTGCCTTTTCTGACATTTTTATTCCTTTTTATAAAGTATTGCGAATTGGTCGTTAGTCGTTAGTATTTGGTATTTAGTGAAAGATAGAAGAACTAATCTATTAAAAATAATTGAGCTGTTAACCAATGATACATTTAGAATAACCGGGTAAATATTTATTGGTTCTGTTTTTTATTAAAGAATTAGGCCAAATGTTAATTAACTAAAATTCATAAACTGGCTATTTAGTTATTATAGTGGTTTATGGTATTTTACCAGATACCAACGACTAAATACTAACAACTATTTGGTTTTATCTAAAAACTATAAACCAAAAACTCGCTACTTTCAGTTAAATTCACAGTATTTTACTAAATAGCAACAACGATTAAATGCTAAATCTATTGAAATCTTATTTTATTGTTGAATTAAAAATAATAGTTCGATTCTCTATATTCTTAAGTGTCTTACGCTATACGGTATACGCTATACGGTATACTGTTTTTGTTTTCTCCAATACACCCATAATCCCCACTTAATTCTTTTCTTCATATAGCCGGCAAAGGTTACCGGTGGTATTTCCCGGTAGTGATAGACACCCAGAATAAAGAGCAGGGCAGCCTGCTGATAGGCATCTTCATATTCCAGTCCCATCTGATAGAAAAAACTTGCCTGCTTTTTTAGCAGAGGATTAAATTGCTGTAATAACAAGGACATTGCTTGTTTGTCTTCCTTTTGTGCTTTTTGAATCAAATGATTAAAATTGGTCATTATTACCTCCCATGTAAATTAGTTGTCTGAGTAATTTATTGCTTCATGTGAACAGGTATTATCATAAGACATTGCTAATTTATTTGTAGTCTAATTTCAGTAAAATATCGGAAAAATTTTACCCTAATTTTTGGCAGTAATGAGAAAAAAACCAATAAAGAGAAGAGGGTTGTAAAATGAGTAAGAGATAGCAACAAACCAACTTGAAAAAAAAATAATATAAGAGTAACATAAATAATTACAAGAGTAAGGTTAATGTAAAATAATATTTCTCGATTCTATTTTTTAATTAATTGATCAAGGAAGAATAATGAGAAAATTTATCATCATTTTTCTGATTTTTACTTTTTTGCTGTTTTCACCCGTTTATATTCTGTCCCAGGAAGATGAAGAAGCTATTTATGTCCAACGTCGCCAAGCCATGGTATACAATCAACTAATTGCCCGGGATATTATAGACCCACTGGTTGTGAAAGCCATGAATAAAGTACCCAGACATGAATTTGTCGATGAAGCGATTCAGGATGAAGCCTATAACGATTATCCCCTGGGTATCGGTGAGGGTCAGACTATTTCCCAGCCCTATATCGTAGCCTTGATGACGCAACTGCTGGAACTGAACGGAGACGAAAAGGTCCTGGAAATCGGAACAGGTTCCGGCTATCAGGCAGCTATTCTGGCAGAGATTGTTGATGAGGTGTATACAATTGAAATCTATGAATCCTTATCCCTGCAGGCACAAGAATTATTGGACAAGTTAGGTTATAATAATATTCAATTCAAGACCGGAGACGGATATTATGGTTGGGAAGAGGAGGGACCCTTTGATGCCATTATTGTGACCTGTGCCCCGGACCATGTTCCCCCACCCTTATTACAGCAAATACATCCGGAGCATGGCCGAATAGTTATTCCGGTAGGCGGTATATGGATGGTGCAAACATTGATGAAGATTTACTTAGATGAGGGGAAGAGAGTTTCCGAAGGCATTACCGGTGTTCGTTTTGTTCCTATGCTCAGTCAGGTTGATTAGTTATGTCTGTTTATTGTTCTTATTGAAAATTATAGAACGAAAAGTGATGTAAAAGATGAAAAAGATAAAAATTGGAATACCTTATTCACTCTATTTTTATGAATATTATCCACTCTGGAAAGAATTTTTGACCCGCCTGGGTGCAGAAGTTATTCTATCTCAACCGACCAATAAGAAAATTCTTGATCTGGGGATTCGTTCTGCCTTAAGTGAAATCTGCCTTCCGGTTAAGATATTTTATGGGCATGTATTGAGTTTAACAGGCCAAGTAGACTGTATTTTAATTCCCAGGATGGTCTGTATAGAAAAAGGTGCCTTCTTTTGTCCAAAAATGATTGGACTGCCGGATATGGTAAAAAGTTCTCTTAGTTCTTTATGTCCCCTGGTGAGCCCTATTATTGATGTTCGACAATCCTATGGTACCTGGAAAAATAGCTTGTTTCAGGTGGGACGATTAATAACCGATAACTCCGTAAATATCTCCAGGGCGTTTTCTGTCTCCTGGGAAAACTTTCAGAAGAATTATTTAACCAATCTTTTAGATCCAAATGTTCTTCGTCCAGATTTTTTCCGAAAGAATACCCAGAAGGTATCCGAACAGTATGGCGATATGCCTATCAATATTGCAGTACTGGGTCATGATTATCTGATTAATGATTCCTATATCAATCTGGAACTAATACAAAAATTGAAGAAGATGAATGTCAATGTATTGACACCGGAGATGGTTCATCATAATACTATCAAAAAGCAATTAAAAAAATTATATAAACCCATTTTCTGGAGTTTATCCAGGAGGGTGGTAGGTGCAGCCTTCTATTATTTTGAAAAACAGGTAGAAGGGGTTATTCATCTGACTTCCTTTGAATGCGGGGAGGACTCCATGGTGGGCGAACTGATCCATCATCAAAGCCAGCAATATCCCGCAGTTGCCTTTACTGAATTTGTCTTTGACGAACATACAGGGGAAGCCGGAATAAATACCCGTATTGAAGCTTTTCTTGATATGATCAGGAGGAAAAAGAGATATGAAATTGGCTTTGCCCCGTCTCGGTAACATTGAAGTTATTAATGAAACCATTATAACGGATATGGGTCATGAACTGGTTGAGACGCCACCAAACACGAAAAAGACAATGGATTTGGGGGTCAGGTATTCACCCGAGTACTGCTGTCTGCCATTGAAGATTGCCCTGGGTAATATGATTGAAACTCTGGATCTTGGTGCAGAAGGATTAATCATGGCCGGGGGGTGGGGACCATGCCGTTTTGGTTATTATGCTCAGGTGCAGCGGGATGTTTTGCTGGATTTGGGATATCATTTTCAGATGATTATCATGGAACTTCCCCGTGGAGAGAGCTGGAAAACATTATGGCGTAATATTAATCTTTTACGTAACGGAAAAAGATGGTTTTATATATTAAACCGGTACCGTTTTGCCTGGCAGCAAATTTTATTGGCCGAAGAATTAGAAAATAAAGTACTGCAGGTTCGCCCCCGGGAAAAGAAGAGAGGTGCTGCATCACGCATACTATCGGAAAGTCTTATCCGAATCAAACATGCCAAAGACCAGGAAACACTGGAACAAATTAAAAAGGAAACAATGAGTCAATTTGATGATATGACTAACTTTCATAAGAAGGATCTTATTAGAATAGCAATGGTGGGCGAATTCTATGTGTCACTGGAACCCTTCTCCAATCATCACCTGGAAGAGAAGCTGGGTTACCTGGGCGTAGAAGTGGTTCGTAAGAATTCCATCGAAGCATGGATTGCACCCATTATGAAATTACATATCTTTAAGGAAAGCTTTAAAGAAGAAGAAGAAATTGAAAAGGTAGCTTATCAGTATCTGGCTCATTCGGTAGGCGGCGAAGGTCAGACCACCGTGGGGAATGTAGTTCTTGCTCACCGGGAAGATTTAGATGGTGCCATTCAGGTTGTCCCCTTTACCTGTATGCCTGAAATCGTAGCCGAAACCATATTGAAAAAAGTAAGTGAGGATCTTGACTTCCCCACCCTGACCTTAACTTATGACGAACAAACCGGAGAAGAAGGGCTTAATACGCGTATCGAAGCCTTTATTGATTTACTCAAGATGAGAAGAAGAAAGGGAGTTAAGGTATCATGAAGACATTTTTAGGGATTGATGTAGGTGCAGTCAGCACCGACCTGGTTTTGCTGGATGAATATAATAATGTGCTCAGTGATGTTTATCTTCGGACACAGGGACAGCCCATTGAGATGATTAAAAAAGGCCTTTCTATAATTAGAAAAGAGAACCAGGGGATTTCTCTGGAAGTCCTGAGTGTCGGTACTACAGGCAGCGGAAGAGTCCTGGCCGGTGCTATGGTGGGAGCTGATATTATTAAAAATGAAATTACCGCTCATGCCGTAGCAGCTCTTTATATCAATCCGGATGTGCGGACTATTTTTGAGATAGGCGGGCAGGATTCCAAGATGATTATTCTGCAAAACGGAGTCGTGGTTGATTTTGCCATGAATACTATCTGTGCAGCCGGTACCGGCTCATTTCTGGATCATCAAGCCTATCGTCTGGGCATACCTATAGAAGAATTTGGAGATTATGCCCTGCGTGCCCAAAATTCAGTCAGAATAGCCGGCAGATGCACTGTCTTTGCCGAATCGGATATGGTACATAAACAGCAGATGGGTTATAAAGAGGAAGATATTATTGCCGGTTTATGTGAGGCAATGGTACGTAATTATCTCAATAATGTAGGTAAAGGGAAAAAGATATCATCCCCTATTTTTTTTCAGGGTGGTGTAGCAGCTAACTCCGGTATTAAAAAAAGTTTTGAAAAAGAGATCGGTCATGCAGTGATTGTCCCGGAATATTACCGGGTAATGGGTTCCATTGGCGCAGCCCTGCTGGCTAAGGAAGAAATGGAGCAAAATCCTCGCCAATCTGCATTTTACGGTCTTGAGTTGGTTGATAAGGAATACCAGACCAGTGGTTTTGAATGTGACGGATGTCCCAATCACTGTGAAGTCATTGAAATTAGGACTGATGGGGAGCTCATTGCCCGTTGGGGTGACCGCTGCGGAAAATGGTCTTTAGGGTACATGGCAATTAGATAGGGAAACAGTATCGTGTATCGAGTGTGCAGTATCGAGTCCAAATGAGTTGTTGGTCGTTAGTATCCAGTTGTCATTGCGTTGGTTATAACCTCAATAAAAAATCCATCAAATCTGTTCAAAATCCATAAATATCTTCTAAGATAAGAATAGTATTAAAAAGACAAATTTTTAGAATTATAGGGAATAATAAAGATAGACTATATATTAAATTACTGAGAGAATGATAAAAAATAAGGCAGGTATTATGAGATTTTATTACTGGTGCAACGACCTTTTTCTTCAGGATAGAACGGATAAGCCCGGATGATAATCATGTGGCTTTTAATCAGGATAGCATCCTTTTGTTCACTGAAGAACAGTTGTCGGTTTTTAGTAGAAAATAGTTTCAATTAGATACAAAATAATAAATAGATAGAAAATATATCCCCCAGTTAACCTCTTTAGAAGCTGCTAATCTGACTTATCAGGAGGTCTACAAGTGGGATAAAGATCTTCTTATTACGGCTGGGATGAGGGGAGAAACACTCGCTGGATTAGTATTACTCCTACCGGGAATAGCTGGAAAATAACAGCTATTGCCACCAGCCCTTGAAACTTGAAGATAGATATTATTTTATTGTTCTCAATATATTCTTTATGCAAAAAATTTATCAGAAGAAAA
>Ga0209164_1005490_pt1 | contig 10786 bp, 9 predicted proteins | sample MTBNYHSulfiMetaG_FD_187458 | JGI IMG/M metagenome (GOLD analysis project Ga0209164, IMG submission 187458) | Enrichment culture microbial communities from rom New York Harbor, USA that are MTBE-degrading - MTBE-NYH (New York Harbor Sulfidogenic)... | ecosystem: Environmental > Aquatic > Marine >... | reverse complement strand
GGGTGATCGACCCAGAACCCCTGCATTTTGAGCAGTTCCCCGGGTCGCGGGGCCGGCACATTCCCCACGACGGTCACGGGATCTGTGTAGCCCGCCACCCTCATCTTCGCCACGGTGAAACCCGTGTCCTCGCTGGAAAAAGTGATCCCCTCGATCTGGCCCTCCAGCTCGATCGGATCCTCTTTGTGGGCTGTGTTTGGAAATAAATCGGACACCCTGGCACCGGGAATGCAGTTTGCTAGAGCCGCAGGAGGCGGGCCGCGTTCCGGCCCCTGATTTTTCTGATAGCCTCTTCGGAAATTCCCGCTGAGCCCATCTCCTGAAAATAGCGCTTCGGGCTCAAGAGAGGGTAATCCGATCCGAAGAGGATCTTGTCCGGCCCGACAATATCCGCAGCCACGCGATACACCTCCGGCTTGTAAAGATAGGGGGATGCCGCCGTGTCGAACCAGACATTCCGAAAGACCTCCTCCACCTCTTTTTTCATCAGCCCGTAAAAGAAAAGGCCTCCGCCCCAGTGAGCCAGAACAATCCGGTTGGAAGGGTATCGCTTGATGAATCGATAGATTTCAGAAAGGTGCATGGGCGTCTTACCCGGATAAGCATGCCCGACCGGTTCATTCGTGTGCAAGAGCACAGGCGCCTCCAGCCGAGCACAGAGCGACATGATCTCCCCAAGGCTTTCTTGAACCTCCGGGGATAGTCCGGAATGGTAGAGCGCAAGCTCCCCCACGCCGGAAAGGCCTGAATCAAGACATCGTTGCGCTTCCTTCAGGCCTTGCGGCGAAAGGGGGGAAAAGCAGCAAAAGCCGGTAATACGCTCGGGAAATCGCCCTACAGACTCGATGATGTAATCGTTGTGCGCTTTGAAAAGCTCCGGGTGGGTCCAGGGAAATCCGAAAACCACGGACCGGTCGATCCCTTCTTCATCCATATTTTGCAGGAGTTCTTCGGTGGTGATCAGCCGGGATCGGGGAGACTCGTAGAGGGCCTTGAAAGCCGGTTCGCCGGTAAAAAAACGACTCCGGTTCTCCCTGATCAAAGGGGGGAAGACATGGGTATGGAAATCAATGGTTTTCAAGGACCTCAGTTCGCTCCGCTCACGATCGGAAGGTTGGAATAATGGAATATTGGAATAATGGATATAGGATGATGTGGTCGCGGTGTCTTGTCAACATTGCATTATTCCACCATCCCATGTGCGAGGAAAGAGATGCCACCTTGCCAAAGGGGGGCTTATTTTGAATATGTTGCGGAATTCCAGAGATGTTCAGTGTTTCAGCCGCACATCCTTGATGATCACAGGCTGGATCGGCACGTCGTTCCGGGTGGGGGAGCTTTCAATCTTGTCCACCACCTCCATGCCGCCCGTCACCCTGCCGAATACGCAATAGCCGAAGCCTTCCGGGCTGTTCGAGCGATGATCCAGGAAAGTGTTGTTGACGGTGTTGATGAAGAACTGGGCGGTTGCGCTGTGAATCTCTGAAGTGCGTGCCATGGCCACGGCGCCGCGCATGTTTTTCTCCCCGTTTGCGGCCTCGTTCTCAACGGGCGGCCGTGTCGGCTTTTGTTCCAGGCCTGCGGTCAAGCCCCCACCCTGAATCATGAACCCTTTGATGACGCGATGAAAAATGGTGTCCTTGTAAAATCCGGAATTCACATACTCGAGAAAATTGGCCACCGTCTTTGGCGCCCTGTCCTGGAGCAGTTCGATCGTGATGTCCCCCATGCTGGTCTCCAGGACGACGACCGGGTTTCCCGCTTTTTTTTCCATGGCTCCACTCGCTGAAAAAGCGACAAAGAACGCTGTCGCAATAAAGGTTAAAACACATAGAAGTTTTGCTGTCGCCTTCATGTTTCAATCCCCCCGGGCATTCAGACGCTTTCTTTGCCGGAGTTTTGTGAGGCACACTATATGAGACGGCTTACACCTGTCAAGGACAATAACCCCAAACAGGCTGATGCTGGGTTCTTGATACTCGATGCTGGACATCCGGGACTTCCTTAATCATGACATCCACAAAAACCAGAAACCAGGAACCAGTATCCAGGATCGGCCGATACCGACACGGGCTTTCCTATCAACGCCTTTCGTCTGAATGAGCCGTTTTATGCAACTGTGGGATTAACACAAGATGGTTTGGTGTTTTTGAACCCGAAACGGTGAACCTTGAACGGCTCAATTTTACTTATAGCATCTGGTAGGGATCGATGTCCACCACAAGTTCCACACCTTTTCCCCTGAGCAGCTTTGCGCTCCTTGCCGCCACCTTCTTCAAGAAATGATGAAGCAAAGCCGAGCTCCTGCTCTTCACAAAGATTTGCCACCGGTATTTGCCCCGGATCTTTGCTAGAGGCGCCTCAACCGGCCCCAGAACCTGGACCTCTCTGCCCCTTTTGGGCCATCTTCCAATCACGCCCGCCATTTCCTCTGCAAGTTCTTTGCTCACGTCCGATGTTCGGCTCTCGTGATTGCCCTGCAACCTGAGGCAGGCCAGAAAAGAAAAGGGAGGATACCCCAACTGCCGCCGCAGTGCTGTCTCCTGCTCAAAAAAGCTCGGGTAATCGTGGTTCTTTGCCGCGGCAACGGCATAGTGCTCCGGGTAGAAGGTCTGGACGATCACCCGCCCTTTTTGCTCTCCCCGGCCGGCTCGGCCTGCGACTTGGGAAAGGATCTGGAAAGTCTTTTCTGCGGCCCTGAAGTCTGGAAAGCCCAAAGAAAAATCAGCCGCCAGCACGCCGACCAGGGTTACGCGAGGGAAATCATACCCCTTTGTGATCATCTGGGTTCCGATAAGCACATCGATTTCGTGAAGGCTGAACTTCCTCAAAAGCTCAAAGGTCTGACCCTTGCGGCGAATGCTGTCCCTGTCCATTCTCGCCGTCCGGAGGCCGGGATACATTTCCCCCAGAGCTTTTTCCACCTTTTCTGTTCCAAAACCATAAGGCTTTAAACCATCGCGGCCGCATGCGGAACACTTGGGGGCAACGCCTCTTCGAAAGCCGCAGTAATGACAAACCACATGGTTCTCTCTCAAATGAAAAGTCAGAGACACGTCACAATTGGGGCAGCGCAGGGACTGACCGCAAACCCGGCAAAGCAGGACCCTCGTAAAACCGCGCCGGTTCAGGAACAGCATGGCCTGACTTTTCTCGGCCACCACATTATCCAGCGCCGACTTCAAAACAGGGCTGATCATTTCTTCTTCGGTGCCTTTGTCGGAGGAAGTCCTCATGTCCACCACCTCCACCTCGGGAAGCGGCCTGTTCCGGATCCTTTCCGGCATGCACAGGAGCCCGTATCGGCCGTTGCGGGCATTGTAAAAGGACTGAATGGAAGGCGTCCCCGAACCCAGAAGCACCAGGGCTTTCTCGATTTTTCCTCTCACCACGGCTGCGTCCCGTGCATGGTGGCGAGGGGCCTCGTCCTGTTTGTAAGAGGTGTCGTGCTCCTCGTCCACAATGATCAGTCCCAATCCAGGCAGAGGAGCAAAGAGAGCGGAACGGGCGCCGATGACCAGATCGACCTCGCCCCTCGCCATTTTCATCCACTGGTCATACCGCTCCCCTTGACTCAGCCCGCTGTGATACAAAGCCACCCTGTCCCCAAGGCGTGATCGAAAGAGTCCCTCCATGTAGATCACCAGAGCGATTTCAGGCGCCATCAGGATCGCCTGTCTGCCGAGACGAATGGTTTCCTGAATGGCCTGATAATAGACTTCAGTCTTCCCGCTTCCGGTAACGCCGTGGAGGAGAAAGGCGGCAAAAGCTTTCTTTTTGAGGGCCTCGCGAATCGCAGCCGCCGCCTCTTCCTGCCGCTCGGAGAGTCGTTCAGGCGGCGGTTCGGAGGAGAGAATATTCCCCGCAGGGTCGCGCACGACCGTTACCATGTAGGGTTCCAGCACGCCTTTCCGGATCCACTTCTCCACCAGATAAGCGCCGTTGGCATACCGGCCGCACAACTCCGCCACCGAGATGCCGTTGGAGCGGAAAATCCGTTCCAGGAACTCCCTTTCGTTTTTTGCAGAAAAGGAATCGCCATGCTCCTGAAAAAAACCTGTTCCGGAAAGGCCCTGCCCGGTCCGGACAAAGCGTCGCAGGAGCGGCCCCGCCACCGCCCTGCTTTTCCTGTGATCCAGCACGAGCAGACCTTGTTTCTGCAGGGGATAGAGGGCTTGCAAAGGCACCGGGACCCGCTTTTTCGGATGCTCTTTCACCCACAAGAGAATCTCTTTGTCCTCCGGGGCCAGCAGGCTTAATGCTCTTTCCCCCTTCTCCGTCAGCCGTGCAGTCACAAAGACGCGCACGTTGAGCCCGCCGGGGAGGGCGGACTGGATGAGACGGCCAAGGGGATGCATGTAGTATTCCGCCATCCACTGGAAAAAGGGCACCGTGGATTCATGAAAAAGCGGTTCCCGGTCCAGGACGTCCAAAACGTCCCGAAGCTCCCTCTCTTCTGAGGATGGAGTTCTCTCCAGGATGTAGCCGGTCACCTTTTTCTTGCCGAAAGGGGCCAACACCCTGCAACCGACTCTGGCCTTGGGAAGGAGTTGCGGAGGGACGGTGTAATGAAAGGTGTTCCACACCGGGAGCGCAACCGCCACCCGGAGCACCACGCTTTGTTCAACTTTCAATGGAGCACCTTTGGGGGAAGCGAATCACCGGCTGTATTTCTGCTCAAAGGCCTTGATAACGGCATCGATTTTTTCTTCATTGTTGAGATTCCCCGCAGGGCGGGATTCTGCCTGTGACCGATAGAACAGCGAAGGCTCGACAGGGACATTCACCTGGATGGACTGAACCTTGTAGCGCTCCGCCCATCCCAGTTCTGAACGGCACAGGATCTCGAAGGGGTACCAACCCTGGTCCACTTGCCTGTAATCCCGGAAGATCACCCTGATAAATTCGGGGCCATGGGCGATGCGCGAGAGATAATCAAAAGCAAGGGGAAGGAATCTCGCTTTTTCTACGGCCAGTTTCGGCCTGTCGGCTTTCCTGTCACCAATGAGATAAGCGATGCTCCCGTCCACACGCGTGTAGGAGACACGATCCAAATCCACATCGGCCCCGCGCAAGAGATCGCTGAGCCTGCTCTGACTGCTTGCAAGGAATAGGGCCCTGAAGCTTCGTTCCATCGGCTCGGTTTGGGGGCCGGCCCCTTCCGCCGGCGCCGCATGAAGAAAATCCGGACTTTTCATGAAAAGGATCTCTTCAAAGCTCCGGGTGTCCTCCTCGCTTTCCCGCTCAACCGCATGTCTTATGACCAGGGTCTCGAATTTTGAAAAATGAGCGGCCATCAACTGGAGAAGTTGCTCGGAAGGCAAAACATAGGCGTCCGCCTGGCCTTTGGACGCCAGAGCTGCGATGACCACAAAAAACAGGGCCGATACGAGGTTCCTTAGAAGTTTGCAGCACACCTTCATTCTTATTCTAAGTCCGTGTCTCTAAATTTTCTTAACGGAAGCAAGCCGTTCCACCCTCACCTGGCCCCTTCAACTGGCTCAGGACAGGCTCCCCCATCAAGGGGGACTCAGTTTTTCACGTCGCAAGGGCTTCCCCTCCCCCGGCGGGAGGGGCAAGGGGAGGGGGGGGAACCATGGCACAGCACTCACGGTTTTCAAACTATTCCTTGCGCCGTGCGCCTTGTGCCGTGAACCTCTCTGCTCATGGCTTCAAGACCGGCCTTCCAATCCACTCAATCCTCATGGAACATCCCCCATATGAACAACCATCGCCTCCCTCACCCTATCCATCACCTGCGTCATGTTTTTCCGGGATTGCCCTTTAAGAGGGATGGCCTCACCGACATTCAAACGAATTTCGCCCTTCCTGATGTTCCAGCTCCCTTTGGGCACGATCTGATGACTCCCCGTGATGGCAATGGGGACAATGTCGCAGCCCGACTTCAAGGCAAGATGGAATCCTCCGGGTTTGAAAGGCTGGAGCCTACCGTCCTCGCTCCGGGTCCCTTCGGGAAAAATAAGCACGGAAGCGCCGTTCCGAATCCTTTCCGCAGCCTCATGCATACTTTTCAGCGCCTTTCGCGGCTCCTCCCGCTCAATGCCGATGTAGCCGGCCCTCTTCATGGCGTGCCCGAAAATCGGGATCGCCATCAGCTCCTGTTTGACGATAAACTTGAAATCAACAGGAAGAGCCGAAAGAAGGGCGAAAATGTCAAAATAACTGCAATGGTTCGCCATGTAAATGCGAGGCATGCTTCCCCGGATGTGCTCGAATCCGCTCATTTCGACCTGAACCCCGCACACCTTGAGAATCGCTTTGGCCCAGGGCACGGCGCAGTAAAAGTGAACGAATCGGGCGCTGCTGCCAAAAAGCGCGAGAAGGATGCCGTAGGTTCCGAAAACCAAGGTGTGGATCGCAATGAAGAAATTGAGAAAAACAAAACGCAACATGTTCAATTTGTTTCTTGACATATTAATATTTGCCAAATATATTCAATTTCATATCAGTTACTTCTAACTACCTATCAAGGAGTGGCCCATGTCCCATTATATCGTATGTTACAAAAAAAGGAATAACCCTCGCATGGATGTTCGTGTTTGCGAGAAAAAATGCGCATTGAAAGAGGAATGCAAAGAACTCGCCCTTTACAGAGACGGCCAAAACCATGTTCCCCACCCGGAACAGTCCGAATCCGTTGAACGCCGGGCAGCATAGTGCCGTGTCTCAAGAGTTCTGCACCTGAAAATGGCAATCTTAGATCATTGAATTGAGCTTCCTATTTAACCCACTTCCTGGAGACACGGAAATCCGAAGCACGAAATCCGAAATCCGAAAGAATCTCAAAACTACAAGGTCCAAAATCCAAAACAAACTAGAACCAAGCCGGATTCTTTTGTTTGGGTCATTCGTATTCTTGCCCGCCTCAGGCGGGTGAATTTCGAGTTTCGACCTGCCCGCCGTACAAGACTTTGGCAGGCGGGTATTCGAATTTCGAATTTAGAGAATCCATCAGATTTTCAATTTTCGCATGCATTGCATTGCCAAAAAACGACACACAATTTGTGAGACACAGAACTAAACCCTCAATCGGATAGGCAGTTCGATTCTTAAAGTCAACTCATTGTTGCCTTCGCGAATGAGGTCCAGCTTTCCCCCATGACGGTGGATGATGATCCGGGAAAGGGGCAGATCCAGGATCTCCCAGCCCATCTCCTCTTCGATGTGGGGGAAAAAGAACTTATCAAGGTCGTCTTGTGAAAGGCGATATACTTTATGGGTCATGGAGACCACCACACGATCGCCCAACTGGTCTGTGGAGAGTTGAAGCGTTTCTCCTTCCGGCATAGACACAATCGCATGCTTGAGCAAGTTTTCAAAGGCCTGATCCAACCTTTGCTTGTCCCCCTGGATTCTTGATAGATCTTGCTGGTAACGGGCCGCTATCCGACGGCCCTTCCTATCGAGAAGCTCTTTGAGATCCGTGACCCAGTGATTGAGCAGATCATTCACCGAAACCTCTCCCAAGGCCAGGTCAAAGGGTCGGATGGAGGAAAGAAGGGTGCGCAGGAAATTCTCAAGCCTTGATACTTCTTTTACGATGATGTCGGCAATCCTCTTATTCTGATCATCTCCTTGCAGATTATCGCGAAGCCTGCGCGCAAAACCGCCGGCTGAAATCAGAGGATTCCTGATCTCGTGGGCCATGTGCGCAGAAATCTCACCCAGAATCCGGATCTCTTCCCCACGAAGGGCCTGTTCCTGAAGGCTCTTGAGTTCCGTGATATCCAGCATGATGCCGTCCACCCATTGGACCTCTCCTTTTCCGTCCCTGGCAGGAATCGCATGGTCTATAAAAGTGACAAACCTTCCCTGCTTGTCCTTCACGACTCTCTCGCTCCGGCTCTCCTCACCGGTCTTAAAAGGCGCAAGGCAGTCCCGCAGATTTTCCGCTGCAGGAAGTCCGTAGATTTTTTCCGGCCAGAATGTTCTGTCGCTCACCGCTTCCTCGATGCCGTACCCCAAAGATTCCGTTAAATAGGAATTGATGAACTCCGTGGTTCCATCCGCAAGCACCCGGTAAACGATGAGGGGGACATGCTCCACCAGAGTGCGGTATTTCTCCTCTGAGGCCACCAGGTCGGCCGTCCTCTCCTCCACCCTCCTTTCCAGGTTCCTGGCATAGTTTTCAATGGCCACACGTTTTTCCTGCAGGGACTCGAGCATGGCGTTGAGAGCCTCGGTCAGGGTCCCGATTTCGTCCCCCGGACCCGGGTCGAGACGGCTGTCCCTTTTTTCCCGGGCGATATCCTGAGCTTCCTGAACAATCTCTTTGATCGGCCGGATAAAAAAAACCGTGACCAAATAGGTGAGCAGGAAAGAGACGGCAATGCCGATCACCCCGATCACGATCATCAGGTCTCTGGTTTCAGACAAGCGGTCCTGGATGGCCGAACGATCCATGTTGATTTCCAGGACGCCGACCGTACGGCCGGAGTAATTCCTGATGGCGCCGAAAAGGATGGATCTCCTGGGAAACCCTCCGGGAGCGACCAGGATGGTAAGCCCTTGATCTACGGCATCGTTGAGGTGGGGTTGCGCATCGAAGCCTTCACGCTCTTTTCCCACCCGCGCAATCAGGCTGTAAGAACCTTTCGCTTCAACTTCGTAAAGGGCGAGTTCAACCCCCCACTTTTCAAAAATGCGATCAAGAAGCGCCCTGTCAAAACTGTGCCCGATTTCGACGGAGCCGACGATTTTCTCATAAAGATATACAGGCGCCACGCCTCGGATCCCAAAGCCTGTGACCCCCTTTTCAAGCCCGCCGACGGGTCTTCCTGTACGAAGAGCGTCCATGATGGTTTTTCTATAGCCGGACATGTCATCGCCGAACTGCTCCAGGGAATGGAGCCTGAGAAAAGACACCGCCCCCGGCAAATGCAAATGGAGCTGCGCAATGTCGAAATCCATCCTGAGCTCGACATAGATGGGCATAAGCAGCTTAAGAAGAGCCTGTCTGTCCTTTTCGGCCAGATAGAGCTGGACCTGGCGGTTCTCCGCAATCACGGCCGCAAGCGACATGGCCTGGTTCCCTTTCTCCGTGACCTCCTCCAAGAATCGTTCGTAATAAAGCCTGAGCCCTTTTTTCTCCTCCTCCTTAATCAGTTTGTGCTGGGAAGCCAGGTTGATGAAGGTCAGAATGGACGTGCCTGCAAAGGCAAAGAACAAGAAAGGAATGAGGAGCTTCCATTTGAGGCTCACACTCCTGATCCGCTTGTGCAAAGCTGCGACTCTTTCCAACAAGACCATGCTCCGGTTCTTTATTCTTCTCTGAACCCTTCGAGGAACCTTTCATTCGCCTCTCGCAGAACATGCTCTGCATTCATCCCCCTTTGCCTTGCCAAACCCACAAGGGATAGGAGCAGGTCCCCAATCGCCTGTTTCATCGCCTTTTCGTCGTCCTTATCGGGAACCTCGGCGAGCTTGCGAAAAGCGTCCTGCACTCGGGCCCACTTATTCCCATCATCAGGCTTGAGCCGGGCCGCCCTCTCCATGAGGCGGTGCGCTCTCAGAAGGGCGGGCAGATTCAACGGCACACTCTCCATGAGCTTTGTCGAAGCGTCGGGCAAGCCTCTTTCCTGCTTCTTGATCCTTTCCCAGTTCTCGGCCACTTCTTCTGCGTTGGCCGCCTTTGCAGCACCGAAAACATGAGGATGGCGGTGAATCATTTTTCGGGTGATTTCCTGAATTACGTTGAAAAGCCCAAAATGCCCTTTCTCTTCTGCAAGGGTCGTAAGAAAAAGGATCTGAAAAAGCAAATCCCCAAGTTCATGGCACAGATCTTCGGGATCCCCACGATCCACAGCATCCACAGCCTCATAGGCTTCTTCGAGAAGGTAGGTCTTAAGCGTCTCCTCGGTCTGCCGGGCATCCCACGGACACCCGCCCGGACCCCTAAGCCTTGACACAAGGTCGCACAGATCCAGGAAGGCTTTGGCCAGTTCATTTTTGTCCATTTTTCTTCTTCAAAGCTCCCGGGGCGGATGTCGCCGATTTTTCGTCATCTCCAAGGATCCGGTTTTTCCATTTTTCGTATTGCTCAGGCGAAATCAAACGGATCATGGACTGGTAGGAAACAATGACCCACGGGGCCAGACTGGAATTTGCGACAAGGGGCGCTTTGGATGGAAGGAAAAACGTGAGCAGAACGATGATCAGGTACGTGAGGATGACTCCCTTGGTCAAAGCGAGCCAGACGCCGAGGCCCCGATCCACCCAGCCGAGAAAAACCTTTTTGAACAAATGGCTCAGGGCATATCCTATCACGTTAGAGACGATAAGGACCAGGGCGAAGATGAGAACAAAGCTCACCACGGGAAGATAATAAAAATCCGGCACATGGGCCTTGAGAAAAGCCGTGGCCTGAGGCTGAAAACGACTGCCCAGAAAGATGCCCAGCACAACGCCTGCCAGCGACGCGATCTCCCTCAAGAATCCCCGGAAGATTCCCTGCACCAGAAAAAAAACCATGGTGCAGAGGATAAAAAGGTCCAGGATGTTCATGGGCACATGTTTATCAAAGCCCCGGAGTCCCCGTCAAGGGCCGAATCGGCGATGAAATCTGCTGAAGGCGGATTTCATAAAAAGAACATTGACTTACTCTATATGTTGTGGCATAAGTTTTTTCAACAACAATATAAGTAAGGGTTCACAGGTTCTGGGTTCAACGTTCAAGGTTGGGGACAAAGACGGAATTGCAGAAATGAAAGCCTGAACCACGCCGAAGGCGGGTAAACCTCTGAACCTCTGAACCTTTGAACCCGTG
>Ga0209164_1005489_pt1 | contig 10788 bp, 10 predicted proteins | sample MTBNYHSulfiMetaG_FD_187458 | JGI IMG/M metagenome (GOLD analysis project Ga0209164, IMG submission 187458) | Enrichment culture microbial communities from rom New York Harbor, USA that are MTBE-degrading - MTBE-NYH (New York Harbor Sulfidogenic)... | ecosystem: Environmental > Aquatic > Marine >... | reverse complement strand
CCTGCTCTCCGAGCTGCGGGAGTGGGGTGAGGTTACGGGAGGACCTCCGCCGTTTAATAAGCGAGACCGTTCCCGGTTCCTTCAGTCTTTGGACAGGGCCGTCAACGAAATCCGGGGGAAGATGAGGGATGTGCGGTCAGGTCTGAACACTGGGCAGCTGTGAACTGAGGATGGGAGTGCGTTCGCTGTAAGCCAGGGCCGGGGCGTCCGTAACGAGTCGATTAACATGGCCAAACCACTTGACTATGTTGGATCATTTGCAAAGCCTGGGCAGGGACATACGGAGAGTTGTTGCATATACCGATGGCCATGCGGGCTGCGTTGATCACCTGGCCCTGTCGGAACGCCTGGCTGCCGTTCAGCCGGCGCCGGCACGCACGGATCCACGGTGCACAACAGACGGCCCTCCCCCCATGCCGCGGTTTCGAGCCGCCGACCCGCACGCGTCACCGCCTATCATGAGAAGTTCCTTCCCCCCGGTGCTGCCGTTCAATTGTTAACCGAAGGGCATCAGTCGGAATCGGGATACTGCTCCCCGTGGGGAATCGCTTCACCGGGACGCCAGGTATCATAATCCTCGGGTCCGATCAGGTCACCGGCGCCGACCTTTCGGCTTACCCACACGATTCGCGTATGACATTCCCATACCCTTCGATCAAGGGTTTTCAACCTCTTTTCCAAGGCTTTCTCGGCAGTTGCGCGACTCGTATGGACGGAAAAGACCCGTTTTTGAGGGTGATCCAGTTCATGTTGGTCATAGATGAGGGCGTACACGACCCACCTCCTTTCATGGTAATAACTCGCGTTTGCCTGTGGAGGTGATAAGGTAACATAACACCTTTATTTTTGTAAGAGTATCGTCAGAAAACCTTGGATGTCAAGGAAAACAGACCGGCGGCTTAAACCGCAGGTCCTTGGCCGCAGCCCGATCAGTCCCCTTCGGCGTGAGGGACGCTTCGCCTTGGGTCGCGGAGGTTGAGGCACTGAAGGAATTGTCTACGGGCTCGGAGTTCCCTGCAGTTTGCTGAAAGGATACAGAGGGATATCGCGTCAATTATCCTGGAATCAATTCCGCCTTCATTCTGATAACGACATGTCCCCACCCGCCACAGGAAGGGCCTGTATCGAAACATCCGGTGGTGTTGAACATGATCTCATTCGGACTGCGCCCGTTCACAAGGTTTTCAAAAAACGCATTGATGAGCACCGTCAAATTCGGCATCAGAAAGGAACATATCCGATCCGGATTCTCTTTGGTGAGCAGATTGCCTGAATTATCAAAAATCAGCTGTTGACCGACGACATGCCCTGAGTGGCAGCCTTTCGATTCGATCACTTCGGCAACCAGTCTGTATTTCGAAGCTTCAATGGCGTTTTGAAACAGACGTTGAAATTTAGGGTTTTTTTCAATCATTGACCAGTCCTGGTCTTCAAGGTTCAGTCGTCTCCGGATGATTTCTGCGAGTTGGCCCTTATCCATGCCGCCCCTCCCCTCAGTGGCTGTCCCTTTATCATTTCGAGATTGTTTGGTTTTCAGGTTCGAAGCCATCGAAGTGCACATGTTTCTGGATACTACTGAACGCTTGTGAAAAGCAACACGAAAAATCGGGAGAGTCCAAAGTTGTTTCCCACACATGAGCCGATATCAGACGCATCTCGGTCTTGTGGTATCGAGAAGCCTCCACGAGACGCTCACGTCTGAAGCAACCTCTCCAGGATCATGACCAGCAGATTCAGAGCATTTTTGAGACAATCCATCAGGTTGTGGCACCGCTGAAAAAGACACAAACGGCCCGTTTGAGACCGGCGGGGCGCATCCATACCGGGATACGGCTGGATTCTTCTTGACGGACAGACCCATTTTCTCTATGCTTTTTCCATAAAAGGCAAATTGTTGTCTAACATCACCTCATTAAGGCTGTATCCCGGTTCGAGGAAGATTCCGATTGAAGAGGCAAGAAGCCTATTGGCTCAGATTGGGGTCAAAAAGATGGGCCAAGGCGGCGCCCGCCGCATCAGCCCTTCCCGGAATCCCAATTCCGGCCGTGAATCCTTATCAGATTCCAAAGCGTTGGATTAGGTTGAAGGCATACGCTTACCTCATCTTGAAACCAATTTTCAGAGGGTGTCCGTTTTACCTGGCCCGATTCGGAAAAGAAGATCAAAATTTGGATTCATTGTCTGATCGTGTTATCCTGCCAGGTGTGCGGTTCGCCATTTTTCATCGATAACCCATTTTCAAGACCTCCATAACCCTTTGCACCGTGGCAAAATTTACGATTTTTAAAAGGATTGTCTTGGGTTTCCTGGTCATCCTGCTGGTGGTGACCGCACTCGGGGTGTATTCCACTTTAGAACTGGGTCAGTTGAACCAGATCATCCGGTCCATCAGTTCGATTGACAATGAAACCCTCAGGATGGCAAACCGGCTGAGAGATACCCTCCTGACTCAAAGAAGGTTTGAAAGAAAGTATGTGGTTTCTAAAGACAGGGACTTTCACCGCCAGTTTCAGGAGACTGAGAAGTATGTCGAAAAGGATCTGGCGCAGATGAGTACCCTTATGGGTGCAACGGAAAACGAGACCCTCCTTGTCGACATGAAGGCGTTTTATGACCATTATCTCCTTACGGTTCAAGAGGAGGTTGATCTGATAGAGAGTAACAAGGCCTATTCTCAGGAAAGGTATGAGAAAACAAAGGAGGACCTTATTGATCAGATTCTTCAGAAACTGGACGCACTGTTAAAAACAACAAAGGCGGCTATCGACAGCAAGATAGACATGTCAAAAAGGATCGGCTCACAGGCATCGAGAGTCATCGTGATCATAACCATAGCGTCCGTTGCGATGGGGATCCTGATCGCATTTTTCATCGCCCGGACCATCAATCGCCCCATTCTTCTTCTGATAAGAGGCACGAAAGAGATCGCCCGAGGGAAGTTTGAAAAGCAGTTGACCATGCCCTCTCCTCCAGAGATAAATGAACTGGCAAACGCATTTAATCATATGTGTGACCGCTTAAAAGAGCTGGACGAGATGAAGGGAGATCTTATCGCCCACATATCCCATGAGTTTCGAACCCCTTTGGCGGTCATCAGGGAGGCGGTAAGCTTGAATCTCGATGGCATGTCCAAGGGCTCCACAGAGAAGCAGCAGAGGCTTCTCGGCATCATTGCGGAGGAATGCGAGAGGCTGATAACCTCAGTCAATAAGGTGCTTAACCTTTCTCGGATGGACGCCGGGATGATGGACTATCACATGGAGGAATACAGCCTTTCACAGCTGATAGAAATGAGTGCATCGAAGATACGACCGATTGCGGAAAGGAAGAAAATCTCCCTTGAGTTAAATCTTGCGGACCACCTGCCCCATGCGGCCATAGATACGGAAAAGATCGGGCAGGTGCTTGACAACCTCTTGGATAATGCGTTGAAATTCACGCCAACAAGGGGGAAGGTGTCGATCAGCGCGGTTCTTAAAGATCGAGAGCGGTCAACACGTTTAGGCAACGAACAAACGGGGTTTATCCAGGTTTCCGTATCAGATAACGGGTGTGGGATTCCGAAAGAACATATTCAAGACGTATTCGAAAAGTTTAAAAAGTTCCATGAGAAGGGCACGGGGTTGGGCCTTTATATCGCAAGGCAGATTGTCAGCGCCCACGGAGGCCGTATATGGGTAAAAAGCGAAGAAGAAATGGGAAGCACCTTTTTCTTCACGGTGCCTGTCTGTCAGCCGCCCTGCTGTTGAGCGCCGGATGCGCCACTATCTCAGATTTTCAGAAGAAATACCGGGAGGACAAACACCTTCAACCGGCAGACAACCTGGCAACCAAAGGAGACTACGAAGGAGCGCTGAAGGCGTATGAGGAGGTGGTAAAGCTGTCTGCCGTCGATTCGCCTGGAGATAAGGCCCTGTTTCGTATGGGGCTGATCTGGGCCCATCCCGATAATCCGGAGAGAGATGATGAAAAGGCCCTCAGATATTTTCAGCGGCTTCCCTGCGATTTCCCCCAGAGCCCATTGAAGGAAGAAGCCAGGACATGGGTAAGCACCATTAATGAACTCATCCGGTGCAGGGCCGTGGCCGAAGACCTTGAAGAGGCGGTAAGCGCCTTGAAAAAGAAGCTCAATGCATCGAAACAGGCTGCAGGCGCTTTGGAAAAACGGCTTCACGCATCTAAAGAGGAGGTAAGCGCGCTGACAGACCGGCTGAACGCATTGAAAGAAATAGATATTGGGATTGAAGAAAAAAAGAGGAAAGATCTGCCACGAGAATAGACAGGTGAGAAGAAATGGCCAAAGAGAACATCCTGATCGTGGATGATGACAAAAACATGCTTGAGGTCCTGAGCCTCAGGCTGGAGGCGGAAGGATACACCGTCACTGCCACCGCCGGGGTCCAGGATGCCTTAAAAAGGGTTGAAAACAGATTGTTTGACCTGGCCCTTGTGGATCTCAAACTGGCTGGACCGGAAAACGGGATTGATCTAATGGAAAAGATGCATCAGGCGGCCCCTGAAATGCCCGTCATTATCCTTACGGCCTACGGCACCATCAACACGGCCGTGGAAGCCATGAAGCGGGGCGCCTATAGTTATCTTACCAAGCCGTTCAACCGTCGGGAACTTCTCCTTCAGATTAAAAACGGCCTGGAACGAAGCAGTCTTTCAAGAGAAGTCAGAAGGCTCAAGGCCCTGGTAGGGGAAAGATATGGATTCGAAAACATCATCGGCAAGAGCAGAAAAATGCAGGGCGTCATGGAACAGGTCGCAAGGGCGGCGGAGACGGACTCGAATGTATGTATCCATGGAGAGAGTGGCACGGGCAAAGAACTCATAGCCAAATCTCTGCATCTTTTAAGTTCCCGAAAAAATGGGCCGTTTGTGGCGGTAAACTGCGCCGCCATTCCGGAAGGCTTGCAGGAAGGTGAACTGTTCGGCTACGAAAAAGGGGCCTTCACCGGCGCCCACAGGAATAAGAGAGGTTTTTTTTCCCAGGCCCATGGAGGAACTCTCTTTCTTGACGAGGTCTCGGAGATGTCGGAATCCATGCAGGTGAAACTCCTTCGAGTGCTTCAGGAAAAACAGTTCTATCCCCTGGGAGGAGAAAAACCAACAGATGTAGACGTAAGGATATTGACGGCAACGAACAAGAATCCGGAGGATGAGGTAAAAAGCGGTAAATTCCGTGAGGATCTCTTTTATCGCATTTATGTTATACCGATCCACCTGCCCCCCTTGCGGGAAAGGAAGGAAGACATCCCCCTTCTGGTGGACCATTTTCTTAATAAATTCAGCAAGAAAATGAAAAAAGGAATAAAGGAGCTGTCTACGCCGGCTCTCCAGAGACTTTTGGCTCATTCCTGGCCCGGCAATGTAAGAGAATTGGAAAACACCATCGAATATGCCGTGGCTATGGCTGTCCAGGAGGTCATCGGCGAAGACCTGATTCTCCAGACCAGAGCCCCAGAAGAAGAGCGGTTAAGGCCTTTAAAAGAAGCCAAAAATCAATTTGAAAGAAGCTATCTTTCCGATATCCTGTCCCTTTCAGGGGGAAACGTGAGCAAGGCGGCCAAGCTGGCCGGAAAATATCGGGCCGATTTCTATGCCCTCATGAAGAAACATGACTTGAACCTGTCGGCTTTCAAGAAAGCCAAATAAAGTGCAGGGAATTCGCTTCACACAAAACATGCCATATTCTCAGCCCGTTAGCTTCATTTTCCCCGTTTCCATCTCCTTCTCCCTGTAGGCAAAATCCTTCAAAATTCATTTGCCTTACCATTTGTCGAGATAAAATCATATGATATATCAGCATGTTAGGGTATTCATCCCGATTTGGTATGCCTGTTGCTTATGATGAGGCCCAAGAGCTATCCCTATAAGCGGAGAAAACGTGTACCTTCCCGGAACAGGGGGTGAAGGGAGTGGCGGCAAAAGTCTGGAAAGCGAGGATCGGGCATGATGAGGGTACTAATCGTCGATGATAATGAAGGATTGACAGCTCTCATGAAGGAAATGCTGGAGACAGAAGGGATCTGCCAAGTGGAGACGGCTGAAAATGGTGAGGATGGGTACCTGGCCTTTTTTCACTTCAAACCCGACATCATTCTTACCGATATCGAAATGCCGGTTAAAGGCGGGATCGAAATGATAAAAGAGATACGGATTCACCATCCCGGGATAAAAGCCATCTACATGAGTGGTGACTTGAACAGGTATCGAATGAGCCTTGAAAAGGAAGAAAGCGAATACAAGGCAGACTTTCTCAATAAGCCCTTTTCGTTTTCAAAGGTGATAGGGCTGTTTCATGAATACCGGGAAGAAGCAAGCTTGGTGTAAACCCATCTGTTTTGGACCACGGTGCGTTTTATTATCATAAGGAGGCCAAATCATGAGATGTTTTCTCATGCACAACTGCAAGGAATCGTTTCTTAGCTATTGCTCAGAGAAAACCCGATGCAACACAACAAAAAGCGATCCGTCCTGTTGAGCGTGATGAAAGGGCTTGTTCCGTTCCTCCTGCTTGCCCTGTCCGGCCTCACCATTTACAGCTGTTTTATCTCAAAAGACATAGCTCAGCGCTTTTCCGGAAGGCGGTGGCGAATTCCCTCGACCGTGTATTCGGATTCCACGCTTCTATACCCCGGTCAAAGGGTCAATTCATCGCTCTTTCTTCAAAAACTGGAGCATCTCGGATACCAACAGGTCCCCCATCGACCCCTGCAAAAGGGCCACATGCGCGTGCGGGGCGGATCCGTCGAACTCTTTCTCAAAGACCTGCGCTTGCCGTTTCTGGAAAGAGACGGCTTTCCTCTCAACATTACGACCCAGGAAGGTGCTATCACGTCCATTTCTCACCTTGTAACCGGCGAACCCATTTCCCTTCTGGAACTGGAGCCGGAGGAGCTGATGCGCTTTTTTGGGCCTGAAAGGGAGGAGCGGCGCCTCATTTCCATTACCCGGGTTCCGGAGCATGTCAAGCGGGCCTTTCTGGCCGCTGAAGACACCCGCTTCTATCACCATCACGGCCTTGACCCTTGGGGCATTCTCAGGGCCATCTACATTAATCTTCGACACGGAGGCGTGCGTCAGGGGGGATCCACCATCACCCAGCAGCTGGCAAAAAACTATTTTCTGACGTCGGAGAGGAGCTTTTCCAGGAAACTCAAGGAAATGCTCATAGCCGTCATCGTGGAACTCATGTTTGAAAAAGACGAGATTCTGGAGATTTATCTTAACGAGATCTATTTCGGTCAGAAGGGATCGGTTGCTGTCAATGGACTCGGCGAGGCCACCCGTTTCTATTTCGGAAAAGCGGTCGAAGAGCTGCGTCCGGATGAGGCGGCCCTGATCGCAGGCATTATCCGTGCCCCGGCCATTTATTCGCCCTATGCGGATAAAGACCGGTGCAGGGCTCGAAGGAATCAGGTCCTGAATTCCATGGTGAATCAAGGCTGGCTTTCGAACGAAGATTTTCAAAGGGCCGTGGACAAGCCCATTGAACCTGTTGGATTCCAGCCCTACGGGAAAATGGCCCCTTATTTTATCGACTACCTTTCCGGGCAGATGGCGGCGCTTTATTCAGCTGAGGACCTCTCCAGGTTAGGGCTTTCTATCTTTACCACCCTTGATACACAGGTTCAGACGGCAGCCGAAAGGGCCCTTTCAAGGGGGTTGGAACGTCTTGAAAAATCGAATCCTGCCCTGCGCCGAAAGGAATCGGGGAAGGAACTTCAGGGGGCTGTTCTGGTCATTCAACCCAAGACCGGATATATTCTTGCAATGGTCGGCGGTCGCAACTACAACGTCAGCCAGTTCAATCGCGTCACCCAGGCCCAAAGGCAGCCGGGAAGCGCATTCAAGCCCTTTGTTTTTCATGCAGCCCTGGATCATGGCTTTAACCCTGCCTCACGGCTCACAAACGTCCCGACAACCTACATGCTGAATGGAAAGAAATGGCAGCCTAAAAATTTTAAACCCCTGGAGGAGGAAAGGGTCGGCCTGAGGTCGGCCCTGGCAAACTCCGTTAATCTGGCGACCGTTGACCTGGTCATGAAGGTCGGCGCGGAGAAAATCGTCCGAGCCACCTCGGATTTTGAATTCTCAACGCCCTTGAAGCCCTTTCCCTCCATCGCCTTAGGAGCCATGGAGGTCACTCCTGTCGAACTCGCCCGTGCCTACTGCGCCTTTGCCGCAGACGGGATGTTGCCCCACTTACTTTCCCTCAAGGACGTCGTGGATGAAAAGGGTGGGATTCTCGATCGTCGGCATATGAGTGTAAAACAGGTCACAACCCCGGCCAAGGCATTTATCATGAGTTCCCTGCTCAGAAGCGTTGTGGTTGAAGGAACGGCGCGATCGATAGAAGGGTTCGGTCTGTCTCAACCCATTGCTGGAAAGACAGGCACTACCGACAACTCGAGGGATGCCTGGTTTATCGGCTATACCCCGGATCTCCTTGCCCTGGTCTGGATTGGATTCGATGACGGCGCCTCCATGGGTGGCACCGGGGCCTCCGCCGCCCTCCCGATCTGGGTCGATCTAATGAAAAATGTCCCGCAACACCTCTCGGGAAACTGGTTCCGAACGCCGCCAGGCGTCCTGATAGAGGAGGTATGTGCCGAGAGCGGCCAGCTGGCCATCCCCGGGCGTTGTCCAAATACCTATAAAGAGTATTTTCTTACGGATCATGTGCCGACAGAGGCTTGTCGTCGGCATGGTGCGGGTAATTTCTTCAGCAGCGTCGTTACCTATGTGGAAGAGATATTCAAAAGAAATTAGATCGATCCAATGGTGCTTTTTTTTTGCGCTGATATGCTTCGGATGCAGTAGCCGGCCTGTGACGGTAGCCCCACCATTCGCGTCGGCCCCGGAATGCGAGCAACCCCATCCCCTTGCAGAAGGAACCGAAAACCCCGTTGAACCCGATCCACGGACCTTGACCTCCTTGAGGTTAACGGAACAAGCTCAATTATATCTTGAAGCACGCAAGCCGGATGAGGCTATAAGGATCCTGGAGCGGGCTGTCAACCTCGATCCTAACAATGGCCGAAACTACTATTTTCTGGCGGCGGCCTATCTTTCGAAGGATGTTCCGGGACAGGCCCGGGAATTCAACCGTCTGGCCGGCATCTATCTTACAGACGATTCATCCTGGATGGAAAAGGTGGAAAGGCAAAGGGAGAGGATTGCGGGGAAGGACTGAGATTTCACTGTCTGATGCGTATCCAACTCCGTTTTGTAACCGGCGCCTCAACACCGCTGCCTCGTCACGTTTGCCCCACCCTTTGACCCCCATTACCGTGCCCATTCTGTCCTGCAAAGACAGAATCGCGCTCAGGCGCTCACAATTTCCTGCTCAACAAACCTTTTTCCTTGACCTTTAGGTGGTTTCAAGGCTATTTGATCATAGCATCGTGCGTGACATCCGGAATTCCATTTCGAACACACTCATATAAGGAGAAGAGAATGAAAAAGGAAGAGTTAGTGGCATTTGTTTCAGAAAAGGCGGACATCACCAAGAAATCCGCAGGTGAAGCGGTCAACGCCGTATTTGAAGGCATCACCTCCGCATTAGAGAAAGGGGATGCTATCTCGCTGACAGGTTTTGGGAGTTTCAAAATTGTGACGCGGGCTGCTCGGGAAGGGAGAAATCCGAGCACGGGCGAAAAGATTCGGATCCCCGCTTCCAAGGGTATTAAATTTACCCCAGGCGCGGCGCTGAAGGAGCGGGCTAACAAATAACCGCCAAGAGCCTTTTTCAGTCATAGAACAGCGATCATGGCTGGGTATTTGCCTGCATGCCGGTTCTCTCCGTTCCACGGTCTTTCCTTTGGGAGGTTGCCGGTTATCTCCCCCTGCATGACCTTTCTGTTCTCTTCAGAGGCGGCGGCAGCGTTAATCGCCGCCCCTCTGCCGGAGCCGTCTTTGGAATGAACGCAGGCGATTCTTCCGCCTTCAGGTGACCGTTCGGTTACATATCCATATCCTCCGCGCCGCCACAGGTAACGGGCCGCATTGCGCCTGAAAGCACCCACCGGAAAGGCAGCACCATCGTTTTCCAGCCTTGTAAAATGCGAAACTAGGCCCCTAATCCCCAGAATTTTGGCACGGAAATCGTATTTAACTTGCTATTTGCATAAAGGTGGTTAAAATCAACTATCAATCAAGTTCCGCCGCAAGTTGGCGGGAGAGTTTCTTTCTGATGGAAGTATCCGTTTGTTAAACGCTGTCATCCTTCAGTTTGTAACGTTGAAATTTTTCGAAAGGAGGATGATATTATGATAAACGGAACTGTTAAATGGTTTAATGACCATAAAGGTTTTGGGTTCATCGAGCAGGAAAACGGACCGGATGTGTTTGTGCATCATAGCGCAATCAATGCGTCCGGTTTTAAATCCCTCAGTGAAGGTGCGCGAGTGACCTTTGACATTGAACAGGGGCCAAAAGGTCCGGCTGCTGTTAATGTGACTGCTGTCTAACCTGCCTTTCAAGGCATTTGAAGGCATCTCCTGTGAAACGGGGGATGCCTTTTTTGTCATTTCTTTGTTTCCATCAAATCAGCATCTTGCAGGCCGAGATTCATTTCCCTGTTATCAGAGATCCTATCGGCCCGGCCAGAAAGGAAATGCCATGGCAAAACCCAATTACGAGTTCAAAAAACGTCAGAAGGAATTGGCCAAGAAAAAGAAGAAAGAGGAAAAAAAGCAACGCAAGCAGGAACACAGGTCGGTGGAAAGCGATGGAACTGAAAAAGACACGACACCTTAAACGAAATACCGGCAACCA
>Ga0209164_1005488_pt1 | contig 10791 bp, 8 predicted proteins | sample MTBNYHSulfiMetaG_FD_187458 | JGI IMG/M metagenome (GOLD analysis project Ga0209164, IMG submission 187458) | Enrichment culture microbial communities from rom New York Harbor, USA that are MTBE-degrading - MTBE-NYH (New York Harbor Sulfidogenic)... | ecosystem: Environmental > Aquatic > Marine >... | reverse complement strand
AAGCCGTCCATGCCCGGCATTTCGAGGTCGAGAGTGATGAGGTCAGGCTTGTGTCTTAGTGTCTTGGCCATGGCGTCGATCCCGTCAGCTGAAATGCCGGCGACCTCGATCGCCTGATCAGCCTCGAGCATTTTCCTCAGGGTCTGTCTGCTGTATGCAGAATCATCAACAATAAGAATCCGTATCTTAGACATGGACATGCGCTCCGATTTTTACCGGTTTTTGATATACCATATCATATTTTAAATGTTTTAAGGTGAAGGCGGTTGAAATATTAATCAATGATTCGGCATGACCCAGGAGAAGATACCCGCCGCCTCCAAGCCTGTCATAAAACATCTCGATTACTTTTTTCCTTGAGGGATAGTCGAAGTAGATAAGCACATTTCTGCAGAAGATAACATCTACGGTACCGGCCAGTTTTGTCTTGACAGGATCGAGAAGATTGAGATGGCTGAAATTGACATGTTGCTTGACAGTATCAGAGATTGTGAAGAGGGAATCCTCTTCTTTGAAATATTTCTTCAGGTAGTATTGTTCGGTAGTCCGGAAAGAATTCTTCCTGTAAATCCCGCTCCGTGCAACCTGGAGCACCCTCTGATTTATATCGCTCCCGAAAATCTCAATATTCCAGTTATGGAACGCTCCGGTTTCGAGCACGAGCATTGCAATGGTATATGGCTCTTCGCCGGTTGAACAACCGGCAGACCATATCCTCAGCCTTTTTTTCTCCCTGTTTGTCTTCTTCAGTTCCGGCAGAATCTCCTCGGTGAATGCCTTTAGCTGGTTCTGCTCCCTGAAGAAATAGGTTTCGTTCACTGTCAGGATATCGATGATTGAGGCAAGTTCTTCATCGCGGTTGCGGTGATAGAGCAGATACCGGTAGTAATCTCTGAAATTCGAGAAGTGATAGCTTTTGAGCCGCCGTGAAAGCCTTTTCTCCAGGAGGTACCGCGAGTGATCATCGAAGAATATCCCGCAGTAATCACGGACAAAATCCCTTATCAGCCTGAATACCTCAGGCTCAAGCGGTATTATTTCTTCTTTCTCAAATAAAGACATTGATATCTCTGAACCACTTCCGTTTCTCGTGATGAGACGCTGTATCCCTGACAACCGCTGACTAACGACTCTTCCTGAGACTCTCTTCTATGGCCCTTTTCACCGTAGGGTCTTCTTCACGGTCATGGAGTTTTTCAATCTCCTTCCTGACAGATTTTGTCATCCTTTTCCCGAGCGCTTCAACCGCAGCCATTCTCGTTGCCCAATCGTTGTCCTGAAGGAAGGGCAATAATACCTCTTCGACACCGGAAAAAGAAGAGAGTCCCGTTATTGCAGTCCGCGTGATCTCTTTGTCACTGGAAGCAAGCATGCCCAACAGCGAATCACGCGCTTCGTACCCGCCTATTCTGCTTAATGATTCAATGGCGGTGGCAACGACGAAGCCATTTCTGTCAGAGAGAAGTTTGACGAGCAGTCGAACAGCCTTTTTATTCCGGAGCATGCCGAGAGACTTTGCCACTGCAACCCTCACCGAATCATCTGCATCGGACATGAGGAGCGAAAGTGCGTCGAACACGCCTTCCCCTCCGATCCGTCCGAGGCTGAGGGCGGATAAAGCCCTGATATGGGGCTCTTCATCGGTGAGCGCGAGGACAAGAAATTGAACAGATTCCTCTGTCCTCAAGACCGAAAAAGCCTCAACGCAGGCCTTTCTGACCGCTACCTTTCCGTCTTTTAATGCGAACCCCAGCGCGGGGACCGCCTCCTTTGCTCCAATTTCACCGAGCAGAAGGGCGGCATTTTTTCTCAACACCGGGTTTGTATCCCTGAGCATGGAGATAAACTCATCTGTCTTAAGCCAGGGGCCCAGCCGTGAAAGAGCTTCGACAGCGGTCTCCTGTACATCTTCATAAGGGTCTGCGAGCAGCTTCCTTATCGGTGCGATTGCTTTCGGGTCATTGATTCTCGATAGACCCTGTGCCGCAATGGAACGGATATGGCCGTCCTCATCTCCGATAAGCCTGAGAAATTCATCAAAATAGAGAGGAGACGCGATGCGTGAACCGACATCACAGATAAAACGCTTCTGATTGAGGTTCTCTGTTCTGAAAAGACGGATGAGAGACTCCGGTCTTTCCCGGCCGATGAACACAAAAGCCCGCTTTACGTCTTCAGCAAAATGTTCGTCCTGAGATATTTCAAGAAGAGGAGTGAACGCCTGTTCATCCTTCATCAATCCGAGGAGAAGAATGGCGGAGACTTTGACTTCCGGTTTATTCGAACGCACATGATCGGCAAGGATTTCGAATATTTTATCGCTGAGGAGCTTCCTGATCTCTCCGGTAATGACGTTTTCACCGATACCCTTATGATAGAATCTCACAAGGGCGTGCAGGACCTCTTCCCGGACTGATTTTGAAGGATCCTGGAGAAGAGGGACAAGATTCGCGAGTGTCGCAGGCTCTGCAATGAGACTGAGCGCTTTTATGGCCGGGACCCTGAGAGTTTTTTTGTCGAGAGCCCTGAGCAGGACGGAGACCGCCTTTGCATCTCCTATTCTTCCGAGTGCGTCAGTGGCCGGATAAGCAGTCCAGACGTCATCGCTCTCGACGATTTTGATCAAAGCATCTACTACAGTCGCTTCCCCGACTTTGCCGAGGTGCTCGATGGCGGTGACGCGGACATTCTCGTCGTCGTCTTTCAGGGCGTGGAGCATGAGGGGGAGTGACCTGTTGTCCCTGAATTCTCCCAACACATCAATGATGAATTTCCTTACATCCCGGTTGGAGGTATGAAACGCATCGATGAGAAAAAGGGTTATTTTTTTGTTGAGGCGTATGAGCGCTTCTATTGCAGAGTTCCGCGCGCCTGCGTTCTCTTCCCGATAAAGGAGATCGATCAACCCATGAATATAGGCTTCGACAGGATGCTCTTCAAGAAGAATATCGATCGCCGTGTTCCGTACCCTCCAGCTCGCGTCTTCCATGGCGGAGAGCAGAAGCCGGACCGGCCGCTCGCCCTGTTTACCTCTCAGGCTTTCAAGGGCTTCCCTCCTTATTTCGACATCAGTATGTTTAAGCAGAGTCTCCAGTTTTTGCATGTTCTTCCAGTATTTCTTCTGATTCTTTCAGCATGATCTTTTCCTCTGAAGAGAGGAGAAAATCGAGATTAAGCAATATGATGATCCTGTCCGCTTTTTTCCCGATGCCGGTAAGATATTTTTTCTTCAGACCTTTAAAGATAGTCGGAGGGGCAATGATCTCTCCGGCAAGGAGGGTGACAATTTCCTCGACTTTCTCAACAATAAGCCCGATCTTTTCGCTGTCATATCTTACGATGATAGTAAGTTCCTGCCCGCCCGCAGACCCTATCCCGAATCGTTTTCTGAGATCAAGCAGAGGGATGACTTCTCCCCTTACGGTGATAACGCCGGAGAGGAAATCGGGAAGCTCCGGGAGCGTGTATATTTTCTGCGTATGGAGTATCTCGATGACCCGGTTGATCTCAATCCCGAAGGTTTCCTGGCCGATTGTGAATACGGCAAATTTCTTGCTCTTTGTCATCATAGCAACTCCAGCCTTTCCATCATCGCAGCTAAGGTTTTGGTCTCGTCATCAGAGGTGCTGGTAAAGCCGCTATAGCGTTTATCAATGGCATGAAGGACCGACAGCCCTTCAGGGGTCGTCTCCTTCAGTTCGATGAGCGCCTGGGCAAGTGATTCCTGCATGTTCCGGGGCATCTTTTTGTGTGCGCTTATGATGAAACCGGGCATTTCGCCGGAAAATTCAATGAACTTGATCCCCTTGTTTTTATAGCGGCTGGCTACGCTCTCCGAGACCGCCCCTGCGTCAAAAGTGCCTTCAATTAGCGCGTTGATGACATTCTCATGGGCGCCGAGGTATTCGTAATGGAGGAGATCTTTCAGTTCAATCCCGGCATTGAGCAGCATAAACCGGGGAGCGATATAACCCGATACTGAGTGGGATGTCCCGAACGCGAATCTCTTCCCCCTGATGTCTTTGACGGCATGAATCTTACTGTCGCTTTTTGCGATAATGACGGAACGGTACCCGGCTTTTCCCTCAGTAATGGTTTTGACGAGAGGGATGACCGCGAACTTCCCCCGTGCTTTCACATAAGTAACGGGGCTCATGAAACAACAGTCAGTCAATCCCTGACCGATGTCCCGGATTGCCCCTTGATGATCGGAAACAATTCTGAGGGACACCTTTTTGCCAAGCCGTATGCTGAGGTATTCCGCAAGAGGCTTGAAATTCTCCGGCATTTCAAGCGGTGATGCGCCGACCGGTTCGACCCCGAAAAATATTGTCTCGGTTTCTCCCTCTTTTGCGGGACTCTCTTCGAAGAAGGTAATTTTTTCGAGTTCCTTCGTTACCAGTTCCGTATTCCTCGAAAGACCCTGGAGGGACTGGGTAATAGCAAAGACGCTGTTCAGCGTATGCTGTGGGATTTCCCGTATTTTCTCTATGGAGCTGAAAATCTGGCTTGCGCCCGCGCGCTGTTCCTGGATAGCCTTTGCGATCTGGCGGCTCTTCTCCGATACGGTTTCTATCGCTTCTGATATCTGCCTTGTATTGATAAGTTGTTCGCTTGTTGCGCCGCTCACATGGTTTGCAACATCGCGTATTTTTTCCGTCGCTTTTGACAGGAGGTGCGCGCCTTTGCTCTGTTCCAGGGTTGCCTTTGCGACCTGGGACACCATGTTCTTGACTTTCTCCATTGATTCGGAAACAAGCCGCGTCGTCCTCGCCTGCTCGATTGTAGCGCGCTCTATCGCATCAGACATCTCTGCCGACTGTATTGAACTCTCCACGATAGTATGCAGTGCGTCTCCTGAATCACGGGCGACATTGAGACCTTCATCTACAGACGTGATTCCCTCGTCCATGGCAACAATCGCATCTTTCACTTCCTGCTGGACCGCCTGGATCAATTCTGCGATCTCGTGGGTGGAGAATGAGGTCCGCTCGGCAAGATCTTTTATCTCTTCGGCAACGACCGAGAACCCTTTGCCATGCTCGCCTGCCTGTGAAGCAAGTATAGCGGCGTTCAGGGCGAGGAGCGTTGTCTGGTCGGTTATCTCGTCAATGACATTCAGTATCTTCCCGATTTCATCTGACCGCACGCCGAGTTTCTTAATGCAGGTCGCTGTTTTCTCAAACGATGTCTTGATGTCCTGGATTCCTTCTATCGTCTTTTCGACGGAGGTCATGCCTATGGTCGACGCTTCATTCTTGACTTTTTCGGACAAGAGCGCTGATTCCTTTACGCTCTGCTCGACTTCCTTGATGGACGAGGAAATCTCTTCGGCTGCGGCAAGGGTCTCCTCCGAAGACGCCGAGAGTTCTTCAGTCTTGTGCGCTACCTCTCTGATAGTTGCGGACAACTCTTCGATTGAGGCCGCGGTCGAATCGATAACCAAAGAAAGCTCCTGGGCGCTTTTTGCGACTTCACCAATGCTCATTAGCATCTCTTCCATGGAAGCTGCTTTCTCTTCCGTGGAAGCCGCAAGGTGGTCGGTGCTTTCGGAAATCTCTGCGGACGCAGAATTCATCTGTTCAAGAGAACTTGCTATATCCGCGATCGCTTCCGATTCGTGCTTTGTATTTGCAGAAACATTCTTGAATTCCGTCTCGACTTTTTCAACCACATCCCGGACACGCTGAGAGCCGTTTTTGATCCTCTGAAGAATTCCTCCCATTGAACGCATTGACTCCCTGAGCGCCGTATTCAGGCTGCCCAGTTCGTCGGTCCTCCGCATGTCGGCAGGATATATAAATTTCCCCTCCGACAGGGATTTTGCCGCTTCTTCGACAGACCGTATCGGATGAATGACAAACTTTTTCAGGAGAAGAAGAGAAACATACGTGATCACAAACACGGAGAGTATGGTAATGGTGATCCAGAGAAAGAGATTCATCTTCTCCGGAGAAGGAAGTATCCCGGCCCACAGGACAATGCATATCGTCGACAGACCGAGAATGAATAGGACAAATCTGAATTCGAGGCTTTCTCTAAAACTTCTTTGCATATGGCCTCCCGTTCATTTTATGGATAGGGTTACTGCCTCTTGCATGTTCAGTACCGATACGAAGCGTTTTTCCACCACCGCGATCCCGGAAACAAATTTCAGTTCATCGTCAGAGAGGTGAGAAGGGGGCGGCAACAATTCGGATTCTGCAATCTTGACAACCCCGGTGACCTTATCTACTGCCGCGCCGATCCGGCCTTTCGGGCCCTGAATGATAAGTATCTTTTTCTTGTAACCGTCCTCTGCCGTGGCCCCCTTGAGCGACAGCTTCGCTTTCAGGTCAATGACAGGGATGATTTTGCCCCGCAGCGAGGTTATGCCAAGGACATAATCCGACAACCTTGGAACAGGGGTGATATGCTGGAACCTGATGATTTCATCAAGGTCGGAAACCCTGAATGCAAAATCTTCGCTGAGGAGCTTGAAGGTAAGGATTTCGATAACGTTCTCCGGCGCCTCGGCGACAGCTTCCGATTTTTCAGGAGGTTGCCGCTGTATATTTTCACTTGCTGCTGATTGAACACCCTTTTTTGCTGCGTCCTCCCTCCCGCCTGATGCCGGTTTCGCCTGTGCCTTGCCCGGTTCCGGTTCTTGCGCCGGCGGAGTGGGGAGTGCGTTCCTGTCTTCCGGTGATGTGTCCGTGGCCTTTTCTGTTTCGGGTCTTTGCCCGGCCTTCTGCGGAGGCTGGTCTTCAGGTTCCGGCTGATGCAGTTTTTTCCTAATTTTCGCGATATCCATTTAACCCAAGCTCCCGTGCTGCGTCGTTGATAAGCGGTTCATCTATGATGCGCATTTCTCTGCCGAAACCGTCGAGGAGCGCAGATGCTGCAATACTGTTAATGACCCGTGGGATTCCTCCGGAATAGCGATAGAGCTTTTTAATGGCGACGTCGGTAAAGAGCGGGTTGTCAAGCCCGGAAATGCGGAGTCTGTGCTCGATATACTCCTTCATCTCATCAGCGGCAAGGGGTCCGAGATGATAGAACAGGCCGATCCTCTGCCGCAGCGGCAGATAGGTTTTATGGTTCAACCGTTTTCTCAGGTCTGTCTGACCGACGAGAATCAGGCTGAGGAGATTTATATGATCGAGCTGAAAATTTGTCAAGAGTCGTATTTCCTCAAAAGTGCTTTTCGTGGGTATGAGCTGCGCTTCGTCAATGATGATAACCGGGGTAATGCCGGATTCATAGTCCTTATATACCCGCTCATAGATTGCATCGAGAAGGCTGTCTTTGAAATTATGAGGGATCTCTATATCGAACCGTTTTGCCACGGTTCTGAGAAATTGAAGCGGGGTGAGTTGGGGATTAATGATTACGATGACACGGTATTTTTCCGCCAGTGAATCCATGAGCGCCCTTGTAAGTGTTGTCTTCCCGCTGCCTACCTCTCCGGTAAGAAGAACGAGTTCTCTTTCTTCCACTGCATACTGCAGCCGGGCGAGCGCTTCTTCATGATTTTTGCTCAGGAAGAGAAAGCGCGGATCAGGTGTTTTGGAAAAAGGCTTTTGTTTCAGCCCGTAGAATGCTTCATACATAAGAAGCCCCCTCCTGGCGTGTTAAGGACTGTTCGATGATTGACTCGACGTCAAGGACAAGGATTACCTCGTGCCTGCCGATTTCGGCTGCGCCTGCAAAGCCGCTGAGCCCTTTCAGATAATTCCCGAGAGACTTGATCACAATCTCATGCTGTGCGATGATTTCGTCAACTACAATCCCCAGCTTCCTTCTTCCGAACCCTACGATCACCGCGAAGGTCTGATCATTTTTGTCGGTTTCCAGGAGGAATATTTTCCCGACATCAATAATCGGGAGCATCTCGCCCCGCAGGTAGTATACGTTTTTCCACTCTATTGTCTGGATATCTTTCAATTCTATCACGATGATTTCAGATATCGCGGAAAGAGGAATGGCAAACCGGTGCTTCCCTGCCCTTACCAAAAGGGCCTTGATGATAGCAAGGGTAATAGGCAGCGTAAGGGTGATGGTTGTCCCCTCGTTTTTTCTTGTGCGTATCTCGGTGAACCCGCCGAGCGTAGAAAGTTTTTCCTTCACTACGTCCATGCCGACTCCCCTGCCCGAGATTTCGCTCACCACGTCCTTGGTACTGAACCCTGGCGCGAAGACAAAGTCCAGCAAGTCTCTGTCTTCGATCTTTGCATCCGGCTCTATGAGTCCTTTCTCGATCGCTTTTTCCCTGACTTTTACAATATCTATCCCCTGTCCGTCGTCTATGACTTCGATCACGACGTGGTTCCCTTTCTGGGCGGCCTTGAGCACTATCGTCCCCTGTTCCCGTTTCCCCCTGGCCAGTCTTTCTTCGGCAGATTCTATCCCATGGTCAATGGAGTTTCTCACCAGGTGCATAAGGGGATCAATGATCTCTTCCGCAATTGATTTGTCGACTTCCGTATCTTCACCATACAGGGTAAGGTCTATTTCTTTTCCGGTTTCCCTTGAAAAACGGCGGATGACCTGCGCAAGCCGCGAAAATATCTGGCCGATCGGTACCATCCGGACGGCGAGCACTTCGTCCTGCAATTCACTAAGCCTTCTCTCGAACGAGACCGATATCTTGTGGATATCCCGGACAAGGGGCGAATACGGATGCGATTCTTCTATTTCTGCCCCGATTCTTTTCACGGCGTCCTTTGCAAGGGTTAATTCCCCGATGGTATTGAGTATCCTGTCCAGCTTGTCGATATCGACCCTGACGGTGGTTGTCGCACTCCTGACAGTATGTTCCTGTTTCGGCTCAATCTGCTGCTCTGCATGCTTTGGGGGGACGAGGACTTCTATATTCCCGCTGAAATGCTGCTTGAACGCCGCCTCATTTCTACTGCTGGCAAACATGAGATTAAACCCTATCGAGCCATCGGGAACTCCGGAAGAGGTCGGGAGCGTAGAGATAAGTTCTCCCTCTGCTTTAATCTTTTTTGTGAGCTCCTCCAGAGAAGTGTCGAAGGTGGAGAGGTCAAAAACCGCATTGAACAGGTAAATGCCATTCCCGGCTTTTATGTTCGCTTTCAGCCGGTGTTCTTCATATTCAGAAAGGACCCTGAGAATTGTATCATCAATGAGACCCTGAATATCCAGTCCCTGCTCCCCGGCCTGCATGGATGCCCGGAAATTCATGATTTCCTCAATATGCGCTGCGAGGTCCACAGGGGTGTCTTCTTTCAGTCCGTTGATTGCGGAGTTCAAGGTGTCGATGCTTTTGAAAAGGAAATTCACCACGTCTTCTGTTATGGGAACCTTCCCCAGACGCATATCGTCCAATAAGGACTCAAGGGCGTGGCTGATGTCTGTTATCCCCTGATTGCCGAAGAGCCCTGACAGACCTTTGAGGGTATGCATGGAACGGAAGAGTGCGTTGATTGTATCGGGGCTGACCGCAGTCAGGTAGGTATCCTGAATCTCGAGGACGCACTGCTGGCACTCGAAAAGGAGGTCCTCAGCTTCAGCAATGAATTCCTTCTTAGAGGCCTTCATGGAGCAGTGCCTTTTTTACGACCTCCTGCAGTTCCTGTGCTCTGAAAGGCTTGGTTATATATGCCATAGCGCCGAGCGCTATCCCCCGTTTTCTGTCTTCCTCGCTCCTTTCAGTGCTCACGATAATGAGCGGGATATGTTTGTACCGGGGGTTGTTCTTCACAAAACTGATAAGTTCGAGGCCGTTTATATCAGGCATATTGACATCGGTGACGATGAGATTGAACTCCTGTGTGGGAAGGAGCTTAAGAGCCTCGAAGCCTGAAGCGGCTTCCGTAGTGGTGAAGTCCCCCATCTCCTCTATTACAGCCCTGATGAGAGCCCTGGTAGTTGCAGAATCTTCAACAATCAGAATTGATCCGGTAACCCCTTTATCCTCCATCACCATCTCAATTCTAACAGATTAGCAATAAAAAATCATTAGTTCTTTGACCGTTTCTCCATTTCCTGTATCCTTCTCTGGAGCAGGGATTTTTCAAGGGCCAGACCGGCCTGATCTATGAATATCTCGAGTCCTTCGCTTTCTCCGAGACTCTCCCCTGTAGTCAGGTTATCGCAGAAAAGGAGCGCAACGACTTTCGATTCTGCAACGATAGGGAACAGTGCGACCTCATCCGGCCATTGTCCGCCGATGCTATCCACAAAGGACCCGGTAACTTCGTCTTTTGCCATAGCCCCTTTATAGGGACGCTTTTCAGAGAGGATGCTTTTCAGGAAAGGACTCTTTTCAAAAGAGAGAATTGTTCCCCGTATCTTTTCGTCGGGCTGTTCTATTTCGAGTCCGAACTGACCGAGTCCCACAATCTCAGTATCTCCGACCATGAAAAGGACGCCCCTTGAAAATATGTCGCTTGCAAACCTCAGAATAAGCAGGGTGATTTCAGAGGACGTATTGGGGAAGCGCAGTTCCTGGGTCAACGCCCTCAGGGAGGAAATGTCCTTTCTCTCTTGAGGCGGCTGCATGCCCCATTCTTCTTCCCATTTTTCCCCTTCATCCTGGATGCCGAAGAGTTCCCCGGTCGAGACGGTAGCAACCTGAGAAGATTCGTCATGTACCCGTGCCCCTTCCATAAGGAGATATTCGGGGCTCATGCCTTTTGAGAGTTCCCATCCAATATCAGAGAGGTCCGCTTTCCCCCCCGGATCGATATCGTCGGGTTCGAACTGAAAGTCTCCATCCTGCCAGACGAGGAGCTGGTAGACAACCCGTTCAACTCTTTTCTTCGTTATCTTTTCGAGGGCTTC
>Ga0209164_1005485_pt1 | contig 10795 bp, 7 predicted proteins | sample MTBNYHSulfiMetaG_FD_187458 | JGI IMG/M metagenome (GOLD analysis project Ga0209164, IMG submission 187458) | Enrichment culture microbial communities from rom New York Harbor, USA that are MTBE-degrading - MTBE-NYH (New York Harbor Sulfidogenic)... | ecosystem: Environmental > Aquatic > Marine >... | reverse complement strand
GCGGAGACGGCCGGCATCGCCAACCCGATCAACCCCATGCTCGAGGCCGACACCATCAAGGAGATCTGCCAGGCCGCCGGCACCAAGGTGCTGGTGGCCCTGGGCGACATGCCGGGCGTCGATATCTGGCCCAAGGTCGAGCAGATCCGCAAATCCATACCGTCGCTGGAAAAGGTGGTGCGCGTCATGGGCTCCTCCGACGAGGCCGAAGGGATCTTTTCTTACGAGGAGACGGTGGAGCGCTATGCGGGCGACCGCCTGACCTTCGAACGGGAGATTGCGCCCGACGATATCGCCTCTCTCTACCACACCGGCGGCACCACAGGCCGGCCCAAACTGGCCAGGCGCAGCCATTTCAACGAAGTGGCCCTCTCCTGGGGGCTCAAAGCCGCCGCCGAACTGCAGCCGGGCGAGGCGGTCATGGTGGGCCTGCCCTTGTTCCACTGCAACGGCACCTGCGTCACGGGCCTGCTGCCCTTCTCCCTGGGCGGCGAGGTGGTGATTCTTTCTCCATCTGGCTATCGCAACCCCTCGATCATGAAGAATTTCTACAAGATCGTCGAGTATTACAAACCCGTCTTCTTCTCCTGCGTGCCCACCGTGCTCTCGGTGCTGCTGGACATCCCCGTGGGCGATGCCGACATCTCCTCGCTCAAGTACCTGATCTGCGGGGCGGCGCCGCTGAGCGTCGAACTGTTCCGGCGCTTCGAGGCCCATTCGGGCATGAAGATCCTGGAAGGTTACGGCCTCACCGAATCGACCTGCGCCTCGTGCGTCAACCCCAAGGACGGCGAGCGCAAGATCGGCAGTATCGGCATCCGCCTGCCCTACCAGAACGTCAAGGTGATGATTTTGGACGCTGACGGCCGCTACCTGCGCGATGCCGAGATCGACGAGATCGGCTCGGTCTGCATCAGCGGACCCACGGCATTCAAGGGTTACGTGGAAGAGATCCACAACCGCGGGCTGTGGGTCAAAGAAGGGTGGTTCAACACCGGCGACATGGGGCGCATGGACAAGGACGGTTTCTTCTGGCTCACCGGCCGCATGAAGGAGCTGATCATCCGCGGCGGCCACAACATCGACCCGGCCACCATAGAAGAACCCCTCTACAAAATGAAGGGGGTCAACATGGTGGCGGCCGTGGGACGCCCGGACGCCCATGCCGGCGAGGTGCCCGTGGCCTATGTGGCGCTGGCCCAGGACGCCGGGATCAGCGAGAACGACATCGTGCAGTGGGCCCAGAGCCACATCGGCGAGCGCGCCGCCATCCCCAAGGCGGTCTATATCGTGGATGAGATCCCCCTCACGGCGGTGGGCAAGGTCTTCAAACCGGCCCTGCGCTGGGATGCCACCCGCCGGGCCTACGAGCAGGAGCTCGCCCAGCTGGGAGATCTCGCCCAATCCATCGAGGTGCGCGTGGCCGAAGACAAGGTGCACGGCACCCTGGCCACCATCCGCATCCAGGCCGCGCCGGGTGCCGACCGTTCAGCGATCGAGGCGAAAGTGGGGGAGTTATTGGCGCGGTATACGGTTCGGTTTGGGGTTGAGTTTGTTTGAAGGAGAAAAGAAGAAGTTTAAAGTGTAAAGTTTTAAGTTTAAAGTGAAGGAATTCTGTCGATTGGAGGGTGGGGTAATACGGGTCAATCTGCAGAATAGCAAACAATCGCGAACTCGTTGGAAAGACATAAGGCGGGTGAGGTAATGCATACACATCCGCTATCGTAGTTACCGTGAATATGTAGGGGCGGGCTTTATGCCCGCCCGCTGCACTCCCCCATAGCCTTCAATACATCGAAGCCAAAAGAAAACGGCGATCCCCACCAGGTGAGGATCGCCGCTTTTAATTACAGAATTACGCCTGTCTTAAATTACTATTGTACCTTCGCTTAAAACTTGATGCGGGTACCGGCCACGGCCACATGAATGTCGTCGGGATCATCTAAGCCACCGGTTGCATCCAGCATGTAGACGCGGTAAGCGGCATACAATTCGATGGGCTTCCAGGGTTTCACCACGTAGGCGAGGCCATAGTTGTCGGAATCCTCACCCTCAGCTCTGAGGTCCTGGGTCTGCCCATATTCAATGGAGAAAGCATGAATGTCGAATTTGTAGCCGAGCTTGCCATAGTATGTGACCGCTTCATCCCGGCCGCTGGCTTCGAAATCACGCTGGCCGTAGGCGACGGTGAAGTTCAGGCCAAAAGGCATCAACCAGGAAACCGAACCACCCCACTGGGCATCCAGGGCATCGGCTTGACCTTGGGGGTTGGCATAACCAAAAGCTGCCGCCAGTTTGTTTCCTCCGAATTCGGTCGCGTACCAGAGAGCAGCGTCATAGGCACCACCGTTGGCAGCACTCGCGGCGAACGTAAGGCCGGCAAAGCTGGGGGTGTTGTAGCGGATCCGTTCTGCACGGCTCAGGATGCCGTCAAGGTTGCTGCGCGTATCGCCAATATCGACATTGCCCCCGAACACACTTCCATCGTCATTTTTCCACAGAAGCGATCCACCCGTGGTGTTGATGTCGGAATAGGTGACCACAGAGGTCCCGGAGAGATCCACTTCCAGGGTGCCGTTGGAGGCTGTGTCTCCCTTGCCGATTTCAAACTTACCAAAACGGGTGTCGAAATAGACGTTGAACCAACGATCGTTCCACTCGAAAGCACCATCATCATCCTGGTCGATGGTCAGCCGATTGGATGCATTGCGCTGGGCCTCGATTTCGAACTGCATGCCTACCTTCACCTGGCCGAACTGCTCGGAGCCGGTGATGCGCACGCGGGTCGAAGAGGCGTCGTTGTCAGTGATGAAGACGTCACTCTGATCCCCATCATCCGCATACATCACCATCTGGTTGATCTGGCCGGAAACTTTGGCCTCGAGGGCGCAGGCCGGATTGATGCCGGCAAACAGCATCGCCGCGCAGACCGCGCCAACCAATAAAGTTTTTGCACAAACCTGTTTCATGTTTCCTCCTTTAAGGAATTGGATCTTTTGCGGGGAATCCCCACATAGGTTGATACCGCGGGCGCACTCCTGGACGAACCATCGACAGGCGAGATAGTACGGTCTGGAATCCGGCCGCGGATTTTCAAAAACCGTTGGCATTCCCTAATACCAAACTCAACGCATTTAGCAACTATTTCATGAGGTCTGTGCTAGCTTGATGTTAGATATCGGTTAGGTGCATGGCCCTCCTCTTTCTTTAATCGACAGAATACCTTCACTTTGAACTTTACACTTCACACTTTAAACTCGCCCCACCGTACCTCATCCAAAATTCAAAATCATACTATCCCGCGCCGTATACGCATCGAACTCCCTCCCGGCCGCCTCGACCACATGCCCGGGGATGGCGATGCCGGCGGGGTGGCGGCGGTAGTCCACGAAAGTGCGTCCGTCGATGCGCACCTTCATGCCGGGCACCGGCGATTTGAGTGGGATCACGGCGTAAGCATCGCGCAAAGGCGCGTATAGCTCGTGGTAGCCCAGTTCTCTGGCTTTTTCGCCGATGTTCACTTCCATGTAGTGTCTGGCGTCGGGTTCGATCTGGTCATGGTAAACCTCGCCAATACGGTCCAGCACGTCGTTGATATGAGCGTTCATAACGATACCTCCTTCTAATTTAAACAATCAATTGTAATGACGGAAAGTTAGGTATTGTGGAAGCAGGTTCAATGGCAGAGGAAGAGGGGCGCTATGGGAGGGGAATGGCAGGTGTCGCTTGTGTCATTTTCGTTTGGCCACGGATCGCCAGCCGCCCAGCGCCGAATAGGTGGGGCGCACCGTACCGATGGAGACGTCGCAGATTCTGGCGACGAAGATGATGAGGCCGGTCAGTAAAATATGCATCTCGAACATGGAACGGTACTCCTGTGGCCTAAAGCTTGGCGCGGGCGTACTGGTCGGGCCAGTCGATCTCCTGGCCCAACTCCCGGGCGGCATTCAGGGGCCAGTAAGGCTGGCGCAGCATCTCACGGCCCAGCAGCACGGCGTCCGCCTGTCCGGTGGCCAGGATCTGTTCGGCTTGCACCGCCTGGGTGATGAGGCCGACGGCGCCGGTGGCCATGTCGGCCTCTTTGCGGATGGCGGCCGCCAGAGGCGTTTGAAAGCCCGGCGCGACCGGGATTTTGGCATGGGGTACCAAGGCGGCGCTGGAGCAGTCGATGAGGTCGATGCCCATGGGCTTGAGCCGCCGGCAGAGCTGGATCGATTGGGCCAGGTCCCAGCCGCCGTCCACCCAGTCGGTGCAAGAGATGCGCACGAAGAGCGGCAGGTGCGCCGGCCACTGTTTGCGCGCGGCCTCGGCCACCATCAACGGCAGTCGCATGCGGTTGTCCAGGTCGCCGCCGAAGCGGTCGGTGCGCCGGTTGGAGAGCGGCGACAGAAATTCGTGCAGCAGATAGCCATGGGCCATGTGCAGTTCCAGCACCTCGAAGCCGGCGGCCAGGGCACGGGCGGCGGCATCGGCAAATTGATCCACGACTTGTTGGATCTCTTCAGCGGTCATCTCCCGCGGCATGGGCGAGTCGTCGCTGAAGGGCAGGGCGCTGGGCGCGATGGGTTGCCAGCCGCCTTCGTTCTCGTCGACCGTACCACCGCCGCGCCAGGGGGCGTCGGTGGAGGCCTTGCGCCCGGCGTGGGCCAGTTGGATGCCGGGCACGCCATTTTGGGATTTGATGAAGGCGGTCATGGGGCTGAAGGCCTCGGCCTGCCGATCGTTCCACAAGCCGCAATCCCATGGCGAGATGCGCCCCTCCGGGCTCACACTGGTGGCCTCGACGATGACCAGGGCCGCGCCTCCCACGGCCCGGCTGCCCAGGTGGACCAGGTGCCACTCGTTGGGCATACCGTCCCGGCAGGTATACTGGCACATGGGCGAGACGAAGATGCGGTTCTTGAAGGTGATGGATCTTATTTGCAATGGGGTGAATAGTCGGCTCATATTCGGTCTCCGTGGCATCGGTTCGGCGCAACGCGCCTATTCCATGTCGAATTTGGTTCGCAGCGCCTTGATGCGCCCCCGGCGAACCTTCTGGTCCACCCGTTTTTGTCTGGCCTTGAGGCTCGGCCGGGTCGGCCGTCGCCGTTTGGGGGTGCTGGCCGCCCTGCGGATCAACTCCTGCAGGCGGGCCAGGGCCGCCGCACGGTTTTTCTCCTGGCTGCGGAACTCCTGGGCCTTGATCACCACCACCCCTTCCCGGGTGATGCGCTGGTCGTTCATTTTGAGCAGGCGCTCCTTGTACGGCTCGGGCAGCGACGAGGAGAGGATATCGAAACGCAGATGGACGGCGGAGGCCACTTTGTTCACATTCTGACCCCCGGCTCCCTGGGCGCGGATGGCCTCGATGTCGATTTCCCCGAGGGGGATGGCCACTGTGTCGTTGATGGGCAACATACCGGACCTTTCCTCCTATCCCAGGTAGACCGTGATGACATCCTTGCGCGCATTGACATGCTGGATGGTGACCTGGACCAGGTCTTCGGGCTTGAGTTTGATGTTTTCGGCGCCGGCCAGCGGGCATTCGATCAGGTATTGGGGCAGCAGGATGAAATACCCCCCGCGCCGTTTGTGCAGGATAACGGCCTCTTCCTTGGTGCCGACGCGGCCCTCCAGGTATTTGAGCAGCCAGTAGCGGTGGCGGCGGTACTGAAGCCGGCCGACCCGGGCCATGGGTTCGGCCAGGGCGGCGATGGCCGCATCGATCTCTTCGGTCAGATAGGGTTTTTCCAGGCCCAGTGCCGCCCGCAGCTGGCGCTGGGTCACCAGGTCGAAGTATTTGCGGATGGGCGACGTGCAGGTGACGTAGGCCGCCACTCCCAGCCCGGCGTGGGGTTCGGGGCTGCTGCTCAGGTTGAAGCGGTTGATCTGCTTGCGCTGCATCCAGGATTGAAACAGGGACCCCTGGTCGCGTTTGAAGAGCCGTTCGCGCGGTTCGGCCTGGGAGCGGAAGATGGCCGGAAGTCCCTTTTCGCTCAGGAAACGGGCGGCCAGGCTGTTGGCCAGGATCATCAGTTCAGAGACGAACAGATGGGAGGGATTTTCGCGATCGATGCGTGTCACCATCGGTTTGCCATTGGCATCGATACGGATGGCGACCTCGGGCAGTTCGATGATCAGGGCGCCGTCGTCCAGACGCCGGCTGCGGTATTTTTGGGCGATGGCGTGCAGGGCGCGCATCTGCGTGTCCGTTTCGGTCAAGGCGTCCGCATCCTGATAGGTGAGCTGACGGCTGACCCGGATCAGGCTTGGAACGATGTCGTAAGCCACCACCTCGGCATTGGCCGTCAGGGTCACCAGGGTGCTGATGGCCGGGCGGTCCTGGTCCTGTTTGAGACTGCAGATGCCCACCGACAAGGGTTCCGGCAGCATGGAAATCTTGCGGTCGGGCAGGTAGATGGAGCTGGCGCGGCCCATGGCCTCCTGGTCGATGGGATCGTGTCGGCCAAGATAGTGCCCGACATCCGAGATATGGATGCCGATCACATAGTGATCGCCCTGGGTGGTGATGCTCAAGGCGTCGTCAAAATCCTGGGTCGACGGCCCGTCGATGGTCATCAAGGTCAGCTCGCGCAGATCGCGCCGGCCGTCGGCGGCCGTCGGCGGATGGTCCGCCAGTGTCGCGGCGCGTCTTTGGATCGTTTCGGGAAAGGTGTCGCGGATGCCTTCGCGCAGAAGATCGAGATTTTCGTTGGGCTGCCAGACGCCGATCTTGACCAGGAAGTCGAAGATCGTCTCCAGGGAACCGACCCCGGCCCGCTTGATCATGTCCCGCCCGAGATCACGCCGGGGGCTGTCTTTTTCAAACAGGTAGTAGGAAATCAGGATCGGAACGATGTCGTCGGCCAGCTCCGGGCGACCGGCAGCCGCCGGCCCCGACAGGACGCTCTTCATCCAGACGCCGCCCTGTTCCACGATCCGCGCTTCTTGTTCCTGGCGGGCGCGCTGGGCGATCATCTCTTCCACCTTGGCCGCCGGGTGGGGATGGAACTCATCGGGACCGAACTTGAAGTAGAGCCGATCGTCGAACAGGGCGCGCATCACCGCCGATTCCTGTTCGCTGTTGGCATGTTCGGGGAAACAGAGGGTCGTCAGTGTGGCCAGGTCGAAGGCGGTCTCTTCTTCCTGCAGCACCTCCCACAGCCCCTGGATATCCACGGTGAGACTCAACGCCTTTCTCCGGGCGGCGATCTCCTTGAGGCGGGCCGTCAGCTTGTCCCTCCCCATGGACGGATCGAGCCGTTCGGTCGAGCGGTGCAGCAGCCGGCCGGCGGAGAGCTTGACCTCGCGGTTGTTTTCCGATAGAAGCCGCAACCGCAAATTTTTCGCCTCCAGCACCACGGCGCACAATATTTTCTGGCTTTCGATATATTCAACGACCTGACCCGGTTCCATAGGTTTCCTTTCTCGGCCCCTTTTAACAAGCCGCCCGGCCGAAGTCAATCGGCGCCCTGAAAGAAAAATAAGCCAAAACAAGGTGTTGACCAAAGGCGGCGGGCGTCTTAGGTTATCGGCTGGGTTTTGGGTGACGGAGAAATAAGTTTAAAGTTTGAAGTGTAAAGTTTTAAGTGAAGGAATTCTGTCATTTAAAACTGATGGATAGGTAAAATGCCGTCATCCTTAACCTGAACGGATGCCGCGGGCGGGTGTAAAACCCGCCCCTACGAGGCCTGGGTAGAGCTAGGCCGTCTACAACGAGCGGGCGGTGTAGGGGCGGGCTTTATGCCCGCCCGTGGTGAGGATCACGTCAATGAGATTGGGTTCCAAGGTCACTGCGACCCATAGGGGGGCAAGCTTCTGCCGAAAAGATTGGTTCTGAATTCAATGCATGCCTGATAACAGTCGTTATAAATCGACAGAATACCGCGAACTTTACACTTTAAACTTTACACTTTAAACTTCTGTTCCCATGAAACCCCGCGATCTCATCAAACCCTATTTTATCTCACGCTGGCGCATCATCGCTTTAGGCCTGGTTTGCCTGATCATCGTCGATTTCCTGCAACTCATGGTCCCGCGGGTCATCAAGTGGGCGGTGGATGACCTGACGCTGCTGCGCGCCGACGTGAGCGGCCTGCTGCGCTATGCGGCGGCCATCGCCGTCCTGGCGCTCTTGATCGGTGGCTTCCGCTATGTCTGGCGGCGTTGCCTGCTCGGCACGGCACGCTACCTGGAGGCGGACTTGCGCAACCGCCTGCTGGCCCATCTGCAGACCCTTTCGGCCGGATTTTTCGACCGCACCAAGACCGGCGACCTGATGGCCCACGCCACCAACGACATCCAGCAGGTGCGCATGGCCGCCGGCATGGGGCTGGTGGCCCTCAACGATGCCATCGTGCTGGGCGCCGCCGCCATCGGCTTCATGCTCTATATCCATGTGGAATTGACCCTCTACGTGCTCATCCCCATGCCGCTGGTCGTGCTCAGCGCGCGATTGCTCGGGCGCCGCTTGCACCAGCGCTACCAGGGGGTGCAGGCCGCTTTCTCGGACCTGACCGAAGCGGTGCGGGAACGTCTGGCCGGCATGCGCATGATCAAGGCGCACAACGCCGAAGGGGCGTCCATGGCGGCGGTGGAAGGTGTGTCACGGGACTATGTGGCCCAGAACATGCGGCTGGTGGGGGTGACCGGCGTCTTTTTCCCGCTGATGGTGCTGCTGACCAACCTGAGCCTGGCGGTGGTGCTCTATTTCGGCGGCCGCAAGGCGATTCTCAACGAGATCACGCCCGGCGATTTCGTGGCCTTCATCAGCTATCTCGGCCTGCTCTCCTGGCCCATGATGGCCCTGGGCTGGGTGACCAACCTGATCCAGCGCGGGGGCGCTTCGCTGCAGCGCCTCGGGGCCATCTTCGAACAGCAGGCCGGGATCCGCAATGCACCCGCTGCCAAGCGCCTGCCGGCCGCCCGGGGGCACATCGTGTTCGACGGGGTGACCTTCGCCTATGACGGTGATCCGCGCCATGCGGTGCTGTCCGACGTCCGGCTCGACATCCGGGCTGGTGAGGTTCTGGGGATTGTGGGGGCGCCGGGCAGCGGCAAGAGCACCCTGCTCAGCCTGGTGCCGCGGCTCTACGATGCCACCCGGGGCCGGTTGACCATCGACGGCCTGGATGTGCGCGATATCGACCTGGCCGACCTGCGTCACCAGGCGGCCTACGTGCCCCAGGAGCCATTTCTGTTTGCCGGCACGGTGGGGGAGAATCTGACATTCGGATGCCCCCGCGACTGCGCCTCGCGCTTTGACCAGGTCGTGGCCGATGCCGGATTGACCGAAACCCTGGCCCATCTGCCGGCCGGCCTGGAGACCCGCGTGGGCGAAAAGGGGGTCCTGCTGTCAGGCGGTCAGAAGCAGCGCATCGCTCTGGCGCGGGCCCTGCTGGTCGATGCCCCCATCCTGCTGCTCGACGATCCCATCAGCCAGGTGGATACCCAGACCGCGGCCGTCATCGTGGCGGCCATCCGGCGCATGGCCGGCCGCAAGACGGTTCTCATCGCCTCCCATCGGCTGTCGGCCGTGCGGTTCGCCGACCAGATCGTCACCCTGGACAACGGCCGCCTGGTCGAGGCCGGCACCCACGAGAGATTGCTCGCCGCCGGGGGGTACTACGCCCGGGTCCATGGCCTGCAGGAGCTGGAACATGCGCGCTGATTACGGCTATGTGGAAGAAGGCCACGCGGGCAAGCCTTACGACCCGGCCCTGATCCGGCGGCTGTGGCCCCTGGTGCGGCCCCATCGGCGCATGCTCATAGGGTCGGTGGCCCTGGTCGTGGTCCTGACCCTCATCGAGCTGGCCTTGCCCTATTTCGGCAAGATCGCCATCGACCGTTACATCGTGCCGCCCGCGAACAGCGGCGATGCGGGATTCGCCGCACCCGAAGATGCGATCGAAACGGACGGACGACGCTATCTCACCGTGCCTCTTGCAACCCCGGAAGTGCGTGCCATCGTATCCGCGCACGGCGATCTCTTCGCGGCCGACGGCCACACGGCCCTCGTCGCCTATGACGACCTTGCGCGGTTGACGCCGGACGAGATCGCCACGTTGCGGCGGGACGACATCCGGGGGCTGGCATGGGCGGTGGTCGTCTTTCTCGCCCTGGTGGCGGCCGAGTTCGGGCTCACCTTCTTCCAGCGCGTCATCATGGAGCGGGCCGGCCACACCATCATGCATGATCTGCGCATGCGCCTCTACGCGCATATCCAGCAGCAGAGCATGGCCTTTTTCGCCCGCCGGCCGGTGGCCAGTCTGGTCACGCGGGCCACCAACGACGTGCAGAACATGCACGAACTGTTCACCACCTTCGTCTCCATGGTCTTCAAGGACGTTTTCCTGCTGGCGGGCATCTCCATCGTGCTGCTGGTGCTCGATTGGCAACTGACCCTGGTGGCCTTCGCCGCCCTGCCCATCGTGGTGTGGCTGGCCATGCGCTTTTCGGCCCGCGCCCGGGGGGTGTTTCGCGCCCTGCGCGTCAAGGTGGCCGACATCAATACCCACATGGCCGAGTCCATCGACGGCATCAAGACCATCCAGTGCTTTGTGCAGGAGGCGCGCAACCGGCAACGCTTCGAGCGCCTCAATGCCGAGAATTTTCGGCTGGGCATGCAGGAGATCCATGTGTTTGCCGTCTTCATGCCCATGATCGAGGCCCTGGGCATCGCCACGGTGGCCGTGCTGGTGTTCTTCGGCGGACAGCAGGTGCTGGGCGGCCACATCAGCCTGGGCGTTCTGGTCCTGGCCATCTCCTACATCCGGATGTTTTTCCGACCCATGAGGGATCTGGCCGAAAATTA
>Ga0209164_1005483_pt1 | contig 10798 bp, 12 predicted proteins | sample MTBNYHSulfiMetaG_FD_187458 | JGI IMG/M metagenome (GOLD analysis project Ga0209164, IMG submission 187458) | Enrichment culture microbial communities from rom New York Harbor, USA that are MTBE-degrading - MTBE-NYH (New York Harbor Sulfidogenic)... | ecosystem: Environmental > Aquatic > Marine >... | reverse complement strand
CTGTTGACTATGTTCACCCGGGCCCGTTCCGGCGGGTTGCGCCGGGGCACCCGTAGGGAAAGGCGGGTCCCGAAAACCGGTTCCAGAGCGGCCCGCACCAGATCCCAGTCGCTGCCCGCCACCGAGAGCCCGCTGCGCATCACCGCCACCCCTTACTGGGAGCGGGTGCACCGCGACATCGATGAGGCGGTCTGGAAGCGCCCGTCGGTCAACGGCAAGTTCGACTGTGCCGCCTGCCACCGGGACGCGAAACGGGGCGGCTTTATGAACGGTGCGATGCGCATCCCGGATTGAATGATTGAGGAATACTGGTTTGTCTTCACCACAGAGGCACGGCGACAGGGATAGGGTCGCAGGCGTTCTTCCCCCTACGCCTTCCGCCTTCTGTGACGTCGCGTCCCTGTGGTGAAGCCTTTTTTTGTTTTAGGAGCACGATTATGTTCAAGACGATAAAGCTGTTGATAGTGGCCTGCCTGGGTATGGCAGGCGGCATGGCCATGGCCGATACGGTCGACGACAGGCTGGCCGCCTACCAGGCCGAAGGGGCCGGTCCCTTCGATGCCGCGCGAGCCGAGGCGATGTGGACCCGTAACTTCACCCATCCCAAGGCGGACCAGCCGCGCAGCTGTGCCAGTTGCCACACCGACAATCTCAAAGCGGACGGCAAGCATGCACGTACCGGCAAGCCGATCGAGCCGCTGGCCCCTTCAGTCAATCCGCAACGCCTCACCGACGCCAGGGAGATCGAAAAATGGTTCGGCCGCAACTGCAAGTGGACCTTCGGACGGGAATGCACTGCGCAGGAGAAAGGGGACTTTCTCAGCTATATGCGGATGCAATGAGCGAATCCAGGAGAAGATAATCAATGAACAGCAAGATAGTGCCTGCCCTGATGCTTGCCGCCGCCCTCTGGCTGGCCGGCGGGGTTGCCATGGCCGACGATGACTGGGGCTGGTCGAAACGCGGCCCCGATGTGGCCGCGGTGAAGAACGACCTCTACCGGGATGAGTGCGGCGCCTGCCACTTCGCCTACCAGCCGGGACTGTTGCCGGCCAGGTCCTGGCAGCGGCTGATGGATTCGCTGGACAATCACTTCGGTGAGAATGCCGAACTGGACGCCGCAACACGTGATCGGTTGACCACCTATCTGAAGGTGAATGCCGCGGAGTTCTCCTCGACCCGCCGTTCGGCCAAGATCCTGCGTTCCCTGGGGGGCGATGCCCCGCTACGCATCACCGATGCGCCCTATATCCGGTACAAGCACAACGAGATCCCACTGCGTTTCATCCGCGACAATGCCGAGGTGCGCAGCCTGAGCAACTGTGCCTCCTGCCATACCCGTGCCGACACCGGCTCCTTTGCCGAGCGCGAGATCGCCGTTCCCGGTCTCGGCCGCTGGGACGATTAGCCTTCTATGGCTCACCCAGAACAGGCGGCCCCGGCCGCCTGTTTTGTTTTTGGCCCACGCAACGCTACTTGAAAAGATCTCAACGCAAAGGCGCAAAGACGCAAAGGGCGCAAAGAGAATTGGTGCGAAACGTAAGGAAAGTAGGTAGGTTGGCGCGCAGCGGCTGCCGGGTATCCACCGTCGCGGAGCTGCCGCAACGTGACCTACGTTGCGTAATAATAAGTCCGGTCCCTCACTCCGACAGCGGACAGCCCCCCAGCGCCTTCCAGCGGTTGACGATGGCACAGAAGAGATCGGCGGTGCGCTCGGCGTCGTAGAGCGCGGAGTGCGCCTGCGAGCCGTCGAATTCGATGCCGGCCGCCTTTGCCGCGCGGGCAAGCACGGTCTGGCCGAATGCCAGCCCGCCCAGCGTGGCGGTGTCGAAGGTGCTGAAGCTGTGGAACGGATTCTTTTTATGCCCGGTTCGCTCCACTGCTGCCTTGATAAAACCCAGGTCGAAGAAGGGATTGTGCCCGACCAGGATGGCGCGGGTGCAGCCGTGTCGCTTTACTTCTTCCTGGATGGGCGTAAAGATGTGGTCGAGCGCCGGCTTTTCGGTCTTGGCCATGCGGAACGGGTTGAAGGGATCGATGCCGGTAAACTCCAGCGCCTTTCGCTCAAGATTGGCCCCGGGAAAGGGCTCGACGTGACAGTGGAAACTCCGGTCGCGGTGGAGTTCTCCACTGAGGTCCATGCGAACGGTAACCGCGGCGATCTCCAGCAGGGCGTCGGTGTCGGCGTTGAAACCGGCGGTTTCGACATCGACCACGACAGGGAGAAAACCGCGAAATCGGTTGGCGATCTGGTACGGGCTTGATTCTGACATGGGCGAAGCTTAACGGATCGGCCTTTATATTTCTAAGTTTAGTACCCTGTCCTGACGATAAAGCGGTGTCCCACCACGGTAATGGGCCGCCGACGCCGGCCTGGACTCGGCACCGGGAGGTCTCTGTGCAAGGAAAACGATTCGCCTGGCTCTCACCGCCCCTTCTGCTGCTGTTGCTGCTTGCCGCGGTGGCGGCCCGGGCCGAAACCGAAAAAGGTCTGCTGTGGCGGATCGAGACGCGCGAAGGGGCGGTCAGCCACCTCTTCGGCACGATCCACTCCGAGGACCCGCGGGTGCTGGCGCTGCCGGACCCGGTCAGCAGTCGCTTTGATTCGGCACAGACGCTGGTGCTGGAGATGGACCTGGGGGCGGAGGATGCCGTGGCGATGGGTCAGGCGATGATGCTGCCTGCCGATGAGGCGTTGCAGCAACTGCTGGGGCCTGAGCTCTACCGCCAGAGCGTAACGGCGATGGCCGCGCGCGGCTTTCCGGAGGCGGTGGTCAATCGCCTGCAGCCCTGGGCACTCATTCTTACCCTGAGCATGCCGCAACCCGAGACCGGACTGTTTCTCGACTACCTGCTCTACCTCAAGGCGGCGGAGCAGGGCAAGGCGGTGGTCGGGCTGGAGCGGATGGACGAGCAACTCGCCGTGTTCAACTCACTGAGCGTGAACGAACAGGTGAGCCTGTTGCGCGACACCCTGCGCGACCACGACGATTTTCCCCGGCTGTTCGAACAATTGCTCAACACCTATCTCGAGCGCGATCTGCAGAAGCTGCTGGAGCTGAGCGAGCAACAGAACCTGCGCGGCAGCGACACCGCACTGCAGCAGCGCTTCATGGGCAGTCTGGTCGATGAGCGCAACCGCCGCATGGCATCACGCCTGTTGCCGCTGCTGGAGAAGGGCGGGGTGTTCGCGGCGGTCGGCGCCCTGCACCTGCCGGGTGAGACCGGCCTGGTGGCGCAGCTGCGCCGCCAGGGGCTGGAGCTTACTCCGGTCTACTAGATCGCCCAGTAGGCGTTGTAGGCGTAGAGCAGGGCGAGGATCGCCAGCGCCGCCAGCACGGTATTGTGCTCGTGGTTGCGGTACCACTGCCGGGCGCTCCAGCGGGTGTGGCGCAGTTCGCCCAGCTTCAGCGGATTGGGGATGAGGCGCGGGGTGCTGTTCTTGTAGGCGGCCCAGGCGTCGCCGAAGGCGTAGGCCAGCCCCTCCTCCTCGCTGAGGATGGTCGGGATGTAGGTGATGGCGAAGAGCAGCAGGCTGACGATCCAGGCCACCGGGTTGGCGATGAGGATATTGACCCCCACCAGCAGCAGTAGCGAACCGAAGTAGAGCGGGTTGCGCACCATGCCGTAGACGCCGTGGTTGGCGATCTGTTCGTTCTTGTGCAGCATCCCGGCCGAGAGCGAGCGCACCAGCACGCCGGCGGCGATCACCAGGACGCCAATCACCCCTTCCAGCGAGCCCAGGGCCTTGACCGGCTGGCGCAGAAAGACGAACAGGTAGAGAAACAGCAGCAGCCAGATCACGCGGGCGATGAGCACGCGGTGTTTGCGCAGGGCGAGACGAAAGGTGGTGCTAGTGGCCATGGGATCGGGATCTCGTTAGCGAAAAGGCGGGCATTCTACCCGGTTATGTCCGTGCCGTCAGCCGCCAGCCGATTTGCTCGCCGGCGCGGAAGGGGACCAGTTGCTCCTCGCCGAAGGGGTAGGAGGCAGGCACATCCCAACTCTCGCGGCGCAGGGTAATGGTGCCGCTGTTGCGCGGCAGGCCGTAGAAATCGGCGCCGAAGAAGCTGGCGAAGCCCTCCAGCCGCTCCAGCGCCCCGGCCCGCTCGAAGGCCTCGGCGTAAAGCTCGATGGCGGCGTGGGCCGAATAGATGCCGGCGCAGCCACAGGCGTTCTCCTTGGCGGCCCTGGCGTGCGGGGCGCTGTCGGTGCCGAGGAAGAACTTCGGATTGCCGGAGATGGCCATCTCCATCAGCACCTCGCGGTGCGACTCGCGCTTCAGTACCGGCAGGCAGTAGTGGTGCGGGCGGATGCCGCCGACCAGCATGGCGTTGCGGTTGAGCAGCAGGTGCTGCGGGGTGATGGTGGCCGCCACCCGGGGGCCTGCGTGCAGCACGAAATCGGCCATCTCGCGGGTGGTGATGTGTTCGGCCACCACCTTCAGCTCCGGGATGTGCTCGAGCAGCGGCTTGAGCACCGTATCGAGAAACACCGCCTCGCGATCGAAGATATCCACCTTCGGGTCGGTCACTTCGCCGTGTACCAGCAGCGGCATGCCGACCTCGGCCATCGCCCTGAGCGCCGCCTCCGGTTTGTAGATGTGGCTTACCCCCGAGTCGGAGTTGGTGGTGGCGCCGGCCGGGTAGAGCTTGACCGCATGGACCGCACCGCTATCCCTGGCCTTGATAATCTCCTCCGGCGAGGTGTTGTCGGTGAGGTAGAGGGTCATCAGCGGGGTGAAGTCGCTGTCGGGAGGAAGCGCAGCGAGGATGCGCTCGCGGTAGGCCAGGGCCTGCGCCGTGGTGGTGACCGGCGGACGCAGGTTGGGCATGATAATGGCGCGGGCAAAGCGCTCTGCGCTGTGGCCGAGCACGGCCTCGAGGGCTGCATCGTCACGCAGGTGCAGGTGCCAGTCGTCAGGGCGGGTAATGGTCAGTTCTTGCATCGGTTCGGGCATCGGTACGGGCATCGGTACGGGATCGGGCGGTGACAGGTGGCGTTATTATGCCAGAAACGCTGGAAGACGTGAGATCGGTAGATCGCGAGGGCGTGAGGGCGTGAGGGGTGAGGGGTGAGGGCGTGAGGGCGTGAGGGCGTAAGGGCGTAAGGGCGTAAGGGCGTAAGGGCGTAAGGGCGTAAGGGCGTGAGGGCGTGAGGGCGTAAGAGCGTAAGAGCGTAAGAGCGTAAGAGCGTGAAGGCGTGATATCGTTACCCCCGCGTATTACGATCTGCCGATCTCGCGATCTCGCGATCTCGCGATCTCGCGATCTCACGATCTCACGTTAATCCTGGGAGTGTGTGTGGAAGTTCTGTTGATAGTCCTGTTGCTTGCTACCGCCTGGTACTGGTACGACAGCACCCTCGTCAAGGAGCGGGCGGTGGCTGCCGCCCGAAGGGCCTGTGCACGCCATCGCCAGCAGCTGCTGGATGAGACCGTGGCGCTCTCCCGGCTGCGCCCAAGGCGTGACGGCGGTGGGCGGATGCGGCTGCAGCGCCACTACCGGTTCGAGTTCAGCGGCGACGGCGAGTTGCGGCGCAGCGGTGAGATCATCCTGCTGGGGCAGCGGGTCATCGGCCTGAACCTGGAACTCGATGATTACACCCTATACGACCAGGATGAGCAGCCGCCCTCACTGCACTAGCCCGAACATTTCACCAATTCGCGTGCAATTCATGAAATGTCCGGGCTGGATTCCATCCCTCTTCACCCGCCCGGAACAGGGCGTTGTACCCCGCTCAACTTATAAAGTATGCTTGTTTCCCATAAATTAAGCATATACTAAAATCCAATCTCATATCGCCGCCGGCGGCAGGTTTGCGACGTTGCATGCCGCGCTGTGGCTGGCGATTCAACAGGAACTGGAGAGTGAGCAGGCATGGCGGATAGACGGTTACAGGTGTTCCATACCGTGGCGCGGTTGCTGAGTTTTACCAAGGCGGCCGAGTCGCTGCACATGACCCAGCCGGCCGTTACCTTCCAGGTACGGCAGCTGGAGGAGTATTTCAACACCCGTCTGTTTGACCGGACCCATAACCGGATCAGTCTCACCGAGGCGGGGCAACGGGTCTACGAGTACGCCGACCGGATCTTCGCCCTCTACGCCGAGATGGAGAATTCGGTGCGCGATCTCACCGGCGAGGTCAGCGGCGTGCTGCTGCTGGGCGCCAGTACCACCATCGCCGAATACATGCTCCCGGCCCTGCTCGGCGACTTCAAGGCAAAATATCCCGAGGTCTCCATCCGCCTGCAGGTGGCCAATACCGACGGCATAGTCTCCATGGTGGAGAACAATGTCATCGACCTGGGGGTGGTCGAGGCGCCGGTCACCAACAAGAACCTGGTGGTCGAGACCTGCCGCATGGATCGTATGGTGCTCATCGTACCCCCCCATCATGAGCTGGCGGCGAAAAAGAGCGTGCCGATCACCGAGCTGACCAACTACCCCTATATCTGCCGCGAGGAGGGTTCCGGTACCCGCGAGGTGATGCTGGAGTCGATGAATACCGCCGGCGGCAACCCGGCCGACCTCAATATCGTGATGGAGCTGGGCAGCCCCGAGGCGGTCAAGGGGGCGGTCGAGGCCGGCATGGGTATATCCATCCTCTCCCGCGCCACCATCGACAAGGAGATCAAGCTCGGCTCGCTGGTGGCGGTCGAACTGGAAGACCCCATCGAGCGCCCCTTCTCCTTCGTCCACCAGAAACAGAAATTCCGCCTGCGTGCGATGGAGATGCTGCTCGACTTTGCCCGCAGCTACTGCCATGAACACCCCTGAGTGAACCCGCATCGATAACGACCGCTATGTATATTAAGGAAAAGGGCGGCGCCAGGCCGGAGAAACGTCTCAGCGAGCTCTACGCCCAGCTCCCCGAGGCCGAGCGCAAGAGCCTGCTCGACTTCGCCGAATTTCTTGCCTCGCGCTGCGAACCGGTTGCACCGGTGTCGCTTGAACCCAGAGCGATCCCGCGGCCGCAGGCGGAGAGTGTGGTGGCGGCGATGAAACGCCTGCGCGAAACCTACCATATGCTCGATCACTCGAAGATGCTGCACGAGGCCTCCGGCCTGATGGCCCAGCACCTGGTGCAGGGGCGCCCCGCGCCGGAGGTGATCGACGAGCTCGAGCAGATGTTCCTGCGCTACTTCGAGAAACTGGCAGGGGGGCAGGAAAAGCCATGATGGCGATCATCCGCCAGTGGTTCCACCGCTACTTCTCCGATCCACAGGCGGTGCTGCTCGCGGTATTGCTGGTGGTCGGATTCACGGTGGTGCTGACCATGGGCAAGATGCTGGCGCCGGTACTGGCCGCCATCGTCATCGCCTATCTGCTGGAGGGGATCATTCTCACCATGGAGCGGCGCGGTGCGCCCCGTTTTACGGTGGTGCTGCTGGTGTTCATGGCATTCATGGCCTTTCTCCTGTTCCTGCTGTTCGGGGTGGTGCCGCTGCTGTGGGAGCAGACCGCCGAGCTGGTGCGTGAGCTGCCCAACTACCTGGCCAGTGGCCAGCAGCAGCTGATGGCCCTGCCGGAGCACTACAGTTTCATCTCCGAGGGACAGATCCGGGAGGTGATCGACCTGTTGCGCAGGGAGATGACGGTCCAGGGCCAGCGCATCCTTTCGCTCTCGCTCGGCTCTATCCCGGTGCTGGTTACCCTGCTGGTCTACCTCATCCTGGTGCCGCTGCTGGTCTTCTTCTTTCTCAAGGACAAGGCGCGCATCGTCCACTGGGTGACCGCTTTTCTGCCCAGCGAGCGCCGGCTGGCCAACCAGGTGTGGCACGAGATGGACCTGCAGCTGGGCAACTATGTGCGCGGCAAGTTTTGGGAGATCGTCACCGTCGGCACGGCCACCTTCGTGGTCTTCGCCCTGATGGGGCTCAAATACACCCTGCTGCTGGCGGTGCTGGTGGGCCTGTCGGTGGTGGTGCCCTACATCGGCGCCGCCGTGGTGACCATCCCGGTGGCCCTGATCGCCTATTTCCAGTGGGGCTGGGGGGCCGACTTTGCCTGGCTGATGGTCGCCTACGGCATTATCCAGGCGCTGGACGGCAATGTGCTGGTGCCGCTGCTCTTCTCCGAGGTGGTCAACCTCCATCCGGTGGCGATCATCGTCGCGGTGCTGGTGTTCGGCGGGCTGTGGGGGTTCTGGGGAGTGTTCTTCGCCATCCCGCTGGCGACGCTGGTCAGCGCCATCCTGCGCGCCTGGCCGCGGCCGGTGGAGGCCGAAGAGATGGCAGAGGGCGAAGAGGCGTAATAAAGTTCAGGGAAACTACCCGCCCCCCAAGAAAGTGATCTCACCGCAAAGGCGCAAAGGCGCAAAGGTTTGAGGGTGAGCGCGGTATAGGGCGTGCCTTTCACGGTAATGCCTTCGCTCATTGCAACGGATGATTTCACCACGAAGCGCACGAAGGCCACGAAGGGCTAACACGAGTGAATCTTCGTGCTCTTCGTGAGCTTCGTGGTAATGCTTTGTTTTGGGGGCGAGTAGATACGGTTCCAGGATACAAGTACCAAGTTGCATGATGACTTGCCACTTGCCACTTATCAGTGGTGCTCTATGCGGTCGATCCACTCCAGGATCACCCGCCAGATCCCGTCCTCTTCCCGCATCAGCTTGATCGCCTTGTCGACGGTGATGGTCCGTCCCCGATGCGGCCGCATCGTCTCCACCACGGTGAACAGCAGGCTCCCCTCCTCATGCGCGATGATGTCATGCAGCCGGTAGGTGAGGCTGCGCAGCAGCCTGTTGCTGAATTCGTTGCTGCGACGCTCCCTCCACCCCTGGTAATCGATACTCCCGAGTCCGGGTATGCCGCGGACCTTCACCTCCCGGGAGACCAGTGCCATGTGGGCCTCCAGGTTTGCGGTAGAGGCGCTGTAGGCCAGATCATCCAGCCAGCGCTGGGCTATCTCTCTTGCATCCATGTCCATCTGTTTATTGTGCCAATTATTGTGCCAGACTGGGCAATGAGGGATGGTATCGGTTTCCTCCGAAGACGACAATGCCGTGTTTTTATTGTCGTTTTCGCTATATCCGAGGAAATTGGTCGGAAAATTCTTGACCCAAACAGGCGAAAGGCCGAACATACTGCCCCTTGCTTAAAGTGGTCCCCGGCGCCATAACAGGTGGACCGATGAGTCAAATAAGAAGTTTTACAAGGGAGCGCCATGAACGCCGCTGACAAAAAACGGCTGCTGCGCGAGATGCTGTTCGCGCGCCGCTTCGAAGAACGCTGTTATGAAGCCTATGTGGAACGCAAGATAGGCGGATTTCTCCACCTCTATCCTGGCCAGGAGGCCTGCGTCCACGGTGTGATGGAGGCGGCCCGGCCCGGCCACGATTACGTCATTACCGGTTACCGCGATCACATCCACGCCATCAAGTGCGGCTCCGACCCCAAGGCGGTGATGGCGGAGCTGTTCGGCAAGGAGAGCGGCTGTTCCCGCGGGCGCGGCGGCTCGATGCACATCTTCGATGCCGAGCACCGTTTCATGGGCGGCTACGCCCTGGTGGGTGGGCCGTTCCCGCTGGCTGCCGGCATGGCCAAGGCGATCAAGCTCAAGGGCGGCGACGAGATCGCCATCTGCTTCCTCGGCGATGCCGCCAACAACCAGGGCACCTTCCACGAATCCCTGAATATGGCCTCGGTGTGGCAGCTGCCGGTGCTCTACGTCACCGAAAATAACCTCTATGGCATCGGCACCCGCATCGACCGCTCCACTGCGGTCCAGGAGCAGTACAAGCGCGCCTGCGGCTACGATATCCCCGCCGCCCGGGCCGACGGCCAGGACATCGATGCGGTCTATGCGGCGGCAAGCATCGCCGTAGAGCACGTGCGTTCCGGCAAGGGACCCTACCTGCTCGAGCTGATGACCTACCGCTACCGCGGCCACTCCATGTCCGACGCCGGGGCCTATCGCAGCAAGGAGGAGCAGGAGGAGTGGGGCAAGCGCGATCCCATAGTCATCCTGCGCGATCGCCTGATCGCGGCCGGCGAGCTGAGCGAGGCGGAGTACAGCGCGCTGGACAAGGAGATAATCGCCAATATCGAAGAGGAGATCGTCCCCTTTGCCGAACAGTCACCGGAGCCGAAATTGGAAGAGCTGGAGAGATATGTGCTGGCCGAGAACGATCCCTATGTGAAAGGGGGGGTACACTGATGGCCGAGATTATGTATTGGGAGGCGATCCGCCGCGCCCACGACGAGGAGATGGCGCGCGATCCCATGGTGATCTGCATGGGCGAGGATATCGGTGTGGCCGGCGGCACCTACAAAGCCACCTCCGGACTCTATGACAAGTACGGTCCCGAGCGGGTCATCGACACCCCGATCTCCGAAAACGGCTACACCGGCCTCGGCATCGGCGCCTCCTTCCTCGGTGTGCGCCCGATCATCGAGATCATGTCGGTCAACTTCGCCTGGTTGGCGATGGACCAGATGTTCAACTCAGCGGCCAAGGTGCGCTACATGTCCGGCGGCCAGCTCGAGGCCCCGGTGGTGTTCCGCTCCCCCGGCGGCTGCGCCCACCAGCTCGGCGCCCAGCACTCGGCGCGCATGGAGAAGGTCTTCATGGGCATCGCCGGACTGCGCGTGGTCACCCCGTCGAACCCGCGGCAGGCCTACGGCCTGCTCAAGTCCGCGGTGCGCTGCAACGACCCGGTGTTCATCAACGAACACGAGCTGATGTACAACATGAAGGGCGAGGTGCCGGACGAGGAGTACTTCCTGCCGCTGGAGGGCTCCGAGATCGCCCGCCAGGGCTCGGATGTGACCCTGTTCGGCTACAACGTCTCG
>Ga0209164_1005482_pt1 | contig 10800 bp, 12 predicted proteins | sample MTBNYHSulfiMetaG_FD_187458 | JGI IMG/M metagenome (GOLD analysis project Ga0209164, IMG submission 187458) | Enrichment culture microbial communities from rom New York Harbor, USA that are MTBE-degrading - MTBE-NYH (New York Harbor Sulfidogenic)... | ecosystem: Environmental > Aquatic > Marine >... | reverse complement strand
AGGAAACACCATGCCGGTAAACAGTAGCATACACACAAGAACACAAAATATGGTTTTCTTCATGCTTTTTTCATTCCTCCTAATAGACCCCTGAAATATCATAGGGTTCTTGAGCAGGGTGTTTATCGAACACCACCCAGGGAATATGCCATTGTGTTAAATCAAAGTTTGGAAACGAAATTCCTATGGGTATACGGGGGAATGGCATCAGCCAAAAAGTCCCGTTGATTCGTATGGGGGTGTTACTTGGTTCGCCCCAATAATTGCCATCCCAGGTGTTGAGAACGAACTGAGGATATCGGAAGATTAAGACGGCCATGAAATACGCGTTTTGGGAATTATCAATAAAATTATTGTTTGTAATCTGAGTGTTTGATGCCTGGTAAATAGAAACCCCAATTCCATCATGTCCTGGAAACATCCCATGGTTGGAACTGATAGTATTTTGAGTTATGATCGTGTTCACCGCTCCTCCATTCAGCTGAATTCCCCATCGATTCGACTGAATCGTATTCTGAGAGATGATAATATTTTCTGGAACCGGGTTTCGATAATTCATTAATCGGTAGGATCCCCACAGACCATCGATTTCAATACCTCGATAGGAACAATGAGAAATAAAATTTTTTGTGATAATGGTATTTGATGAAATGAAAAGATTTATCCCACTTCCTGTACAATCCTCGATGATATTATTGGAGATATTCCCATATTTCAGACGAATTCCAAAGATGCCATATGCAGTATTTTTAATAATATTATTAGAAATAGATACATTCTGAAGAATAACAATATTCCAATAATCGGGGTAGGTATAATCTTTGACCACGACTATTCCTGCAGGCTCACCTATGCTCGGTTGAATTGTAAAACCACTAATACTAACATCTCCAGAATAGATATTCACAATACCCCAATCCGCGCTTTCATCTCCAAGAATACTAGTCGTTTCTCTATTCTCTCCGAGTACTGTGATAGATTTTTTTATAACGATGTTCTCATAATACGGTGAGGAATCATCATAGACAAACACCGTATCCCCCTGATTTGCGTTGTTAATCGCATCCTGGATTTTCGAATAGTTTCCTGGACCTGAACCACCAACATACAAGATATTTCCCATGTTTAATGGGTGAGAAGTCTTTTTCAAACTTGTTGTAGCCGATATAGAGACAATAGAGGTTACCATCATCAGCATACAAACAAGAACACAAAATATGGTTTTCTTCATGCTTTTTTCATTCCTCCTTATGATATGATATTTCATGTCATGTATTTAAATGTTATTCATAACACAGGTTCCCAGGAACAAGAGGATAATTCCGATTGCTAACCATATTCTAACAAACTGTTATGGGAGGATGGTATTCATCATTTTTTCTTCTTAGAATTGTATGAGTGGACTACTGAATAACACACGACCAGTAACATCATCCATTAGTATCATTCGAAACATCCCATCATCATTAAGTGTAACCTGAAATAGGGTTCCGACAGATAGGTATTCTGGCATGTAGGGTCCGCTCTTCCATTCTCCGTGATATTTTTGTCCGTTTTGAGTATACATCCGTGCATGCATATTACATCCCCAGATGGTATCTCCTTCGATACTATCAACAATCCAGGTTACTGAATTCTCTTGATCATTTTGGTTAATAATATGCATGATTACTTTTGACTTTGGGAGGAAAATCTTGCTGAAACCGATAACAGAGTTATTTATAAAGAGACAAAAGTTGGGATTTACAAGCTGAATCTGCTGATCTGGATTTAGTTGATGGCATCGAAAGGGAGTTAGGAAGACGTCAGGGATAGTATATGCGTCTTTTTGTCCATTAGAAATAAGGATACATCGGTCGCCTTCCCAGGTAATGGATTTAAAGGTCCCCATAATAAATCCATGATGAATGTTCCAAAATTGCAATTCCGTTTGGTTTTCAGTATCGTTATCAAAGATTTTTTGTTGAGATGGAGCAGCAGTTAGAGGAAACACCATGCCGGTAAACAGTAGCATACACACAAGAACACAAAATATGGTTTTCTTCATGCTTTTTTCATTCCTCCTAATAGACCCCTGAAATGTCATAGGGTTCTTGTGCGGGACGTAAATCAAAACGTATGAAATTTAGAGGAATAGTACCAAACTTGTTGTAGAAAGACCAAGCGAACAGCCCTGTATATCCTATAAAACCAGGTATAATGTATGGGAGCAGCCTTGGTTTATTCCAATAATTTTCTTTCCATATGCAGGGAAGGATAGGGTAATTTCCCCAATGAGTAAGCAATGAAATTTTTATCTCCTGGTCATAGACAACATTCTTACGATTGCCAATAAAATTATTTTGGATTATCTGATCAAACGACCCACATTCGATTGCCAAACCATACAAACCATTATTTTCGATGTTATTCCGATAAATGATAGTTTTGTAGGTATACCCAATAATGATACCGAATCTCTCATTATTTGAGATGTTATTAAATGAGATATTATTAAACGCTCCACTAATATGAATGCCCCACCCATATTGGTACTCATCTGATCCATGAGTTTCTGTGACAGTATTTCTCGTAATAAGATTATTTTGACCTTGGTTCACTGCAATGGCATAGTACGTGGTATTCTTGATATAGTTATCAGAGATAGTATTATACCCGTATGGTAAGAAATCTGATTCTGATGGATTACCATAGTACATGACAATACCTGCACCTGAGTTTAAAATAATTGTATCTGTAACACTATTATGGCTCGCTGTTCCCCCAACACCGCCGATATAGACTCCAGTTCCTGTATTTTCAATAGTGAAATTTTTTATTGTCACATTATCAGCACTGATATGAATGCTGTGATCGGTACCATGTGATCCATCGATGATTGTGGTGTATTTATTCTCCCCCTGTAGATTAATTGATTTCGAGATTGTAATATTTTCCTTGTAAGGTGATGAGTCATCATACACAAAGACAGTATCGCCACTGCTTGCGTTATTTACTGCATCCTGAATCCTGGTATAATTATTCGGACCAGAGCCACCTACATATAAGATGGTTCCCATTGAAATGGGATACGATATCGTTTTTGAAACTGGTGTTGCTGTAACTGGTATAACAACGCTTACTATCATCAGCATACAAATAAGGACACAAAATAGTCTCTTCTTCATACTTTTTCATTCCTCCTTATGGTATGATAATTCATGTCATGTATTTAAACCCATCGTGAAAGAAACCGAGGCTCGCTAAATTCTTCCCTAGTATCAGGTTCCCGGGATGTCATAGGGTTCTTGTGCAGGATGCCAATCAAAATTCGTCCAGGGTTTCACGGTATCAGGAATCGGATTATCAGGATCCATAGAAATATGATGAATAATCATTTTCCCTTCAATACTCTTAGGAGGACTTCCATCCCAATCATCCCAATAATTCCCCCGCCAGAAGTTAGGTAAAACATTAAAAAGAAAGACATATTCAAAATATGCATGCACACTATTGTTTATGAAATTATTTCTTTTAAACATATTGAGTTGACAGGTTTCTGATAGAACACCAACATCAGTATTTACTATATTATTTTTTATAAAATTATTGGAATTACAGAGAGATTCAAGGTAGATTCCATAAACACCATTGGAAATGGTATTGTACCTAAAGGTATTGGAACGGCAACCAACCCTTATGTCAACACCACCCTGGATATGGTTCTGAATAATCCGGTTAAACGTTGACATACTTGAGATGGTCATTTTACTCATAATGATATTTTTATAAAGTATATTACAACTGGAAGCGTCAAGATGCACACAAACAGAGAACTGCGAGATGGTATTTTTTTTAATGGTATTTCCTGAAGAATCACGAAGAAAGATGCCTTTGTCACGACCTTCTCGAATGATGTTATCTGAAAAGATATTTCCTGCTGAATGGATGCAATAAACCCCGTAATAAAAATTCTTTGAAAGATTATTGGAGGAGATTGTATTATGATCTGAATTCACCATGTACATGCCTACAGGTGAACAGGATGAAATGTGACATCCTTGTATCGTTATATGGGAGCTATTGATTAGACAAATTCCACCCCCCATTCTGTCATATCCTGTTCTGACATGTGAAATGGTAAGGTCCTGAAGCGTGAAGTCTGTACATTGCACAAGAAATACCTGCCCGGCATCGCTTGGAACAAGAACATCGTTGTCATTTTTGTAGAAGTAAATGTTTTTGTCATTAATGGTATTCTCCTCAATCGTGTACGATAACAATTCAGGAACAGATGAGGAAAACGCGATTCCATTGTTTATGAAAGAATTTCCGATAATACTGATACCATACGCATGCATTATGTAGATTCCAACCTCTGCATTATTACAGAGAGTATTGTTCTTAAAAATGTTATAGGAACAATTATCGCCGTTATCGATGCCTGCCCAATAACGAGAGTTTGAAAAGTTATTACCATAGACGAGATTATAGCAGGAATTTTCCCACAGGGTCATGCTCCGCCATTGTTGATCAACGATATTATTTCGTATCGTATTATTTGAAGAACCCTGTAGAAGAATACCTTGAAAGTTGCCACGAAAGATATTATCAGAAATCACATTATGAGAGGCGTGATCTAACTTAATATCGCCGTCTGCTTTCAGAACACTACAATTCCGTACGATAGTTTCATCCGATTGTAGTAAAATACCAAAGTCCCAATCACTTCCTATTTGAAACGTATCCAATATACACTTATCTGCCGTTATCAGTACAGTTATCTCATCTCCACTATCTATAAAAGGTATATCTTCTGAACTGGAGGGGATTCCGATAAGAGTAAGTTGTTTATTAACCGTGATATGCTCATAATACGTGCCATTATACACAAAAATAGTGTCCCCGTCACTTGCATCATCTATTGCATCCTGAATCCTGCTGTAGTTCCCAGGTCCACTCCCACCGACATACAACAAAGTTCCTCGTGATACAGATATTTGTTTCTCTGTGGTCTGTGCCATCGCTGGTGCATACGCTATCCCAACGAGCAAAAGAATAATTCCAATCGCCAACCATTTCCTTCTCATTTGCTCTCCCCTCCTATTATCACGGCCACAGATCCGGTGCATTCGTTACGATGCCGACCTCTTTAGCGGTTCCAAAATAATGGCCATTGATCAAAATTCCTGTGAATCCTTTAATCCCTAGACAATAAATAATACCTTCTTCGGGGTCATTGGGATTAAATATTTCATGTAAAAAACTCAAATTTCCATAAAACGTATGATTATACTCTGTTTGTCCGTCTGATCCAACAATCTTCAGATAACCCCATGCTGGATAATGACCATATATATATGATCTTACTGTTAACATATATCCAAGGTAGATGTTACTGTTTAAATGTAGACATCCCGGCCAGTTAAAGTTTATTTTTTCATACAATTGATACATTATGTAAAAAAATACACCAAATACATGAAATAGTAACGGGTTAAATTTATTACTTAATTCTAAAAAAATGACACCTAACTGTTTCAAGAAATTGGTATGGTTTGATTCACCATAGACTGAAAACGAATCCCCATTCTCATATGAATCACATAATATCTTATACACATCTTTGGCCCTTTTTTCTCCTAATAAACCAATCTTCTCAAGCTCGATTACTGTTTCTTTGAAAATAATTTTACATTCTTCCTGTGAATACGCAGTTTTCATTTTCTGTTTCATCTCATGAAATACTCTCTCTGATGCTTCTGTAGAGGGGTTCATTTTGGTGTTCTGTTTTCTTATTGTCAACAATGGTGAATCATTCACGTTTAATCTTACTGTTTGATACCCCACCACAGTACTCAATGAACCCAGAACAAGAAGAACCACCGCACAGATACTTACCACTATCAATGGGCGTTTATCCATATCTTTCCTACCCCGTAATATAACATAATATCACCATTCTCATATAAATACATATACCACCCTATTAAAGATGCGTATATACTCCTGAACATAACATCTAAATACAAGCTGTTGGATTAATCATAAGCGGGAAGGAAATGAAGAAAATCTTACTTTCACTCATAATCATAAATCTGATATCCATAACATTTTTCCAATCTATTCTTTCAGCACGTATTATGTGTATTGACGAAGAAAAGGACAATTTATTAGATAATAATTATAAGAATTATTTTAATTGCATAATAAGAACTGATGAATGCGCAGTTGATGGTCGAGCTTTTTTATTTCCAGGATATTTATTTTCATGGCTGGGACCTGGTGCAAACGTCAAGAGAGCTTCTGGAATGTTAATTGCTGAAGAATATATAATGGGTTATATCTCTTTTAATGATGACAAATATTATGGTGATTGGGAAAGTGCTTATGTTATTTCGTTTACTGGCTATTTTAATAATGGGTACGATAGAGCATACAAAGTATTCGAAATGAATGGAACCGCTAAATTTGTACGAGTCTATTATTCATAGGAGGTATCTATCCTTAGTCACTAATAGTATAGTATTTACCACTTTGTCATCTATCTTCTTTAAATCCCCTTCAGGCTGGCAAATATACTGCTTAGAATCTCTATCTGACCTTTTTTTCTTATTCGTGGAATTCCTGCATTACCCTAAAAGTATTATAACACTTCCATAAAAGCATCAAGGTCAGTAAGTTCATACCAAATATGTCTTTTAAAATCCTGAAAGGATATCACCATTTCCCCTGTTTTCCAATACAAATCATGGTCCTTACGTACCTCTATTGTATATGTTGCTACATTCTTTTCAAGTATCTTACACACACAAGAATATTCATTTGACGAATCAATACTATTTTTAGCTGTATAGTATTTTCCAGGTAATAGATCCTCAAACTTTTTTATTATTTTCATCTCCATTGTTAAAATTTCTTTTATTATTCTATTTAAACATGTCGTGTATAACTGTCAAAATGAAAAAAAATTGGATAATTGGCCTTTTTTATTTTTTTACAAACATTCGTAAGTACGGTATCAACAGAGTAATCTCTTTCCTATCGAAACACCATCGGAAAATACAATCATTCCTCCATAAATTCTACATATGTTACGAAGGAGAGATTCGTTTCAACTCATCCCTGGGATGTCATAGGGTTCTTGTGCAGGATGCCAATCGAAGTTCACCCACTTGAATGGAATAGTATACACAGCACCCGGGCGAAGGACAAATAAAATCCATTCCTTTGTTCCTTTGATCGGTTTGGGCAGCAGAGAGTGCCAGTCGTTCCAGTAATTCCCATTCCAGTTGTTCCGCGGGAGTTTCTGCAGGAAAAAGAAGTACTGGAAGAACCCATCTATCGTATTATTGATGAAATTGTTGTTCTGAATGATACAATCCTGGGCAAGAAACAAGGCGATACCTTTCTCATTGTTCATAAACGTATTTCCTATAATCCTATGACGTTCGGACTTTTGAATAGAAACACCGATATTGTTGTCCTGGATACGATTTCCTGTGGCCGTCATGACATAGGACATATCCGGTTGACTCTTCGTTTGTATTCCTGCTTCATACCCATAAATACAACCACTATGCTGGATTGTAAACCCGCTGATAGTCACATTAGCATTAATCAATACGACAGTTCCAGTGTCTTGTCCATCGATAGTGGTCTTGTCCATCGCTTGACCCCGTAAGAAAATCGATCTGAAGACCTGTAGATGTTCGAAATACGTCCCCGCGTAGACAAAAACCGTATCTCCGTCTGATGATGCATTAATCGCATCCTGGATTCTACTGTAGTTCCCTGGTCCGCTCCCACCAACATACAACCACTCCCCTCTTGATGTCTGGAGTGTTTTTTCAGTCTCTTGGGCAATCGCTGGTATGATACTGGTTCCAACGAACAAGAGAATGATTCCAACCGCCAAGCATTTCCTTTTCATATGATCTTTTCCGTTCTCTTCTTTATAATTTATTCATACTCAATAATGAGAAAAGGATGATACTCACTATAATCTTTTGAATGGAAGTATGAGATATCGTTATCTCCGCTGATATCTATTATTCTCCACCCGTAGTTTGGAGTACTGCTGTTACAAAACATTTGGATGTCTCCAGTAAGGTTCCAAAGGACCCAATTATTAACCGTCGCTGGCATAATTGCAAATGAAGATGGTTCTGTAACATAGGATGGTTGGGTATTCCAGGTGACGTTTTCTTCATTCCAATCACTCGTAATCCGATAGACATTCACCTGATGTCCACTGGGGTTCCCATCCTTGTTGTCATAATAGTACGCTTGAAGAGCAGCATAGAGGATTGTCACATTCGATGGAACCGTGCTGAGATTACATTTCATGAGTCCATCCAATTTCCAGTCTGATATTGATCTGAGTGCTATCGCTCCACCGGTTGCTGTATTCTCGTCAGGCTGTTTCTGTGAAATTGTCGCATCATCGGTTGGTTCAAGGACCATGGTATTCTCAGCAGTTGTTCTGAATGAAAACGTTTTATTCTCCCAATATGTCCCATCGGTTACGTTCACAAACCATGTATAGGTGGTAAAATACTCAAGGCCACTGATGGGAACAGTGTATCGACCATTAGGAACGTTGGTTCCGGCTCCGGACCCGATATCTGGTTGTGTCTCAACCGTCCAATTCATCAGCTCACCCTGATGATCCGTCACATCAAAACTCACATTTGACGTTGAGATTGGGATAAACAGAGCGTTATGTTTTGGTGACGGATTTATAATACTGGGCGTTAACGACTCTGTGGTAAAGGTGTATGTATGCGAAATTGGTGTCCTATCATACCCTCCTTCGTATAATAATAACTCCCAAGTATATTGGGTTCTTTCTGTCAATCCATGAACGGGAATGGTGTACGTCCCACTTCGTACCCATTCTTCTCCTCCTTCACCTATAGGAGGATTTGTTGTTACTGTATAGCTCATAAGACCAAAATAACCACGATCTTCGTCCGTGAGTTGGAACGAAAGCTCGGTGAGGTTTAGTGATACGTTTTGTTCACCATCCGCAGGTGAAATATTGGACGGGGATGGGTGATTTATTTTTGGTAGACTGCAATTAAAAAGTTCCCATATTATTAAAATAGGACCTAAAAAAAGGAACAGAAGTTCCAACATATCGTCAACAGCGTTTGGTGGAATCATAAAAATAATCATTAGTATGAACCAGGGAATAAATACAAACCCCATCATCACTAATAATGTCGTACAAATTATTGGAAATCCCCATTCGGATTTTTCACAATCACACTCAGAGTTTACCAATTGCGTGATTTCATCTTTTAATATAGAGTCCTTTTCAATAATACCATTTAGTTCTTGTTGTACCTCAGGTGTAATTAATTGATCTGTGTAAATCATTGATTGTATCCTGGTTTTACTAATGAATTTCGAGAGAATAAGACCAATGAAATACATCCGTCTGAGTTGTTGTTTTTTTACAATAGGAATCTCTAATGTGGGGGGTATTCCTCTGCTTATCTGCGATTTCAGGATGATTCGCTGTATCTCCTTGTTATTGGCAATATCACAGATAGTCTGGAACAGTAACTCTTTCTGATTGATTCTTTCTTTGATGAGATTCTGTTGTGAGGATTGGACTGTTTGATATCCGACCACATTACTCAATGAACCCAGAACAAGAAGAACCACCGCACAGAGACTTACACCAATCAATGGGTATTTATCCATATCTTTCCTACCCCATATACCGATTATATTATCTCATATCTCCTTTAAAAAGATATCCACTGATAGGGGGAGTAGTGACACTGCTTTAAATAAATGTTATTGCGATTAATTTTTAGTTCCGATGATGTTAAGGTCTTCATAGAAGGTAACACTATCACCAAAATCATGAGCAGGATAAAAGTAACTCCAAGGTTTCGTCGAAGAAGCACTATTAAACGTATAGTCGGAATATTGATCAACAGAGCTTAGTATGACCGTAGCAATGCAAGTTATTGGCTGTTCTTTATAGAGTTTGAATGTAACCATTAAACCGTCAGTATTTCCTGCTATTTCGGTCTTAAATATTTCTGATTTTTTTCTCACTACCCGCCTTAATGCTTTCTATCCTAACCAATGCATCATTTATATAATATAATCCGTCTTCCTTTTGGACATAAAGACAAGCAGAACATACGACGTGTACTTCGATATAATCTGGTGTATTCAGTTTCTCTAATTCTTCACAGCCATTTAATCCAATGGTGGCAAACAGGGTGACTATTCCTATAATCACTAGTTGTTTTTTCATTTCCTTTTCCTTCTGTAGATATTTCGAATAATCCACTCTGTTAAATAAATATCTAAAAAAAACAAGATTGAGGGAATTGAGGGAAAGCAGGGACACGGATTTATGAAGCTTATAAACGGTTATTTATCTATAATAAAATGAAAAATATAGGAAAAATGTTCCCCTGATAAAAAATTATAATTTGTATTAATTATCAATAAGTTTTTAAAGGGTTTTTAGTTATGTAAATAAGGGAAGGTGAATTAGTTATGGGAATGCCGGTGGCAAAGAAATGTCAAATTTGTGGAAATGCAGCAACACCAACAAATGTCTATTTTGAAACAATAGAAGGGTATAATAACCATATCAAAGACAAGCATAATAATGATCCAACAAAATATATCGGAGAGGCCTATAGATGCAATAAATGCGCACAATATTTTGATGACTGCGCATCTTTGACTGCACATCTTACCTCTTGCAGGTAAACACCGAGAACACCCGTATAGTACCCTGGACATCACACCTAGGTAACATCAGATTTGACAGAAAAAACATAT
>Ga0209164_1005480_pt1 | contig 10806 bp, 5 predicted proteins | sample MTBNYHSulfiMetaG_FD_187458 | JGI IMG/M metagenome (GOLD analysis project Ga0209164, IMG submission 187458) | Enrichment culture microbial communities from rom New York Harbor, USA that are MTBE-degrading - MTBE-NYH (New York Harbor Sulfidogenic)... | ecosystem: Environmental > Aquatic > Marine >... | reverse complement strand
TGTTTACGTAGACCCAGCGGCCGTAATGGTACGGTGCCCAACCCCATGGGGCACTGTCCACCCAGGTCCAGCCATAAAATGGATCACGAACCCAGGCACCGGTGCTGTAGGGCACCCATCCGGCCGCGACCCCTCTGGGCATCCAGACCGGGCCGTAGGTCGGCACGACCCGCCAGGTGCCATAGCGGTCGAGGTCGTTCAGACCGTAAACGTCCGGCGAGACATAACGGGCGCTTTCCGAATCGATCAATTGATCGGTGCGGGCATAGTTCCACTGGTCCCAATCGTCCAGCGGCAAGGCGGTTCGGGAGGTGATGTGTGGGGTTGAGGTGCCCTGGATGGTCACCGACGTATTGGTACCGACGGGGATGGCTTCGCCGCTTTCCGTGATGAGCGTCGCCCGGCCGGCCCGGTGGGTGCTCAGGGTAGTTTGCCCCTCGTCGACATCCAGGCGGAAATAGCCCTCGGTGTCGACCTTGAATGCGGCATGGGGCGTCTCTACCGCTACCATCTGCCCGGAACCCATTGCACGCAAGTCCAAGGCGATACGGCCGGTCGCCATTCTGAACTGCAGGAAATCCGGCTCCTGACTCTCCAGACCGATTTGTGTGTCCGGTCCGCTGCGGACGAACGCATGTGAACCGATTTGCAGCTCCAGGTTCCCTTCGCCGTCCACATAGAGTTGATCGCCGGGCGCCAGGGCGGTGTTGATCTGCGCCGCGACCCAATCGTCGGCACCGGGCCGCCAGTACGAGGCCTGCCCCTCGACGAAACTGAGGCGCGGCGGCGTGTGACCGATCTCGTCGGATTGCGCCTCCTGGGCTGTGCTGTGACGAACCACCGGCATGCCCAGGGAGGCGAGGAAACATGCCATTGCCAACATGAATGCCGTTGTTGTCCGCATGTTGTCATGCTCCTTTTTTAAGTGCCGGCAGACCATGTCGGTCAATGGCCACTCGATGAGGAAACTCCATACGCGTTGAACCTATGCGTCTAAATCGATCGGGCTGAACCCATATCATTATTCTATCCGATTCGGTCCGATTCGGTCTGCCGGCGAATTGTTTTTTAAGGTTACAACTAAAAAGACGCTTATCAACGGGAAAAGTTTACAACGTGCGTCAAATGGAATGGTCGCCATGCGAATGGACCGGCAGGGGAGCGGCTCCGGGGAATCGCCATCAGCAGTTCTAACTGGATGTGATTCGCCCTGAAGGGCATGCCTTACAGGCGCTGGTTAAGATAAAAATTCCCATGGCATCGGTTATGGCAGGCCCGGGTGGGGCAGGTGGCCAGGGCCACGTGAGCCTGCGGTCTTAGAGCCAGTTAACTGCAAACGGCGGACAAGCGGCCCAGACTGTTTGAGCGCAGCGAGTTTCTGGGCCGCCCGCCGTGCATTTTACTGGCTCTTGACCGCTTGGCGTGTGGCATCGGCCACCTGTCCCACCCGGGCCGGATTTGATGAATGGCATTCAGTTGGAATCGCTGAATCGCCATGGAACGGCTTGTGTTCACAAATGAAGGAGTGTTAAATGAAAGTGTGAAGGCGTTGGATATATATTCGTAGTTTCACCACAGGGATGCCGTTCAGGAAGGAGGCCGGAAGCGTGACAACGACGCATCATGATGCGCCGAGCCCGGAAGACAAAAAGTATCGCAATATCCTGGATCAAATGGAAGAGGGCTATTACGAGACGGATCTGACCGGCCATTTTACCTATGTCAACCCGGCCGCTGGCTTACACCTGGGCCGCCGGCCTGATGAGTTGATCGGCACAAACTACCAGACCTACATGACGGTGGATACCGCCAAAACCATCTTCGGCATCTTCAATCAGGTCTATCTTACGGGCAAGCCTGCCAAAGGCATCGAATGCGAGATCATCCATCCGGATGGGGCGTTGCGCACCCATGAGATTTCGATTTCCCTGCTGCGGCAGCCGTCCGGTGAGCCCATCGGCTTTTTCGGCATCTCCAGGGATCGCACCGAACAGCTCGATCTGGAACGAGCGCTGCGTGAGAGCGAAGAGAGCTATCGCAGCATCATGGACCTCTCCCCGGACGCCATCACCATCAACGAGGTCGGCTCTGGACGCTATGTGGCGGCCAACAAGGCGTTTTTACAGAAAACCGGATACCGTTTCGAGGAGGTCATCGGGTCCACCCCCGAAGCGTTGAATCTGTATGCCGTGCCCCGGGAACGCCTGCAGCTGCTCGATGCCTTGCGACACGACCGTCTGGATGGTCTGGAAGTCAAATTTCGTTCCAGGGGTGGCGCGGTTCTGGAAAATCTGGTGTCGGGATGCCGCATTCAGTTCAAGGGCAAGCCGTGTTTTCTGTTTGTCGCCACGGAAATTGCATCGTTGAAGCAAACGCAGCAAGCGCTGCGTGACAGCGAGGAGAGCTACCGTCAGGTGCTCGAGTTGGCGCCCGATGCCATCAGTCTCACACGGGTGTCTGACGGTCTATACCTGGAAGTCAGTGAAGCCTTTTGCCAACAGACCGGATACACGCGTGCCGAAACCATGGGCCGTAACGCCCTGGAACTGAACCTGTATGCCGACTTGACCCAACGCAAAAGACTGATCGCCGACCTGCTGGCGCATGGGCAGGTTCAAGGCATGGAGATCACCTATCGGGCCAAGAATGGCACACTTTTACACGCCTTGACGTCGGCCAGGGTGATTCAATTCAAGGGCGAGGTGTGTGTGCTGGCGGTCTCCACGTCGATCAACGACATCAAGGCGGCCCAGCAGGCATTTCAGGAAAGTGAGGAAAGCTACCGCAAGGTGATCCAGTCGACGCCCATTGCCATGGGGATCCTGCGGGCGTCGGATTCGCGCTACGTCGAGGTCAACGAGGCCTTTACCCAGCACACCGGGTATCGCCGGGAGGAGGTGCTGGGCCGCATGATCCTGGAACTCAATATGTACATCGATGCCGCTTCTCGGCAGGGGGTGCTCGATGCGCTCGCCCGGCACGGCCGGATTCGCAGCATGGAGTTGCAGCTGCGCGGTAAGGACGGCCACATCAAGGATAGCCTGATTTCCATCACGCCGATTCACTACAAAGGCGAATCGTGTTTACTCACCTCTGCCGTCGATTTGACCACCGTCAAGGCTTTTGAGAAGGCCCTGCGGGAGAGTGAAGAAAACCACCGCAAAATCCTGGATGGGGCACCCTACTCCATCCTCGTCACGCGGCGGAAAGACTACCGTTTCGTCTGGATCAACGACCATTTTTGTCGGCATATGGGGTATGATCGGGAAACGGTGATCGGACGCACCTCCCTCGAAATTGGTCTCTATGCCGATCCCGAGGATCGCCGTCGTTTCTTCACGCAATTCAGGGAACAAGGACACGTGGACGGCATGGAACTCGACTATCGCAGCAAAACGGGCCTGATCGTCACCAACCTGATGTCCGCACTGCCCATCCGGTTCGACGGGCAGAACTGCATCCTCTCCATGGCCGTCGATATCACCGCACGCAAGCGCGCCGAACAGGAGCTTGAAAAGTATCGGCGGCACCTGGAAGAGATGGTTAGTGAACGCACCCAGGCCCTGGAGGCCGCCCAGGCCGAACTGGTCAAGAGCGAAAAACTCGCGGTTCTCGGTCAGCTGACGGCCACGGTGAGCCACGAACTGCGCAATCCCCTGGGGGTGATCCGGTCGTCCAATTTCTATTTGCACCGGAAAATCAAGGAAAAGGACGCCAAAATCGAAAAACACCTGAAGCGCATCGACGACCAGGTGTCGATGTGCGATGCCATCGTTGCCGATCTGCTCGAATACACCCGCGGCCGCAATGCCTCGATGGTCAAAGAGGAGCTGACCCCATGGCTGGCCCAGGTCGTCCAACAGCTCCAGGAATCCGAAGGCATGGCCATCGCCGCGGATTTATGCGCCGACCTGCCGGCCGTTCCCCATGACCGGGAAAAGATGCGGCGGGTGATGATCAATGTTCTGGACAATGCCATCCAGGCCGTTCGGGCACGCGAGCAAGCCGAAAAGGCGGCAGGTGAGCCGTATGTTCCCGGAATCAAACTCGTCACGACCGTGGAGAACGATGCCGTGATCATCACAGTCACCGACAACGGCACGGGCATGAGTGAAGAGACCCTTCAGCGGGCCTTCGAGCCTCTCTTTACCACCCGGGCGCGGGGAACCGGCATCGGTTTGGCCAATGTAAAGAAAATTGTCGAAGAGCACCATGGCACCGTCAGCTTGAAGAGCAGCCCGGGTGAGGGGACGCAACTATCCCTTGCCTTGCCCTGCGGCGAAAATTGAGATGCCATGTCAGGGCAAGGCGGGCATCGGTTCGATTAGTCGTGCCAGGCGCTAATGCGCTCTTTGATAGGCCCCAAATTCAGATATGAGGAAGTAGTCGATTTTGTAAGGCTTGGTGCCGACATCCGCCGCGATCATCTTTTCGATCAATTCCGTTTTGTGATTTTCCATAAACTCGGCTTTGGCCTGATTTTTCATGGCGTATTCGCGTAAGGCACAGCACCTGGAGTTGAGAAAGCAGCATTTGCCGGCACACTTCTCTGATGTTGCGCTCAGATAGTCGCCGTAAAAATCGGCAAGATTGCCGGCTTGAGAGACGGATACGGCCGCCACGGTCAGTACACAAACCGCCAGTGCGATCATGATCTGTTTCATGGTGCACCCCCCTTTGTTTGGTGTTCACCTGTTAATGGCGTGGTCATCGTCGCGTATACGATGCGTCCCCCGGCCTCCAACGGGGAACGGGAAAATTCGGGCCGCCAGTGCCCTGCTGATCATACCGGTGCGTCCATCCTGATATTTAAACTATCATGCCGGGGGTTTCATTGAGGTTTCAAAAGGGTGGACGAATGGGATGTGAGGGTGGGTTATAAGCTGCTGATAAAATGCATCATTCATACAAAATTGGTATTTGATGATGATTGAAATTCAAAACTTGATTTACATTTACTACGCCTGCTTGTTTTCCATGATACCCCGGTGCAGGGCTTCCAATCCGGGATCGAGGTGTTCGCCAAATTCCTTTTCAAGGTGTCGCCGATACGTTTTATAGACTCGATCGGCCTTGTTTGGCAGGCCGCGACGAGCGTAAAGCGCCATGAGACGCCGACAGGCCGTTTCGTCCAGCGGCTCTGCATCGAGAAGGCAATGATACGTCTGACAGGCTTTGTGCAGGGCGCCGCGTTGCTCATACAGGTTGCCGATCCTCGACAACAAGTCGCAACAGACGGCGGACAGGCGCCGTCGCATGGGTTCGGCCCATGGCGCGTAACGGTCTGTAGGCAGAAAATCGCCGCCGTAAATCTCTTTTGCCGCCAGGCAAAGGTCCAGTGCCTCCCGTGTTCGATGCGCTTTTTCTTCGATTCTGGCGTTTTCGCACAAAAGTTGAAATCGAAAGGCGTCCACATCGCAAAGATCGGGATTCAGTGAGACGAGATTGTCCTGCAAGACGATGTAGATGGAGCCGATCTTCTGATCGATGTCCGGCTCCAACACCCGTCGCAGTCGATGCAGCGATGCCTTGAAGGTGCCTTCTCCCGAAGCCTTGGACTCAGGCCAAAGGTCTTCGATCAGCATCTCCTTGGGAATGTGCCGGCCGCCCCTGGAAACGAGGGCCTTTAGGAAATCTTTCGAGCGTGTGCCTTTCCACTCCGATTCGGGAATCGGGGTTTCGTCGCGGCAGACTTGGAAGGCACCCAGGGTGCGGATTTTGATTCGCGGCAGGGCTCGGGTGCGGATGGCTTTGAGGATCTCCAGGGCCTTGGCCCGCGCGCCTGGAGTGCCTGCATCGGCCACAGCCGACAACCCAATGCAGGCGCGCGTGCCGAACTTGCGGATGAGTAATTGCCGAATATAGTCGAACCGGTCGTCGATATTCATTTCCAGGGTCCGGGTGCATATTTCGATCGCATCGACCGGCCGAACGATGGCAAAATGAAAAACACCGTAACGCTCGGCCAACTCGAAGGCTTCGACCAGGCAGGCTTGGGCTGCTTCGATCTGATTGCGGCGAATGTGTAGAAACCCCATGGACAGGAGCGCTTCCGAGATAAAGGTGTTGCTCCGGATGCGTCTGAAATAGGCCAGGCTCTTTCGAATTCGGGTTTCGGCGGATTCCCATTGGCCGAGATGGAGTTCTGTCAGGGCGAGCAGGAGGTGGGTCCAGTTTTCATGCAAGCCCGCACGGCATTCGGGTTCCTGATAGATGGCGAGACTGTCGCAAAAACATCGTACCGCTGCGTCGAAGTGCCCCTGCCAGTAGAAATTGGCCCCCTGGAAGGTTAAGGACATGGCCATGCCGGTCCGGTGGTCCATTGCGGTGCAAAGCTGAAACAGTTGCTCCGAAATTTTTTGTGCTTCGCCGTAGGATTCGCTGTAGAAGGCCAGCAGAAAATCGGAATAGAGTTTCAGGGGCACCAGGTAGACCAGACCCATTTCCGAAATGGCGCGATCCAGTTTATCCATGCACGCTCTGGCGGGAAGGAGATCGCCGCGAAACAGGTACATCTCGCTCAACATTTTCTCCTTCATGATGCTGAGTTCCGGGTAATCGATACGCTTCTCCAGTATGTCGAGATTCCGCAGCAAACCGGGCAGCTTATGGAATTCGCCCAGCCATGTCACGGCAATACCGGCATTGATCAGCGCGCTGAACTGTAGGATCGGGTCGCCTGCCTTGGCAGCGAAAAGCCAGGCGTTCTGGCAGGCGACAAATCCACTTCGCGGTTCTCCGCCGCGGATCGTCAAGGCCAGTCCGGTATTGAGCCACAGCAACGCCTTTTCCCAATCGAGACCCTGCGGGCCGACGGCGTTTCCCAGCTGGTTGGCATGGTCCAAGAGTTTTTTCAGCGGGATAATGTCGCGGCCCCGCATGATCGTGGCCTCCAGGAGAAAGGCCAGACAGAGGATGCGCCCGTCGACCCGGCCCTGGGAATCGAATATCTGATATGCTTTCCAGAGCCGGGAGATGTTCCGATCCGCCTCCGTGAAGCGGGCGAGCATGGAAGTGAAAAACAACAACCAAGGTTGGTTGTCCTTTATCTCCGGGGGAAAAGCCTTCAGCATGTCGGCGAGGATGGCGTGGCGGCCTTCTTTGACCAGGGTGCTGCCGAATCGTTCGATCAATGCGACCGCCTCGGAAAAATGATGGGACCTCAGGTAAAATTGCGCGGCCGAGATATCCCTGCTCTGCTTCTCGAAATATTGAGCGGTTTCCGCATAAAGCCTGCGGATTTTTCCCTCCGGCCACACCGCCTTGCGCTTGTAGGCGAGATAGTCTCGAAAGAGGCTGTGAAACCGGTAAATCGGCGAAGCTGACGGACGCTCATAGAGCTCGATGAATAAATTCCGGTCGAGGAGCGACTGGACGATCGCCGCATTGTCTGTCTCCGGAAGCAGATGGTTCAGCAGGTGCATGTCGAATTCATCCGGGATCGATGTCTTGAGCAGGAAATTCTGCACGGTTTCGGGCTGGCCATCGAAGATCGCCTCGTCGAAGTAGCGGTTCACCGTCGTCTGGAATTGTGCCAATGGGCCGCCGTTGAGAATGCCGCGACCGAAGTCATGGGCCCCGTTCCTGATCATGCCGCCGAGCAGGATCAATCCGCCGATCCAGCCTTCCGTGATGCGCTGGACCTTTTGAAGTTCTTCTTCGGACGGAAGAATACCCAGATTTTTTCGGAGAAAAATCCCGGTTTCCCGGCGGGAAAAATTCAGGTCCGGATCGGTCAAAATATTGATTTCCCCGGGTTGGGACCACTTTCCGCAGTCGATGTTGGGTGGTTCACGGGAGATGATGAAGAGATGGAGGTTTTTCGGAAGTAAATCTACCATCGCCTGGAAAAGTCCCCAAGAAGGCGCATCGGGGAGCATTCGATCGGCCCCGTCAAAAATGATCTGCAAGGGTCCGGTGACCCACTGGAAAAGCGCCGCGGCCCACTCCTTGCGCCGCGACATGGCTTGTCGTGGCCCCATGTTTATCGTCGGATAGGACATCAACTGCAGCAGCCCGTTTTTGGGTAGATACGGGGCGAGGGCAAGCACGATCAGGTGATACAGGGCTGCCGGATCCGATTCTTCGCTATCCAGGTTGACCCACGCGAAGGGCATTTTGGATTGCGCGACATAGGTGGCCATCAGGGTGGTTTTCCCCTGGGCCGCCCGCCCTTGGATGATGGTCAGTCTTCTCCCCGGCCCAACTTCCAGTCGGCGAATCAGGTGCTTTCGAATCAGAGGGGATTGGATACGCGGAGGAGACAACTTGGATGGAACGGACGCATACATCATGGAAAACACCTTTCATCCGTGATGGTTCGTTTCATCGTTCGTTATCATTTTCTTTGTAACGGTATTTTGGATGATGCTCAAGAACAAACTGCGTACGATATTATCGAACATTCAGATACCCATCTTTACCTTGACAATAAAAATATATGTAATTACAAACAGCTATATCAGGAGGCGCCGTTATGTCGTTTTTCAGAATAAATGATCGGCTGAGATTTTTCATCCATCGAATTCGCGAGCGACTGTGGGTGATGCCGCTGGCCGCTTGCCTGTTGTCCATTGCCGGAGTGTTCGTCGCCAAGATTGCCGACACCCTCCCACTGGGTCACATCGTGCCGCAGGCCACGGCAGAATCGGTGGAATCCATCCTTTCGATTATGGCTTCCAGCATGCTGGTCATCGCAACCTTCGCCGTCGGATCGATGGTATCGGCGTATGCATCGGTCAGCACGACGGCATCTCCCAGGTCTTTCTCCCTCGTTGTCGCCGATGATGTTTCCCAGCGGGCACTCTCGACTTTTATCGGCGCTTTCATTTTCAGCATCGTTGGGCTGATCGCCGCCAAAAACGACTTCTTCGATATCGTCGGGCGTTTTGTCCTTTTCCTTTTGACTGTCGCCATGTTCGGCATGGTCATTTTCACCTTTGTGGGCTGGGTCGATCGTATCGCCCGTCTGGGCCGCCTGGGAGAGACGATCGAAAAAGTGGAACGAGCGACCGCTGCCGCATTGAAGCGCCGGCGCAAGGCGCCGGCGCTAAATGGCGTAGCCGCCCTGCCACGGCCCGTCTCGGGGCAGGCCGTGTACTGTGATCGGATCGGTTATGTCAAGCGTATCGACATCGATGTGTTGCAGGCCTGTGCCGAGGAGACCGACGGTTGGGTCACCGTGGCGCTGCTGCCGGGCTCTTTTGTCGCCCCTGGACGGCCACTGGTCTATGTCCAGCCGGGTTCCGGATCCGAGGTCGATTTTGACGCGGAAAAACTGGCCAAGGCCTTTGTGATCGGCAACGAACGCGTGTTCGACGAGGATCCCCGCTACGGCCTGGTCGTGCTTTCGCAAATCGCCGGCCGGGCATTGTCCCCGGCGGTGAACGATCCGGGCACGGCCATCGACGTTATCGGAATTCTGGTGCGATTGTTGACGATCTGGAGTGAACCGCCCGATCCGGAAACACCTCCTGAGGTTGTTTATGATCGTGTCGAGGTGCCGGAGTTGTCCGTGAGGGAAATGTTCGATGACGCATTTACGGCCATCGCTCGCGACGGGAGCGGCGCCGTCGAGGTAATGGTGCGTTTGCAGAAAGCCCTCGCATCGCTGGCATCGCTCGATGATGCGGCCTTGCACGATGCGGCCATGCATCATGCCCGGCGCGCACTGGCCTACGCGGAAAAGTCTCTCGTGCTGCCCGAAGATCTGTCCAGTGTACGTCAACTAGCCGATTTCGATGCCAATATCAAATCTTAACGAGTAGTAAAACATCATTCCCCTACGGTTTATGGATCAGGCGGGGGCGGGAAAAGGATTCAATTTTTTGGGAAACCATCTTGAAGACACCTGGGGCGGTGTCTGCTATTGTGCACAGGATACGTATACAATTGGAACAAGTTTGAATTCTTTGGAAGAATGGATATGCGATGTCTTTTTTATATCCAGTTTATCTTGGCGAATGTAAATCCTGAGAATCGGCTGGGGTGCCGGGAACGGCCATACACATGATGGCAATTTTTGGGAGGAAATAATCCATGACGGGTCCGCCGAGAGGATCGAACAAACCCGATGAAGCGAAAGCATTTTGGCAGATGGTCCTTAATCCGCCTTAAAATCGTTGACGACTTGCGTCTTAAGGCCTTTGGTTTGTAAGTCGACCAGTTCAAGGTTCAAACGTCGTTCAGCAAAGGCCATGTTTTTAAATCCAGTTGCCGCACTGAACACAAAGAATGAGGGATTGATATTATATTTCTTTTTAAGATGCGCTTGAAAAGCATCCTCCAATTTACGGATCTGCTTCATGTCTGCGACATACTGTTCGTTGTTGAAGGATTTACCCCTGGACATCTGTATAAAAATCGGTGTGTGGTAAGCTGATCTTTCATTGTAAGAGTAGGCAGTGATGTAGCAGAAGCTTTCTTCGTCCGCCACGGCCGAATAGGCCCCAAAGGATAACATGACGACAGCCAGCAGAGTAATGTATCTGAATTGGAGAATCATCGCTCAAACCTCACTTGATAATAGAATGAAAAAATGCGGCTACGTTGCATGAGCCAGGGCACTTTATGCAAGTGAAACGCTCAGTGAATCAATGGCTCTTTGAAAACTGAATCCCATTAAATCTATATAACTTTGCCAATCAGTTCGCGGCTTGTCAATATGAAATGCGGCCTTTTGTAGGGAGCACATAGAATGTCCGCAGTTGTAGCACATGAATTGTCCGGTTTAAGAAGGGGCACCATGGAGGTGCCCGATGAGACGGACGCAGGTGTTACAGGAGGTGCGGATAATGCGGTTTGAGG
>Ga0209164_1005479_pt1 | contig 10807 bp, 8 predicted proteins | sample MTBNYHSulfiMetaG_FD_187458 | JGI IMG/M metagenome (GOLD analysis project Ga0209164, IMG submission 187458) | Enrichment culture microbial communities from rom New York Harbor, USA that are MTBE-degrading - MTBE-NYH (New York Harbor Sulfidogenic)... | ecosystem: Environmental > Aquatic > Marine >... | reverse complement strand
GACCAAACCCTGAGGAATCGATTAAAATTAGCTGGTATGCCGGAGTGGCGGAATTGGCAGACGCAAGGGACTTAAAATCCCTCGCCAGAAATGGTGTACCGGTTCAAGTCCGGTCTCCGGTACCAATTAAATCCATATAAGATCAATACCTTATGCGAGACCATATCTTTCTTCCAGTACGATATTTTGAGGGGTTATAACAGAATTGTGCCTAAATTGTGCCTGTTTAAGACGATCATTAGCAGCACTATGAAGCATCGAGACTCTTTCAGCAGCATTTCTTAAATCAGCTTCGTTTACAATATTATATCTATCAAATACTGCCCTTGTCTTGTGTCCTGAAATTTTCATAGCTACCTTTTCGGGGATACCTGCCCTTATCATATTTCTTACAGCTGTCCGTCTTAAATCATGAAATAAACGACCTTCGAGTTTAGTCTTTTTACATGCCGTATACCATGCTCCCCTAAAATCCTTAATCCTCTCACCATTTCTAAAGAACACATATTGGCATTGAGGACAATCTTTGTCCATTACAGCTTTTTGCTTTAGAAGAGTCTCGTATAGTTCCCCCGTGAGGTATATTATCCTAGCTTCATCGTTCTTTGTAGTTCCTGCATCAAGGGTTATCTTTCCTTCAATGAGATTGACTTTATCCCAAATCAAAGAAAGAATTTCCTCTTTTCTCATTCCAGTATAGTATCCCATTGTGAACACAGGTTTTAGGTGATCAGGCAGAACCTTTTTGAATCTCAGATATTCCTCATGCTCAAAGAAACCAGTCCTCACATTATTCTCTTTTAAGTGAGGAATATAAGGTATACGATTTACCTTTGGTGGTGTCTGTTTCGCTCCTAGAGAGAACATGCGTTTCAAGGCAGACAATTCACGGTTTATTGTTGCGTTCGTTGCTTGCTCTTCCTGTCTCTGAACAATATAGGCATTAACCCTGTCAGTGGTAATATCAATTGCCTTATAGCCTTCAAAATATGCCCTCAGATGTTTCAGGCTTCTTTTAGCTCTAGACAGAGATTTCTTGCCATTCATCTTATAGTCGTTTATGAAATCTTCTGTCAGTTCTTCAAACCGTATACGTTCAGGCTTTAAACCGGCAAATCTACCCTCTTCTATCTGCCCCTCTCTGAGTTTCATCAGCTTTTTAGCGTCACTTTCTTTCCCAGACCTTGTGCTTTCACGATAGGCTTTCCCATGCCGATAGTATTTAATCCAGAAGATATTGCCTCTCTGATAGATAGTACCCATTATCTTTTCGCCTCCTTTCTCTTTTTCGTTTCCCTTTTTCTCAGTTCACCTGCCTTTCTTACCTTCAAGCATTCAAGGGCTAAATGCAAAAAGGCTGGTATTTTCCTTTTACCCGACTCATACATTGAAATAGATGGTTTTGTAACTCCTAGTAAATTAGCCAATTGTTCTTGAGTAAGACCGTGATCTTTTCTCCATTTTATAAGTTCACTTGGTTGCATATTATGATGTTAACAATGTTAACTTTAATTGTCAAGCATTATTTTCAAAAGGTAAATTTTTCCTTGCTTTTTTCTATTAATGAATCCAAATCATTTATATCAATGTATATCCTTCGATCAAATCTCACAATGGGCATCTTCCCTGCCCAAATCATTTCCCTCGTAGCGCATACAGTCCTGCCAAGATAAATACTGGCCTCCTGAATATTATAAAGACGTTTTATAGGTTTTTCTTTCTTCAAAACAGTGCTATTCACAGGCACAATTCAGGCACATACCTCCTGTAGAATTAGATTTATCAATGCTCTACAATGACGCACGGGATTTCTTATCCCTTGTGTTTTCATAAAGACTTGCATCCTCTCTGTAATTCTGTTGCCATTGCTATTCCAAATCCAGATTTTTCATTTTGCGAAAGTGTGCGTGTTATTGCCCATGCGTTGATTGCTTGAGAGTCATGGAGAATCATCTTAGCCCTGCCCTGATAAATAAAGGGGACATATAGGTAGGGGGGGATGGGACTTTTACCCCTACCCACAGCATATTGTAATACCCATTCAGAATTGCGATATTTTTTCTCAAAATAGCCTCAAAACACCCCTTTTTTAGCAAAATAAGGTTACTACCTGTTAGCTTACTGGAATACATATAAACACTTATAAATCAATATCTCATGAGGCATTCTACCCCTAACAAGTGTCAGGAAATGTTAAGAAAGAGTTACCACGTGGCTGTCCTTGCCCCTGATAAATTATATTTTGGAAGATACCCATAGCATCACTCATGACCCGATAGCCTCCAAAAACCCCTCTGTCGAGCCGATTTTTGACAAGGATGAGCCTTTGTGAGTCTATATCCTTGTTCTTTGTAGGGGGTTAAAATAGCTTTTTGAATGTAAGGTTTTTTAAGGTTTTTATCTGTAATGAAAGGATTTGTTTGAATCTTAGGTTTTCTTAGGTTTTCTTTGACTGTCTGTCTTATTGACTTATCCAAGTATTTTCGAGTTTCACTCATTGTTGACTTTTGTTGATATTCAAAATACATTTCAACATTTTTCAACATTCAGGTAGTCCTTTTATAATCCAAAGTTATCCAAATTTATCACATTTAATCGCTAAAATAGGGATCAAGGTTAACCCCTTACCCTATTCCTAATCATTGCATCAAATTCAAGATACTTCTCAAACTCTCTCTGAAGATTTCCCAGGTAGAAGTCTATTCCGCTTATTCCCTGATATTCCATTTTGTGAAATTCCCTTTCTTCAAGCTCCCTTAATAGATTGCTTAGCTTCTGGGATCGCTTGTGTCCTTTCACCTTGCATGAGGTTTGTGTACCTCCGTAGACCTTTCTTGTTGCCTCCGTTGCGTTCATTTCAGCCTTGAAATACTCTCTAATCCATGATTTTTCTTTCTCAGTGAGAGGCTTATCTAAAGATTGCATGTACCTTACCCCCTACCTATACCCTTGACTGACTGTGTTTGTCTCCAAAACCCCTTCTGTCGAGAGGATTTTAGGCAAGGAGGGGCATTTCTGGGATCGCTTACCGAACCTATATTCCCATAAGGAACAGCCAACAGAAGGACAGAGCTTTATTTCCAGTCTTTGACCGTTACAGCACCACAGGCAATAAGCCCTTATCCTTTTAAGGGTTGCCCTGTTACCTTTGCCCATTCTCAAGGGATAGAGGGAACACTCTTCATCCTGTTTGCCGTCAAATGGACACTCTCTTATCTCTTTGTATTCTCCTGCGGAACAGTCGAGGCACTTTTGTCTAATTGCCTTTAAGGGAGTCAATCTCTTTAATAATATCTCCTTTCTTTATAGGTTTTAATAGGCTGTCTCATACATACGTCTGAGCTTTATTCCACTGTTGTTGAAATGGATAATGCTGTAATTGCAACCCTCTTGGAATGGAGTATCGAAATACCTATCGATCATCAATTGGAGGGTTTCAACATCGAAGTCAGAGCTTTGACCGCTAATTGAATCGTCATAGCAGTAAAATAGAGTAGCAACTACCCGTTCCCATTGCTGTGGTTTGAGGTTCGGGTGCTCTTCCCCCCGACACTGTTTATACTGCCCCAAGAAATACTCGATAACCTCTATGGTATCTGCCTCTAATGGGAAGTTGTTTTTATACTCTTTAAAAGAAAGAGGTATAGAGTGCAACTCGTCAGAGTTCACTCCCTTATTCTTTGTGGGTTTTGCAGTAGGTTCTGTAGTAGGTTCTGTTATACATTCCGAAATTTTTAGGTTTCGGGACTTAATTTTTTCAGAATCGTTTCTTAAAAATTTGATTAACGCATTAAAAAGCTCTTTCTTCTTTAGCCGGTAATGGATAGTCGGATGACCATTAGCCCGCTTCTTTTTCGTTTCAAGCAATCCCTGAGATTCCAGTTTGCCAGCGCTCTCTTTAATAAGGTATTCGCTTAATCCGATTTCTTGATGCCATTCTCGGCGGGATTTGTAGATATATCCATCAGGTGATTTTCCTTTATCGCACCAATAAATTAATTGTGAGAGAAAAGAAGCTGTTTCACTATCACCGCAAAAGTCTATGAGCACGATTGGAATTGTTATCATATTGTTGTGACCTTGCTCTTTTTCGATCAAGGAGAATAGTTTCTGCTGAAAAGAATCCTTTGCTCTTTTTCCTTTTTCCATTCTCATCCTTATCATTACGAGTGCATTAGCTTTTTCCCGAACCCTTCAATTGGAATATCTGAGTCTTGAAATGCTTGATGGTACTTACAAACCGATTAGCAACTACTTCCAAGCCTTTGTCGTATTCTTGAATCGCTTCAAAGACTTTCTCATTGAGTGGGAAATTGAAGGAAACCAGACCACTTTGGTTTTCAAGATCAGGAAGTATGCCTGTGTAGAGGTAGATGATGGAGGTTAGGTAAACATCTAAGGTGCTATATTGTTTCTTCATTTATCTTTTATCCTTAATCATTTTTTTTACAATAAAAAAAGGCCACCTTTCGGATTTTCCGATTAGTGGCCTTGAACTTTAATATGTCTCCTAAAGAGACTGTTCTGTGCCTAATTAATTCTTATGTTCAGTTTTTTTGCTAATGACAGAATAAGAACTTTGTCATTAGTTTTTCTTAGTGAATCTTCTATTCTTCTCCTTATTTTTCTTAAGTCTACATCATTGTTTTGCTTTTGCAAAAAAACAAACAAATCTTTCATTGATGGAACCCGCATTCATAACGGTCTGGTTTCTCTTTTCTGCTGCCTGGCTCTCAGTGCCTGCTCTTTTACTCTTCTTCAGTATCTATTCTTCAATAACCTGAAGGTTGACCTGGGTCGTTACTTCAGGATGCACCTTGATATTCACAGTATTGTACCAGTATCAATCTGAGTCTCTTAATCTGCTCGTCGAAGCCTCGTTCCTGATAAATTACCGAGAAACGAGGAAGCAGTTTGTCAAACACCTGATTTTCTCATAAATAGTATACCACAGATATTTTTTGTAAGACAAGCGAAAAAGAGCGATTACGAAGGGTTGTCTAAAAACTCAATAATCTTATCCAACTAACTTATTGTTATAGCCTGTTTGGGGTATAAAAACCCTACATTTAAAGCCATAAAAAGAGTTATTCATGATTGATGGGGAGTGCCATATTAATTCTCCATGGTACAAAATTCATAACGTTGCCCGAATCGTATGCAAGTTTTCGCACTTTGAAATTCTGGGGGGGGGAGGAGTATCAATATCTCGACATCTCACAATAAAAAAACGCTGTCACAATAACGCTCTTTTATTCGCAAAATGAACTATGGGGGGGTATGGCATTATTTTCTCTACTCCAGCTGCTTATACGCACCGAGCAAAAATCAAAATCGTTGAGGAGTATATCCGGGACTAAATATGCTGTGATTTGTCTTTAGAGAGTCTTTTAAATCGAAGTAAATAACAGCCAACTGACGACCAGCGTTTGTTTCTTCCGGGAATAAATAAATGAAAGAAGGCACAAATCCATAGATATCAGTTAATTTATTTCACTTCGTACTTTTCGCACCTCATTCCCTTATTCCAAGATGCTTTCAATGCCATATTCTTTAATCTTTGTGTAAAGTGTCTTATAGCAAACTCGCAGTTTTTTGGCTGCTTTAGCTTTATTGCCCTCTGTCTCCCTAAGGACTTCAACAATACGCTCCTTTTCTGCAATCTTCAGTGCCTTTTTTGCGACAGCTGAAAGGGCTCCCTGTGTTGCCACATCCTCTGTAGTTATTTCCAATGGTAAAGGTTTAGCAGAAAATATATATATAGGAAGTTCTCTGGGAGTGATTAAGGGCCCTTTTGCAATAGTAACCGCTCTCTCAATAACATTTTTAAGTTCTTTTACGTTTCCTTGCCACGAATAATTCATGAATATTTTCATAACTTCATCTGATACTTTGAGCGTCTTGTTTTCTCTTAGGCAAAAAGTATTCATAAAATCTTCTACCAATAGAGGAATATCAACCTTTCTGCTCCTAAGAGGTGGTATATTTAGTTGCACTACATTAAGCATATAAAAAAGGTCTTCTCTGAAATTACCTGATTTTATTTCCTTTTCAATATCATGACTTGTTGATGATATGAGCCTGAAGTTATCTTTATAGTTTCTTTCAGATAGTTCAAATTCTTTTTCTTTTAAAACCCTAAGTAATTTGACTTGCAATAAAGGTTCAAGCTCACCTATTTCGGAGAGATAAACCATGCAATTATATCCTAAAATTACTGATTCTATAAGTTTACTTGATATTGAAGCACAATGCAGAGCAACAAAACGCTTTTTATGATTTTCGCTGTTGTAATGTAAATTCCTTGCTATAAGTTCTTTGCCTGTACCCTTCTCACCATTAATCAGGACGGTTACATTTGAATTAGCAATGTCTTTAATCAACTTCAATATTGCTTCTATTTGTTCGCTTTTTCCTATTATTCTATATTTCATGATGCTCCGAAGACTTTTGTCTATAAGTGGGCATAAATAGTCTATGTTAATACATCAATAATAATGTCTATGAATGGAACTACCACAATTATAGCAGACATAGTATGTTAGTTTTCATCTGTATAAGTTTCATTCGATACAGTCAAGAAGTATCGGTTCGCCCTTCTTGTGCTTGAAATTGTTATATATTTACGATGCAGAGAGTATATAAGAAAAACATATGGATTTAAAGTTTCAATATAGGTTTCTTTTTGAATGCCTGTGGAATACTGCTATGCAATTAGAACTCTCGACACTTCTGAAAAAAAATCAGATCAGAATAACAGCATTAGAAAAAGCAGTGTCTTATCTCATGGTGATGTGAAGCTGATTCCATAAATTGTAAAATTAATTTCACAATTTTATCATTCGAATTTGCCTATCAGTTAAAAATAACTAATCTTTTCAAATACTAACGAAAATGGCACGTCAGTTGCATAAAAAATATTTCGTATGTTCTTGCCAGTTAGAGAAGGCTTGTCTTTTAAGGGGTATGAAAGGGGTATCCAAACAATGTTTTCTTGTTTGCTATAACCGGAGGTATAAAATGAAAAGTTCCAGTAAATTTATAAAAATTCTGCCGTTTCTGGCAATCCTGTTTTTATTGTTGCTCTCCCCGGCGTATGCTGCCATGAACGACTACTGTATTACACCTCCCTTTATTGTCGGAGGCGTCAATCCGAACCTGCTCCTGATGATCGATAATTCAGCCAGTATGTTTGATCTCACGTATCTTGATAAAGGAAGGTTTACCGGCACCTGTTCTGTAAGTGGCGCCTGCTCGAACACGGTCAGTTGCCCTGCTGGTCAGACTTGTACCAATATAACCTATACCAGAGAGCCTATGTATTGTTACGACCAGACGTATAATTTCAATTTTCACTATGTAGGAAATTATGCAGACTGGTTTAAATATTATGAATACGATTTTACGGCTGGCTATTTTTCTGAGGTGTCAGCCCCTACCTGGGCAAGTTGCGATAAATATATCACCGGCACTTTATGCATAAACGGGACTAACCTGAACAATGATCTTAAGCCGAAAACAGTAACTACATTTATCGCTGAAGGGAACTACCTGAACTGGCTTTCCGCATCCAAATTCGACATCCAGAAGCAGATATTGACAGGCGGCAAGTATGATGCGGCTAACAACGAACTGATCCAGGAAACGAGAGGATGTGTCGGAAGAAGGTTCATTAAAGAGCCGATTAAAAATCAATCATATGTGGAAGGTTGGACAGCTTGCCCCGACCCGTCAACTTGTACCAGTAGTAGTTCATGTATTTGCCCATTAGGCCTTACCTTTGGGATCAGAGGCCCCAAGCATCAATACAGTGAGACATTACTCTCCCCCGGTGGTCAGACATACCTCGAAATATACGCAGGAGATTACATTGAGAGCAACTGCCAACAGGCGGTTGATGATATTGTCAATGAGGAAAATAAGAATACTATAACCAATGATATAGAGCTTTGTCTTGATTATGACAGTAAAGGAAAGTATTGCTCGCTGGATATAACCGTAAGCTGTGACGATGATACGGACTGTGCAGGGACCCCGGGGACTTGTAATATTACAAATAACGGGATTTGTGGAGCGGGAAGCGGCGGGGTTTGTGCAGTTACCGGGGCCGGAACCTGTACCGCCGATAATGGGACTTGTTCTGCGAGTAAAGCCTGCATCGGCGGCAGCAACGACGGAGCAGCATGCAATAATAATGGCCAATGTAACAGCGGGGTTTGTTCAAAGGAATGTACCAGCGGCGGCAAAACTGGTGCACCATGCAATAATAACAACGACTGCAAGTACAGTTCGTGCACAGCTGGCAAACCTGCTGGAACTCTTTGTAGCGTGAACTCCGACTGCGACCTGAAAACCTGCACCAATGCCGGCGGTACGTTTGGGAATATTTGCCTTGTAAATACTGACTGCAACAACAAAACTTGCACCGCAGGCCTGCCGAGCACCACATCCTGTACTGTCAACGCCGACTGTAATACGGGTTCGGGTTCCTGCACTGCGCCTCCTGCAAGTGTCGGAAATGTATGTATAACGAACAATGATTGCTCGATAGGCTATCTCGGGATCTGCCAGAAGCCGGTGACGCAGCAGATAAAATCCACCTTCGGCCAGAGTATCCATGAGTGCTATCAATACTGGAATACTGGTGGCCTAGTAGGGAACAACTGGTGGACAATGATGACGAATCCGTCGGGATGCAATCAGATATATAGGGAATACAAGGTATGCAACGGCGGGTCAAGGGACGGCAAAACGTGTGTCATAACCGCGGACTGCACAGGTGGGGGCACATGTATCAATGGTCCTGAGGCGATACGGCAGGGGAGCCCTATACTTGTATGCGGTCTTGGGTATGTCGGGTATTGCGCTACATCGAGTGATAACTGGCTGACAACTACCTGGGTGCCCAGAGAGTATACGGCGGGTGGAGGATATACCGCTGAACAGAATTGCGTCAAGGCAAAATTTGAGGCATTCTGTGGCGATGCCCAGGTGCCTCCGGTGACAGACCCTTCTGACGACCCGTCTTCTACTGAAAACTTTGACAATCTGCCGGCTATTATTGGTGATATGGCTATCGGGGCGCAGCTTGGAGACCCAATAGCAACATTAACAGTAAACCTTGATCTTGCTAGCCCTCCATCCGGTCTGATTCAGGAGTTTGAAAAACTCATCCATTTTGGAGCAATACGATTCAACTATTATGGTACTTCTTCAGAATGTCCTACAAATATCCCCTGCGAAAAAATCTGCCAGGCAGCACCCACAATCACCTGTATGGTGGACGCCGATTGTTCAGGGAATGGACCTTGCGTGACTGCCTCAAATTTGGATGGAAGCCGTATCATTAATTCAGGTGCCATGGAAGGATATATTCTGGGCAGATGTTCAACCACGACAACAACGACCTGTACAAGCCCAAATCATTGCCCTGTTGGTGAGGCATGCCTGTTCTCTGTCGGGGACCACTCTTCAGGATACATCAAAGCTATTGACGACATTTTTGCAAGCACATGGACGCCGTTTTCAGAAGGTTTCTATAATGCAATCGGCTACTTTGCCCAGAGAACCGACACGCGATTGAACAATCCCGATTTCACCACAGAAGCAGAGAATGCTGATTATAAGGAACCTATTCAATACGTATGCCAGAAAAACAATGTCCTGCTCATCAGTGATGGTATGTCTACTGCAGATCTCAACGCAAACGTAACTGGGCTGGTAAGTACCTATAATGACGGTGACGGCCAGATCGATACGACTGCTTCCGCAACCTGCCCGAAATATGCCGGCAGCAGGAATCTTGACGATATAGCCTGGCTCGGGAAACATAACAACATAAATGATTTCACTGAAACACCGCTCTTGACAGACCCGGCAATCAACAGCAAAACGATCACAACCCACGTGGTATATAATGGAACGCCAAGCAACGACCCTGGCGAATGCAATCCTGATGCCCTATTGTCACAGACGGCAAGTAACGGAGGAGGGACCTATGCGCGCGCCGAAGACCCTGCAGCATTAAAACAGGCGCTGCGGGAAGCATTCCTCCTGATCGCAGGGAAAGCGGCGTCGGGGACCGCTGCGTCGGTGCTCGCATCCGGCGAGGGCACAGGAGCGAACCTGGTACAGGCAATATTCTATCCTGAAAGGACCTTTGGCCCCACAGAGATAGCATGGACCGGGTCGATGAAGAACCTGTGGTATCACATAGACCCGTTCCTGGGCAACAGCACGATCAGGGAGGACACGATACAGGACAAGACACTCCGGCTTGACAACGACTATATCGTGAACTTCTTCTTTAATCCGACGAGTAACCTGACCGAGGCAAACCTTTTTGCGGATGCCGACGCGAACGGGGTGAAGGATTCGGTAACACCTTCATCAACGGTTTATTTTGAGAACATAAAGAGCCTGTGGGAATCGGGGCTGAGGCTCTGGGCGACCCTGCCTGCAGCCCGGACCATCTACACGACAACAGACGAAAGCACGCGGTTAAGCTTTACTCCTGCAACTCTTACCACGAACCCTGAACTGAGAACCCTTTTACAGGCCCCCAGTGACGCAGCCGCAGGGAGGCTGATAAACTATGTGCGGGGGACGGATTACCCGAACAAGTTCTGTTCGACCACGGTAGCCACTACATGTACGGCGGACGGTGACTGTCCTGTGGGCGAGACCTGCATAGGGTACAACAGGAACAGGACGGTCAGCATCGGACTTACAAGCGGGACATGGAAGCTTGGGGACGTAGTCAATTCGACGCCGCGCATTGCCTCATGGGTGCCGATGAATTTTTACT
>Ga0209164_1005476_pt1 | contig 10809 bp, 10 predicted proteins | sample MTBNYHSulfiMetaG_FD_187458 | JGI IMG/M metagenome (GOLD analysis project Ga0209164, IMG submission 187458) | Enrichment culture microbial communities from rom New York Harbor, USA that are MTBE-degrading - MTBE-NYH (New York Harbor Sulfidogenic)... | ecosystem: Environmental > Aquatic > Marine >... | reverse complement strand
ATGAGACAGAGGCCATGGAATCCCTGAAGGTGCTGCGTGAACTGGTATCCCTCATGGATGAACCGTCTGCTTAACGGGGTATTTTCTTGACATGCGATGCGTTTTTTTACTATGATTGATGTGTTATGAAAGCTGGGGCGTCAAGAATAGTCGCTATAGGATGTAACATGTTTAAAAAATAGAGAGAAAAGGAGGTGAAACGTAGATGAGTAAAAAACATTTAACCCTTTTGACCGTCATACTTTCAGGTTTTCTATTCCTCTCTGTGGGCGTCCTTACGGCCGCTGATGCGCCTGATGAGGTAATGCTTGACAACAAGGGCTACAAAGCGGACAAAAAAGGCCCTGTCAAGTTTACCCATAAAAAGCACAGCACGGATTACAAGGTCGCATGCGCGGACTGCCACCATGTGTACAAAGACGGAAAGAATGTCTGGAAGGAAGGGGATGCGGTACAAAAATGCAGCGCATGTCACAATCCCGAGAAGAAAGAGGGGGAGGCCATGAAGCTGCAGAATGCCTATCACAAAAACTGCAAGGATTGCCACAAGGCATTGCAGGAGGCAGGCAAGCAGACCGGACCATTTAAGAAATGTAACGATTGCCACGCAAAGGAATCATAACGGGTGCGTCCTGTTACAGCTCTGTTCAAAGAAAAAAGCCGCCCAGAAATAGGCGGCTTTTTTCTGTCTGCCAAACTGATCCGGATGCGAACCCAATAAAAAGGCGTTGCCCCATTCTCTTTATTCCAGGATGAGACAACGCCTCAAATGGGGCAGCGGGAAACGCGCTATACTTCAGTTACGGTAATGGCATCGTGTTCACAGACCTCAACACAGCTTTCGCATCCGAGGCACTCTTCCGCATTGACCGGCACGGATTTGTCATCTATGATTTCATAGACATCCACCGGACAGACCTCAACGCATTCCTCACATCCTTCACACTTTTCCGGATCCACCACAACTTCGTAGCCCATATGTCTTAACCTCCTGAATGATAATTAAAAAGCCTCAAATTGGTCCCTGTTGGCGGGCGCCTCAAGACAGGATCTCCTTACCCATTCTTCATGAACCAGCGGTTACTTAACAGACAAAATTTTGGCTGTCAAGCTTTTTTACTTTGGGCAGGGCCCTTTTACGAGCCTTTTTTAAGCCCTGTTAGATCTTATTGAAAAGACTATTCAAATAAAAGGGCCGATTACATCTCCGAATCGGCCCCGGATTAGAACGCCCTCTCGATCGGTTATGATGCGGCCACTTCCGTTTTTACGGAGGTCGCAACCTTGTACAAGACGGTCAACACAAAAAAGCCCGTGGCCAGGACGCCGATGGTAATCAGGACCTCCGGCGTTGTGGGCCAGTATTTGGTAACTGTTTCAAAGGGATTGGGCGTAAAACCGGCGACGATCAGGCCCAGTCCCTTGTCGATCCAGGTGGCCGCAATGAGCACGGCGCAGGCCACGGCGAGCGTCCCCTCGTTCCTGCGGGTCGCAGGGACCACCAGCAGGATGAGGGAGATCACGGCGAATACGGCGGCCGCCCACATCCATGGCGCCAGGTTGCCGACCCCGTCCAGTCCCTTGAAGAGAAAGACGATCGGGTGCATGTGCCCGGGGATCTGGCTGTAAAAAGCCGTAAAGAGTTCCAGCAGGAAAAAGAAGACATTGATCAGCATGGCATAGGTTACAATACCGGCCAGGGTTCGGATCTGTTCCTTTCCCGGATCAAATTTTGTAACCTTCCTGACAATAAGGCACAGTAAGATCAAAAGCGCAGGACCGGCGCAAAACGCCGATGAGAGGAAGCGGGCGGCCATGATAGAGGTCAGCCAGTAATGCCTCCCCGGGAGACCGGCATACAGAAATGCCGTCACCGTGTGGATGCTGAAGGCCCAGGGAATGGAGATATAAATCAGCACCTTGATCCATTTCTGGTATGGAAGACCCTTCCGCTCTGCGGCCAGGACATTCCACCCGATGACGATGTTGAGAAGCATATAGACGTTCAAAACGATCATATCCCAAAAGAGGATGGAATTGGGCGTGGGGTAGAGGATCACGTTCATGATCCGGACCGGATTTCCCAGGTCCACAAAAACGAATAACAGACACATGATAATGGCCGATACTGCCAGAAACTCGCCCAGGATCGTGATTCTTCCGAACGCCTTGTAATCATGGAGGTAATATGGCAAGACGACCATAACCCCGGAGGCCGCAACGCCCACAAAATAGGTGAGCTGGCCGATGTAGAGCCCCCATGACACATCCCTGCTCATCCCGGTTACCTTGAGGCCTTCAAAAAACTGATAGAACCAGCATCCGGTGCCTATCCCCATCAACACAAGGAGAAAAACGAGCCACCCCCAGTATCCCTGACTTCCTTTCAGTGCCCTGTCAAGCATAATCACCTCATACAATATAAAATAGATTAGGTTCTGTGCCCAGTTCGGGCTTGCGTCGGATCGTATAGCGCTCGCTGAGCAGCTTTCTTACGTTCGATTCCGGATCAGCGAGGTCTCCGAACGTCAGCGCGTGCACCTTAAGCTTATCGCAGGCCTGGACACACGCCGGAAGTTCGCCCTTCGAAATCAATTCGATGCAGAAATCGCACTTCTCGACCACCCCCTTCGTCCTCTCCGGGTAGGCCCGGTTGGTCGGATAATCAGGGTTCAGCTCTTTGGGCGCCTTTCTGGGGTCTCCCCAGTTGAAACTCCTGGAACCATAGGGGCAGGCCGCCATGCAGAACCGGCATCCGATGCACCGATGCATATCCATGCAGACGATGCCGTCTTCCTCTCTCTTGAAGGTGGCCTGCGTGGGGCAGACCCTTACACAGGGGGGATTAAAGCAGTGATTGCACAACAATATCACCGGCCGGTGCCTCAACCCTTCCTCAATAAACGGATTGTGTTGATTGGGGAACGAATGCTCAAAGGTATCCTGCCAGATCCATTTTATGGCATGCTTTGGATCTCCCCAGTCCGGCACGTTGTGCGCCCGGTGACAGGCCATGATGCATTCCTTGCACCCATCCTTCCCCTTGGCCTGCTGATCAAGGCACTTTCGGATGTCGATGACCATAGCCCACCGTTTTCCCTTGGTGAGCGGGATACCCTCCATCGAGGCTTGCAGTTCCCCGGGGGCGAATATATCAACAGCCGCCTTCCCTCCAAGGCCGAACAGGGCGGCCATTCCGGCAATCTTGAGGAATTCTCTTCTGTCTACGCCCATTACTTTTTCTCCTCCGGCTGAATATGGCAGTCCCAGCAATAGGGGTCCACATCCACATAGTTGTGGCACTGCAGACAAAATTTGGAGTAGTTTGAATGGCAATCCAGACACGTGGTCTGAAGGCTCTTGTAATAGCGCTTTCCGTCAGAGGACGTGTAGTATCGTTCCCCATCACGGACCACCGTATGCCGCCATTCATCTAAAAGGGTAAAGTGGGATTCCTGCATATACTTCAGCGGCGCCACACATGCCTTGGCCTCTTTTGCCTTTGCCGTCAGCTCCGGATCCGGGGCCTTGGCGGCCTTCCCTGCATTATAGAAGAAAGGGGAGAGCAACAGACCGAGACCGATGATCAGACCGACAATAATCTTACCGCCATCATACATCCTCTTCATCCTCCATTCCTGGCAGGGGTTCCCCACGTAGATTCGTGGTTCTCTTCTGTTCCCCCTCAAATACCAAGGCATTGGCAACCATCTCATGCACCCCGGTGACCTGCACACCGGGCACCCAGTAGTCCATTAGATTTGGCAGCACAGCTCTGTCAATGGCACAGATGCAAGAGAGCATGTTCACCCCATGCTTCTCGTGCACATATTTCACTGCATTGGCACGGGGCATTCCCCCGCGCATCCGCAGTTCCATATCCTCGCCGGCATTGAGCCCTGCACCGCTCCCGCAGCAGAAGGTCTGCTCCCGGATGGTTTCGACGGGCATCTCATAAAAATGGTTGCACACACTCTTTATCACATATCTCGGTTCCTCGAAAAATCCCATCCCTCTCGCAGGGTTGCAGGAATCGTGAAACGTCACCTTCAAATTGTCATTCCTGCTCGGGTCCAGCTTGAGCTTATTATGTTTTATGAGATCCGCTGTAAATTCAACAAGGTGGACCATCTTTGTGGTTTTGGCGTTTTCAAACTTGGTACCGGTGATGGGAGAAAACGGTTCTTCCAGATTATCGGGAGGTCCGTTGAATGTATCCATATACTGATTCAGGACACGCCACATGTGGCCGCATTCGCCCCCCAGTATCCATTTGACCCCCAATCGCTTGGCCTCGGCGTACATCTTGGCATTGAGCCGTTTGGCCATCTCATGGGAGGTGAAATAGCCGAAATTGCCTCCCTCCGATGCGTAGGTGCTCCACGTGATGTCAAGGCCCAGGGATTTCAGGTAGTGAAAGAGCATCATATAGCCCATGCAGGTATAGGTCCCCGGGTCGGCAAAGACATCTCCTGACGGCGTGACAAAGAGGATCTCGGCCCCTTTTCGGTTCATGTCCTGCTCCATCCGGATGCCCGTGATGTCTTCGATCTCATCGGTGAAAAAATCCAGCATATCCTTATAGGCATGGGGCTGGATTCCCAGATGGTTCCCGGTCCGGTAGCAGTTGGCCACGGGGGCGGCAATCCAGTCGGTGTTAAGCCCTAAGAGATTTGTCAGTTCCCTGCCAAGGATGGTCACCTCGGCCGTATCGATCCCGTAGGGGCAAAAGAGGGAGCAGCGCCTGCATTCGGTGCACTGGTACAGATAGTACCACCACTCTTTGAGAACGTCTTCCGTCAGTTCCCGTCCGCCGCCGAACTTGCCTAACAGCTTTCCGCCGGTCGTGAACTTTTTCCGGTAAACCGACCTGAGAAGCTCGGCCCTCAGCACCGGCATATTCTTGGGGTCGCCCGAACCGATAAAGAAGTGGCACTTGTCGGCGCAGGCCCCGCACCTGACGCAGATATCCATAAAGAGTTTGAGCGACCTGAACCGGTCCAGGCGATCCTTGAATCCCTCTTCAATGATCTCTTTCCAGTTCTCAGGCAACTGCCAGTCTTCGTCTTCAGGATTCCACTCCTTGGGATAAGGCATCCCAACGTATTCGAGATTCTTCGGCTTGGACCCATAGCAGTAGATGCCCGGCTTGATCTCTGCGGGCTTATCCATCCAGCCCTTTTCAAACAACGGCGGCCGGTGATCTATCTTAGCGGTTTCTTCTGGTTTTGGGGTAGTTGCCATGGTTACTCCTTTTCGTCTTATTCTGCTGTTGCGTCAGCCCCTTTTTCTACAGGCAAACCGGCCTCAATCATATGCTCCCGGAACTCATCTTCGTATTCCTCATAGGTATGGGTCGGTACGGGATAATTCCAGGGATTCACATGCCTGACAAACCGGCTGTTATTGGAAAGGTTTCTTGTCGGACTGAGAAATACTCCGGCTAAATGCATCAGTTTGCTGAACGGAAAATATGCGATCAACACACACAGGATAAACAGGTGTATATAAAAAATGACCCCGATCCCGTCCGGGACGGTCGGGGAGAATTTGAACAGGCCGATGGCGAGTTCCTTTACCTTTGTCACGTCAACCCTGAACAGATAGCGCATCAGCATGCCGCTGAAACCGAGGGAAAGGATCAGAAAGAGGGGAAAATAGTCGGCGGGGAGGGAGATGTAGCGGATCTGGGAATAGAGGATCCGTCTCAGGAGGAGCCATGTCACCGCCGCCATGAGGAGCATGTCCGTCAGATACACTCCGGGGAGGCCGAAACCGTTGAACGGCGCTGCGCCCATCTGCATAAACCCGTCAAGGTTCTGAAGGAGCGTCACGAAATAAGGGACCGGCTCCATAAAAAATCTGAAATGCCTTAAAAATATGACTAAAAAGGAATAATGGAACAGGATGGCGGCCAGCCAGAGCCACTTCTCCCATTCATAATCGATCTTAGGGGCGCCATCGACTTTCCGGTATTCAAGGCGGGTATTCCTGAAGAGAGAACGGAAGGTAAGGACCTCAAAGAGCATCCTCACGATGACCCCCCCCAGGCCCTTGGGATTGTCGATCGGGTTTCTCTTGATCCAGGGGAAAGACCACTCCTGCCCCGCAGTGGTCGGGATCCTGAACGGAACGGGCGACCGGCCCCAGTCAATGACCCGGACCACAATCCCCACAAAAAAGGTGGCCATGGCCGCATAGGGGATGACAATACCGAAAAGGACACGCAGATCCAACGCCCCGACGCCTATCCAGGGAATCAACACAACCACCAACACTGCAAAGGAAGAAACAATAATGCTCAGAAAGAAATTCATAGACGATTACCTCATTTCAAAGAGATGTCCCGGCATTGTCATCTCGAACCCCGGGCGCCGTCTCCGGGATCTCGACAATGAGATTTGCTCTCTCCAACAATTTCCCCACCTGGTTCTTTACCTCACGCACGCGGATCTCGTAGATTTGCCTGCGGCACTTCGAATAGACATCGAAGGCCATCAACAAGACCTCATCTACCCTGCGGTCAAGCGCGTCCATGTCAGGGGAGTGCCCATTTCCCAATTCTTGTTTGATAATATCTTTCAATTGAAGGACAAAGGCAACGGCCTGAGAGGGACTGAAATCCTGCACTGCCCTGACCCTGATAATGGTGTCGAGGGAGGAAGCGATCTTGTCGTGACTGTCGCCTTGGATCACCTCATCATACAAGGTTTCAATCTCTTTTGCGATGATGCATCCGACGGGGTTTGCGAACTGGCTTTTTGTTCTCTTGAAAAATCCCTGACTGTCCTTGGGATAGGATGTGATGATGGCATCGTGCCATCTTTTGATGATATTGGATCTTTTTTCTGACAGGAGGTTTTTCAGGCTCATTTTACGGCTCCAATTCTTTGGGCCTCTGGTGGAAAATCTGTATTGAGGGAAACCTATAGGAAAATTGTGTTTTCCTGTCAAGAAAAAAAAGAGGGATACAACTTTTTGATATCAGATAGGTTAGTCGCGGGGATCTCCCATTTCCCTTTGACCTGCTGTTCAAAATAGGGTATCCATGAGCAAACCTGGATAAAGCGGATTGAGGAATTAGAGTCTTTGTCTGTAACTTCTCTGCAACGTGCGAAGAAGTTTGCCCGTGGGGGTCTCTGCTCAAGAGCTGCAAAAACCGAATACAGCTCCTGGGGACGGCAGCAGGGCTTTACAATACAGACTGTTCCAGCCCCAGGTACAGCCTTTCATGGGACGGTATGTCCTTGCTGCCTTTCCGTAAACATTATTCGGAGCCCGGGGGCGGCCGCCGAACGATACGACCGCATTTTATTGCAGCTCTTGAGCAGAGACCCCCACGGGCGTCCAGAACGCTTCCGGGACTTGGGTGAAACCTTTTGGTTGCGGCTGTTAGGCCGCCTTGGGGATGAAATCGCACGGTGGCGCCTCATGTTCGAGCAATCAAGAGATGGGATTGTTATCCTTGACCAAAATGGAAAGGTGTATGAGGCCAACAAACGATATGCGGACATCCTCGGTTACTCCCTCGAAGAAATCCACAGGCTTCACGTATGGGATTGGGACACTGTCTTTACGCAGGAACAACTCATAGAAATGATTCGGAATGTCAATGAGTCAGGGGCTCACTTCGAGATACAGCAGCGTCGCAAAGACGGCGCCATCGTCGATATCGAACTCAGCAATAATGGGGCGGTTTACCGGGGCCAAAAGCTGGTGTTCTGTATATGCAGGGACATCACCGATCGCAAACGAGCCGAAAATGAACGGGCCAAACTCACCCAGATGGGGTTCACGCTTAAGGTGATCCGGGAAAAGGGGTTGAAGACGGCCCTGGCCCTTAAGAAACAAAAGGAGGTCTGCGAGTTGAACCCAGGGGAACCGATGGAGGAGGTCCATGATCACCTATAAACGCTCGGTGTGCCCCCACGACTGCCCGGATACCTGCGGGCTCCTTGTGGGGGTGGAAGGAGGGCGGGTGGTGTCGGTCAAAGGGGACCCGGACCATCCCTTTACCCGGGGCGCCGTCTGCGTGAAGGTCAACCACTATGGGGATCGGGTTCACTCCCCGCTGCGAATTCAACACCCGCTGAAACGGGTGGGGGAAAAGGGGGAGGGGGCGTTCGCGCCGGTTTCATGGGACCAGGCCCTGGATGAAATCGCAGATCGCTATAAAAGAATCATTTCTGATTTCGGAGGCGAGGCCATCCTCCCCTATTCCTATGCAGGGACCATGGGCGTGGTCCAGTTTCACGCCGGACACGCTTTCTTCCATCGGCTGGGGGCCTCCAGGCTCCTCAGGACCATCTGCGGCGCTACGGCCGAGGCGGGGTTTTCAGCCAGCATGGGGAGCATTCCCACCACCGATATTGAATCTGCGGTCGATTCAGACCTGATTATCCTCTGGGGGACCAATACCCTCTCCACCAACATGCATGCATGGCCCTTTTTCCTGAAGGCCCGGAAAAACGGCGCCACCATTGTGGCGATTGACCCCTACGTCAATCGTACGGCCCGGGAGGCGGATATCCATCTCAAACTGAGGCCGGGGACAGACGCAGCCCTTGCCCTGGGAATGATGCATGTCCTGGTCAAAAAGGGTCTGATAGACAGGGAATTCATTGCAAAGGAGACCATCGGTTTTGAAGAGCTCCAGACCCGTCTTGAGGAATATAGTCCCCGGCGTGCCATGGAAATAACCGGTGTTCCGACGGACCGGATCGAGGATCTGGCCGTTCGATACGGAACCGCCCGCGCCCCCTACATCCGCACGGGCTGGGGTCCGTCACGCCAGCTCAAGGGCGGCATGGCCATGCGCACCATTGCCCTCCTCCCGGCCCTGGCGGGGGCCGTCCACAAAAGGGGCGGGGGCATCACCCGATCCACGGCCGCGGCCTTTGCCTTGAACATGAAGTCCGTGCTTCAGGAAGAACTGGGGCCCGCGGCACCCCGGACCATCAACATGGTGCAGCTGGGATCTGCCCTCACCCGGCTCCAAGACCCGCCGGTCGAGGCCCTGCACGTCTACCACAGCAACCCGGCCGTGGTGGCCCCCGATTCCACGCAGGTCCTGCGGGGACTCCGGCGGACGGACCTGTTCACGGTGGTCCACGAGATCGTCATGAGCGAGACCGCCCTCTACGCCGACATCGTACTCCCCTCCGCCATGTCCATGGAATGCACGGACCTGTACAAAAGCTATGGGCACTACTATCTTCAGATGGCGCACCCGGTCATCGACCCGATCGGAGAGGCCCGTTCCAGCCTCTCCATCTTTCAGGCGCTGGCTCACCGGTTCAATTTCAACGAGCCCTGTTTCGACCAGTCTGAATCAGAGATCATCGAGTCTCTCATCGCGTCTGATTCGCCGTATCTGAAAGGGATCACGCTGGATCGTCTGGAGACGGGAGGTCCCGTTCGGCTGAACGTCCCGGCCGATATCTTTTCAGACGGCTTCGGTACCCCCTCGGGTAAAGTCGAGTTTTATTCCCGCAGCATGGCAGCCCAAGGACTGGATCCGCTGCCGAACGGCGACCCCAGCGTGGACGCGGCGGGTCGGGGCCGTTTCGGGCTTCAGTTGATCACCCCGCCCCGTCATCAGTTTCTCAACTCCACCTTCAATGAAATTGACGAACTCCGCCATCAGGCCGGCCCACCCACCCTGATGATCCATCCGGATGACGCAAAAGACCGCGGAATCGAGGAGGATATGGAGGTGCGGGTGTTCAATGACCGGGGTGAGGCCTTTCTATTCGCGCGGATCACCGATCGGACAGGGCCGGGCGTTACAGTGGCCGAGGGGCTCTACTGGCCCCGCTTCATGCCTGGAAAGCACGGGATTAATCATCTGACCAGTCAGGCCCTTACGGATATGGGCCAGGGCTGCGCCTTTCACTGCAATCTCGTTGAAGTGACGCCCCTTCGCCCGGATGCTCCATGAATGGAAACCAGACACCCGGCCCGGGGCAACACCTTTGAAAGGCCTGTTCTGCGTATCGGATTTGTGAAACCAGGGGGGAGACGCATGCCGGGATAATCGGGACAGGCCCACCGGGGGCGTTGCACCCAATCATGTGCCGTGAGACAGAATCGTATCGGGTAAAGGCGTTCCTTTAAGGATCCGAACATAGGAGGCAGTCATGGAAAAACCATGGTATACGCTTTGGCCGAAGGTCTACCCCAGATCGCTTCAGTATTACGAAGGGAGCATCGTGGATTTTCTGGATGCCAGCGCCCGTCGCTTTCCTGAACGGCCGGCCCTGATCTTTATGGAAAAGGCCATGAGCTTCAGGGCGCTTTGCGAGCAATCCAAGCGCCTGGCCGCGGCCCTGGCCGATATGGGCGTGAAAAAGGGTGACAGGGTCGCCCTCTTCATGCCCAATTGCCCCCAATTTGCGGTGGCCTATTATGGGGTCCTGAGACTGGGGGCCATTTTGACCATGTGCTCGCCCTTGAACAGCGAGGCCGAACTCAAGCATCAATTGAACGACGCCGGGGCCGAGACCCTGATCACCCTCCGACTGAATCTCCTCATCGATAAACTCATGGGGGTGAAGGCCGAGACCGGCCTGAAGAGAATCATTGTCTCAGGGATCGAAGAGGTCCTCCCGGCCGTCAAGAAGTACGGATTTCTCCTGCTGAAGAGAAAGAATATCGCCCGGTTAAAGACGGATCCTGCTGCAGGGATCTATTCCTTGAAGGATCTTCTCGGCCACTACCCGCCCGATCCACCCGAGGTCTCCATTCATGCACGAGAAGATGTCGCCGTCCTGGCCTATACGGGAGGAACCACCGGGCTTCCCAAGGGCG
>Ga0209164_1005475_pt1 | contig 10809 bp, 8 predicted proteins | sample MTBNYHSulfiMetaG_FD_187458 | JGI IMG/M metagenome (GOLD analysis project Ga0209164, IMG submission 187458) | Enrichment culture microbial communities from rom New York Harbor, USA that are MTBE-degrading - MTBE-NYH (New York Harbor Sulfidogenic)... | ecosystem: Environmental > Aquatic > Marine >... | reverse complement strand
GACATCCCTCACCTTTAACTTGCCGACCAACAGGAGATTTTTCAGAATGCGGGACTCCTGCCTGCTGAACAGGCCCAGCTTCCTGGCCAGGTCGGTCATGGCCTGAAGTTCCTCACGGCTGACCGCGGGACCTCCCTTTCCTGAAGAGAGCCAACGGGTGATTTTCCTCGACAGGAACACCAGGGGATAAACAGACCAGATTAAAAATGGGAGGGTTCGAACAGCGAGGGGCGTCAACTGCTTCCAGTAAAGGGCGCCCAGGGTTTTCGGGATGATCTCGGAAAGGAACAGGATCAAAAGGGTCAAAACGGCCGAACTCAGGGCCACATAGCCGCTCCCGAATACCAGCAGGGACTGGGCCCCCACCCCGGCCGCCCCAACCGTATGGGCAATCGTGTTCAGGCTCAGTATCCCGGCAAGGGGTCGATCGATATTCAGCTTAAGCTGACGCAGCTTGGCGCCCGTCGCAGGATTTTTCTGTTCCAGGGCCTCGACAAAGCTCGGCGTGACCGACAGGATCACCGCCTCCAGAATGGAACAGAAAAAGGAGATGGCCAACGCAAGAAAGAGATAGAATAGGAGCCAGAACATGTCAGAGTGCTTTCCTCACGGACAATTCTTTGATTTCAATCGAAAAATTCCTGAATTCGGGCTTTCTTGCTTTTCGTGAATCGTTACAGTTTTGGGTTGCGGCTTGCGGGTCTTTGGCTACCCCTCTCCCCCTCTCATCCTCTTACCTTCTTCCGACTGCGCCCTACGGCATGTGAGAGATGGTCTCTCAGAATGAGCGCGTGAGGATCTATTCATCCGGCCGGTAAGTCTCCGGATCAAAATAGGTCAGGGCCTCGCCTACGGTAAAGAGGGATCCGCAGACCACGATCAGGTCCTGGGGGCCGGCCATTGCCCTGGCCCGGGTCAGGGCATCGGTCAACAGGGGGACGGTTTCACCGGATATTCCCAGGGGGAGGGCCGCGGCCATCAGGACCTCGGGGTCCGCGGCCCGGTAATAGAGAGGTCTTGTACAGATCAGATAATCCGCCAGTGGGACGATAATCCCCATCATCTCGCCGATGGCCTTGTCCGCCATCACCCCGATTACCAGGATCAGGCGGCGGTACTGAAACCCGGCCTTTATGGAGCGGGCCAGTTCCCTCAGTGCCCCGGGGTTGTGGGCCCCGTCCAATAGGATGGTCGGGTTTGTCCCCATAACCTGCAGCCGCCCTGTCCACACCGTGTTTTGCAGCCCATTTCGAATATTCTCCTCGGAGACACGGATCCCCTTTTCGCCCAGTCTTTCAAGGATCCCCAATGCAAGGGCGGCGTTTCGGGCCTGCATCACCCCCCCCAGACCGAGACGAAGCCCCCGCATCCTTAAACCCAGGCCCCTGTAATGAAGACCGGATGGGGTAGCCCGATATCGAATATCCTTGCCCACCCGCCAGAAGGGGGCGCGCCTTTCCTCGGCGATGGCCTCAAGGGCCTTGATAACAGGGGCCTGCGTAGCGGCCGTGACCACATCCACGCCTTTCTTGATGATCCCCCCCTTTTCCCGGGCGATATCCACCAGACGGTTCCCCAGAAAATCCTGGTGCTCCAGGGAGATGTTGGTAATCCCGCAAACCAGCGGAGTGATCACATTGGTGGCGTCAAGACGCCCCCCCATGCCCACTTCCATAATGGCCAGGTCCGTCTGTTCCCGTGCAAAATAGATGAGGGCCATGGCCGTTGTGGCCTCAAAAAAGGTTGGAGGCGCCTCGGGCGCGAATACCCTGCGCAGTTCATCAATCAGCCCGGCGGCCGTATCCCGGCGGATTTCCTCCCCGTTTATCCTGAACCGTTCGGTGAACCGGACCAGGTGGGGGGATGAATAAAACCCCACCTTCAGGCCCGCCTCTTTCAGGATGTTTCCCATAAAGGCAGCCACCGAGCCCTTGCCGTTGGTCCCTGCGATATGCACATATCTCTGGTCTTTATGGGGATTTCCAAATGCCTTCAGTAGGTTTTCGGTCTTTGAGAGCCCGAATTTGATCCCGTATTTCTGAAGGCTGTAGAGGGTGTTGACCGCGTCCTGATAGGTTGTCTTTTGGGTTTCCATGTATTGGGATATTAGCCCTTACGCCAAATTTATTGTTCTTTGATTATTTTGTCCTAAATCATTTTGCCATAAATCATCTTGCAGCCGTTCGAAATCCCTGGCAGCCGTAAAAGGCCTACGCCTGAATTCCGAATGAGGCGCATATCGGTTTTCGCCCCTGATCGATGATACGGCCGAGGATTGTTTCAATCGTCATTTGTCGATCGTCAATCGTCAATGTATCAGATCTTCTCCAGGGTAGTATATTCCAGGTGGAGGAGCTTCCGGCCCACCTTTTTAAAAAACACCTCCACCTTGTTGCCGGCCACGAATTTAGAGACAACCCCGGTCCCGAATGCGGGATGCCGGACCTTTTGGCCTTGAGAAAACGGGGACGGACTGTCTTCGGTTTCAGAGCGATCCGCAAAATCTCTTTTCCGTACGCCCCCACGGTCCGGCGACATCGGCCCGGACCCGTATTCGTGTAAGAACAGGTCGTCCGGAAGGGCCGCGATAAAGGAGGACAACCCATTGCCGGTCGCAGCATAAGAAGACCACACGGCCGGCGACTCCTCCCCCGGGTAGGTGATAATCAACCGGTCTTTGGCTCGTGTGGCCGCCACATACATGAGCCGGCGCTCCTCCTCGATCTCCAGCGGATTCCTGTAGGCCATGGAAGAGGGAAATCGCCCCTCCATGACCCAGATAATAAAGACCACCGGCCACTCGAGCCCCTTGGCGGAATGGACCGTGGAGAGGGTAAGGGTCTTCCCCCTGTCTCCCGTTTCCATGTCCGCCGTGCTGGTCGGAGGATCCAGGACCAGATCGTCGAGAAAGCCCCCCATCTTCTTGTACCTTTCAGCCATGGGGATCAACTGCTCCAGCTCCTTTTCGCGCCTCGGATAGTCATCGAACTTTTGCTTCAAAATCGGGAGGTAATAGGCCATGACCCGCTCAACGGCCTTACGCGGGGTGGTCTCTCGGGCCGACAATTGACCCAGGAGTTCCCCTAAGGCCTTGAGTCCCCCCTCCCGCTTCCCGGCCCCGGGCCACGCGCCAATCCGGTCGGGTGAAATGTCCTCTTTCTTCATCCACTCAATGATATTCTGACTTTTCCCCAGGCCCACATTCCTGACAAGCCTGAGGATTCGGATCCAGCTGACGGCCTCGTCCCGGTTCACCAGGACCCGCATGTGGGCCAGGAAGTCCTTGATATGGGCCGACTCGAGAAACTTGAACCCCCCGTACTTCACATAAGGGATATGCTGACGCGTCAATTCCGCTTCCAGGTCAAAGGAATGGTATGCGGCCCGGAACAGGACCGCCATATCGTCAAGGGAACGGCCTTCGGCCACCTGTTCCTTGATGTACCGGGAGATGAGGAGGGCCTGGCCATGTTCGGTCTTGGTATTAATGACCTTCGGTTTATCCCCTCCGCTGCGATTCGTAAAGAGGCATTTTGTATAGCGCTCATTCGCCTGCTCCATCAGGGCGTTGGTCAGGGCGAGGATGGGTTGTGTAGAACGGTAGTTCTGCTCCAGCTTGATGATCTTTGCCTCGGGAAAAAGGGAAGGAAAATCGAGCATGTTCCGATAATTGGCCCCCCTGAAGGAGTATATGGACTGGGAGTCGTCGCCCACCACCATGATATTTTGATGCTCATGGGCCAGCCATTTGACGATCTCGGCCTGAATCCCATTGGTGTCCTGGTATTCGTCCACCATGATATGGCCGTATTGGAGGCTCAATTCACTGCGGACGTCCCTGTTGTCCCTCAAAAGTCTCTGAAAGGAGATGATGAGGTCGTCATAATCCATGAGTTGATGGGTCTTCTTGTAGGCTGCATAGAGTCTTCCGAGATGTTCTATCTGGGGCGCCACCTCAACGAATTGCCCGTATTCCTCTAATATGAATGCCTCGACAGGCGTCTGAAGATTGGCCGCCTTGCTCAGCATATTGGCCAGGGTGCCCCGTTTGGGAAACCTTTGGGCCGTTCTGGGCATCTGAAGGGCAGGGATGAGGGAGTGGATAACCTCCTCCATGTCGGACCGGTCCAGGATGGTGAAGGCGTTGTCGTACCCCACGGCCTCGGCATGGCGCCGGAGGACCTTCAATGCAAGGGAATGGAAGGTCCCCCCGGAAACGAACCGACACCTGGCGTCGGAGAGACCGGCGGCCCGGTCCAGCATCTCCTGGGACGCCTTCCGGGTAAAGGTGAGCAGCAGGATGGATTCGGGAGACGCCCCGGACTCCACCAACCGGGCCACTCGATACACCAGGGTCCGGGTCTTGCCGCTCCCGGCCCCGGCGATCACGAGAATCGGGCCGTCCGAGGCCGTCACAGCCTCCAGTTGGCCGGGATTCAGCATGCTTTCGTAGTCGATTCGGTTTGCCAAGGGCTCAAGGTCCTTTTCAGTTCAGGTTATCCGTTTACCACCAGATAGAGGATATACACCCCATAGCACAGGAGAAGGATGAGGCCATCCTTTCGCGTGAGGGTCAAGCTCCTTCTCATCATGATCCAGGGGAGGACCCCGGTCAGCATCATCACGCCATAGTCCACCAAGAGGCCGCTTTCAACCAGGCCGCCCGGGATCGGGATCGGCCTTGCAAGGCTGGCAGCCCCCAGCACGCACAAAATATTGAATACGTTGCTCCCCACCAGGTTGCCGATACTGATATCCATCTCCTTTTTGGCCGCCGCGATCACGGAGGTCGCCAGCTCCGGCAGAGACGTTCCAAAGGCCACCATGGTCAGGCCGATGAACTTCTCACTCACGCCCAGGATGGTCATGATCTTTACTGCGCTGTCCACCACCACCTGAGCCCCGATGACCACCCCCGCGATCCCGACGATGACAATGACGATCTGCCGGGTCCTCGACCCGGCCTGCAAGACCGCATCGGTTTCGGCTTCCAGGGTTTCCGTCGGCCTGTCGGCTTCCTCCCTCGACTCCTTACGCGAGATCCAGTAATTGTAATAGACATAGAGGATAATCCCGCCCACCAGGGTAACCCCCTCGATCCTCCCGAGCCTTGAATCGAGCGAGAGAAGCAGGAGATAGAGGGAAATCCCCAACATGATCGGAATGTCCCGGCGGATGACGGACCTGCGGCACGTCAGGGGATTGAACAGGGCGGCCAGGCCGAGGATCAGCGCGATATTGCAGATATTGCTCCCGATCACATTCCCCACCGCGATCATGCTCTTCCCCTGGATCGACGAGACAAGGCTGATGACCAGCTCAGGGGCCGAGGTCCCGAATGCAACGACCGTTAGACCGATAATCATCGGTCGAACGCCGAGACTGCGTGCCAGGCGTGAAGATCCCATGACAAGCCATTCAGCGCCATAATAGAGCATGGCCAGGCCGATGAGGAAAAAGAGGATAAGGAGGAGAATGGTGTGGTTCCTTTCTTCGAAAATAGGTTCCGCGCAAGACGCGCCTGTTTCCTATAAAGTCCGGGCCGGAGGCCGGACCTGCGTCAGGGATTACATATCCTGTATTACGGATTTAATCAAGCGGAAAGGCCCGGACGAAAGCCGACGGAAGATCCTTCCCGGGGAATCGCCTGTAAAAAAATCCCTTTACACATTGAATAGTCTTCTGACAATTGGTTATGTTCCCCTGATGCCTCGGATGGCTTTCTCTCCGTGAGGAAAAGGGACAAATTCAATGAAATCAATGGACAAGTCTCATTTTCAGGCGAAGGCTTCTCGGTTGAGGGTTGGCACGCATCTTGTTTGTGGTTGTAAAGGCGCCATTTGTCGTGCGGGCTGATCCATTGAGGGTCTTTTTCCGGGCGGGTGTCATCTTCGAACGTCATTAAAATAATACCATAATTATTTAAATAGGTTAAGATAAACAATGAAAGGGGATTGAGATGAAAAACAGCTGCAAGACAATGGGTGCGTTGGCGCTGCTGGGTGTGCTCATCTTCTGGGGCCACCCCCGCGCGTTCTGCGGCACCGTAACCACGGAGGAGATGATGCAACGGCTCGAAAATCTGAGCACCATCATCCAGGAGCAGCAGAAGGAAATCGACCGGCTGAAGCAGGAACTGATCAATCAGAGGGAGTCCATTGAAAAGGGACAGGCGGTTCAAAAGGAGGAGATCCGGAAGGCGGTCAAGGCAGGAACCGAACAGGCCGAGAAATCGTGGCGCGAATGGGTCCCTGAATGGGTGCGGACGATCAGGATCTCAGGGGACCTGAGGCTCCGGTACGAGAGGCTCTGGGACCGGGGGATGTTGAACCAGGACGGCACTCCGGCAAAACAGGACCCGCGGGACCGGGGGAGGATCCGCGCAAGGCTCTATGTGGACGCCCCCATCACCGAAGAGATCGACACCCACATCATGATCAGCACCAACATGTCCACCCATCAGGAGGCGACCACGAGTAATGCAACCTTTGGCGCGGATTTCAATGACAAGGGGATCTATCTTGCCAGGGCCTATGCCGAATACCGGCCCAACTGGCTCAAGGGCCTGGCGCTCGGGGCCGGCAAATTCAAAAGAAATTTCTTTAACACCGACATCATGTGGGATCCGGACGTGAACCCTGAAGGCGCCTATGAATATTACCAGTACTCCGGATCAAAGGTCTTCCAGCCCTTTGTCTACCTGAGCCAGATGGTGGTCAATGAAAACAACCGAACGCCCGACGCCATGCTGTATCTCACCCAGGCGGGCTTCGAGTGGAAGATCGGTCCGATCAAGTGGATGCTGGCGGGGAGTTATTACAGCTGGAGCAATCTGGCCGGGACCCAGTGGATGGGCACGGGCGAATACAACTCAGGCGGCGGCAATACCTTTATCACGGACAGCGCCGGCAATATCCGGTACAAATACGACTACAAACTCTGCGAGGTCATTTCGTACATCAACTTCGAGCTGGGACCCTTTCCCGCGGCCCTTCATCTGGACTATGTCCGCAATACGGCCGACGGCGTTCCCGGCGATGAAGATTCGGCATATTATGCCTCCTTCAAAATCGGGAAGGACAAGAACAAAGGCGATTATTCCCTCTTCTACAAATACGCCTACATCGAGCAGAACGCCGTTGTGGGGGCCATAAACGACCAGGATTTCTACGGCGCCAACCGGAAAGGGCACAAGATTGCCCTTCACTACTGGCCCTTCAAGAACACGCTGGTGAGGGCGTGCTTTTTCTATACGGACCCGGTATCCACCTGGCAAAAGGAGGGAAACCCCCTCTGGAACGCGGACCGGTACAAGATGCATGAGGACAGGCTTCAGATGGATTTCATCTTCAAATTCTAACCCGCAGATATCGCAGATGACGCAGATGTGAGGAGTTGAGAGTGAGGAATTAGGCACGCGTCCCTGTTAAGGGCATGGGGTCTCATCACTGCACCAGAAGCATCAGGAGGGGGACCACAACGGCGATGATGACGACAAACAGGAAGGCGACCGGCAGCAGGAAGGCCACGATGATCCTAAGATAGGAAACGCCGTGAATTTCACGCAGCCCGACCACCTGTACCACAAGCTGCCAGATGCCGCCGATCCAGCTCCCGATAACAGGCACCAGTTCCCACACCTGGGCCGCCTGGGAATAGGCTACGACCCTGAAAGTGGCCTCGAACCCGTTCTTTCCCCCCCTGACCATCAGAAGCAGCAGGTGCAGGATGCCGCTGTAGATGAACATGCTGAGCGTCACGCACGCCGGGACGGCAACCACCAGGACCAGAAAGATGAGACCGGGGTTCAATTTTCCCAACACGGCCCCCCCAAAGGGAAAAAATCCCCCCGAAACCAACATCACCGGCCAGAAGAGGCCGAACATGTTGCCCACGGCGCCTGCCAGGAGACCGAAGGCCAGCGGTTCTCCCAGACCTTCGCTGAAGGTCAATCTCCGGAAAAAATGGGCAGGGGAAAAGAGCACCTCTTTGAGGGTACGGTATATACCCCCCACAAACCCATTCCCGGAATGGCTTTCCCAGGGCGCCCCCCTCCGCTCTGACCCCATTCCCGATTCCTGACCGACTTCGTGAAGGCCCCCGTTTAGAGGGATATCGCCGCCAGTGGAGCCCGGTTCTCTGCGTGACACTGAGATCTCGAACTTTCTCCTACAGCGCGGGCAGATGGCCCACCTTGCCCGGTCAGGGATCATCTGTTCTGAGGTCTTCTTTGAAAAGCCACAGAAGGGGCATACTAATTCCACGGCCATCGGGTCTCTCCTTCCCGCGCCTTCTTGAGCCGGCTCAGTTCCTTTTTTTCAGACCAGCGCCTGACTCTTCCGACAAGCCCGTTGGCTGAAGAACGGTCCAGTGCCTGGCTCCTGAGTTCAAAGCCCTCTTCGGTCTGCAAGGCCGCCTGGAGGCATGCCCTCCTATCCGGGCAATCAAAACAGGCCGGAACGATTTCTCTCAGGCCCTCCCTGCCCATGGGGAACACCTTATCCAGGATACCGAAACACTCTTTGTGTAACTGCGTCATAAGAAACCGTGGGTGCGTTAACTCACTAAATTACCTAAAATTTAACGGGCCTAAAGTTAATGAATTTTGCGTCATACGGGAGGCGAATGCAGTGGGTCTTGGGCGAGGCTTGGAAACGCCCGGATCCTCTTGCATCGATTCTTTATACACCATTGCCCTGATCGAATAAAGCACGTTCTGGAAAAATCCGCTGTTTCCTGCACCTAAGAGAATCCGCGCTCTTCATACCCTGACCTGCTCCCTGCGCAAACCCGTTGACATCGAACCCTCTGACATCTATAATCTTGTTCCATGCACAGAGACAACCGAGTCTATCTGATACGGCATGGCCAAGTGGCCGGCTATGAGAACTTCCCTGTATACGGCCACACCGATGTGGATTTGACCGACGTGGGGATTCTCCAGATGAAACAGATCGCCGAACGCCTTCGTCTCACGGAACTTCAGGCTGTCTATTCAAGCGACTTAAACCGATCTGCAACCAGTGCGCGCCTGATTGCCCGCCATCACGATGTGCCGGTGTATTATCTGCCCGAACTGCGGGAGATGAAATTCGGCGATTGGGAAGGCTTGACCCTGACAGAGATCCGAACGCGTTTTCCGGAGGAACTGCAAAAAAGGCAGGATGATCTCATGAACTACAGGGCCCCGGGCAACGGAGAATCCATCGCCGACTTGGCCGCGAGAATCGAAGCGGTTTTTGATCGGATCCGTGCCGAGCAGCAGGGGAACAACATCGTCATCGCAGCCCACGGCGCCGTCAACCGGGTCATCCTTTGCAGGGCCCTGGGCTTGGACCTCGTCCGCATGTTCAATATCCACCAGGCGTATGGCTGCCTTAACATCATCGATTATTTTTCTGACGCCACCCTGGTGCGGCTGGTGAACGGTTAGGTTGACATAGCGCGGGCCATGCCCGCAACCCAATGAGTGGTCCAACCAATTTAGCGGGTACGTGAATGGGCGCTCCTCTGAAAGAGGCCGGCATACGGCAACTTCCCCCGACTTCTGATGATTTTCAGGATATCCTGGACAGGGCGTCATCGCTTCGGGAACTCGGCCTGAATATTGAAGCGATTGCCGAATACAAAAGACTCTTACCCACCCAGTGCCAGCCGACAAAGATCATCCCGGGTCTCGTGGCATGCCTCGCCAAGACGAATTCACCCTCCAAAATCATCCAAAAGATAGAAGACATGGCCGCCGAAGCCAACGTGGGCAGGGGCAGGCTGACCCAATTCAGGATCTGCCTCGGGGTCGAGACGGAAAAAAGGGGGGATAAAAATCTCGCCCTCGAGCAGTATAAGGCCGCCTTGGAAAGCGATCCGGATAATATTCACCTCAGAGAAAAAATTGATCAGTTGAACCCGAAATCCGTTCTCACGTCAAAATATGCCTACCTCCTTCAGAACGCCTTGGCGACTGCCGACCAGTTGCAGAAGGCCCTCTCTCTATCCAAAACGTCGAACAAGAGTGTTGAGTCGGTCCTCATACAGGAGTTCAAGATACGGAAAAAAGAGGTCGGAAAATCCCTTTCCCTTTTTTACGGTTGCCCCTTCAGGACCTTTGATCCCACGCTTCCCGTTCCCATAGAACTCATCGGCAGCCTGAAAAAGCCCTTTCTGTTGCACGACATGTGGGTGCCGCTCGGCTGGAGCCAGAAGGGGGTGGAGATACTTATCGACGACCCTGGAGATCTCAGGAAGACAGGGCTGATCAGGGGGCTGACCAAGACCAAACGAATCCATTTCTCCGTGGCGATCAAAGAGGATATCGAAGCGTTCATCCGATATTTCTTTGATAGGAAGACCGAAGATTCCGTAAAGGGCATGATCGACGACCTCGACCTGATCCCGGATATCTCTTTTGAAGAAGACGAAGATGAAAAAGAGAGGGACATGGAGGAGAAGGTCGATGAATCCTCAAGCCAGGTGGTAAGGCTTGTAGACCAGGTCATTGTGACCGCCCTTCGAAGAAATGCCTCGGATATTCATATCGAACCCTCCCCTGTCACCAATAAGACCGGCATCCGTTTTCGATTGGACGGGGTGTGTCAGGAGTATCTGCAGGTCCCCAATACCCTGGCAAGAGGTCTCCTATCCAGGTTAAAAATCATGGCTGGTCTGGACATCGCCGAAAGACGGCTTCCCCAGGACGGCAAGATCAAATTCAGGCGAAAGGGTATCCCTCCCCTCGACCTTCGTCTGGCGACATTGCCCACTGCCGGGGGACATGAAGATGCGGTATTGCGTCTCCTGGCGGCCTCCGGC